>Ga0315909_10000037_pt1 | contig 168764 bp, 148 predicted proteins | sample LakEriMetagenome_11_FD_203527 | JGI IMG/M metagenome (GOLD analysis project Ga0315909, IMG submission 203527) | Freshwater fungal communities from buoy surface, Lake Erie, Ohio, United States - Buoy 2 MA125 | ecosystem: Environmental > Aquatic > Freshwater > Lake | place: USA: Lake Erie, Ohio... | reverse complement strand
CTCACCATCCTCACCATCCTCACCATCCTCACCATCCTCACCATCCTCACCATCCTCACCATCCTCACCATCCTCACCATCCTCACCATCCTCACCATCCCTACATACTCATCGCTCAGCATTCTATGCTTCCGCATCAGCGGCTGCGCCGCACCCAGATCCATCCCCAACATCCCTTTCGGGCGTTGTGCCGAAGCTGACCACTCTTTCAACCGATAGAGATCCAGTAGAATTATTGGAGTCGGCTTCAACCAAAAAAACAATATTAGAAATGAAAACCGAAATAGCATTCGCAAGCCCAGAAGAAATAGCAGCAAGCCGCTCGTATTCTGTCACCAAACCCCAAAGCAAACCCGCCTACGACGATTTGATCCTCCTCCCGGAGTATCAGTCACGTAAGTTCATATTTCCTATAGGAAAAACCTGCAGCCGCATCTTGCCCCAGCTCGCTGGCACTGCCGGATGGATGCATGAAATCGAAGTGCTCAACCACCCCAATGGCCAGCATCTCCATCCCAAATCCTTCAAGGGAACGGGCAAGACAAAAGGCAAGAGTGTCTTTGACATCTCTTACAGTTGGCTCCGCGCCAACATGCCAGACACGCTCTATAGCAAGGCCAATCCTAAAGGCTTCCGCCTACTTCCTACAAAAATGGCAATTTGTTACCTGCTCGTCGAAATTGACGGGAAAATGCAGGCGAAGCTATTTGTTGGTTCGTCTTACGACGGTGGAACTGCTGGCGGGAACTGCGGCGTCGCCCACCAACTCTTCAAGGTTGCCAGCGAAATCAAACAGCCCGGTGGTCATGATGCCACACACGCTGAGCATGGCGTTCAGATCGTCGTGGAGAAAACCACTCCCCATGGTGCAAAGTATCCCTCGTACAAGATGACCCGCGCCAATGTAGAAACTCCCATCAGTCGATACCTAGAGCGGATGGACGAGTCCGAGCTAGAAGCCATACGCCCGCTGCACGAAGTGCTCCGCCGCGTAGATCAAGACGCGGAATGGGACCTGTTGGCGAAGGTTATCGGTGAGGAACTGCGGGACGAAATCCGCAACGCAACCGCCAAACCCCAGTCCACATCGTCGGCGAAACCAGAACCGGTATCGCTCGCGGCAAATGAGCCATCACCCGTCAGCGAAGAATTGCCAACTGTGGACGATGCACCGTCAGACACCGGCGATGATGATTGGCGCTGGTAAATAGGCGCACAAAAAGTTTCCTCTGAGGGAGGTAAAAAAAGACGCGCATGCGTCGCAAAGGTCGAGCCTTTCGGCTCGACCTTTGTTTATTTTCACCCAATTGATTTCACCCCCTAAATCCCCTATCAAGGGGACTTCAACCCCTACCCGTCCCCCAGCTTGGGGGAGGCGAGGGAGGTATGTGTTATGTTCACGAAGTTTCGCCCTTGCATTGCCAGTTGTCCATCCATCCGACCTTAGGCACTTGGTAGACAGTCATCGCGTCCGTCACGATGACCTCCTCCTCGATTCGCTCAACCCAATAGTTCTGCGTTTCATCGCATCCGTATCGACGGAATGCGCCAACCGTGAATGATCCCCATCGGTCCCAGATCACCAACGGACATATCGCCCTGACTAATTCCTTCTCACCAACTTTCTCCACCACCATGAACATCGTTCCAGGATCAGGCGTGTAGCGCACAAACGGCCCACCAATAATCGTCTCGTCCACCATCGCCCGCGGGTATTGTTTCTTTTTCATACCCTCATAACGCCTCTGGGCATGGGGGTGTACAGTCGTCACCCGCCACTTTTTTAGCCCCTCGCAGCCGACCGTAAAAAAAATTTCAATCTGCTCGTAATGTAAGCCATTCAAAAACAATCCGTTACGTGAACGGTTTCATCCTTCCATAAAATCCAATTTTTCGCTTGGATGCTCTTGAGACCAGTTAAGAAAAATCAGAATTTGTCTATTTCATGACACCCTACCACGCCAAATACTACGCTCACGAACTCAGCCGCACTGGCGGAGAGGGCGTGGATCGTATTGGTAGGGCTCTATTCGATGCCACGGTCGAACTCAATCCTCACCAGATCGAGGCCGCGATGTTCGCGCTTCGTTCGCCTCTTTCGAACGGGGTTCTGCTCGCCGATGAGGTTGGGCTTGGGAAGACCATCGAAGCTGGGCTCGTGCTTTGTCAGTATTGGGCGGAGAACCGTCGCAAGCTCCTCATCATCACACCAGCTTCCCTGCGCAAGCAGTGGTCGCTGGAACTATTGGAGAAATTCAATCTCCCGTCCGTCATTTTAGATTCCCACTCCTACCGGGAATTCCAGAAAGCCGGGCATTCCTCCCCATTCCAACAAAACCAGATCGTCATCTGCTCCTACCACTATGCGGCGCGTCTCGCGGCAGAGGTGAAATCCATCCCATGGGACTTGGTCGTGATGGATGAAGCACACAAGCTCAGAAACTGCTACCGGGAGAGCAACAGGCTTGGTCAAGCCATCAAGAATGCCACGGAAGGAAGAAAGAAAATCCTGCTCACCGCCACTCCCCTCCAGAACTCCCTCGTCGAACTTTTCGGCCTGGCCTCGCTCATCGACGAACGCCTATTCGGCGACCTGCCGTCATTCCGCACACAGTTCGCGAATGCAGGCGGAGATCTCGCGGCCCTTCGCGAACGTCTTGCTCATTTCTGCCACCGCACTCTGCGCAGCCAGGTGTTGGAATATGTAAAATATACACAACGCCGATTGCTAACCCGGCCATTCACTCCCACTGAACAGGAGCACAAACTCTACGAAACCGTCTCCAGCTATCTCCAGCGGGAAGATTGCTACGCACTTCCACAGCGCCAGCGCCATCTCATTGTTCTGTTAGTCCGAAAAGTTCTCTCATCATCGCCCCGCGCTCTCGCGGGAACTTTAGAAATGATGCGCGAACGTCTGCTGCGTATTCAAGAGGATGAAAAAAGCAGCCGCGATCTCTTTGGGCAACTTCTCGCTGGTGACGAACTCGATAGTGATCTTCTTGATGAACTCTTGGAAGATGCTGAGGATGCAGAAATTTCAGAAGATGAAGTAATTCCCGAAATCGAGCCCACCGAGCAACCGATTGATCCAGCCAAACTCAAAAAGGAAATTGCTGAACTCGAAGACTACATTCGCTGGGCACGCAGCATCGGCGTGGACACGAAAACCCTAACGCTTCTCAAGGCTCTCGAAATCGGTTTTGAGCAAATGACAGCGATGTCTCCGCCGGCTCCGCGGAAAGCTGTCATCTTCACCGAGTCCCGCCGCACTCAGGTATTTCTCAAAGAGTTCCTTGAAGCCAACGGTCATGCGGGAAAAGTTGTCACGTTCAATGGTTCTAACAACGATCCAGATTCAAAACAGATCTTCGAATCCTGGGCCGCCAAAAACCGCGACACCGGCCGCATGACTGGCTCCCGCCCGGTCGATTCCCGCACCGCCATCATCGACGCCTTCCGCGACTCTGCTGAAATCCTCATCGCCACCGAAGCCGCCGCCGAAGGAATCAATCTCCAATTTTGTGCATTGGTCGTGAACTTCGACCTGCCGTGGAACCCGCAGCGCATCGAGCAACGCATCGGTCGCTGCCATCGCTATGGGCAACAACACGATGTAGTAGTCATCAATTTTCTCAACCAACGCAACGACGCAGATGTTCGTGTTCACGAACTTCTCGAAACGAAGTTTCATCTTTTCTCCAGCCTCTTTGACGTATCCGACGATGTACTCGGCCTTGTCGATGGCACCATCGACTTCGAACATCGTGTGTTAGAAATCTATCAGCAATGTCGCTCTTCCGAGGAGATCCGATTAGCTTTCGAGAAACTTCAGCAGGATCTCGATGAGCAGATCCAGTCTAGGATGAAAGAAACTCGGCAAGCTCTTCTCGATCATTTCGACGAGGATGTTCACGAGCGACTCAAGGTCCGCCTTGATGGTGCCCGTCAGCAACTCGACCGCATCGGCCGGCTATTCTGGGCACTTACGCGCTTTGAACTACGTGACCACGCCGCCTTCGATGACGACGAACTCGCCTTCGATCTACGCGAGTCACCCATCACCGCAGCATACCCTGGAAATTACCGACTCGTCTCCAAAGGTCGCGCGAATATCCCCGGTGACTTCCTTTATCGGATGAATCATCCGCTGGGAGAGCATACGATTTCCCAAGGGAAAGGCCACCCTTGCCCGCCCGCAGAAATCGTCTTCAACATCTCAGCCCACTCCGCAAAAGTAAGTATGATCGAGCAACTCATGGGTCGTTCTGGTTGGCTCACGCTCCGGCATCTTCGCATCGATTCCTTGGATCGAGAAGAATACTTACTGTTCTCCGCATTCGATGATGACGGAACAAACCTCGATCAGGAAACCTGTATTCGACTCTTCACTATAGAGGGCCATACAAACGAAATTGAGAAAATCCCAGGTGCCGTTCAGCAGCGCCTATCCGCAGAAGCGCAGCGCCATGCCGCCGCAACGATGACACGCGCTCTTGAAACCAGTAACCGCCACTTCAACGAAGTTCGGGACCAACTCGACAAATGGGCCGAAGACATGGTGCTTGCCGCAGAGAAGGCGCTTACTGACACGAAGGCTCAGATTAAGGCTGCTCAGAGGGAGGCTAGGCACGCCACCACCATAGCAGAACAAGAACGACTCCAAGCCAAAGTCCGCGACTTTGAGCGAAAGCAGCGGAAGCAACGCCAGGAAATCTTTGATATTGAAGACGAGATCGTATCCAAGCGCGATGTCTTAGTTGAAAATCTTCAAAGACGCATGCAGCAGAAGACGGAGATCACCCCCTTGTTCAGTATTCGCTGGACCGTCTGTTAAAAACTTATGACCTACTTTCCTCTCCAACACATTTCCATTCGCATTCCGTGGCACGACCTCGGATGGAACGGCATTGTCTGTAAATGCCCGGGCCGCAACACCTCAATTGCCAGCCTCATCGAAACCATCTCATAATTCACGCAACGATCCTACACCATGGCCGCCGATAATTTCCAAAAACTCAAACGACTCCTCGAAGAACTCTTTCAGCTCGACCAAGCGGATCTCGATTTCGGGATCTACCGGATCATGAACCAGAAGCGAGACGAAGTGGTGCGCTTTCTCGATCAGGACCTGCTACCGCAGGTGAAGGAGGCCTTCGGGGAATACAAGTCCGCCGATACCGCCGAGATTCGTAAGGAACTCGACAAGCTCGTCGCTTCGGTCAGCGCCGCTGGGATGAATCCGAATGACTCGCCGAAGGTGCAGGAGCTGCGTGAAAAACTGGCCACCGAGGGTGTCGACGTCACCGCGCTGGAGAACGACGTTTACAGCCACCTCTTCAGCTTCTTCCGCCGCTATTACAGTGAGGGCGACTTCATCTCCATGCGCCGCTACAAGGAGGGCGTCTATGCCATTCCCTACGAGGGTGAGGAGGTGAAGCTCCATTGGTCGAACCACGATCAGTATTACATCAAGAGCAGCGAGTATCTGCGCGACTACGTATTCAAGCTCTCCTCCGGGAAACGAGTCCGCGTCCACCTCGTCTCAGCCTCAACCGAGCAGGACAACAAAAAGGAAGCCCCCGGCAAGGAGCGCCGCTTCGTCCTCGCCGATGAGGATCCTCTCTACGAGGAGAATGGTGAGCTCTACATTCGCTTCGAGTATCGTCCCGACGACGGCAAGAAGAAGCAGGCTGAACTCAACCAGGCAGCCATCGAGGCGATCATTGAAAGGGGCTCGTCAGCCGAGTTCCGGGATTGGATCAACGAGCTGGCCAAGCCTGCTCCAACGGGGAAAAACTCTGAGCGAACCATACTGGAGCGCCATCTTAACAGATATACCGCTCGCAATACCTTCGACTACTTCATCCACAAGGATCTTGGCGGCTTCCTGCGCCGGGAACTCGACTTTTACATCAAGAACGAGGTCATGCACCTCGACGACATCGAGCACGATTCCGTGCCACGCGTGGAACAATACCTCAGCAAGATCAAGGTCATCCGCAAGATCGCCCACAAGATCATCCGGTTCCTAGAACAACTGGAGAACTTCCAAAAGAAGCTCTGGCTGAAAAAGAAATTCGTGGTGGAGACAAATTACTGCATCACACTGGATCGGGTGCCGGAGGATTTATATCCCGAGATTGCAGCGAATGATGCGCAGCGGGAAGAGTGGGTAAAACTATTTGCGATTGATGAGATTGAAGGAGATTTGGGAAGGCCGGGTTATTCGGAACCTCTCTCAGATGCGTTTTTGAAATCCAATCCGAATCTGGTAGTAGACACCCGATTCTTTAATGAAAATCTTACGCGAGCCCTCTTGGCGAGTCTTGACGATATTGAAAGCGAACAGTCGGGAACTCTGGTACACTCGGAAAATTTCCAGGCCATGAAACTCGCCGTGGCAAAATTTCGCGGAATGGTCCAATGCATCTATGTCGATCCTCCTTACAACACAGGTAAAGATGACTTTATTTATAAAGACAATTACCAACACAGCTGCTGGCTAAGCTTCATCATAGATCGATTGCGGATGTGTCATGAGCTACTCGGAAACCGAGGCGCATTATTTTGCAGCATCGATGACAATGAGGCCAAAAATCTTGAAGAGATTTGCGGCATGATTTTTGGCGCGGAGCAGTTGTTGGCTCCATTTTTCATCCAAGTACGATATGCAAATAAGACTCTCTCGGAGGATAATGATTTCCAAAGAACGATCGAGCGCCTATTTTTTTATGCAAAGGACAAATACTCATTTAAGCCAATCAAGGATAAGACTGACTATCCATTAGAAAAATTTCAATGGGAGATTACTGAAAAATCGAGCGGCGAACCTTTCTTGGCAGGAGGAAAGAAATGCTTTGTTTTCAAGCCTGATGAATATGAAATCAAAAAGCTTCAACCAAGTCTGAAAGGTCTAAAAGAGACGTGGGCAACCGGTTCTCTATTGAGGCAAAAAGGAAGTTCCGGGGAGTTTTTTGGTAAATATTTGGCACCTCGAAAACAAGCCGACGGGCTTTGCTGTCTATACAAGGTTGAGGGCATTGGTGAAGATGGGATTGGGTATCGATACTTCACTGGCCCACAGCGCGAGTCAGCAACTAAAGGTAAGTTCTTTTCCGGGATCCCCTTACAGACATTGGAGAAGATACAGGCTGGAGATGCCACAAAGGATGTTCCTATTCATAACTTTTACGATTTTGCCGGTGATTTTGGAAATTGCCGTCAGGAGGGGCGAGTGGATATTCTTGGTGGAAAGAAGCCTGAAAAACTTCTAGAGCGGGTAGTTTCCTTGACGAGCAAAAAAGGCATCGATGATTTGGTTCTCGATCCATTCAGCGGTAGTGGAACTTCACCTTCGGTGGCCCATAAATTAGGCAAGAGATTTCTCGCTATCGAACAGGGCGATTACTTTGATTCAAAAGTGATGGTGAGAATGAAGTATACGCTTAACGGAACGTCAGGAGGTATTACTGATTCTCCATCTGGGATGTTTAAATACATCCGTCTCGAATCATACGAAGATGCCCTCAACAACCTCGAACTCCAGCGCACACCCGGGCAAACCGACCTTCTCAGCCAAGAAGACGATCTTCGCGAGCAATACGTCCTCTCCTACATGCTCGATGTCGAGAGTCGTGGAAGCCAATCCCTGCTGAACGTCGAGTCCTTCCGCAACCCGGACGAATACAAGCTCAAGGTCGAGCGCAATGGCGAAACCCAGCTCGTCAACGTCGATCTCGTCGAGACCTTCAACTGGCTGCTCGGCTTGACGATCAAACACATCGACCACATCCGCGGCGTCCGCGTGGTGGAAGGCATCAGCCCCGATGGCGAACGCGTCCTCGTCCTTTGGCGCAATCTCGACGAGACCGACAACGACGCCCTCGACGCCTGGTTCAAGAAGCAGGGTTACAACACCAAGGATCAGGACTACGACGCCATCTACGTGAACGGCGACAACAACCTCGAAAATCTCCGCCGAACCGACCAAACTTGGAAGGTGCGCCTGACCGAAGAGCATTTCCACCGCCTCATGTTCGAGGATTGCGACTCCTGACACCATGGCCACCAAACGCACAACCAAGAAGGCGGCAAAGAAACGCGCCAGTAGCACCGCTGCACTGCCATTCTCCAAGAAGCTGGTACTCAACCAGTGGATGCTCTCCCTCTTCCAGACCACGAGTTTCGACACGCTGGCGGAGCCGCTGAGACCTCTGGAACTGGAGGGACTCGACGAGAATGGCATCCACAAGTTTCACCATCAGATGCGCTTGCTCTGGGAGTTCCCGGAACTCCCAGAGGATGTCCTGCTCGGCTACGATGAGAACATCGTCCGCCACACTCAGGCGTTGAGCGCCAAACGCAAGAATCCTCTCCGGTGGAAGTATTTCCAGTATCTGACCCTGCTCTTCACTGAGATCTTCCTCGACCGCTTCTTCCGCGATCCAGACAAGCTACTGTCCGATCTCAACGCCTACCTCAAGGTCTTCAATCTTCCACTGCCGGAATCGGAACAACTTCCGGAATACACCTTGAGCGACCTGCGCAAGCTGGCCTTCTGGAACGCAACCGGCTCCGGGAAGACCCTGCTGATGCACGTCAACATCAAGCAGTATCTCCACTACCTGAAGCAGAACGGCCGGGAGAAGGAACTCAACCGCATCATCCTCCTTACCCCGAACGAAGGCCTATCCAGACAGCACCTTGAGGAGTTCAAAGCTGCCGGGATGCCCGCCGAACTGTTCTCCAAGGACTCCGCCTCGCTATTCGCTGGGTCAACGGTGGAGATCATCGACATCCACAAGCTCAAGGAAGAGTCCAAGGAAAAGTCCGTCGCCATCGATGCTTTCGAAAGCAACAATCTCGTTCTAGTGGACGAAGGTCACCGGGGCGCGAGCAGCGATCTCGAAGGGGCATGGATGACCGCCCGCAACCGACTCTGTGAGGAGGGTTTCTCGTTTGAATACTCCGCCACCTTCGGTCAAGCCGTGAAGGGCAAGAAGTCGATGGAGCAGCTCTATGCCAAGGCCATCCTCTTCGACTATTCCTACCGCTACTTCTACCGCGACGGCTTCGGTAAAGACTATCGCATCCTCAACCTCGCCGACGATCAGGAGGAAGAGCAACGCCGCCTCTACCTGACAGCCTGTCTCTTGGCCTTCTACCAGCAGCAGAAGCTCTACCGCGACCAGCCCGACGCGTTTCGACCCTTCCTGCTGGAGAATCCTCTGTGGGTATTCGTGGGCGGCAGCGTCAACGCGGTGCGAACGCAGAACAAACGGCAGGTATCCGACGTGGTGGATATTCTCATCACCTTGGCTCAATTCGTCGGCGAGCGGAGCCACTCGGTGGCTTTGATTAAACGCTTGCTCAGTGGGAGGCCCGGCCTGCTCGATCAGCGTGGCCATGAGCTTTTCGCCACGGCCTTTCCCTACCTCCAGTCCCTAGGACTCGACGAGTCAGGCATCTTCGACGACATCTTAAAGATCCTCTTTAATGCCTCCAGTGTTGCCGCTCTCCATGTGGAGAACTTGAAAGGCACCGATGGCGAGATCGCCCTCCGTCTTGGCGAGAACGACGAGTTTGGCCTCATCAGTGTCGGGGATACGACGAATCTCTGCAAATTGTGCGAAGAACAAAAGGAGTTGGTCGTCACCGAACGGGAGTTTGCCGGTTCGCTCTTCCGCCGTCTCAGCAGCGACGACTCCACCGTCAACGTCCTGATTGGTTCCAAGAAATTCACCGAAGGCTGGAACAGCTATCGGGTGTCCACCATGGGCCTGATGAATATCGGTCGCAGCGAGGGTTCGGAGATCATCCAGCTGTTCGGTCGCGGAGTTCGCCTCAAAGGGCATGGCCTTAGCTTGAAACGAAGTAGCGCATTGCAAGGTGTGACCCGTCCACCAAACGTCCAGCTGCTCGAAACCCTGAATATTTTTGGTGTGCGAGCCGACTACATGAACATCTTCAAGAACGAACTCGAAGTGGAGGGCATTATTTCGAATGAAGATCGGATCGAGATTGTTCTGCCTGTGGTGAAAAACCTGAACGGAAAGAAGCTCAGCTCGATCCGCCTACAGGACGGCAAGGATTTCAAACGGCAGGCCCCCAAGCCGATCTTGGAGCCACCCCCGGTGAAGCTTCGGGCACCCTGTGTCGCGCTCAACTGGTATCCCAAGATCCAGGCCCGCCAAAGCCGGGGCGTCACGCGCACGGACGACAATGCCAATCTCCAGGAAGGCAAGTTGGAGGCGAAACATCTCGTCTTCATGAATGTCGACAAGCTCTGGTTCGAGCTCCAGCACTTCAAGGCCGAACGTGCCTGGCACAACCTGAACCTGCCTCGTGAGCGAATCCTCACACTTTTTCAAAAGCCCGACTGGTATCGCCTGCTCATTCCACCCCAGGAACTCGAATTCCAAGGATTCGATGCCGTCCGACGTTGGGAAGAGATCGCCTTGGCCTTGCTCAAGAAATACCTCGACCGGCTCTACAAACACCGGAAGCAGGAATGGGAGGCGGACTTCCTCGAATACCACGAGCTGACCGAGGACGATCCCAATTTCCTGAAGGAGTATCGTCTCCTTATCGAGGAGTCCCAGCAGACCATCGCGGACAAGCTCGAAGAACTAAAGGCGCTGCTAAGCGACGGCAAGTTCACCGACTGGAGCTTCGGTAATCTGACGGCCATCCGCTTCGGCCAGCACCTTTACCAACCTCTGCTCCACTTCAAGAGCGACCTCGTCGAGGTGAGCCCGGTTTCGCTGAACGACGGCGAGAAGGATTTCGTCTGTGACCTGCGGGACTTCTACGAAGGGCAGAAACCGTTCTTTGAAGGCAAGGAACTCTATCTCCTCCGCAACATGAGCCGTGGTCGAGGCATCGGCTTCTTCGAGGCTGGCAACTTCTATCCGGACTTCATTCTTTGGCTGCTGGTCGGAGGACGTCAGTACGTAACCTTCGTCGATCCCAAGGGCATCCGGAACCTGGACGGTAAGGACGACCCTAAGATCCGCTTCCACAAGACGATCAAGGATCTCGAAGCCACCCTTGGCGACCCCGACATCACGCTGAACTCGTTCATCATCTCCAACACCCCATTCGGTCAGGTCAGTTGGTGGACTGACGAGATGGGCAAGGACGAATTCACCAAGGCGAATGTCCTATTCCAGAAAGACGATCGTTCCACCTACATCCGCCAGATGCTCACATCGGTCATAACACCCTCGCCCGCACCAACAACATGAAGCTCAAAGAGATTAAACTCCAAAACTATCGGAGCTACTGCGAGGAGACGTGCATTCCTGTGGATGATCTTACCGTCATTGTTGGCAGGAACGACGCCGGGAAATCGACGGTGTTAGAAGCGCTCGATGTCTTTTTCAATAACGCGAACCTAGAAAAAGAGGATGCCTGTGTCCGCGGTGATGCACGTAACGTGAGAATCACATGTGTTTTCTGCGATCTTCCGGAAGAGCTTATTCTGGACGAGCAGCACCCGACGACACTCGGGGACGAGTATCTACTACGAGGTGATGGATGCCTTGAGGTTTGCCGGGTTTACGACTGCTCCTCTGCGAAAGGAAAGCAGACTAAGATTTTTGCCAGAGCCGACCATCCTACCGGCGATGCCTACTCGGATCTGCATAGCCTAAAAATCACCCCACTGAAAGCAAGGGCACGTGACTTAGGAGTCGACTTGGCAAACGTGAATGAGACGATCAAGACCGACATCCGCAAGGCAATCTGGGAGAACGCGGAGGACTTGCGACTTGAACCTTCCGAGATAGATCTATCCGCCGAAACCGGAAAAGCTGCTTGGGATCAGATCGAACTGCATCTCCCCGTCTATGCTTTGTTCAAGTCGGATCGGGCAAGCACAGATCAAGATGGTGAAGCGCAGGACCCCATGAAGGCGGCAATCAAAGAGGTTGTGAGGAACCATGAACAGCAGCTCAACCAAATAGTAGGCCAAGTGAAGGCGGAGCTGGAACGCGTTGCTAGAAAGACGGTTGAGAAGATTCAGGAAATGAGCCCAGATCTTGCGAGCACACTTGACCCGATCGTGAAGAACAAGAACTGGGATTCGCTGTTCACCGTCACCTTGACCGGTGACGAGGGAATTTCAATCAACAAGCGCGGCAGTGGAACACGCCGGTTGGTCCTTCTGAATTTCTTCCGTGCAAAAGCAGAGGATGCAGCATCCGCTCGTAGCACTGGCGTAATTTATGCGATTGAGGAGCCGGAAACGAGCCAGCATCCGAATCACCAGATCATGCTCTTGGATGCCTTCCAAGAGTTAAGCGAGTCCGGAAAAGCTCAGATTATTCTAACAACTCACACGCCCACACTCGCCCGTAAGGTAGATAGAAATTTGTTGAGGTTTGTAACTAAGGAGGATGGAAAGCCTGTGGTGAAACATGGAAGTGATGATGTGACATTATCCGCGATTAAAGAGACTCTTGGAGTTCTAGCTGACCACGACGTGAAGGTATTTGTTGGAGTCGAAGGAAAATGGGACATCCAATTTCTGAAGCGCATCTCAAAATTACTTCACCTGTCGGACGCAAGCATTCCCGATCTGAATGTATGTGAAGCGCAAGGATCGCTGGTTTTTATTCCATTAGGCGGCAGCAGCTTGGAACTGTGGACTAATCGATTGGCAGGTTTTGACCGACCGGAGATATACATCACAGACCGTGATAACGCTCCTCCGTTACACCCCAAGTACGATGCACAGTTGACGGAGTGGAATCAGAGATCGAATTGCACAGGACTATGTACCACAAAAAGAGAGCTGGAGAACTACCTACATCCTGATGCGATCCGGGCCATTGCTCCAACCTTCCCTAATACCATCGACGATTTCGATGATGTGCCGTTGATGACAGCTGAGGCCCTTCACACCGCTAATCCTCAAGCCCCACCCTGGGATCAGGTGGATGCGCATCGCCGTAAAGAAAAGTCATCCCTCGCCAAGCGCAGACTCAACGTTGATGCCGCCAATGCGATGACTTTGGCCATGCTCCAAACGTCTGATCCCAACGGAGAAATTGAATCTTGGCTACGGCAGATCGCAACTTCCCTTAATGGGTAGTTTGACTGCCCGCACAGCCCACGCCACCTACTTGGATGACTCATTCCAGGTTCAGAATCCTTCCAAGACTTTTGTCAAAACAGGATACAAGCCCATTATTTACGCGCGACTTCATTTTCTACTTGCGACTTCAATTTAAAAGTCGCAACTTAATCCCATGAGAGAGCTGCAATACGACGTTTCCGTGAACAATCTCCCCGGATTTCGGGCAGATGCGATGCGTGGCGACAGCGTGTTTGAAGTCGTTGCCGACGCCCGAGATGTAAGGCGACTTCGTTCCTCGCTGATCGAAATGGGCCGTATCGCTGGTCAGAACAAACACGCCATCCTGATCCTTGATGAGCCCCAAATCAGCAACGACCGCCTGTTTGAAGAGTGGCTGGGGATCCAAACCTTGTTCCAACCACACATACTGGAACGCCTGACAATTCACATCCGGCGCGAGGGCGAATGGCAAGAGACCTTGGGTCGCCCGCTCTCGGACGAGGAGGCAGACGCGGTGGATGAGGTCGCTGAGCATCAGCGCCAAAGTATGCCACGCATCTCACGCCGGCCCTCCGAGGCCTCTTTCGACATTCTGCGGGTGATGCTCATCCACTGGCTGCGCAAAGCCGGCCCGGTGACCTCGAAGGACCTCAGCCAGGAAACCGGTTTCAGCTACCCCACCATCGCTCGCACTTTGGAAGAACTGGAACCTCACCTCCACCGACACTCCGACCGCCGCCTGGAACTGCAATCCTTCCCCAAGAATGCCTGGCTCAAACTTGTGGCCCAGATCGAGAAAGTCCGCAGTAGCCGTGGCTATACCGATCGTTCCGGTCGCCCACGCCCGCCCGAGATACTGTTAGATCGCCTCAAGGAAAGCAGCCTGCGCAATCTCTGCCACAACTCGGTGGCCGTGGGCGGCACCTACGGCGCCAGACACTACCTCCCTGGCATCGACCTTTTCGGCAATCCTCGTCTCGACCTCGTCATCGATGCCCACAGCGGACGAGGACACCGACCAGTCGCTATCGATGCCCTCATCCGCAAGCTCGACCCTGCCCTAAAACCTGCCGAACGTGGCGAACCCTGTCAGGTGGTCATCCACACCCTCTACCGCCACAAATCCTTCTTCACCGAAGCCAACGACGGGACGTTCTATGCCGACGAAATCGAGTGCCTACTCGATCTCCACGAAGCCCGTTTGGAACAGCAGGCTTTGGAGTTCCTAGAAAAGCTAACCCCACGCAAAAAATCATGAGTCAGATTTCCCCATCCAAAGTTCTAGCAGAAGTTGCCGCAGCTGTACCTGAAGCATGCTTGGAGAACATCGTCGTCATCGGCAGTCTCGCTGCCGGCTATCATTTCTTCAAAGATGATCCCACCAAGGCCGTACGCACCAAAGACGTGGATTGCGTGCTGGCTCCATTTCAAACTGCTGTCAGCGCAGGCCAGAACATCAGCCGCCAGTTGATCGATGCAGGCTGGCAACAGCGAAAGGACGATGACCAACGGCAACCTGGTAATGCTGGAACTCCAGTCGATCAACTCCCTGCCGTGCGATTGTATCCACCAGGTGTGAATCCTGAGTCCGAGGAGGCTTGGTTCATCGAACTTCTAACCGTTCCAGAATCCACCGAAGTCGAAGGCCGCAAGTGGACTCGACTACCTTTGGACGAGGGACACTTCGGACTGCCGACTTTTCGCTTCATCTCGATCACCGCTTTCAATGCGCTTCCCGCAGGTGATCTCGGCATCCGCTACGCGCGCCCCGAAATGATGGCACTAGCAAATCTGTTAGAGCATCCCGAAATCAAATCAGACCGAATGAGCGGCCTCTTCGCAGGTCGCTCGATCAAGCGTAGCAACAAGGATCTTGGTCGCGTGCTCGCCATCGCCACCTTGGCGAACCTCAATGACTATCGACTGTGGGCAACTTCGTGGCAACAGGCTCTCCAAACCTGCTTTCCGGACGAATGGCAGACACTGGCACTCCGGGTGGGTAACGGTCTTCGCGCCTTGCTCGAAAGCCCATCAGACCTTGAAGAAGCCCACCACACCTGCCTCAACGGGCTTCTGGCCTCACAACCACCTACTCTTGATGCCTTGCAGGCTGCTGGAGATCGCGTGCTAGGTGAAGCTATAGAGACACTCGAAGAAATCTCAAAACCACACAATCACTAGTTCGTCTAAAGAATATGCTGACTGATCATCCACATCTAACCAATCTCCAGCCGAGCCCAATTGGGTTATTCTATCACTCTTTAACCTAAAGTGGACAGCTCAACGCGTCTGGATCAAAAGCCTTAATAAAAAGTCTATGCCAATATCACAAATCGTTAACGAGAACCAGTTGGATAGCTGGGTACGCGGCAACTCAAGAATCGCACAGGGCCTCATAGTCGAGCTCGCATGGCGGTTGGTCTGCGCATCATGCCCGAGACCAAACCACCGCAGATTCCCCTTGAGCGATAGTATTGGTCAGCATGGTGCTGATGGTGAACTCGAAACTGCAATTGGCTATGAGCCATTTATTCCCGAAGGGAAAAGCCATTGGGAAATTGGCGCAGGAACGAATGCAAAGAGAAAGGCAAACGATGACTACAGGGACTCTACGAAAGCGGTTCCCCCTGAAGTCAGATCCGAGACCACTTTTGTTTTTGTCACCCCCCTATCAGGCCGCGTCGATTGGAAAGACACATGGAAGTCAGATGGGATCGAAACATGGATCGCGGAAAAAAAGTCGCTCAACGAGTGGAAAGACATACGAGTAATCGATGGCGCGCAGCTAGTCGACTGGGTCTTTCAGTTTCCTGCAATCGGACATTGGCTAGGGACATCAATCGGTCTGCATCCATCTGATTTTGAAACCGCAGAGTCCCTATGGAGCCTGTTACGCGAACACGGATCTCCACCTCCATTATGTGCAGAACTTTTTACTACAGGACGGGATAAGGCGGAATCCATGCTCAAACGAATCATTATTGATCAGAATGATACCGAGCTACGCTTTGATACACGGTTTCCTCGTCACCCCAAAGATTATATCTGTGCGTTCGTCGCAGCATTGCCTGATGAGGAGCGCATGGAACATCAGAACAGGGTTCTAATTTTTCAAACCGAAGAGGCGTTCAAGCATGCTTGCTCATTGAATGAACGCCATGTCTTGGTCGCAGATTTTGATTTGAGTACAGATACTGGAACACAACTCATCCAGAGGGCGAAAAGACGACATGCGGTAATTTACTCTTCACTACCAGGCGGTGTCCCTCATGGCAATGCATGTGATCTTTACCAGCCGACCGTGCAGGACATGAAGCAGGCTTTGGTAAAATCAGGGTATTCAGATGAAAGGGCGCGTATATTGACCAATCGTGCGGGACGAGACTTGAATGGCCTACTGCGCTTGATTCAGGGACTGTCAACGCACCCAGATTGGGCGACCCGCTCTGAAGCCGCAGATCTTGCCATCGCCCAACTCCTAGGCCAATGGAGAGACGAAAGCCCAGGCGATAAAAGTGCAATTGAGGATCTCTCGGGAAACGCATACGGGGAGTGGATAGTTAAGATCCGCCAAGCAGCCAGCGCCAAGGCCGCTCCCCTTGAATTTGCGATTGGGCGCTGGAAGTTTACTTCTCGCTATGAACCGTGGCTTTATCTGGGAAGTCACATAGGTTCCGATGTTCTTGAGAGATTCAAGACATTGGCAATCCGTGTTCTAACCGAACCCGACCCACGGCTAGAGCTGCCAAAGCAACAGCGATTTGCAGCAAGCGCCTATGGCAAGGAACGAAAATATTCCAATCGCTTACGCGAGGGAATCGCTGAGACTTTGGCTCTACTTGGATCACACGGTGACGCACTAACATCCTGCAGAAATGGATTACCGAAAAGTATAGCAGCATCAGTGGTTAACGAATTACTGTCAGGCGCTACTTCACATGAATGGGCCAGCTTGAATGACGTCCTTCCCCTGCTTGCCGAAGCATCCCCAGACGAATTCCTCAAGGCCGTGGGCGGCGCTAATGAAAAACCCGATGAACCATTTTCCGGAGTTTTTTCTGAAGAGGGCGATGTGTTTTATGGTGGAAGTTTCATGACAGGACTATTGTGGGCGCTAGAATCCTTAGCTTGGAATGAAGACTACTTGATGCGTGTATGTGGCATCCTAGCCAATCTCGCCGCCGTTGATCCAGGCGGCAACTGGTCAAATCGACCTTCAAATTCACTCAGGGGAATACTATTGCCCTGGTTTCCGCAAACAGCTGCAACCCCTGAGCGCCGACACGCCGCTGTAAGATCCATCATCCGAGACCAACCAATGATCGGGTGGAATCTGATCCTTCAGTTGCTTCCAGAAAACCACTCCGTGGGACACCCCACCCACAGACCCAAGTGGCAAAATTTTGTTCCCGATAATTGGAGCGATGGTGTGACAAATGGACAACGGTGGGAAGACGAGGGATTTTACGCCGATCTCGCACTTGAGATCGCAGGCAATGATCCAGCAAAACTTGCAGACCTTCTTCCATTCTATTTTTACATACATCCGAGGTTCAGCAAATTCTCTGAAAACTACCGCAGCCGATTGCTATCTGAGAGCGTTCTGTCGTTGTCAGAAGAACAGCGACTGTCACTGTGGATGGAAATTAGCGGCAAGACATCCAATCACCGTAAATATGCCGACAGCGATGCATGGAAGGTAGCGGAGGATATGCTACAACTGCTAGAAGAAGTTGCGGAGCAAATCAAACCACAGGAGCCGAGTGTTCGACATCAGAGACTATTCTCTGGGCGCGATTTCGATCTCTACGATGAAAAGGGAAATTGGGAGGAACAACGCCAACGGCTTCTCGATAAGAGAATCGAAGCGTTAAAAGAAATCTACAGCAAAGGCTCGAACGATGCTCTGAGAAACTTCTGGCGCTCAGTTGAGGCACCACATGAAGTAGGCAATGCCTGTGGGTCGGACGACTCACTTGCCAATGATGGGGTATTTTTGCCCGACATGCTGGAGTCTGAAACAGATGCGGATTTCAGATTCGCTGTCGCCTATGTATGGAGACGCTACCACAACAAATCGTGGGATTGGATCGAAAATCTAGATCGCTCCAATTGGTCAGTGAAATCAAAGGCTGATTTCTTTGCTGTCTTGCCCTCAATCAAACAGGTTTGGGAAAGAGCCGAAATAGAATTGGGACCAGATCAAGATGAATACTGGACTCGCGCTAGAATTCATCCTCTAAGCGGACAACTCGATGGCTTTGAACATGTGATCCGGAAATTAATCAGCGTTGATCGCGTGGACATGGCCATTCAATGCTTCTGGCTGGGAGACTTGTGGACCGAAAATTATCCGAACCTCGCATTAGAAGCCCTTGAGGCATTTAATCCAGAAAAAGACCGTGTTGATGCTCATACCATTACAGAAGTATTCAGCCATTTACAAAAGGACATCAACATAGATGAAGAGCGTCTTGCTGCTATGGAAGTGAAGTTTCTCTCGCTATTGGATCGATTTGGTGGAACGCGCCCACACACCCTATACCGTCGTCTGACTGAACGACCTGAGTTCTTTTGCGAAGTCATACGCATGATTTATCGCTCACGTGACGAAGTCTCGAATGAAGAAGAAACTAAAGATAATGAGGACGAGCAACCGACCGAAGTCGATGAATCCAAAGCATCAATAGTCATGAATGCCTATCAGTTGCTGAGAGACTGGGATTACCCTCCTGGGTCACAAAGATACGGTGGTTTTGACAGCGATGTATTAAAAAAATGGACCGAAATAGTCATTGCAAGCTGTGCGACATCTGGCCACAAAGAAGTAGCTTCGCATCAAATTGGAGAAGTGTTGTATTATGCTCCATTAGCCGAAGACGGGCTCTGGATAGAACCCGTTTGTGAGTTGTTAGATTCAAAAGATAACCCTGAATTCCGGAGAGGACTCAGCATTCGCATTTTCAACTCACGTGGTGTTCACGGCTTTAGCGGGGGGAAAGATGAAATCGAGCTGGCAGAAAAGTGGGAGAAAATCGCCACGAAGGCAGAGAACAAGGGATTCATACGGCTGGGGGCTACCCTGAGAGGATTAGGGAAAGGCTATCGCGAAGACGCCAAGCGCTCAATTGATGAAGACCGCTACAGATTTGACTAATGCCGCCCATGTCCTTCAACGAACTCTGCACCGTCATTAAAATGATCCTAGACGCACCTCAATAGGGGCGGGCACGCCAGCATGAGGCTACGCTATTTTTTGATTTCTTCTACTTATCGCGAATAGCTTTTCCCGAAGATCCGTTTTCGGATCTCCGGGCACAAAGAAGACAAGTTCTGGCACCATGTCAGATACTAACAAATCCATCAGCAAGCCCGTTATTCTTCCTTATCAAAAGCCTATTTTTGATCGCTTATGCACAATCGCCCGAGCGTGTCTTTATGTGGATCGAAAATCGATCACAGCCCTTAAATTGAGGGCGAATTTTCTTCTCCTTGGACCCACCGGGACCGGCAAGACCTTCCTAGCCAAGTCAATAGCCCGGGAAATGCAGGTTCCTTTTCTAACAGTTGCTGTTTCCGACTGGATAATTTTAGGAGGAAACACACGGGGGAGTTCGGTCACATGGCCAACCATCGTGAATTTCATCAAAAAGCACAAAAACAAGAAAGGCGCTATTATATTTATAGATGAGTTAGATAAGTGTTATCACGACTCTAACTGGAACTCGTTTTTACGGTCGGAAATCTTCTCGCTATGCGATGCCCGAACTCCGTTAGGATTGAATGACCTGGACGAGGAAGAATCCGACAGCATAAACATTGATGAGGTAGAATCTTTCCTGTCGCACAAGACCATGATCATTGGAGGAGCTGCATTTCAATCCATTTGGGAAGACCAATCAGCTCCAGTGCTGGGCTTCAATCCTGAACCGAGTTCGCCCAATCCACCTCAACTTCATGATCTCGCAAAACACCTCCCGCGAGAGCTAATCAACAGGTTTTCGTCAGAGATCTTCATCCTTCCAACTCTCACCAAGAACGACTACCGAACCATGATTGAAACCATGGCCGAAAACATCTCCGACATCTGGAGAAAGCGCTTTCTTGAACTGGGAATATCCCGCCTCGATCAAGCTGTTAGAGACAAAAAAGGTGCGCGTTATTCCGAGGAGATTTTATTGGCTGCAATTGTGGCAGAGAGATCGTGCATGGAGAATTGGAAACCTGAATGTGAAGAAGCGGAAACAGCATCCGATGAGCTCGATGAGCCTGTTGATCCAGAGAAAGGCATTTTCATTTTCTAATAGCACTCTCTGGCCATCCATTCCTGCACGGGAATCTCTTCCAATCTTGCCGCGCAAAAGACGTAGAGGTCTTTAGGCAAGTAGTCTGCGAGATCGCACCCGTTTTTGAAGACGGAAATCCTTCTGAATGGATTCACCAACCTCACCCCCCATGGGTCAATCACAACCATGCGGCAATAGTAGGTAATGAATTCAACACCGAACACGGTCGTTACCAGACAATACACATTCCCCTTTCCGGCCTCATAGGCCTTGGCCTGCGTCACACCGTTGGGCTTACCGCGCCCTCCAAATCGAATCACGTCATTCATATCCATAAGACGCAGTTTCGCCCACCAGCGTGCAGGAAGAATTTTCAATTTATTTAACCCATCACCCTACACACCCAGCGCCCGAGAGGCGTCATGTGTTCAACCAACCCCAACAAACCATGAAAAAACCACACACCACACCCACCTCCATGAAGATCCACAATTTACTTTGGATGAGCGACTTACATCTTGATCTGGCTACAACCAAGAACTGCAGCAAACTGCTACGTGACCTCAAGAAATCCGAGTATGACGCCGCAGTCGTTACGGGGGACACCGCCGCATCGGCCTCACTAATCCCACATCTTGAAGCTCTCGCACAGGCCTGCTCCCCACGCCCACTCTACGTGCTCCATGGCAATCATGATTTTTATGGATCCTCGCTCTCAAGCACACAAGCCGAGCTGAGAAAGCTTTGCCATCGGGTCAGCAACCTACATCACCTTCAAGATCATGGTGCGGTCTGGCTCAATAAACAAACGGTATTGATTGGACACCACGGGTGGGCGGACGCTCGCTGCGGTTGGGGTTCCAAAACATGCGTTCGTAGTCCTGACCACTGGTCTATCGACGATTTTCGGAAGTTGGATCCAGTCGGTCGTTTTGGCCTGATGGCCGAATTGAGTAAGGAATCGACACGTTGGATTCGGCTCAATCTTAATTCCGTCCTTCGCAAAGCAGAAAGGCTGATCATTGCAACACATGTCCCTGCTTTCGAGACATCTGCTCACTACAGCGGTGCGCCTTGTGGTCCGTGCCACACCCCTCATTACGTTAATGCGACACTGGGTGGTTTGTTGATCGTGACTGCTCGCCACAACCTTCAAAAGAGCTTCACCATTCTTTCCGGGCACACGCATTCCGAATTTCGGGAACACATTCTAACAAATTTGGAATCACGCGTCGCCGGTGCCCAGCGTGGCAAGCCTCGCATCCAAAGTATCCTTCCTGTTTAGCGCCACATGTCGGCACACGGCGAATCTTTCGATCCCCCGGTGCCCAACCCCACAGGCCTGGGGCACATGAAACCAAAGCATAAAACACACACAACTCGTCATTCTCATCCCAGTTCTTCCAAAAAAGCGAAAGGAGTGGATTTTGAATCCTTGGCATCTCAACTCGACCAGCTTGCAAAGGGTAAATTTCCCGATGGTTGCCTCGACGGAGTTTTGCGGGGGCAAGAACCTGAAATCCGGCAAGATGCGATCCTACTCGCATTACGGTGGTTCGGGAAATGCCCCAACAAAGAGGAATGGATTCCCGCAGCATCCATCGCCTACGCCCTGCGCTTCATGAAGCGGCGATACGCCCGCCGCCTCTCCAAGCGTCCCGAGCACGTCCAGATGGACGAGGAACTCACGCCCGCCAGTATGACCCTCGCTAATCCGGATACCCACCCGCTGAGTCGCAGGCCCCATGCAACCCAAATGGCCATCCATGCCATCCATCAAGCCACCCAGCGCGGAAGCATCTCTACCTCCAACGCCGCCATCGTTCTGATGGTTCTTCAGGACGGTCACGCGGTGAGCACCATCGCCCGGAAGCTGAAGTTGACCACAGGTGGCATCCACTACCACATCCGCCAAGTCCGTGCTGCCCTGCCCGAGATTATCGCTAACATCGAGGAGCCTGGCTTCTGTTCGAAATCCAATGTTTCCGAGGAGCATCTTTGGCAGCTCTAACATGGTCTTCAAACCGGCGTCGTGAAGCGTCTCCAACGCATTGCCAGAGCGTAAAAAAATCCCACAAGCCGCATCCGAGGCGTATCCTTTTCTCAGAAATGAAACTTTTGGATGCGGCTGTAGATCGCAACCAGAGACCGCAAATTCTCCCAACCCGGCAAGGCAGCGAACATCTCACCAAGTAACCAGGAATTGAAAAAGTGGCCGAAAAATGGCCGAACTTATTTTTAGCAATAAAAAATCCAGAGGCTTTTTAGCGTCTGGATCTCTTATTCCATAAAGGAAAGTGCTCGAAAGAGGACTCGAACCTCCACAGGTTACCCTACTAGATCCTTAGTCTAGCGCGTCTACCAATTCCGCCATCCGAGCTTTCCCGTTTGGGTGGGCGCAGGAAATAGGATGCACGCCGCAGGTTTGCAAGTGAATCTTTGAAAAAAATGCAGGATATAGGCTTATCCCTGCTTTTCCGACCCCGAAAATCCCATTGTCACAGGTCGAGTTAAAGACTAATTTTCCTATCCTAGCGTAACCGCTTCATGCCCAGACATGCGTCATATCTTTATCAAGCAATGAGAGGCCTCCTATGCTTCTCATTCTTTTTCGCGGCTACCTCGCAAGGATTTACCCAAGGCGATAAAAACAATTCTTGGACCGTTACCAAGCATGAGGGCAAAGACTACCTCTCGATCAAGGATGTCCAACGTTTCTACAAGTTCACCCGCCTAACCCGCACTGGTAATACGCTTGTTTTAGAGAACTCCAAGATTGAAATGAAACTCACCGTGGGCGGCAACGAATGTCTCATGAATAACGTTAAATTCGTGTTCTCAGATCCCGTGATCACCTCTGGAAACGAGGTTTATATCTCCCGTATCGATCTTGCCAAACTTATCGATCCTGTCCTTCGCCCCAGCTTCATCAAAAACGCCGGAAATTTCCGCACGGTCATCCTCGATGCCGGCCACGGAGGAAAAGACCCAGGCGCAACCAACCCCATTGGCACCGAAGCAAAATACAATTTGATCCTCGCTAAAAAACTCAAAGCCTTGCTCGAAGCAAAAGGTTATAAAGTGATCATGGTGCGCGAGACCGATCGCTTTTATACCCTCGAAGAACGGGTAGAAATTGCCAATAAAGTAGCCGAAGAAGCCATTTTCATCAGTTTGCATTTCAACTCCGGAGGCAAGGCCGCTCGGGGAATTGAAACCTTCACCCTTTCTCCGCCGGGTGTATCCCATTACGAAAGTGACCTGAAAGCCAGCGATGGCATCGCAAGAGCTGGCAACGAAAACGATTCCGCAAACATCGCCCTCGCCACCGCGATTCACGGTTCGGTTCTCGGCCGGCTGGGTGAAAATACATTCGACCGCGGTATCAAGCGCGCACGGTTCAGCGTGCTCTCTGGAGTCAAACATCCCGCTGTTCTATTTGAAGGTGGCTTCATGAGCCACCCACATGACGCTCGATTGATTGCACACGAAACCTACCAAAACGCGGTGGCCGCTGGCATCCTCGATGCAATCAATCGCTACCGCTTCGCCGTTAGCGAAAAAAAGGATGCCGCACCGCAATAGGCCATATAAGTCCTATACGACCTATTGTTTAGATTTGCTCTGCCCACCTAAGCCCCTGCATAATCCCCTGCAGTAAACGCATGCTCACCCTCCTCAAAATTCGTAATCTCGCACTCGTTGACGAACTCGCTTGGGAACTCGGCTCGGGTTTGATCTCTGTCACGGGTGAAACGGGCGCTGGTAAATCCGTTATCGTCGGCGCTCTGAAAATGATCCTCGGCGAACGTGCCGATAAAAACCTCATCCGTACCGGCGAGGACACCTGCACCATCGAATCCGTATTCGATCTTGCCGACACATCGGAAATCAATGCCATTCTCGAAGAAGGCGGACTCCCTCCCTGTGACGACACCCAGATCATCATTCGTCGCTCCATCGGCACCAGCACCAACCGCCAGTTCATCAACGACTCACCCGTCACGATCACTCTCCTTAAAAAAATCGGCGAACATCTCGTCGATCTCCACGGTCCGCACGATCATCAATCTCTTCTCTCCCAAGAGCGCCAACTCGCGATGCTCGATGCCTACGCGACCACCGATTCCATTCTCACCGAATACCGCTCCGCATACCGCAACTGGCGGGAAAAATCCCAAGAGTTAGAGGAAATCCAAAACGCCGAGAACGCCTCGGAGCAAGAACTCGAACTCCTCCGTTATCAGCTCGATGAAATCCAATCTGCCAAGCTAACACCTGCAGATGGCGATGAACTCCAAGAAAAATATCACCGCTCCTCCAACTCTACCCGCTTGGTCGAACTCGCCGCACAAGCGATCACCACCCTCTCCGGCGAAGACGGCATCCTTTCCCGCGTTTCCGATCTCCAACGTCTCATTCGCGATCTCGAAAAATACGATCCATCCATCGCAGATAAAGTTTCCTCCCTCGAAACCGCATCCATCGAACTCCAGGATCTCGAAGCAACTCTAACAGATTATGCGGAGGAACTGGACATCGATCCCTCAGAAGCCGCTTCCATCGAAGAACGCGTCAATCTCGTCGAGTCTCTGAAACGCAAATACGGACCAAGCATCGATGACATCTTGGCTCGCCAAGAAACGCTTTCTAACCGCTTGGATAACATCGACAATCGCACCGAGAAAATCGAAGCCCTGACTCTCGCTCTCGCTGAAACCAGAAAAGAACTGGAAGCCATCGCCAAAAAACTCAGCGCGGCTCGAAAAAAATCCGCACCGAAACTCGCGCAGGACATCGCCTCACAGCTCAAAGAACTCGGCTTCAAGCAATCCTCTTTCGAGATCGAACTCCTACCGCTCAAAGATCCCTCACTCCACGGCTTGGAATCCTGCAATTTCCTGTTCGGCCCCAACCCCGGCGAGCCTTTGCTTCCGCTCCGCCAGATCGCCTCATCGGGAGAAATTTCTCGCGTCATGCTCGCCGTCAAATCCTCCCTCGCCGAACAAGATGCCACCCCACTCATGGTCTTCGATGAAATCGATGCCAACGTCGGCGGTGAAATCGCTCGTGCGGTCGGGAAGAAAATGGCACGCTTGGGAGAACTTCACCAAGTCATCGCCATCACCCACTTCCCACAAGTCGCAGCCACAGCCGCCGCTCACTTCGTGGTCGAAAAAGAAGTCATCGGAGGCCGCACCCGCTCCAAACTCTACCCAGTCGAAGGCGAAAAACGCATCACCGAACTGGTCCGCATGCTAGGCGGCGGCGGCGAACAAGCCAGAGCGATGGCTGCTGCCTTGCTAAATGGTGAATGATGAAGAGTGAATAGTGAAAATAAGATAAGCTCAGCTTTTACATTCCTCCAGCTTACGTCATCGATTTCGCATTCACCTTCAAATCCATCACTGTAACGCTAAATTCTAACTACTTCACTCTTCATCATTCACTCTTCACTCTTCCATGACCCTCGCCTTCATCGCCACCGGAGATATCGCCATCCCGACGTTTCGACACCTCATCGAACACGGCCCGAAGCCTTGTGTCCTCATCACCCAGCCAGATAAACCGGTCGGCCGCAGCCAAAGCAGTGCTGTCCCTCCAGAAATCAAAACGATCGCCCTCGCCCACGGCATCCCGGTTTGGCAACCAGAGAAGATCAAGGAAATCGCAACGGATCTCGAAGCCCTGCACGTGGACATCGCCGTGGTCATGGCATACGGCCAGATCATCGGCAAAGCTGTCCGCAAAGCTCCGAAAAAAGCCATGATCAACCTCCACGCATCGATTCTTCCCAAATACCGTGGTGCCTCATGCATCCAATCCGCTATCCGCGATGGCGAATCCGAAACCGGAATCACCATCATGCACGTGATCCGTGAACTCGATGCCGGTGATATCATCTGCAAAAAAGTCATTCCCATCGGCTCTCATGAAACTGGCGGAGAGTTGCATGATAGACTCGCCGACCTCGGACCTTCCGCTCTTGCCGAAGCCTTGGAAATTTTAGCCACAAATCCAAAAGCAGGAACCCCACAAAATCCCGACCAAGTCACTTACGCCCCAAAACTCCTGCGTGAACACGGTCGACTCGATTTCAGCCAATCCGCCGAAACCCTTCAACGCACCATCCGCGCCTACGATCCATGGCCGGGAACGTTCATGGAGTTATCCATCAAAGGTAAAACCAAACGCCTCAAAATCTTCCCGCCAATTTCAACCATTGATCAACCCCTTCCCGCCGGCGAACTCCTATACCAAAATGGTCAGCTACTCATCGGCTGCGGTAATCAATCCCTCATCCTTTCCGAAGTCCAACCCGAAGGTTCGAAACGCATGCCAGCGGCCGCTTTTGCGAATAGCCTTTAATTCGAAAAAAATGAACCGCGGATGAACACAGATTTTAAGAGTTCTTGGTTCGTAGTTCCTAGTTCTTGGTTAGCGCTACGCTCATCTCATTTTCGAACCAAGAACCAAGAACCAAGAACCAAGAACCAAGAACCAAGAACTAATTCCTATCATGAAAGAACTAATCCAACATTACTACGACACATTCAATTCTGGAAACCGTGCAGCGCTTTTGGAGCTTTTATCCGATGATGTGATTCATGAAATCAATGAAGGCGGCCAAGAAATCGGACGCGAAGCGTTTCGCAAATTTCTGGATAGAATGGATCGTTGCTATCAAGAGCAAGTCGAGAGCTTATGCGTATTCTCATGCGACAATCCAAACCGCGTCGCCGCTGAGTTTTTCATCCGGGGCAAATATATCGCAACAGATGAAGGTTTACCCGAAGCCACCGGCCAACCCTACCACCTCCGCATCGGCGCGTTCTTTGAAATAAGCAACGGAAGAATCACCCGCATTACAAATTACTACAACCTAGCGGCGTGGATGAAGATGGTGGGAGCTTGATAAATATTTCACTGGAGTGCGGGAGCTTGCTCCCGCCCGGCGGTGGACGGAGCTTGCTCCGTCGCGGGTTGGATCGTCTTTCTCTCACACTTTATACTAACAGCGCGGAGCAAGCTCCGCTCTTCAATCGGCGGGGCAAGCCTCCGCACTCCTGTTGCTTTCGCAAGACTCCAACCATTCTCTTCCGCTAACTTAGCCATTCGCTTACCGGAAACACTCTTCACTCTTCATCATTCACTCTTCTTAAGCGCAGCTTTCATCTTCTCCAGCCCCTCCATCATCCTCGATCTCGGGCAACCGAAGTTAAACCGCACCCAGCCGGGCCAACCAAAGAACGCGCCGTCGGAAAGGAAAAGACCGGCTTCTTTTTCGAAAAAGTTTGCGGGATTATCGACCCCGAGTTTCCGTGCATCGATCCATGCGAGATAGGTCGCTTCGGGTGCGTGTATCGATAATCCCTCGCATTCTTCGTTGATGAAGCGTACCAGCTCATCGCGATTTCCTTTGAGATAAGAAATCAATTCCTGACGCCATGGTTCGCCATCTCGATAAGCCGCTTCCGCAGCATAGTAGGAAAGCGCATTGATCTCAGCTAAAGTGTGTCCTCTGGCTGCGTTGAATTTTCTACGAATCGAATCGTCTGGAATGATCGCAAACGCATAACCCAAGCCCGCGATATTCCAGGTCTTGCTGGGTGAAAGCAGAGTGATGGAACGCGCAGCGAGCTCGGATGGTAATTGCAATGCCGAGAAATGCGGGGTCGCGGCTTCATCGAAAATTAGATCGCAGTGAATCTCATCGGAGACCAAGACCAGATCGTGCTTCACACAGAACTGCGCGAGTTGGATGACTTCGTCTTTTGAAAAAGCCCGACCCAATGAATTCTGCGGATTGCACAGTAGGAAGATTTTCGTTTTTTCAGAAACGCTCTTTTCCATCGTGTCCCAATCAAATTCCCAGCGGCCGTTGACGAAGATGTGATCGACCGTAAGCAACTTCGCTCCCGCATCTTTGTGGACACTGAGGAAGGGCGGATAAACCGGTGTGCAAGTCATCAACTCCCCACCATCTCCACAGAACGCACGAGCAGCGAGTGAGAGAGCTGGAACCAACCCTCCGAGATGGATGAGGTGATCTGGATTCAAGATGGAGTGACGGCGATTTTTCAAATAGCCCGCGATTGCTTCTAGCAAGCCAGCATGTGCTTGAGGATAGCCGAAAACCCCGTGATCCACCCTCTTATGCAAGGCCTCAATAATCACTGGAGCCGATACGAAATCCATATCCGCCACCCAGAACGGATCGAGCTCCGGCCTGCGATCGTATTTGATGCAGCCGCTTCCTTTTCTCGCGACAACCGTATCAAAGTCAAAATTCATCACGCCGTAGGCTGCCGCCAAGACCAGCACTTTGCAACCGCCAAACGAGACACCTCATTGAAATTAGGGAAAATTAGTCGGACGTGGAAAGAGCATAGATATGATTTCAGGCATTTTTCAAAACAAAACCACGTGAGCACTAGCGAATAACTGACTCATGCGAAGCCAAGCTGTTTGGACAGAACAAAGTGTAGTCAAAGGGAAGGAGATAACGGAGCACACGGAGGATGAATGAATATATGAAGTGAATTAATTCTTCTCTGCGTTCCCTCTGTGACCTCTGCGTCTCTGCGGTGAAAAAATTAAACCCTGTGCATGGATTTAAGGTTTCATTTTAAGCCCCAATCCAAAACAATCCACCAAGCTATGAATTACCCATTTTCAAAAATTGGACAGCGTCTCGGTGGTGGTAGCGGTATTGGCGATCTCATGGATGATCTCGGTAACGCCCTAGCCAACGCCGGTCCGAACATGAAAATGCTCGGTGGAGGACAACCAGCCCAAGTTCCGGAGGTGAACGCGATCTGGCAGAAGCGACTCTCTGAAATCGCCGCAGACGATACCGCGACCCGCAAGATGCTCACAACCTACGATCCACCAAAAGGAAATCCCGAGTTCATCCAAGCCATCGCCGACATGCTGCGGAAAACGTTCGGGTGGAATGTCGGCCCTGAAAATGTGTGCCTAACCAGTGGTGGACAAACCGCGTTCTTTTATCTTTTCAATCTCCTCGCTGGCACCATGCCAGACGGCACCAAACGCAAGATCCTCTTTCCCCTCGTGCCGGAATACATCGGCTACGCCGCCCAAGGTTTGGATCCCGATATGTTTGTCGCCGTCAAACCGACCATCGAACACACCGGCCCTAACGAATTTAAATACTACATCGATTTCGATAACCTCAATATCGGCCCTGACATCGCGGCGGTCACTGTGTCACGCCCCACCAATCCCACTGGCAACGTGTTGAGCGATGCGGAAATCTTACGGCTATCCGAACTCACCAAAGCCAAAGGCATCCCGTTCATCATCGACAACGCCTACGGCGCGCCTTTCCCGAAAATCATTTTCACAGAGGCTTCACCTCACTGGGACGAACACGTCATCCTCACTCTCAGTCTCTCCAAACTCGGTCTTCCTGGAACCCGCACAGGGATCGTTGTTGGCCCTGCTGAAGTCATTACCGCACTCTCGTCCATGACCGCAATCACCGGGCTTTCAAACCCAAGCATCGGTCAACAAATCGCCCTGCCTTTGATCCGCAGCGGTGAGATCCTGAAACTCAGCGAAAACGTCATCCGTCCTTTCTATCGTGAAAAATCTCTCTTCGCCCAAAAGGTAGTGCGTGAAATTTTTGGCGATCGCTTCAAATGGCACATGCACCGCAGCGAAGGCGCGTTGTTTCTCTGGTTCTGGTTTCCTGATCTTCCCATCACCTCATCCGAACTCTATCAGCGCCTCAAAGCCCGCGAAGTCCTCATCATTCCTGGAGAACATTTCTTCTTCGGCTGTGACGACACCCACTGGCGCCACCGCCAAGAATGCATCCGAGTCTCATTCGCCATGCAAGAATCCGTTGTTAGAGACGGAATCACCATCATCGCAGAGGAAGTGGAGAAGGCTTGAAGTTTTAAATCTCAAGTTTCAAATTTCAATTAAGAGAAAGGGTGATCGGACATAACTCCCGATATGAAAGCTATCGGCGATGGCACACCTGTTCTTTATCAATCAAGAACGCGATTTGCGATTCTCCTCTTCCTTGAAACTTGAAATTTGAAACTTGAAATTTCAGCTCACTTCAGCGGCTCCAGCTTCCGAATCTTGATATTCCGGAACCACACGAGATTGCCGTGATCTTGTAGGCAGATGTGACCTTCAGCCGCTTTCCCGAAACCTTCCCATTTTGCGAACTTGGATTTAGCAACTTTCGCTTTCCAGTCCTCAGAGCCGATCTCGTATTCGACGTATTTCTCGCCGTTCATCCAATGCTCACACTTGTAAGTGCCGGTCGGAGTCTTTTGGCATTTGAGAACGAAATGATTCCACTCTCCCGCAGGTTTGGTGGTGTCTTTGTCCGCAGCATAGAGTTGATACATCCATCCAGATTTCTGCGCATCCTTGCCTTTCGCGTTATCGATAATCTGTGCCTCCGGACCGCTTAGGTATGGGGCACCTTTTGCCTCTACAACTTTGAACATGATTCCGGAGTTACCACCTTCGCTGATCTTCCAATCGATCGAAAACTCAAAGTTCTCGTATTTCTCTTTGGTAATCACATCTCCCCCACCCTTGCGGCAAAGCGCTCCATCCTCTACCACCCATTGCTCAGGCAACTTCTCTTTGTTATAACCACGAAGATGTTGCGAGGCATCTTTCCCATCAAACAACAACACCCAACCCTGGGCAGTTTCTTCTGGGGTCAGGGTATTCGGCTCTGCAGCGAAAGCGTTGTGGGAGATGAGTAAAAGACAAAATAGAGATGAGAAGGTTTTCATATAGGTTCTGGCATTTTATAAACAAGGAGAGAGGAGATACAGGAGGAAAGGAGGAAATATTTCAATTTAACCCCCTCTCAATGCACTCAAATATCCAAAAACTTTAATATATAACCTCATCTCCTCCTTTGCCTCCTCCCTCCCTACAAGAAAAATGCCCGAAACCTTCTTATAGCCTCTCCAACAAAAAGCCCCCGCGGAAAAATCCACGAGGGCTTTTTAGGAAGTCGCTCTTACGCTTTTTTCACTTCGACCCACTGTCCGGATTGAGCGGATTCGAGAACCGCATCGCAAACGTATTGGGTGCCGAGTGCATGGCGGAAGTCAGGGTAGTTAATCGGTGCCGATGGATTATCGAGCGACCTGAAGAACTCAACCAACGCGTGGGTGAAGGAGTGCTCGTAACCGAGGCAAAGACCTGGAACCCACCAGTTGCCTGAGTATGGATGATCTCCATCGGAGCAATGAATTTTACTCCAGCCACGGCGATCTCCTGGAACTCCGTGATCGAAATACTCAAGGTAGTTCATATCATGAAGATCCCATGAGAGTGATTTTTTCGCACCGTTGATTTCGAAGGTGTTCAAGGCTTTGTGACCACGCGCGTAGCGAGTGGATTCGAAAATAGCGAGCGAGCCGTTTTCAAAACGAGCAAGGAAGGCACATGCATCATCGATGGTGACAGGATGCTTCTTGCCGGTTTCGGTATGCACGCGCTCCTTGATGAAGGTCTCGGTCATTGCAGAAACGGAAACGATGTCGCCGTTGATCCAACGCGCGGTGTCGATGCAGTGAGCAAGCAAGTCGCCCGTTACACCGGAACCAGCAGCTGCGGCATCAAGACGCCAGAGACCAGCACCACCTTGTGGAAGTTCTTCGGAAATCGTCCAGTCTTGCAGGAAGTTTGCACGGTAATGGAAAATTCGACCCAACTCACCAGCAGCGACGATGTTTTTCGCAAGCGTCACGGCAGGCAGGAAACGGTAGTTGTACCAGACCAAGTTAGGCAGACCGGATTTCTCAACGGCCTCGACCATTTTCTCTCCTTCTACTCCGTTGAGAGCGAGCGGTTTTTCGCAAAGGATCATTTTGCCATTGGCGATACAAGCGAGAGCGATCTCAGCGTGGGAGTTGTTAGGTGTGCAGATATCGATCGCGTCGATGTCGTCACGCTTCACTAGCTCGCGCCAGTCGGTTTCGTAAGAAGCATAGCCCCACTTTTCAGCGAAGGCTTTAACCTTTGCTTCGTCGCGACCGCAAACGGCTTGACGAACTGGATAGTGTTCGGTGTCAAAAAAGTGCTCGAGCTGCGAGTAGGCATTTGAGTGAGTACGACCCATGAAGCCGTAGCCGATGAGTCCGATGCGGATTGGTTTCTTAGACATATATTTTAAAATGTGTTAGATAAGTGAAAATTACAGAGCTTTATCAACATCTATCATCGCTTTGAGGATCGCGTTCCATGTTCCGGCAGATTCGAGCACGGAGTTATCGAACATACATCCATCCCAACAGATGTGCTTGATGCCACGCTCAGCGGCGCCTTGGAGCCAGTAGGTTGAGCATTTCGCGATGTCGAGTTTGCCGTTTGGATCATCTGCTGGGCAGTGGCGACCCGTCTTGTCGTGCGAACCAGTACCGTGAACGGAACCGTCGTTTTGAGCAACGTGGAAATCGAGCGTCCATGGGCGGAGCGCATCGGTCATGATTTTGTATGCAGGCCAGAATTCTTCATCGCTGTAACCCGCTTGAAGAAGTGCTGCCTCAGGTGCGTTGTAACCCATGAGGTAAAGGTAGGTGTGTGCAAGGTCGGCTTGGAAACCAACCACTCCTGGCATCGCGGTTGCTTCAAGGGTATCAACTGCGGCTTTCCATGAATGGAATCCACCCCAGCAGATTTCACCTTCAGCAGCGATGCGCTCACCGAATTGTTCTGCTACCTTTCCTGCCTCACGGAAGGTTTTTGCAACTTTAGCGGTGTTACCTGCAGGATCTTTCGCGAAGTCTGCGGTGCCACCAGCGGTGTCGACGCGAATGATTCCGGATTTACGGACACCGTGCTCGTTTAGAATTTTTGCGATGCGGCAGGTTTTCTCAACCGCGAGAACGAAGTTCTTCATGTCGTCATCGCTACCAAACGCTGGACCACCAACTGTGCCCGGCCAAACCGGAGCCACGAGAGAACCAACAGAAAGTCCTTTTGCAGCGATCTGATCAGCCATCTTACGAATGTCGCTATCGGACGCATCCGGATCGGTGTGAGGGTGGAAAATAAAAAGGTCCACTCCATCGTATTTCCGACCGTTAACCTCAGCAGCTGCAGTGAGATCGAGCATGTGCTCAAGAGAAATAGGGGGATGATCTGTGTCTGGTTCTTTTCCAACCAAACCCGGCCACATGGCGTTGTGTAATTTTAGGGTGCTCATAAGATGTAGTGTTTTTCTTTTCTCCGAGGTGACTTGTCAAACACCTAGGAGAGAAGTCACTACGAATTCTTCGCCACTAAAATATCAAACCCTTAGGCATTGCTCAAAAATGAGCCGATATAGCCTGATTCGAGAGATTTTCACCCTTGGCTCCAATGCCGCCAAAGTCCTGACATTCAAGCATTCTAGGGTCTCCTCTGCGATCAGCGCCGGCAAGCCGCTTGCCAAGCGCAAACGCCAGCTTAGGAGCTTATCGGCATATGCCTGCCCCAACGCCACTTTCTCAAGCGCGGATGCTCGCCATGTTTGGAACTCCCTAAAACAGGCCGCGTCGTCCCTTGGATCACTCACAGGCAAGTAACACCGCCCCATCCTCCTATCCTCTGGAAAATCCCTCAGGATATTCACCAACTGCAAACCCTTCCCGTATTCCACCCCCCACTGCTCCAGCTCGACTTGGGGATGTTTGGAAAAATTTTCGCCCATCGTGAGAAAACCCAAGCGCGTCCAAAACAAACCCACACAACCCGCAACTCGCCATGCATAATCCTCTAATTCCTCAGCACTTCTCAAACTGCTCAGCTCATCGCTTGCATTACCAAATCGCTGGAGATCTAGGACTTGTCCGCCGACGATGGTTTCCAAAACTTCATGAATCAATTCCATCTCACCAGCACCCAGTCCACGCAGTGCTTCCAAAATTTCCAGATGACTCAGCAACAACATCGCCTCCCGAGGATCGGTGATCCCTTCGTAAAAATGTTTGGGAAACGCTTCAGCCGCATGTTCTCCCCTCACCTGTTTTAAAAAATCTAACAACGCATCGATCCGCTCACCAACCGATCCTGAAACAGAGTCAGCAATCGTATCGCTGGTCCTCGCTAAAAGATAAGCGATCCCAGCCGCCCGTCTCATCGGAAGCGGAAGCAGACGGAGACTCAGGTAAAACGAACGCGATACCCCTTTGAGAACTTCCGTTTCAAGTTCCGCACGCATCACTCATCCACAGAAAGAATTCGCCCGCAGTTTTCGCATTGCGTGACCTCTTTCTCACTATGGACAGCAATCACCGTCGAGGCGATCACTTTCATATTGCAACCGGTACAATTTCCTCCGTGAAGCGTCGCAATCGCCAAGCCGTCTTTGGATTTGATCAACTTGGTATAAAGCGGAAGGACATCTTCAGAAACGGTTTGCACCAACTTATCACGCTCAAGCTGGACTTCTTTTTGTTGTTCTAACATCCGCGCATGGCGCTCACGGATCGCCGCAAGATCGGCTTCGACCACCGCACGGGTTTTTGCAAGCATCTCACTGGCTTGCTGAAATTTCACCCGATACGCATCGACCTCTTCCATGGCTTGAAGTTCCTGAGTTTCAAACTCATCCACTTCTTTTTCATATCTAATGATCTCGTGACCCAACGCATTGTATTCCTCGTTCTTCTTGGTCTCGAACTGTTGCACACGCAAACGCTTCACAGTCGTCCGTCGCGTCTCCGCATCCATTTCAATTTTCTTCACCCGCAACTCAACGGCATTCAACGCCTCCTTTGCCTGCTTCACCGCTTCCTCATCTCCCGCCAATTTCGCTTTCGCCCTGGCTTCCTCTTGCGGCAATTTTGCCAAGTCTTTTGCCAAATTCAGCAAACGCTTGTCCCTGTCCTGTAAAATCAGCAATCCCCGTATCTCTTCCAACATGGAAAGACATTTAGCTGCCTACTTCTCAAACTGCAACATCTTCTGTAGAACCATCCGAATCCTGGTCGGATTTTTCTTCTTCCAGTTTGCGGAAATGGATTTGTCCAACGCGTCGACCATCCGTGCTGGTCACTTTGGCTTCATAGCCAAGGATCGTAAGCGTTTCGCCCACTTCTGGGAAGCGCTCCAGCTGTTGAGTGATATATCCCCCGACAGTCGTCACCTCACCGCTCTCCAGATAAAGCGCCGGAACGTAACCTTCCAAATCATTCAGTGTCACAGCACCTTCGACCACGAATTCGTCATCGTTAATCCGCACAAACGGTGAGTGCTCGTTATCGAACTCATCTTGAATATCCCCCACCAACTCCTCCATGACGTTATCAAGAAAGACAATACCAACAGGTGTTCCGAACTCGTCCACGGCCATCGCCAAGTGCGCGTGCTCTTTAAGGAAAAATTTCAACAAGGTATCCAACGGCATGGTGTCAGGAACCATTTTCAGTTCACGTTTGATCCGCATCAAATCCGGATCGGGATCGTTCATTAACGTGAACAAATCCTTAATGTGAATCAAACCGATGGCTTGATCGAGGTGACCTTTGACCAAGGGGAAACGCGTGTGCTTGCTACGGATCGCGATCGCCAAGGTTTTTTCAAACGGCTCGTCCGCATCCAAGACAACCACCTCATTGCGTGGGGTCATGACGTCACGCACCCAAAGCTCGTTGAGCTCTAACGCATTGATCAGGATCTCGCGTTCGGTATCGGTCACTTCTTTGAACTTACCAGAATGCGTCACTAAAATCGCCAACTCCTCAGCCGAGTGCACGTGCTCGCTTTCACTGATGGGATCGATGCGGAAAATCCTTTTCAGCAACCAGTTCGCTGTTCCTTGGAAAAAGCGAATCACCCAGTAGAAGCTTTTATAGAAAATGTGCAGCGGCCCAACCAGCAGCATCGTGGTGCCAAGTGAACGACGGATTGCAATCGATTTAGGAAGCAATTCCCCGACAACGACGTGCAGGAAAGTGAATGATATGATTGCGACCACGAACGAAATGAACGAGACAGGACTGAATCCGATTCCGAATAAGTCTGCGTTCTCAGGTAATCCTATCATGAACAGAATCGGAGAGATCATTGCTTCGACAAATGGCTCACCTAGGAAACCAAGTGCGAGGGAGGCGATGGTGATTCCAAGTTGGTTTGCAGAAAGGTAACCATCCAAGTGATTCACCACATGGATCGCGCGTTTGGTATCAGCTCCGGTATCTTTGCCGTGCGATTCAAGCTGACTCGGGCGAACTTTAACGATCGCAAACTCCGATGCCACGAAAAAGGCATTAAGCAAAAGAAAGAATATAATCCCGATCAGATAGACCGCAGCCTTACCAGCAGACGGGAAATCGTGACTGATGTAACTGCTCGCAATTAGCGTGTTATGTAAAAATTCAATATTCACTGGATGATCAGAGTTTTTCGTAAACCCCTTGGTCTCGTTTTTCCAAAACCGTGAATCCGGCTTTCTTTGCGTCAGAAACCGAAAGCGGCTTCGCGATGCGGGGGGTGTTGATTTTTGAAATCACTTTTTTGATCGGGTGCTTGCAAATCAGGCAGCACTCGAGAGCCTCACGGTCAACGGGCCGTCTCAGCTCAAATCCGCGTCGGCACACTCTACACGATCGCTCTGGATCGTCTGGGGTTTCTGAAACGTATTCGTAAATTGGCATTGGTGAAACGTGAGAGCGGGTAGTTTCCGTCTCACGTTTAGTTCATGCAGAAAGTGTGCCGCATGAACCAACTGGCTATTACCAGCTGGATTTCGTCACACCTGGCAGAAGTCCTGCAGATGCGTATTCACGGAAGGTGATCCGGGAAAGCTTGAAACGGCGAAGGAATGCACGGCGACGACCAGTGACTTCGCAACGATTTACTACGCGGGTAGGGCTAGCATCGCGTGGAAGCATGGAAAGACCTACATAGTCTTTCTCTGCCTTCAGCTTGTGCCTGAGGTCTGCGTATTTATCAACGGTGTTCTGTTTGCGCTTGTTGCGGGCGATCCAACTTTTCTTAGCCATAATTCGGGGCGGCTTGATACCCCACACAGCCAACCGTGCAAGCCCAAACTTGTTTTTAATTGGAAAAAGTTGAAATTTCGTGGGTTTTTCGGGTTTTTCGGCACGTTAGGACAATAATTCACACGGGGTAATCGAGTAGGATAAAACAACCACAGATGGACAGGATGGACGCAGATATGAAAAAAGTCGGCTCAAAAGTCTGGGTTCTCCGACCATTTTTACCCAGTAAAATGGGATTCCCTCCGCTTCATCTGCGTATATCCCATTCATCTGCGGTTAAATTTATCTAGGAATCAGCGGCGAGCTAGAAGGTTCTACTTGAGCTATTTTTCCGGATAAATCACCTCTTCCAGATAAAGCCCGTCGGCAGGCGCGCATAAGGGAGCTTTGCCATGCGGCAGGCCTTCTGGCTGGTCCAATAATAACTGAAGATCATCCAATCTCAGCCTGCCCTGAGCCGCTTTGATCGCCGAACCCACCAGCATCCGGACCATTTTGTAGAGGAAACCATCGCCGTGAAAAGTCATCCGGTAACCATCTGGCAAGATCGTGAGCTTCGCAGTAAACACGGTGCGCACGTAATCCGTCTCCTCGTCCTCATTTCCACGATACGCCGCAAACGCATGAAAATCGTGTTTCCCCTCGAAGCTTTTCAGCGCCTGCTCCAAGACATCCGCATCCAACAAACGCGGCAAATGCCACGCCAAACCCGCTTTCAACGGCGGTAACACCGGATCGGTGCAGACATCGTAATGATATCGTTTCCCTATCGCCGAAAACCGACTGTGAAAATCTTCCGAAACCTCCTCGCAAGCGATCACCCGTATCGTCGCTGGTAGTTTGGTATTTAATGCGGGAACCCAGTTGTAAGGATTCATCGTCGAATCCGCTGGTGCATCGAAATGCGCCACCTGGCCCAAAGCATGCACGCCCGTATCGGTCCGACCCGATCCATGCATTTTGATCGACTGCTTCGCCGTCACTTCCAAAGCCTCATTCAAAAAATCCTGCACGGTGTTTCCACCTGCCTGTGATTGCCAGCCGAGAAACGGACGTCCGTCATACGCGATGGTCAGTTTCAATCTCATGAAATTTCCTCCATCCAACGATTTAAAATTTCCACCGCAGCCGCCTGATCGATCAACGCCTTCTGCTTGCGAGCATTCTTACCCGCCTCACGTAATTTTTCCGAGGCATCCATGGTCGAATACCCTTCATCCACAAAAACCAAGGGCAAGTGCGGTAACATCCCCGCAAGCTTCGCTGCGTAATCCCTGACTTTCTTCGCCGAGTCCCCTTCCGAACCATCCAACCGGATCGGCAAGCCCACCACCAAGGTCTTCACTTTTCGCAATGCCGCAATTTCTGAAATTCTTACCAAACCATCCGATCCATCTGTTAGATCAATCGTCTCCACCGGATGTGCCATGATTCCAAAATCATCCGTCGCCGCGATGCCAATCCGTGATGCCCCGTAATCCACACCCAGTGCCGGGTGCGGCGATACCTCTTGAAAATCCTCAACTGATAATTTCTTGCTCAATCTGCCGCCAGCTTTCCCTCACATCGCCAAATGTTCAAGCAAGAGCTTTGCTTTGCCAAACGATTGCACTTATGCTTCCACTTAGATCATGAAAAACCGACGCCAATTCATCAAGATGACCACTGGAGCCGCCGTCGTTGGCGCACTGGGAACAAACCCGTCATCCGCAGCGGAAACTTCCAAACCACGCAAAACATGGGTTATGTCCGATATCCATTGTGGCTACTCAGAAGGCGGTAAAGATGGAGCCGAGTGGTTTTCCTTAGCATGCAAAGACATGCAAGAAGAGCATAAAGATATTTCATACGCCATGGCACTCGGCGACCTCACTCATGGCGGCAACGAGCAACAACTCAAAAACTACATCATCACACGCGATGGTAGCGGAATCAAAACCTGGTATGAAGTCGCAGGCAATCACGAGTATCACGGAGGAAAAGCGGATTTCTTCACAACGCTAATCCGCAGCACGGATCCCTATTCCGTCATCGATGGCAATCTTGTCTGGATTTTTCTCTCCGATCAAAAAGCCGGCGTAGCTGGAGAACTCACACCTCAGGCTTGTGACTGGCTGGAAGCTGAACTCGCGAAACACAAAGGCAAAAACATCATCGTCTGCTCACACCAAGGAGTGAAAGACACAACCATCGATACCGATTTATCGAGCCGCTATCTCTCCCCACCAGACCGAATTGCGGCCTTGATCGCTAAATCCGACATCGTGCTCTGGATGAGCGGCCACGCACATCACAAACCTTACTCTGCAGAATACGTCAAGAGAGTCGAAAACACGACCTACATCAATGTCGCCTCCATGAGTCATGCTTACAAAACTGGCAGCAGCCAATCATTCCTGTTAGAATTCAAACCCGGAGCCAAAGAAATCATCGCCCGCCGCCGCATGCATGACACCAAAACATTCTTGCCGGAATTCGAAGTGAAAATTCCTCTGCCGTATCCGTTAGCGTTTGGGTGAGATTATTTCGGGCATTTATCTAAACGGAGGGAAGGAGACACGGAGTAAACAGAGGTTGTTTAGATTGAATCTATATTACTAAAAAACACCTCCGCTAACTCAGTTACATCCGATTTCTCCGTTTAAATAAATTACTCATCAAAAAATCATTCTTTTTGAATTTTATTATTTCAGTCGAATGATTCTGCAGCTTCTCACTTCCCCCCTTTAATCGCCGCTTCAATCGCAGCGATCACTTTCTTCGCTAAAAAATCACTTCCCTCGCGATTGAAGTGAACATCATTTTTACCCAATGAATATTTATCAAGTTCGGGCAAGATGTGGGCGTAAAGATCATTGATCTCAACCTTGTGCTTTTTCATCACTTCGAGTGCAGCTTCGCTGTATTTCGCCTGTTGTTCAGGGGTGATCACCACTTCTTTTTTGAAACGATTCTGCATGGTTTTCTCGGGATCCTTGCATCCGGGAGTGGTCGTTGCCCAAATCAATTTCGCTCCGGTTTTTTCCATTCGCGTCACGAGTTCATCGAGTCGCTTCGCATATGCTTCGGGTGAACGATCTTCATTGTCATATTCCCAACCATAAATATCCCACAACCCCCAATTGAAATGGATCACATCCCACTTGGTATCTCCCAAATAGGCATCGATCTTTTTGATTCCCGTCCCGCTCCATTCAGCATTCCCTGGATTTCGGGTCACGTTGGCTTTGCCGATGAGCCCCTCTTTGACCTGCTTCTGATAACCTTGGGAAATCGAATCACCGATGAGAAGAACATTGGGCAATTTGGGATCGATCGCGATCTCTTGAGTTTGAGCAAACGCAGAACACACACCCAATAAGAACAAGATGAACAATTTCATAGCTGCGACACTAAATCGGAGTTCTACAGCGTCAATCTCAGATACCAAGCATGACTCCTTGCTTGCTTTCATTTGCCTAATCCATTCAATGATAACTATGTCTAAATGGCTTTTCATTTTCCTAATCACCTTCGCAAGCGCTCAGGCCAACTCAGCCGAGAAACTCATCGCCGCGGCTCGCAAACAGATCGGCGTCACGGTGCGATATGATCCAGCTTATGCCTCTCTCACTTACCCGAAAGGCGATATCCCACGCGAACGCGGCGTTTGTACCGATGTGTTGATCCGCGCCTTACGCGATGCAATCGACAAAGACCTCCAAGAACTCGTCCACGTTGATATGAAGGCGAATTTCGCAAAATACCCAAAAATCTGGGGATTGAAATCGACGGATAAAAACATCGATCACCGCCGCGTCCCTAACTTGATGACCTTTTTCACCCAAAAACATATCTCCATTCCCCTCTCCAAAGGCGATGAGAAACCCGAATTCTTAGCCGGAGACATCGTCACCTGCACCGTCCCGCCAAACCTCCCCCACATCATGATCGTAAGCGACAAAAAGAACACCTCCGGTCGACCCCTCATCATCCACAACATCGGCAACGGCACCCAAGAAGAAGACCGAATCGATGAATTCCCCATCACCGGCCACTACCGCTGGAAAGAATAATCACCAACCCAACTCACTCCATTGCAATCCTTGTCACAGCTGGGACAAAGATTGCAACGAAATGGAATGAGATATGGGAGCGTTTTCCGATTTCTAAAACCGCTATACCGTTAAACCCGATGCGTGTCTTGCTGCATCAGCCAGGATTTTGGTGCGTTTCTTCCAGATTTTTCTGCCCACATAAATTTTCGGATACAATGCGGTTGGAAGCAAAGGATCGACCTGCAGTGCGATGCTTGAGGCCGCCTTTTCCGCAGCCGTCCAATCTGCAAGCGCCTTAGGGCTGTTTAGCTGGGCCACGGCAGGAAATTCATCGAGAACGACATCCAGCTTTTCATACTGCTCATTGATTGCATCAAAATTCCAAGCGCCTTCAACCATCCGAACATCAACTTTTTGACCTTTCGAATCCGCCATAAGCAACATCAGATGTGTACAGTCAGAATCATCGCTCGCGATCAGTTTCTCGATGGCTGGCGGGGTTGAGGGCGAAATCCAGACGCTGCCCTGAAGACATCCGCAACCGGCTTTGGCCAGCGCGCGTGTCAGTTGTCGACGTTTCGTATTCTCCGCCTCGGGAATATCAAAAAGGAACAAGCGCCACTTGCCATCCCAAGGGGTCGCCCAGGCCACCTCTGGGTCACGTCCTCCATTCGCAGCATTTCGCCCAGCTTCTGTCAAACGGTGAAGGCGCTTGCCCGATGCTGGATCATTCAATGTTTCAATAAACCCCTGCGCCTCAAGTCGATGAATTTGACTTAGCAATCCATTGCGATAGGCCCAACCCTCAAATGATTGCTCAAGATTCTGAAAAGTCGGCTTAAACGGTTTTTCCGCCAGCCAAAACAGACGGTAAAGCAGGAGTTCGGTTTTCGCTTTCATCGGCAAACACTGTTCACAATTATTGTCCCAGCTGCGACAATAATTGCAACGGCTGGGACAAAATTTACAATCTTTGTCCCAGCTGTGACAAGGATTGTAATGAGCGGGGTCGGGTTTGAGGATGAGAATCCGAGCTTGTTATTCTTGTGAAACCTGTGCAATTGTCCGCGTCCCCGCGGAAAAGCCGTGGTTTTCTTGTATTATTTTGTATGGACACACCTCCTTTTTCCGAGCTCGGACTTCCCGATGATCTCCTCGCAGCGATTGAAACTTTAGGCTACGAGCGGCCATCTCCCATTCAGTGGAAAGCGATCCCGCCTGCGCTCGAAGGGAGAGACATTCTTGGTCTTTCCGCAACTGGTTCTGGTAAAACCGCTGCTTTCGCCCTCCCTGCCTTGGCCTCGATTGATGTCAAAAAAGCTTACCCGCAAGTATTGATTCTTTGTCCAACCCGCGAGCTTGCAGTTCAGGTCTGCGAAGAAGTTCACCGCCTCGGCGCGAAAAAAGTCGGTCTGCAAGCCACTCCCGTTTATGGTGGTGCGCCAATCGATCGCCAACTTCGCGCTCTCCGCAGCGGAGCACAACTTGTCGTCGGAACTCCCGGCCGTTTGCTTGATCACCTTCGCCGTGGTTCGTTCGATGCCAGCCGCATCAAGATGGCGATTCTCGACGAAGCCGACCGCATGCTCGACATGGGCTTCAAAGAGGAAATGGATGAGGTCCTTGCCGCGCTTCCGAAAGAACGCCAGATCCTGTTCTTCTCCGCGACGATGAATCCAGGAGTTTCCCGTTTCATCAAAAAATTCGGCAACAATCCTGAACTCATCGAGATCGAACAAAAAGCGATGACGGTATCCACCGTCGAACAAGCCTACTACGAGGTCCGTCAGCGCTCGAAAGTCGAAGTCCTTTCTCGTATCCTTGATATGAACCCGCCGCGCCTCGGAATTATTTTCTGTAACACCAAACGCTCGGTCGATGAATGCACCGAGGATCTTGTCAACCGTGGCTACGCTGCAGACCGCCTGCACGGCGACATCACCCAGCAAATGCGCGAACGTGTTCTCAAACGTTTCCGCGATGGTGCAGTCGAGCTCCTCGTCGCCACCGACGTTGCGGCTCGCGGACTCGATATCGATGAAATCGACATCGTGTTCAACTACGACCTGCCAACCGATCCGGAAGACTACGTTCACCGCATCGGACGCACCGGACGTGCGGGTCGTTCCGGACGTGCAGTGTCTTTCGTTTTCGGACGTGAAATCTATCGCCTCCAAGCGATCGAGCGTTATACCCGCCAAGTCATAAAACGCGAGAAAATCCCATCCGTAGAGCAAGTCGAGGGTCGTCGTGCGGATATCATTTTCGAATCGCTCAAAGAACGCCTCGAAACCGGTGGCTTTGATTCATATCAGGAAAATATTGATCGTTTGTTAGAACAAGGACACACACCGACAGATATTGCCGGTGCGTTGATCACCATGCTCCGCGAATCGAACGGTCGCGAAGGCGAAGCCATCCAAGAAGATCGCGAGCCAGAAAGCGGCGCGAAACGCGATAACAAAAAAGGCAAAAAAGACCCCCGCGAATCCCGTGATCGCGAGCAACGCGAGCAACGTCCTCGCTACGATTCTCCTGATCGCCCACCACGCGAATACGAGCGCGGTGGAGCCAAACGCGATGCTGGCCCAGTTGAAGGCGGTATGTCCCGTTTGTTCATCTCACTCGGAAAAGGTGCGGGGATCATGCCAAAAGATATCGTTGGCATGATGTATCGTGAAGCCGGTCTTCCCGATGGTTGCCTTGGTCGCATCACCTTGTTTCCAAAACATTGCTTGGTCGATGTTCCAGAAGCACTCGCCGACCAAGCGATACAGAAAACCCGCAACGCGAAACTCCGTGGAAAAGCTTTCCGTATGGATCACGACCGCGGCCCTAATCAGTAATCGTGGCAGCGGATTGCATACGCCCAGCAAATTTAAATAACGAAAGGCCCCGTGATTTTAAATCACAGGGCTTTTTTTTTGTTAGAGATTCGTAATTAGCAATAAATCTTATCTCGCAGGCATAATCGGCGCTTCCCAACCTGCAAGATCGGATGGCTTGACCTTCTTCACGTGGCCATTGAAAGAGAATTTGCTAGGGTTGTATGATCCAACGAATGAGAAATCGAGATCTGCCTTGATCTCCTTTTCCATACCAATTGCCCAGAGCACTCCGTTGAGAACCAAGCGGCGATAGTTATCATCAAGGAAATCCTGTGAAGCTCCTTGAGTGCTGTGGAAAACCCGATGCTTGGTGCCGTTTTTAGCTACATAACTGCGCGTCCATGTCGATGGCATCGGTGGTTTGTTAGGATCGGCTTCTGCAGCAGGATCCATAGAAACAAGCGGTTGTGAATTTGTTAGAACCGTAAAATCAGGTGCGGCTTTACCAACATATCCACCAGCGTGAGTGAATGCAGTATCGGCGACACCCGTAAGGATCACATTACCACGTTGTTCAGGAATCACCTGAATACGTGTGCCCTGTTTGTGGTTGGTTCCGTAGTGCCCAACCCAAGTATTTCCGAGGATCTGGTGGCCGAAACCGTTTTCATATCCAGCGGCTTTGGATTTGAAGTCGTATTTCGCGTATTTCGAATCTCCTGGAATTTTAAAGGCGTGTGAGGAAGTGCGTAAGCCGCAAACTGGACCACCGCGTTCAACATAACTCTCAATGTGAGCCATCTGGTCATCGGGTAGATTCAGGAAACGTGCGAAAATGAAAAACAGGTCTGCCTTTTCAAGCGCATCAAGTCCCGTAACGATGGATGAGCCGGCTTCGATATAACCTTCCTTGTCCACACCGAAGACAATAGTGCATTTAAAACCCAAGCGCTTCGCGAGAATACGTGCAAGTGCAGGACAAGCCTCCTCTGCACGGTATTCGTGATCACTAGCAAGGAAGACGATGTGCTTCCCTTTTCCAGGACCTGCCTCGCCTTCGTAGACGATAGGGTCGGCGTGGACTGCGGTGATAGCGAGTAAAAGAGTCAGGATAAATTTCATAGAGGTATCGATTATTTTTCTAGTGGGTGATCTTTAAGCAACTCTTCGGGTTTCCAGAAAACGGAACGATCCTTCGTTGCCTCGCGAATTTTTTTAACGGTCTCTGCGCTAACAGGAGCGGCCTTGTTGCCCCAAGTGTTTCGGACATAAGTCAATACGGCGGCAATTTCCTCATCTTTAAGAATTGAACCGAATGCGGTCATTGGCGGAACACCTTTTTCGGGATCAAACACCTTACCGTTCACTTCAATTTTTCCGTGTATACCGTTAAGAACGATTTTAGCTAATCGCTCTTCACTTCCAGTAACCCAAGGTGTGCCGACAAGTGGTGGGAAAGCCGGATCGAGTCCATTACCGTGAGGTTGATGGCAGGTCGCACAATGAGCTTCGCGGTTAAAGACTTCAGCCCCGAGCTCATAAGCCTTTGCGTCATTACCTTTGAGATGATCAGGAACTTTGGCCATGACCTTCTTCTCCTTAACAATTTTGATCTCGGTGGGCATGCCAGCCTTAGCTGCATCTGCAGGGCCCCAGAATTGTTTCACCATGGCAGCAGCATTACGGGCGTGAGGTTCAGGCGATTCGAGCATCGCCGCGAGGAGTTTTTCATCACGAATGTTATGGCGTTGATGCCACCACAGAGCTTCCAACAAAGGGTGAGCGTGCTCGGCTTTTTTCGGATCGAATTGTTTCATCCACTTGAGCATAGCGGCTTCGACCTCGGCTTGAGGACGTGAGTCAAGCTCAAGACGAGCGCGTTCACGAACCCCATCGATAGGATGCTTGAGAATATCTAACAAAGCGATAATCGGCTGACCGTGAATAGCGACAGGCTCCTGCAAAGGACGATCCTTGAAAATCATGCGAAAGATCCGGCCATGTTTTTTATCGCGCTTCGGATCACGAATGTTGTGCTGCATATGGCCGATGATGACGTTCTGCCAGTCGGCAACATAGAGCGCGCCGTCAGCACCAAACTCGGCGTCGGCGGGGCGGAAGTTTTTATCATCACTGCGGAGGAAATCAGGAGTAGGCTCACCCCATATCTCTCCCTGCTTGAAGTTAGCTTTATCGTTAGTGTGGCCGTCGCGTTTTAAGTCATAGCGTTTGATTCCGAGGTAGCCGATTGCGTTGCAGACTAGGAAATCCTGCTGAATATCATCTGGGAAATTCGCACTGGAGATGATGCCGTTTGCTGGCACAGGTCGGACCTCTTTGTTGATCAAAGGAAACATTTTGAAACCGTTTCCATCAGGACGCACATGAAAGGCACGACCGCCAGTGCCGTCGCTAGCGAAGAGATAACCCCAGCGGTCGAAGCTGGTGCCATGTGGATTGGGGTTGTTAGCAGCGATGAACTGAATCGTATGGCGACGTGGGCAAAAACGATACATTCCAGATGCACCCGTGGATAAAGAAGCGCCCCATGGATGTTCGTAGTTGTGGTGGAGGAAAATACCGCTCTGCCAGTAAAGTCCACCGTCTGGACCGATAGTGAAATTGTTAGCTGCGTGGTGAGTGTCCGCCGATCCAGTGGCTTGTAACAACACGATACGAAGATCTGCCTTATCATCGCCGTCGGTATCTTTGAGGAAAAGAATATCAGGCTGGGAGGCAACGATTACGCCGCCACCCCAGAATGCAAAGCCAAGTGGGTTGTGCACTTTAGCAAATTCGATCGCCTTATCCGCCACGCCGTCGCGGTTGTCGTCGGGTAGAATCAAGATGGTATCGGTCATTTCCTTGAGCGGTTCCCACTTCGGATAAGTTCCCCAGCAAGCGGCCCAGAGTCGACCTTTCGTATCCACCTGCAATTGCACGGGGTTGGCGATTGCTGGAAATCTGGATTCATCGGCGAAAAGATTCACCGCGAAGCCTTCCGGAACGTTGATTTTTTTCAGACTCTCCTCAGCGCTCAGGTAATCGCTGCTACCTTCCTTTTCAGCGCTAGAGCTCTGGCTACCGCCGCCGACGTTGGAAATCACCTCGATGGGTTTTGGAACATTTGAATCATCAATTTTGTGATCTTTTCCCTGAGCAATGGCGTGAATTTTCGCGTCGCGATTGGCGGTCAATACATCGAGCATCGTCATCTCGTGTAGTAGAACCTCAGCATTGGTCTGCTTCTTGACGAAACTCAATCCGGCGCGGCTACCCCACATGTCGTTTTCATCGGTCGCGCGGAAGCGATTGTGCCAATGCCAGTTTTTATCGAGCACTGCTTGACGCAATGGCTCAAGAGTCGTTGAAGGAGAAACAGCCTGACCTGTTAGAGCAGCAGCGATCACTTCGCCGATCCTGCGGTTACCCTCTGCTAACAAATGCACGCCGTTGAGAGTGAGTGGAGATTTGGCTTTCGCGTAGAGTTCTTTCGATGGATTGTATAGATCCACGAACGCAACGCTCTTTTCCGTAGCCACCTGTTTGATCGCCTCTGAATATAGCGCGAGGTTCACGTTGTTCGCAACGCCGTCTGGCAAGAGCGGATCTTTCAGGTTTTCATGAGCGATAGGAGAGAAGAGCACAATACGCGGGGATGATTCTCCATTGTATTTCGCAGCTTGGTAATTCCCCACCATCGTAGCGAGGGAAGTTTTGAACTCAGCGAGCTTTTTCTCTCCACCGAACGATTCGTTGTAACCGAAGAAAACAAAGATCACATCGGCCTTGCACGTCGCTAGGTAATCTTCCGGGGAAGGCACGCCTTTGCTGCGTGGGCGAGAGGTCACGGTGTCACCGGAAACAGCAAGAGTGCGAAGTGAGAGGTTTTTACCTGCCATTTTGCTTTGAATGACCGTCTCCATCCAGCCGTCATGCTGCATCCGATCGGCAAGGCCATTGCCAATGATGCAGACCGTGTCGTCTTTCTGAAGAGGAAGTTGAGCGTAGGCGGGTAAAGTCAGAACTAGACCCAAGCCAATGGCTAAATGACGGGTAGGAATAAGGTTTTTAGGGAACATGGATTTTATAAAACGTTCAAAGAGATGATGTTATTGCAAGGATTGTAGAAATATTGCCGATTTTCGCCTTTTTTTGGGAAAGGAATCAAACCCCAACTAAAACCGGCACGCCATAGGTGGTGAAGCCGGTCGAATCCTTGATATCGATATCTAGGATCTCACCGGTCAAGCGATTCACATCCCCTTCAAAAATCACAATCTTGTTCTGCGGGGTTCTTCCCGACAAGGTGCTTGAATTATTTTTCGAAGGACCCTCGCAAAGCACGCTTTGAACGGTGCCAACGATCGCTGCGTTTTTCTCTATCGCCAAACGATTTACCACATCTAACAAACGCTGATTACGTTCTTCTTTCACGGTCTCTGGAATTTGATCTTCCATTTCCGCCGCAGGCGTATCCTTGCGCTTCGAGTAACGGAACACGAAAGCGTTATCAAATTCGAGTCGCTCGACGGTCCGTATCGTCGCTTGGAAATCTTCTTCGGTTTCGCCTGGGAAACCGACGATGATATCTGTCGTGATCGCGAGATCAGGTCTTGCCGCTTTCATCTTCTCACAGATCTCAATGAACTTTTCGTTTTTGTAAGGACGACGCATCGCTTTCAAAATCCGATCCGACCCACTTTGCATGGGGAAATGGATATGTGACATCAATTTTGGCAAATAGGTAAAAGCCGCCACCAAATCATCGCGGTATCCGATGGGATGTGGGGATGTGAAACGAATCCTTTCGATTCCATCCACTTGGTGCACCGCTTCTAACAACTGCACAAAAGGCGACTTTCCATCAATTTTCGGAAATTCCGTCCGACCATATAGATTCACGATTTGGCCGAGCAAAGTGACTTCTTTCACACCTTGGCGAGCGAGAAACTCGACCTCTTTGACGATATCAGCGATCGGCCTTCCGCGTTCTTTTCCCCGCGTATCGGGAACGATGCAGAAAGAGCAGCGCATGTTGCAGCCCTGCATGATGGAGACAAAAGCCGAGGCATTTTTTGCCTTCGGCATGTGATCACGAATGGTGTTTTGCGAATCCATTTCCTCAGCAATATCGCACACGGAAGTCCCGATAAGAGAAAGCGCTGGATCGTCCATCCGAGCTTCTAATCGTCGTTTCAAGATCCCATCCACATACTCAAATACCTTGTGATATTTCTGAGTCCCAACCACCACATCGAGATGCGGAATACGTTCGAAAAGCTCCTGACCGCGCGATTGCGCCATGCAACCCATGAAACCGTAAACCACGTGCGAGCGCTTCTGCCTTTGAGCACCCATGATGCCCATTTTACCTAACGCTTTCTGCTCCGCTTGATCCCTAACAGAACAGGTATTGATCAAAATCGCATCCGCATCCTTCTCGGTCGGTGTGAGGGTATAGCCACCCTCCGTGAACATCCGCGCCACCTGCTCGGTGTCGCGCTCGTTCATCTGGCAACCGTAGGTTTTTAGGTAAACTTTTGGCATCTCTCAAATGACGTTTACGCCAATTTTAAACGATCATCAGTCGCTAACTTTTCTGTCAACGCCGCATAACCCCCTGCCACCTGCATATTGAAGCACAGCAGATACAGGGTGAAAATTTTCGGGTCAAACACATCAACCAGTTTTTCCACGGTCTCATCCAACTTGGCTTGATCCAGCTCTTTCGGCAAAGAACCCGAAACCGAGCCTTTGCCATCGTGCTCAATTCCCAAGCCATCGCAGAACATTGCCAACATTTTCTGTTGAGCGGACATCAAGTAAGCCTGCATCAATTGTTCACCAACTGCATCGCATGCACGAATCTGTAGCGTTTTTTGGACCCATGCGTATTGCTCTTGCAGCGATTTCTTCTGCACAAACACGGGACGCAACTTGCGGTCAGCCGCCAAAGTCGAGATGACGGTTTTGTATACGTTTTTATCATTCGCGCGGAACCAATCGAGGATTTCGGCAACGATGGCAGGATCAATGGTGGTAAAAATTTCGTGGGATTTCACAGGTAAAAGAATGGGATGGGCGAGAAGTCAAATCGCTACACCGCAAGTTGGCAACCATATCTTCCGTATCATCGGGGCGAAATCATTCGCATTTCTCTTCAATTGAAGTTTAAAATTTAAAATTTAGAGTTTATCTCACACGTATGCGCAACCCCGCCCCTATCATTGCTTTGCTCTTTCTGGCTGCGCTGACGCTTTTTCTGATTTTCCGCAAGCCACCAGTACCCACCCCTCCTCCCGAGGAGAAACTCCCCTCCGTGCATTCTGTTCTTGGCGAAAAACCCGATTGGACCCAGCTCCGAGTCTTTCAGCACACCATCACCCGAGCAGACTTCGAAAGACTGATTCGCGACATCTTTACCACAGACTCCACTTGGCAGGAATACATCACCATCCAGGATGAATTCGCAGAAATCCTCACCACCAACGACCCGAACGAACCCCGATTCGTCCTGCATTTCGCCAAACCAGAGCATTCACTCCCCACCCCTCGCCATTGGAAAACCGCCGCATCCCTCCCCGCCAGGCCCGCCAAAAAACCTCTCACGAATCTCCATATCGCGATCGACCCCGGGCACATTGGCGGAGAATGGGCAAAAGTCGAAGGTCGCTGGTTTCAAATCGGTGAGGCCAAACCAGTCACTGAAGGAGACATGACCCTCCAGGTCGCCAAACTCCTGAAACCCCAGCTCGAAAAATTGGGAGCCAAAGTTTCTCTCGTGCGCAGCAAGCCAGAACCTGTGACCCGGTTCCGACCCGAAAACCTGACCGAGTTGGCCGCAAATGATGATGCACTTACCGACCCGATTTCGGTCCAGCGGTTCACCGAAAAGCTGTTCTATCGGAATGCCGAAATCCGAGCTCGGGCCGACCTAGTCAACAATACCCTCAAGCCTGATCTGGTGCTCTGTCTGCATTTCAATGCTGATGCTTGGGGCGACCCAAAGACTCCAACGCTTGTTCTAAACAATCATTTCCATATACTGCTTAATGGTGCCTATACCGCTGATGAAATTCGTGACGAAGATCAACGTTTTGAAATGCTTAAAAAACTATTGCAACGCACTTACGAAGAAGAACTTAGCGTCTCTCAAACGGTCGCTGAAACTTTTGTGAATAACACAGGAATTCCGCCTTTCCTTTATCATCCAAGCGCGGGGAATTTTCGAGCTATTCCATCTAGCCCATACCTCTACGCCCGCAACCTTCTGGCGAATCGACTCTATGACTGCCCTGTCATTTTTATGGAACCCTACGTCATGAATTCGGTTCCAGACTACAACCGCATCCAAGCCGGCGACTACCTCGGTCTACGCGATGTGGACGGCAAATTTGTGCCTTCAATTTTCCAAGAATACGCCAAATCCCTCGCCCAAGGATTGGCCGAGCATTACGGGAATTCGCCCTAGATTTTGAGAAAAACTACTGAGGCGTGTATTGATAAATCCAAGTCTCGGTCAGCGCGCCTTTGGCGTCTTTCAAGAACAAGCGGAGATTCACAGGCTCTTTACCCTCAACTAATAGGTCGAAGTTGCAGCGCCAGGTGTCACCGCCAACGACGGGGCGAGCCGCTGGGTGGAGGATTTTTCCACGAGAGGTTGTGACAATCGGCTCCACTTTGGTTTCCCAAGGCAGGTCTTCAAAACGACCACCTTTGAAATCGAGGACAAACTTACGAGCTACCGAACGGTTCTTTTCGCCAGGAATGCCGCCAGAACCGACGCGGGTTGCGACCACATGCGCCATGGGAGTGCTGACCGGTGGTTTTGCACCCCAATGCAGGCGATAGCGGAAACGATGCTCCTCGCCGGGTCCGAATGGTTTTTCTGGGTTCCAGAAAGCGACCACGTTGTCGAAAGTTTCATCCGGGCTTGGAATCTCGACCAGTTGGATCTGACCTTTGCCCCAACCATCGAGCGGCTCAACCCAGAGCGAGGGGCGTTTGTGATACATCGCGCCGTCATCGAGGTAGTGATCGAAATCTTGGTCACGCTGCAGCAAACCGAAACCTTTCGGGTTTTCATCGAGAAAGGAATTGAACTGCAGGTTCGCAGGGTTAACCAGCGGACGCCAGATCCACTCACCATTGCCCCTCCACATCGATAATCCATCAGAGTCATGGATTTCTGGACGCCAGTCATCGGCCACTCGTCTATCGTTTTCACCGCACTGATACATGGACGTCAACGGACCGATCCCGACCCGCTCGATTTTTTTACGAGGATAAAGCACCGCATCGACATCCATTTTCGTGACCTCGCCCGGAGTGATCACAAAGGTGTAAGCTCCGGCCACAGACGGGCTGTCTAACAAGGCATGGACGCGCAGAGTTGTCGAATCCGCGGATGGCTTTTCTAACCAAAACTGACGGAAATCCGGAAACTCCTCGGCACGTGGCAGCGCGGTATCGACCGCAAGTCCGCGTGCGGAAAGCCCGTATTGCTTGGTTTCTCCGACCGCACGGAAGTAACTCGCGCCCAAGAATGCAAACATATCGGCATTCTTATCGGGTGACACACCCACGCGGAAACCTGCGAACCCAAGTTTATCAACCTTCGCCGGAACTTTCAGTTTTTCTCCATAGGTGAAGAGATCTTTTGAATACGGGATCGTGGTTGCTTTGCCATCCTCCACTTCGTGAATGCTCACTGGGTGACGGAAAAACAAGCCGAGATGAAATAGGCGAACTTCCAGATTACGATCCTTACCTTGCCAAAGCGCTTTATCCTTACGGAACTTAATCGATTGATACGCATCGTAATCCAATCCATCAATCCAGGAGGGTAACTTCGCCGGCGGCGCAACATAAGGCTGACCCGAAATACGCTTCGCCTCCGCACGCAACCATGCAGTGTCGAATTTTTCTTCTGCAGCCAGCAGGTTGAAGCTGAGCGAAACCATACCGGTCATTGCGGCAAAACTTTGGATAAGAGCGCGACGAGAAATCATATGCTTTTGACGAGTCTTCAACTATATAGTCTAGCGATCTCCGCAACTTTTATCTACTGGCTGGAAGAATTTCTCATTCCGTAGCCGACACCCTCAGAAATCACTTTGAAACTTCCAAAGTAGAAACATTTTGTAATTTATAACGAAAAACACCCCCTAGCTTACTTACATTCCTTGTCCTGGCCACGACAATAATTGTACCCCTTTTTACAATCCTTGTCGTGGCTAGGACAAAGATTGTAATGCGGGAGGCTTGGAAAATGAGATTCCGGTTATGGGGCGTCATTCTTCTTCCTTGGAGTTTGAAGTTTAAAAACTTAGAGTTCCGGAAGTGAAGCTCCACTCGAACATCATTTTGCTGATCGTGATGACACCGATCTTAGTTTGGTCGGCATGGGAGCCTTATGACAGGCTCACGTGGTGGTTGGAAGTATGTCCGGTATTTGCGGGATTCATCGCGCTGTTCATTCTACAAAAGAAAAACTGGAGGATCTCGAATTTCTCTATGGTGTTGATTGGCATGCACATGATTCTGTTAGCTGTTGGTGGTCACTACACCTATGCACGGGTGCCGATTGGAGACTGGGCAAAAGATGTCTTTGATCTATCTCGAAATCACTACGATAGGCTCGGTCATATTTTCCAAGGACTCACTCCAGCTATTTTGTGCCGTGAATTATTTATCAGAAAACGCGTTGTCGCGCTACGCGGTTGGACGAGTGTTTTGATTGTGTCATTCTGCATGGCAGTGAGTGCGATTTACGAACTCTTGGAATGGGCTGCCGCACTAGTATCGGTGGAGGCTTCGCAATCATTCCTCGGAACGCAAGGTGATCATTGGGACACTCAATCCGATATGCTCTGCGCACTCATCGGTGCGGTTGGAGCGGTGGTCTTGTTGCGTTTCGCTCACAATCGTTCGATGCGAAAAATATCGTGCTTCAAACCCTAAGACTCCGCGGAAAGCCCAGCTCTGCGGAGTTTCTGGCGTAGCGTTGCGCGGTTCATACGCAATGCGGCAGCCAAACGGGTTGGGCGTTGATCAAATCGATCTAACAAATGTCTGAGCATTGCGACTTCCATCTGGTCCAGCAATGCATCGTATTGCCATTCTGATTCATCCGTGAGTTCGAGTTGCGAATCCAACCAACGTGCCACAACCCGATCGAGTTCTCCTGAAACCACTTTACCACCTGACGCGTGCAAGGCTTGTGAAACATGTGGGGGCAAATGACCGGGCAGGATGGGACCTCCGTGGCTCATTGCCAATGCATGTTCGATGACGTGGCGCAGTTCACGCACGTTGCCCGGCCAATCATAAGCCTGAAGTGAGCAAAGCGTGGCGGCGGTCATTTCAAATTTCGACGCCGAGGAGCTTTGCAATCCGTGGAAAAACCGACACAACGCAGGAATGTCTCCAGTCCGTTCCCGCAGTGCCGGCATCTCGATCGACAGAGCACTGAACGCATAAAACAGATCCGATCTCAGAGTTTGTTTCCCCTCAGACTCACGCGGATCCATCTGCATGGTTGCTATCAATCTCGGAAGTTGGATTTTTTCTTGTCCTATCATTTCAGCCAGACGTGCCTGCAATTCAGAATCGAGCGCATCCAATCCTTCCAACACCAAGGTGCCTGTGGTGTCGGCCAAATAGGTTTGCAGCGAATCGAGTTGATGAATCGTCGCACACTCAACCATGCGAAGCGAATCCGCACTGCGATTGCTGTTTGTATGAATCACTCGCGCCGCCAAGGTTTTTCCCGAGCCACATGGTCCATGCAAAATGACTGGCATATCACCGCTACAGGCGCGTGCGATTCCAAGAAACACGCGGTGCATACTGGTTGATGCGCCGATCAGAGAAGTTGCAGTAGGTTCGTTCGGTTCCGCAATCTGGATACTCTTGGTGACCAAGGTGGAAATCACTTCTTCAAAGCGTTGTAAATCGAGCGGCTTAATCAAGTAATCCGCGACACCCAATTTCTGCGAAGTGATCGTGTGATCCAATGTCGCGTGGGCGGTGATAATCAGGATGGGAATTTTAGATCCTGATTTGCGAATTTTCTCTAAAATCTCCATACCACTGACATCAGGGAGACCGATATCTAACACAATTGCTTCGAATTTCTGGCCTTTGATTTTCTCCAGCGCAGCCGCGCCACTTGGCGCAAGCACAGGCGAATGACCCAAGCGCTGGATCGCCAACGACAAGGCAGTCCCCAGAGCGTGTTCATCTTCGATAATCAAAATTGCTGCCATAATTCTCTATTTTAGATTCTGAGGTTTCGGCCAAGTGATGCGCACACATGCACCTTTTTCTGGTAGATTCTCGACCGAAATTTTTGCGCCGTGGGAATCGATGATTTCCTTAGAAACCGCAACGCCTAGGCCCATACCACCTTCTCTTTCCGAATGAAACGGCTCACCAAATTTAGCGAGTGCTTGAGTGCTGAAACCCACTCCTTGATCTTCGACTTCTAACATTCCGCGTAAGACCCGAATAGTGACCTCTCCACCTTTTGGCATGCTTTGGATGGCATTTAACAATAGATTGCACAACACCTGCCTCAATCGATCCCTATCCCCTTTTACCTCATGCTCTTGCCAATTTGCAGCAATTTCCTGATGAATCACCACTCCTGCATGATTTGCTTGCAAGCTCAGGCCATGACAGGCATCCGCAACCAGCGCAGCAACATCAACCGGCATGAGTTTAACTGGTTCAGGTTTTGCATAACGCAGCCATTGATTGACAAGAAACTCGATGCGTTCCGCTTCACTCACAATCAGCGTCGCCGACATCTTTTCATTCGTTCCACATGCTCTTTCCAATAGTTGTGCGTGCAGACGAATCGCGGCAACGGGGTTTCTAACTTCATGCGCAAGACTGGTCGCCATCCTACCCAACAAAGCCAGACGTTCCGCATGCCTGCGTTTTTCCCGCTCATCAACCAAAGACCCATGCGCTTCGGCGAGCGCATTTGCCAAACTAACGATTTCTTGCGGTCCAGAACTAGGCAACCCACTCAAAGGTTTGTCTCCACCAATCTCCGGAATCACCGCAGCCAGCTTAGCAAGAGGTCGAGTGACTTTGCGACCAATCAAAACGGAGAACAAAAGCGATAGCGCCCAGAAACTTCCCAATGCCAGTTGCGCATCGAGGCGTTTCCAAAACGGGATGGCTCCGGGTTGATTCGTCTTTCTGGAAAACCAAACCTCACTGCCATTTTTTAGATTAAACCCGACCTCTAACAAATCAGTCCCACTCCTCGCCCGTCCATCCGCAGAGCGCTCACCCGTCGATTCACGAAACTCCACATGAGCCCCCATCACCCGCCCCAGTTGATCCGCCATGTGCTTAGTCTGCGGGAAGTTGCTTTGATCTAAAAACAGCGCATTGGCTTTTCCTAATGACTCCAACGCGACCTCCTCCTCGACTTTGGTGAGATGCTGAAAAAACGCCATCAACGCAATCGACCCAGCCAGCACAAACGCCCCAAAACCCGCCACCAACCACACCGCAAGCGATGCTGATTTTGACTTTATTGGACGATTTTTATCCATAACCGATATTTCAATAAAACTGCCTATTTATTACGCTTTGTCGATATTTTAAGTTAATCTAATCAGCAATCGTAGTCATGAAACGCCATATTGGTTAATTTTTATCCATCATTAATCATTGTTTAGGATAGCCCTAAGTTCTACCAACGAGCGGCTTTAAAAATAGATATGAAACATCTCTTTGTTCTTCTGCTCTCACTTAGCGCAACACCGATAGTTGCCCAGGATTTCCTAGAGCCATTGATCGTAACCGCAACTCGCAGCGGTCAGGAAGTCGGCGAAAGCACCTACTCAGCTACGTCTTTGGATTCGAATTTCGTCAGAGAAAACACCCGCCGCACTCTTCCTGACGCGCTGCAATATACTCCTGGCGTGTTGGTTCAAAAAACAGCACATGGTCATGGATCACCATTCATCCGTGGTTTCACAGGTCGACAAAATCTACTACTTGTGGATGGTGTTAGAATCAATAACTCCACTTTCCGCAGTGGGCCCGTGCAGTATTGGAACACGATTGACTCCTTAGCCATCGATCACATCGAACTGATCCGCAGCCAAGGCTCGGTGCTTTACGGTTCTGATGCAGCTGGTGGAACTCTCAATGCATTCACAAAATCATCTGACTTCCGCTCTCGGCCCGATGGAAAAAGTTACTATGGTGGAAGTTCATTTTATGAACACCGCACCAACGGCCAAGGCAGCCATACGGGTCGGCTGGAAACCGAAGCTGGTGTTGGAGGAGAATACGGTTTTTGGCTAGGGCTCTCGAAAAAGGATTTCGGCGATATCAAGGATTCATCGGTTGGACTGATGCGAGGCACAGGACATCCGGAAGAAGATTTGGATTTTCGTTTTGATTATGCACTCGGCCCTGACTCTACCCTCACCTTTGCGCACCAGTATGTGAACCAGGATAATATTTCTCGCTGGCATCGCACATTAAACAATCCGGGTTGGACACATGGCAGTCACCTCGCAGCGCCTGGTACCTGGAATGCAAACAGCTACGACCAAGAGCGATCTCTCACCTACATTCGCTATGCGGGATCTAATCCACATAACGATTCCTTTATTAAAAATTGGACAGCGACCCTTTCATATCAGGATGTTGCGGATTCAGAGTTTCAAGATCGCAGAACTGGAACTCGACCGATCCGTAGATCTAACATCGATCTCCAAACTCTCGGTACGGATCTCACACTTGAATCAGAAATAGGAAACGGCACTCTTGTGTATGGATTCGATTTCTATCACGACATGGTGGATTCAACTGGTTCACAGAGCAACGCAGATGGAAGCTCATACAGAGAAAGCCTCCCCATAGCCGATGAATCGACCTATGACCTCTTTGGAATATTCACACAATATCAGTGGAACGTGACGGATCGGTTAGAAATCACTCCGGGTATTCGTTACACCTATGCCCGCGCGGAACTGGGACGTTTTACGGATAGCACTGGTATTCCCCGCACTGATGAAACAGCAAATTGGGATTCCGTCGTTGGCTCGTTGCGGGCGTTGTATCGGATTGATGGTCATTGGAATCTTTTCGGTGGTATTTCCGAGGCCTTCCGCGCTCCTAACCTCGATGATCTTTCCGGAAATCTAACATCAAAAGCCAGCACTCCATCTCTTGGATCGCTTGATGTTGAACCCGAATCATTCATCACCTATGAAGTCGGAGCACGTCACAACTCGGACAACCTTTCTCTGCAAGCAGCCATTTTTTATACCCAAATCGAAGACGTCATCGCTGCCATCCCAGCCACTTCAGCGGTAAATGCTCCTACCGTCACAGCAAATGGCAATAATGGCTATATTTACGGAATTGAGCTGGAGGCAGCATGGCGTTTTCATTCTCAATGGACACTTTCTGGCTTCACCGCATGGCAAGAAGGCAGAAACGAAATTCCAGCGTTCGTAGGGGGACCCGTGAGTAACAGCCCAATGACTCGTCAACTTCCCCTGACCGGTTCTGTTGCACTTCGCTGGACTTCCGAGTCTGAAAAATACTGGTTTGAGGGGCGCATCTTGGCTGCTGCCACAGAAGACCGCATCACCGCCGCGGACCAAGCTGCCGATGATCAACGCATTCCCACTGGGGGCACACCAAGCTACATCGTAAGCTCCTTACGTGCAGGCTGGCAAGTGAACGATCATCTCGATCTAAACTGTGCCATCGAAAACATCACCGATGAAGATTACCGCAACCACGGCTCGGGACAAAACGAGGCAGGGTTAGGCGCAGTCATTGGCGTGCGAGTGAGCTGGTAGGTGAAATCATACTTTGCGATGATGGTGCGACCTGAAAACTATTGAAATCGTAAGTAGTTACAGCAAAACCATCTCAAAACCAACCTATACTTTTTAAGAATAGGTTATGTGAAGATGTCGTTTTGACTGCTTTAGTATGAACTTGCAATAATTCGGCATGCTAATTGAATGAGCTAAATTGAGAAATTGATCATAGAATTTCTGATTTACAATACTCTGTAAATACAAAGCTATAATCTTATCCGAATGAAATACCTACTATTGAATTTATGGATCATCATGTTTTTCCCCTCATCTGTATTCGGGCAAAATGAAGAACCCAGCGAAGATTTAGAAATCAAAGGACGTGTGGCATGGTTTGTATACACCAGCATACCGGAGGGTCTTGAAAATCCGGTAAGCATCATGAGTGGAGATAAAATCATAGAAGTCACTCTATCAAAACGCTCCCCCAGTAATCCGGTCAAAATTCCTGCAGATGGGATTTTGAAAATCGTTCGTAAAGTCGAGAATACCGATAAGCCAGAGAAGCCAAGTTATCAAATCCTAGCGCAAGCACTTGTGCCTGAAGGCATCAGCAAGGCTCTGGTGATTCTCGTCCCTGCGGCAAAGAATACGAGTGGCTTACTATTCCAACCCAAAGTCAAAGATCTCGAAATATTCAAGGGAGGTGACTCAATGTATCTCAATATGACCAACTTGAAAGTAGGCGTCAAATTGGGTGAATCAAATATCCTGATCAATCCGGGAGAAAACAAAATTCATAAGTCCACAAATAATTCTGAACCCACCAATGTGGCGGTCAGTTACAGTTATTTCCATCCCGAAAAGAATGAATGGAAAGTTCTTAGCGCTTCCACCATCGTGCTCTATCCCACACGCCGCGAAATTTGTATCTTCAGCTGGGATCCAAGGTTCAAACGTATGGACTATCACGGTATCACTTTACCCGTCATGTGATTAACCCGCCTTACATTTATCTGATATAGTATCGATTCATGAAAAACCTTCTCCAGCATAACAAACAACACTTACCAGCACTGGACAAGGGCTTCGCATTGATTTCCACACTCATGCTCATGATACTTCTGATGATCATTTCAGTAGGTATGTTGAGCCTATCGACCGTTACACTGAGAAATAGTTATCAAAATTCAGCACAAGCACAGTCACAAGCCAACGCCCGCTTAGCTCTGATGATTGCAATCGCAGAACTTCAGAAAGAGATGGGACCTGACATGCGCGTGAGTGCCGAATCCGCTTTATTCGATTCTGATAAAGACACATCCACCATTGAAGGGGTCGCACAATCACATTGGCTATCAAGCTACAACGCATGGGGCGACTGGCTCAGTGCAAAGTATACACCCCCGGGCGGAAGTCTTCTATCTATTTCTGATACTTACCAACCTCGTCGTAAAACCATGTTCCGCCGCTGGCTACTATCACTTCCAGCAGGAAAGGAAGCTGATATAAATGCACCTTTGTTGATCAATGACTGGGATAACACGAACTCCGTTGTCTTGGTCGGAAAAAACAGCTTGGGCGACGCAGCCACATCCGATCAGATCACGCGTGCTTACCTAACATCAATTGATGAATCGGGTAAAAAAACAGGAAAATACGCATGGTGGATCAGCCCAGAAAATCACAAGGCATTAATCAACCGCGCCAAAAATCCACGTACACTAAGTGCAAACGAATGGCAAACCGCGCAGGGTGATACGGCCGAGGTCGGCGTGGGTGGATTGACCGGTTTTGAGTCACTCGACGATAATAAGAATTTATCAGGAAAAATATTCTCCTACCAAACCCTTGCAGCGGCACAGATGGATGAAGATGTCGTGAAAAAATATTTTCACGATCTCACTTCCCACAGCCAAGGTGTCATCGCTAGCGTTAGAACTGGACACCTCAAAAAAGATCTCAGTCTTTTGTTAGAAAAAGACAATGCTAATTTGCCAGCGCCATATCAGTTCAACGTCACCACCGATATTCGTGAGCCTTCGATCCGGCCAATGAGCCCAGAACTAGCTGCTAAAAACCCACAGATTTCTGAACGCCATTTTCAGTCATGGACTAACCTACGTCATTATTATCGGATGTATCGGCAGACTAGTGATGCGACTTTTAGAGGTTTGGACGTAGGCACAGGAGCCAGTGGGGCGCTGAAATGGTCAGATTCTAAACCTTATACGGAGGTTCAAATCCCTCTCCTCTACCGTGACATTCCGAAAGCCCCCCAGTGGCTTGGAAAAAATGCCTACATGCGACTTCCTGTTCTGGCCAAGTTGACATTTATCTACAGTTTGATGAGTCAACGATTAAATCCGGCAAGCACGACAGATTTACGGTATCGACTGTATTTGGTATACTCTCCTGTGTATACGTATTGGAATCCCTACAATGTAGAATTGCGTATACCAGATAACACCCTTGGGTGTTTGAGTTCGACTTATCAGGTGCTGCCAATGGGCTCGCAGATGTTTCTTGGAAATACTCCTCTTGTTCCTACGCCAGGTCTTCTCTCCACTGGCAACGCCCACTCCTTTCTGCGCTCTGGAAACAATGGGGATATTGTCTTTAAGCCCGGCGAAATTAAGTTGTTTTCCCACCCCACGATCGGTGCACAAAGTGGAGGACAAGCAGCACCTCTTGATTTGGTGCAGGGCTTCAATCCGATGGCTTATGGGGGCGATCGTCTTCAATTGGCCGTATATACTGAGGCACAAAATCCGGGCGTGAAGATTACATTTAGTCACTCTTATTGGGGTGGTAATGTCAGTTACGGCAACACTCCAGGATCCTTATGTCATACTCCTTTCTGGTTGGCTAATCCAGCGAGGCGAATCGATGCCTACCAGTGGAACTACCCCGTCATGTATCAGAACGACTGGTTCAACCTAGCGCAAACCTACACGTCGATGACGCCGCCTGGCACTGGTGAGATCGCACGCTGGGTATTCACCGATCCAAATCCAGTTCCTGTTGCATACGCACAGCTCGTTATCAAGGGTCTTTCCCCATTTAGTTATGAGAGCATCAACTGGGCGAAAGATTGGAGATCACGAAACTGGATTCAGTCGCCACCGTATTATTTCGGCAATAACCTTTACATCTCGGAGAACGACAATATTGCCAATACCCAGCGGATAGACAATCCCTATGTCATGAACTTTGGCCCCATGTCTGCGAGCGAAATGCCAAAGGTAGTAGGACACATCGGAAGCAACGCTTTTCTTGGATCAGGTTCCAATCCTTTCGAGAAAGTCACTGCCGTATCAGCACTTGAACTTCCGACAGCGCCGATCGCGAGCTTAGCGAGCTTCTCAGGAATGAGGATCAACCCAGGCTGGGTTGATCCGCGCAGCATGAACTCGAATCTGAGTATAGAGGGCACCGGTGGCAACAACACCACCAGAGCTTCTCTGGCATTCGCGTTAGCTAAGACTCTAGCCTACCAAAGCGGGGTCACTGGCCCAGGGATCGGAAATTCTTTCATGCATCCGATGCTTCCTCGCACTGACATCTATCAGTTTTTCAATAACTCCGTTAGCGCGGATCCTGCCAATCGATCACTCCCGTTAGCGAACATTAATTACAACGACAATAAGGTATTTAGCGACTACTGGGATCATGTATTTCTGCTCAACGACGCACTCTGGGATGATTACTTCGTTTCTTCTTTAGCCGATCAGACCCGTCCAGGAGCGAGTGCAGCACTGAGCTTGTCAGCAAATCTTGATAGACTTGTAGCAGGTGAAACCCTCTCTAATTCGCGTTATCGCTATGAACCAAATAATAGATCGTCTACTTTTATCAAAGCTGAGCTTCAAGCGACGGACGGATATTTAAAAGTCGCCAAAAGTCTCGTTGTAGATGGCATGTTCAACGTCAATAGCACTTCGGCAGCTGCATGGTATGCACTTTTTGCTGGTATCCGTGAGCGGCAGGTCTTCTATCGAGATAGGAATGGATTACTACAAAAAATCGAAATCCCAACGGACAAGCGTATCGCCATTTCACGCTTTGATACGGAAGTTTCTGGTGAAGAAATGGAGGGTCCAGAAAACGGGGCCCCAATGCCAGATGGCTCAGATGGCTGGTCAGGAGTAAGATTTCTCGACGACGAACAATTGCAAAAGCTCGCCGAAGAATGCGTGAAACAGGTAAAACAGCGCGGACCGTTTCTCAATTTTTCCGAGTTCATTAACCGCCGTTTGTCCGATGACGGTCTCGGTAATATGGGAGCTTTGCAAAGTGCGATTGACTACGACGATGACGCTCCTGACTCAAAATCTATCAACTATCGTTTCAAGAACGGACCTGATTTCATGCTAACTGAAAGTGATCTAGGGACACACGAATTCAAAAGTCCAGAAGCCTGCGAGGGATCACGCTTCGCAGGTATTCCCGGATATGTGATCCAATCTGACCTACTTAAGCCCCTCGCCAACACCCTCTCCGTGCGCGACGACACATTCCGAATCCGCGCTTATGGCGAGGCTTTAGATTCGAAAGGAAAAGTCACCGCACGCTCATGGTGTGAGGCTATCGTCCAGCGCACACCTGAATACATGGACTCTACCAATGACGATTCCGTACCAGCAAGAAACATGACGGCCAGCGGAACTTTCTCTGACAATGCAACACTCACCGAAACCAACCGTCGCTTTGGAAGGAAATTCCATATTAAGAGTTTCCGTTGGCTAAACGATTCTGAAATCTAAGATTCTTATATCCATCAGCTGAAAAGACTTTTTGTAAATTCGACCGATCTCAAAGTAGACATCGATATTAATAAAACGGAAATATTGGTTAACTCGAGTAAATCGAAAATCCACACCCCAGAGCCAAGTAATGGATCGATTCAAATTTCTCAGCACTACAGTGCGAGCGAACCGGAAATAGAAGCATCGAAAGTAATCAGCACATCAAGTGTTTGTAATTATGTAATACGCTGTAAACTATGTATCTTCGCTTGGGATATAAAATACAAGTGCATCAGCTATCATGGTATGAATTTACCTGAATTATGATTCGCTTACTTCTTCAAACCCGCTTCAACAAGTGCCTTAAAAATCGTCTCCGCTGCGAGAGTGTGACCTTTCAAGTTCGGATGATTCACCTGACTTAGTATCTCCGTTTGTGGTGTGCCTTTTTCAATCTCCGCTTTCCATGCTGCGAACACATCAGCGATAAGAACTCCCTGATCTTTGGCGATTTTACGAATCAGCTCTGCACGTAAGTTCAAAGGATCTTTTGGGTCATCCAGCTTAGCAGATGAATCTCCTGTCGGCGTTAACAACACCACTGGTACTTTGGTATTTTTCGCTGCGGTAATCATTGCTAACCAAGCAGCTTCTACTTTTTCATCAGGCTGCCTTCTGTCGTTAAGCGCGTAGTCGATGAAAATAATATCCGGCTTCAATGATAACACATCGCGTTCAAAACGAGCCGCACCTGGAATCGAATTCTCCCCACCGATCGCTGTCGTGATCACATTGATTATCGCCAAGGGATATTGCTCCTTCAATTTCACATGCACCAAGTGGGGATAGGACTCAAAGGTTTTCACCTCAGGCGTTTTATGAAATCCCGCCGGCACGCTGTGACCATGAAACACAACCTGTATCGCACGATTCTTCGGCCACGCAGTTTTCATCAAGTCGGATAGCGGCGTCAAATCCTGCGCGTGAGCAAAACCTGCGATGAGGATTGAGAGGAGAGTGAGATGCGATTTCATAGTCGACCCAGTTTCAGCAATTTGACTTTTGAAATCCAGCAAAAGAATTCAGCCATAATGACGTGAGTAAATTCGAGAATTAGGTTACAGGGAAAACGGGTTGAGTCTTTAACCACGAAAAACACCAATCACACAAAAGGAATATGAATGATTCGTTTACTGCTAATCAAAAATTATCGACTCACGGTTCTAGAATGCTTTCGTGTCCTTCGTGTTTTTCGTGGTTTAAACTCTTCGCTTTTTTTGCGTCTTAGCGGCTTTGCGCGACCCAATCTCCAATATCCCTATTCCCCACCCCCAATCTCCCCGTCCCCCATTCTTCTTAAAGGGCTTGATATCCTACATAAAACCGAAGCACACTCCCGCCCCCCAAAGGAAATTTGCCATGTCTGCCAATCAAGAAATCCGTGTTTTCGCCCCCGCAACCGTTGCCAACGTCGCTTGCGGTTATGATGTCCTTGGCTTTGCCATCGACTCTCCGGGCGATGAAGTCGTCGTCCGCAACTCATCCAAGCCTGGACTGCGTATCACAGAAATCACTGGCGACGGCGGCAAACTCCCTAAAGATCCCAACATCAACACTGCAGGCGTTGCCGCGCTCGATCTATTAAAACATCTCGGCATGCTTGACCGCGGGATCGAGATGGAGATTCACAAGAAAATGCCTTTCGGCTCAGGCCTTGGGTCCTCATCCGCATCGGCGGTTGCGGGTGCCTATGCAGTTAATAAACTCATCGGCGAACCGCTTTCAAAACACCAACTCCTTCCCTTCGCGATGGCGGGTGAGGCGTCAGCCGACGGTGCATGGCACGCTGACAACGTTGGCCCTTGCCTGCTGGGCGGCATCGTTTTCATCCGTTCCAACGAAGAACTCGATATCGCGCAAATCCCCTCTCCAAAAAATCTTTGGGCCGCCGTTGTGCATCCCGATATCGAGATCCTCACCAAAGTTGCTCGAGAAATTCTCCCGAAAGAAATTCCGTTAGTGAACGCGACCCAACAAATCGGCAACCTCGGTGGTTTGATTCTCGGACTCATCCAAGAAGACTACGGTTTGATTTCCCGTTCCATCCACGATGTGATCGCCGAGCCACGTCGCCAAAAGCTCATCCCAGATTTCTACAAAGCCAAACGCGCCGCCCTCGCTGCTGGTGCACTTGGTTTTTCGATCTCTGGTGCCGGCCCATCGGTTTTCGCACTCTGCGAAGGCGAGGAAATCGCTCGCAAGGTCGGTGCCGCTGTTGAGAAAGTCTTCACCGCCATCCCTATCAACTGCCAAGTTCACATCTCCAAGATCAATCCTCGCGGAGTGCACGAAGTGAAAAGCTGAGAATTGACATCTCATTCGCACCAAAAGAGAAAAAAATCAGAACCGCGGATGGACGCAGATAAACGCGGATAAAATTTCAAACTGTGACTCGACACATTTGCAACCCGCATAAATGCCATCAAATCCCGAATTCATATCTTATCAGTGTTCATCTGCGTCCATCAGTGGTTCTCTTCCTTATGAAAAAATTTCCAGAGTCAACTCAACAACTCTAAGACTTGCAAGAACCGCCATCTACTTGGAACATCCCGTCTCCGCGTGAAATATCACTCCACCAACAACGCATCACATCAAGTCGATCTCAAAGAAGCGATCTTGCGTTCGCTGCCACCAGATAACGGGCTCTACATGCCCAATAGTCTACCGACTCTTCCAGAAGATTTCTGGAAAAAATATCGGAACATGAGTTTCAAAGAGATAGGTTTTGCAGTCGCCAGTACATTTTTCGGCGAGGACGTCGCAGCTGAAGACTTAAGAAAAATCGTCAACGGAACTATTGAATTCGATGCACCATTGGTCGCACTTTCTCCGGACGATCACATTCTCGAACTTTTCCACGGACCGACGCTGGCATTCAAAGATTTCGGTGCTCGTTTCATGGCGCGCTTGATGGCGCATCTAACAAAAAATGAAGATCGCATGCTAACGGTCCTCGTCGCCACCTCCGGCGATACCGGCGGCGCGGTCGCATCTGCTTTCCATAACGTCCCCGGCACTCGCGTGGTGATTCTTTATCCGAAAGGCAAAGTATCAGGACTTCAGGAAAAACAACTCACTGCTCTTGGTGGAAACATTACCGCATTGGAAATCGATGGCAGTTTCGATGACTGCCAAGCACTCGTGAAACAAGCTTTCCTCGATCGTGAACTCTCCGAGCGCATGAACCTCACCTCGGCGAACTCGATCAATCTCTCTCGCCTCGTTCCTCAATCGTTCTATTATATCCACAGTGCCAGACAGTTGCCTGAAGGAGTGAAACCTGTGTTCGTCGTCCCTTCCGGAAATTTTGGTAACCTCACCGCAGGTCTTCTCGCAAAACAACTTGGACTTCCGGTCGAACACTTTGTCGCTGCCACCAATCGCAACGACGTCGTCCCAGCCTACCTTGAAAAAGGCGAATACCTCCCCCGCCCAAGTGTAGCCACTATCTCTAATGCGATGGACGTCGGCGCGCCATCGAACTTCGTTCGCATGCAGGCCTTGTTTGGAAATTCATGGAATGAAATGAAATCTAACATCAGCGGCATGAGTTTCAGCGATAATGAAACCCGCGTTGCGATCCGCGAGGTTAAATCCAAATTTGGTTATCAGATCGATCCGCACGGTGCGGTCGGTTGGTTAGCAGCCCGCCAATACCGCAAGGAGCATCCGGGTTCCATGACCATCACACTCGAAACGGCACATCCCGCGAAATTTCCCGATGTGATGGATGCTGAACTCGGTAAAGACAGCGTTGAAATCCCGGCCCGACTTGCCATCCTCGCGAATCAACCGAAAGTTGCCACAGCTCTAAACAAAGATTGGCAAACCTTTCGCGATTGGCTGACTGCCAACATCCTTTAATTTTCCGCTATGAAGCTCCAAGACACCCTTACCCGAAGCCAAAAAGAGATTCGCCCGATCGACGGTCAGACGTATCGCTTCTATTGCTGCGGTCCAACGGTTTACGGCCCGGCACACATCGGAAACTTCCGCACCTTCGTGATCCAGGATGTTTTTCGTCGCACTTTAGAAACCGGCGGAACCCGCACCCTCCACGTCCGCAATCTAACCGACGTCGATGACAAGACCATCCGCGACTCACAAGCCGCTGGAAAAACCCTCAAAGCCTTCACCGATCAATGGCGCGATAAGTTCCATGCCGACTGCGAAGCACTCGCTTGCCTTCCGCCACATATCGAGCCATCTGCCGTCGAACACATCCCGCAGCAAATCGCGATGATAGCAACCCTCATCTCCAAAGGCCATGCCTACGCCTCGGATGATGGATCGGTTTATTTCAAAATCTCCTCCTTTCCTGAATACGGCAAACTCTCCCATCTCGACGAACGCGAGCTCGATCTCGGGAAAACTCAAAACGCCCGCGCGAACTCAGACGAATACGAAAAAGACAGCATCTCCGATTTCGTGCTCTGGAAATCACGCCGTGATGAAGATGGTGAAAACTTTTGGGAATCACCTTGGGGACAGGGCCGACCCGGCTGGCATCTCGAATGTTCCGCAATGATTGCAGAATACCTCGGCGATTCCTTCGACATGCATTCCGGCGGCGTGGATCTGGTTTTCCCTCACCATGAAAACGAAATCGCCCAGAGCCAATGTGCTTGCGGCGGACATTTCGCTGCGCATTGGTTTCACATCACCCACCTGCTGGTTGACGGTGGAAAAATGTCGAAGTCCCTCGGCAACATGTATACCCTCTCCGATCTCGAAGCCAAAGGCTTCACCGCGATGGAAGTTCGCTACGTGCTCATCGGCGCGCATTATCGCAAGCAACTCAACTTCACCTTGGAATCGCTTTCCGCCGCCAAAGAAGCTCTCAACAATCTTGCGAAATCCGCCGCAAAACTCGCTTCTAACATGGGTGGTGAAACTGCATTACCTTCCGCAGAGTTTGGCGTATTCCAACCCGCATGGGACGCACTCAACGACGACCTCAACACACCCAGCGCTCTCGGTTGCGTTTTCACCGGCTTGAAAGAAGCTTCCAAATTCACTGGCAAAGAAGCCGCCGCCGCACTCGCAGGATTCAACCGCATCCTCAAAGCCCTCGGCATCACACTCCCGGAAATTTCCAAAGACACCACCGAGATTCCCGCAGACATCCAACAACTCGCCGACACCCGCTGGGCCGCCCGCTCTAACAAAGACTGGGCAACCTCCGACCAACTCCGCGACGAACTCGCCACCAAAGGCTGGACCATGAAAGATGGGAAAGATGCTTACGAACTTTCTAAAATATAAATTAAATTGATTTATCAACCCAAGCTTTGCGTTCCCTCCGCGACCTCTGCGACTTTGCGGTGAACTCTTTCCGATCTTCCATATGCGCTTTTCAGTCCTCGGCTCCGGTTCTACCGGAAACTCAACCATCATCGAATGCGGCACCACCCGCGTTTTGATCGATGCTGGACTCTCCGCAAAACAAATCTTGTCACGTCTCGAATCCATCGGCATCGACCCCGCATCCATCTCCGCCATCCTTCTCACCCACGAACATGGCGATCACGTTCGCGGTCTGAAAAGTTTCATCAAAAAATATCCAGTTCCGCTCTACGCCACTGCTGAAACCGCCTATGTAGTCAAAGAAAACGATATCGGCAACGCAGATTGGATCACCTTCGAGGCTGGCCAAGATTTCTCAATCAACCATCTCTCCATCTCAAGTTTTTCCATTCAACACGATGCGGTCGATCCCGTGGGATTCGTTGTCTCTAACGGCGTCTTCCGTTTCGGGCTCCTTTCTGATGTGGGCTTCGTTACCCAAAGCGTCAAACATCACCTGAAAAATCTTTCCGCAATTTTCGTCGAAGCCAACTACGATGAAGAACTGTTAGAACTCGATACCAAACGTCCATGGTCGATCAAACAACGTATCGCCTCTCGTCACGGTCACCTATCAAACATACAAGTTGAAGAATTGATCCGAGATGTCGCCCACTCATCCCTCAGCCATATCGTATTCGGCCACCTCAGCTCCGATTGCAATTGCCCGAAGAAAGTCATCTCTCACTTCACCAACCTTCTCGAAGAACTCGGCATCAGTAGCAACCTCCACTGCGCAACCCAAGCAGAGCCGACTCCTTGGTTTGAGATCTAAACCGTGGCGGCAATCACAGCGGAGCGGAGATGGACAGACTTGAAAGTCTAATCAATCCGTCAAATTGCATCCACTGCCACATGCCTCTTTTACTTCATCAAAAATCCAAGATCATTCATCGCCAATAAACCCGCCCTTCAGTGAACGATCTTCACTGTGGTGCCTAACTTCACTTCCGCGTAAAGCAGTGGCACGAAGTCTTTCGGCATGCGGATGCAGCCGTGCGATGCCGGATCTCCTGGATTCGGGATATTTCCCACATGCATTCCAATTCCATAATCGGTCAGGCGCATCCAATAGGGCATAGGAGCAGGAATATAACGTTCATCCTTTTTCCTTGGGGTTGAAGGTGTCGCATCGTTATTCACCATTTCTCCAAGTTCGTTTTCAATCCAACCATACTTGTTGGAATGCTTATCCTCCAACTTTTCGCTGACCTTATAGGTTCCCGGGCGGGTACCACGACCCTCAATCCCGGTCGCTACGAAACACCAACCCACCTCTTGTCCGGCACGTTTGATGGTTGCGATCTGGTCACTCAGATCAATGTGTACGGAAATCTCACCCGGCCCGCCCAAATCATGCCATTCATACATGATTCTTTCGGCCCTAGCCGGCTCTGGGGGCGGCCCAAAAGAACAAGAACTCAGTAAAGCGCATAGACCTGCTGCTAAGCAAAATGTCTTGTAGGTAAAGAACTTCATTGGTGTGCAATTCGTATTGTATGACAATTTCGCCATGTAAAGCATTTGATTAGCCACTAGGGCCTTTTTGCTGGTTTTTTATCGATATATAAAAATATCAGCCCTCGATGTAAGAAACAGCTCGGGTAATTCGTTTCCAGAGGAGCTAAATACCCATGATCTCGCTTCGAATCCTGCCAATCCTGACTGCTGTTTTTTGCACTTCCTTACATGCAAATCCTACAGGAGAAGAGCTTTACACCCTATATTGCTCCGCATGTCACGGGGTTGACGGGAAAGGAGCAACTGGCGGCGCATTCCCTCCTTTAGCGGGAAGTCCTTGGGTTCACGGAAACCCGAAACGGACGGTGGCCATCGTAATCTATGGCATCCACGGTCCCATCGAGGTGAATGGCAAGGCCTACAATCTCGAGATGCCACCTCAGGGAGCCGCGCTATCCGATGATCAAATCACCAGCATTATCAACTATGTCAATACCGCATGGGGCAACAAAGGTGAAACTTTCAACCGCGATCTCATCCGCGTTACTCGGTCTGAATTTGCATCCCGCGACAAGCCTTGGACCGCTCCTGAACTCCTCAAGCTTTTTCCTCTCCCTAAAAAGCAAACCGCCCTGTCCGATGTTACTTCGCGCGTCTACAAAGGCCAATGGACTCAAATTCCTGACTTCGATAAAATCCAATCGGAAAACATCGAAGAAGAACACGATGGAATTCTCGATCCGGCGATCGCTGCTTTGAATGAATATTACGGAATTGTCTGGGAGGGAAATTTTGAAGTTCCGGAAACTGCGCAGTATGAGTTCGCACTGGATTCTGATGACGGCTCCAGAATCACGCTGGATGGCAAAGTCGTTGCTGAAATAAACGGCGCGGGACCCATGGATGGCAGTCGTGCCAAGAGCGGAAAAATTTCACTCAAACAAGGAACCGTTAAATTTCGCGCGGATTTCTTCCAAAACACTGGACCTCAAGGCCTCAGCTTGAAATGGAAAAAATCTGATAGCAAGCAATGGAATTGGCTGACCAAGCCTTCCAACTCAGGTAAACCAAATAAACCAGGACCACCAAGCATCCCTCTTACTCCCAGTGGCGATAAAACGGTGATCTATCGCAACTTCATCGAAGGCACCACTCCGCGCGGTATCGGCTTTGGATTCCCCGGCGGCATGAATCTCGTTTACTCCGCAGACAACCTCGCGCCTGAAATCGTTTGGAGCGGCGACTTCATGGATGCCGGCCGCCACTGGACAAACCGCGGTCAAGGTAACCAAGCTCCATCTGGAACCAGTGTGATCAAACTAACCAACAAACGTTACCTTCCTGAAGAAGCCAAATTCAAGGGCTACTCGCTAGACACCCATGGAAATCCCACTTTTAAAATCGCGATTGGTAGCGCGACATTAACCGAGTCATGGAAAACCAATGACAAAGGTCTAGTCAGAACTCTAAGCTTAAAAGGTGGATCAAAACTAGAGATCCCTCTCGGAAACGCAGAAATTACCGGTGCTGATTCAGCTACTGTCGATCCGGGCAAACCGACGGTTATCAACTACACCCTGAAATAAATCCGACCAAATCCTTTCACGCCAGACCACCATGCGCTTTCTACTTTTCCTAACAGCCAGCATCACTTCGGCATTTTCTCAGGCACAATCTGATTACTATCTTCGCGAGGAAATCCCCCTCCCTAAAGGCGAGATCATGGAAATTTCATCCATCGCCCTGATGCCAGATGAAAAGGTTGCCGTCGCCACGCGCCGCGGCGATGTCTGGATCTGTGAAGGCGCTTACGGCAGCGATCTCTCGAAAGTCACTTGGAAAAAATTCACCCACGGTCTGCATGAGCCGCTCGGCATGTATTATCAAAAGGGCTCGCTCTTTCTCACTCAACGTCCCGAGCTTTCCCGTATTCAGGACTCCGATAACGATGGTACTGCGGATGTTTTTGAAACGATCAATTCCGATTGGGGTATCAATGGCGATTACCATGAATACGCCTTCGGAACCTCACCCGACAAAAACGGCGATGTCTGGATCACGCTTTGTCTAACAGGTTCATTCCATGCTCATTCCAACTGGCGTGGCTGGACTCTGCGCATCACTCCCGATGGAAAGATGATTCCCACATGCTCGGGAATCCGCTCACCCGGCGGAATCGGATTCAATGCCGAAGGCGATGTCTTCTATACCGATAACCAAGGTGTCTGGAATGGTTCATCCTCTCTCAAATGGCTCAAACCCGGCTCATTTCAAGGCAATCCAACTGGCAACAAATTCCACGAACTCGCCAAACTTCCCGCGCCTCCAAAACCCACTGACGGATCACGCGTTTTAGCAGAACGGCTGAAATTTCCGGATTACATCCCGCCAGCCGTCGTTTTCCCTCACGGTAAAGTCGGCCAATCCCCCACCGGGATCGAACCGGATCTATCCAACGGAAAATTTGGTCCTTGGAAAAAACAAGTTTACGTCGGCGAGCAAACCCACTCCCAAGTCCAACGCGTCTTCCTTGAACAAGTCAACGGCATCTATCAAGGCGCTGTGTTTCATTTGATCGAAGGCTTCGAAGCCGGACTTATTCCCATCAAACTCGATCAGGAAAAAGGCGTCCTCTTTGCCGGTGGATCCAACCGCGGTTGGGCATCGCGTGGCAGTAAACCTTTCACCTTCGAACGCGTCAAATGGACTGGAAAAACACCTTTCGAGATTCTCACCATGGAAGCCGAACCCGATGGCTTCACAATTACCTTTACCGAGCCTGTGGATGAAACGACCGCCTCCAATCCAGCTTCATACTCGATGGCAGCATGGACCTACATCTTGCAAAGCAAATACGGCTCGCCGGAGGTTGATCAAGCCACTCCTACCATCAAAGCGGCTAAAGTCTCGGAAGATAAAAAATCCGTCAGGCTCACCATCGACGGCCTTATCCGCGGTCACGTGCATCACCTCAAATCAACCGGTGTGAAATCGAAGGCAGGACAAGCTCTCTGGCATGCTGATGCGTATTACACGTTAAACGAAATCCCAGCGAAGTGATTTTCCGATGAGTTACTTCAAATCATCATTCACGATGATAGAAACAAAGCAGGATGATTAGCCCAACTCCTGTCCCCCACAGCAACCAGCTGTTACTCATAAAATATGGGTAAATCATCAAACCAACCCCAATCATGCGCGGTTGCCATAAATCCAATCTCTTCCCATACATATACGCCCCCCAACCGATCGTTCCGAAAATCAAACCAGCGAGTATGTTGTAGGGATTAAAGTTCAGCATGGTTGTCTGAATAGATAAAATTGGAAATTAATCTTCAGAGTAGCCCTTCGACCACAAACTCCCAGCTAAAATATCAATATACTGGAAATCATCAATCTCCGCTTTTCAGCACTTTGATGAAGGCATCCTGCGGGATGTTCACTTTGCCGAACATCTTCATCTTTTTCTTACCCTCTTTCTGTTTCTCTAACAGTTTGCGTTTACGAGAAATATCACCGCCGTAACATTTGGCGGTGACGTTTTTGCGCATCGCGGAGATGGATTCACGGGCAACAATTTTTCCGCCGACTGCGGCCTGGATGGCGACGACGAAAAGGTGAGAGGGAATCACTTCCTTCAGGCGCTCAGCAAGCTTACGGCCGTAGCCCTCGGCTTTATCGCGGTGAACGATGGTAGAGAATGCTTCAACCGGATCGCCGGCGATGAGCATGTCCATTTTGACCATTTTCGCTTCTCGGTAACCGGCGTGCTCGTAGTCCATCGATCCGTAACCTTTGGTTTGGGATTTCAGTCTATCATTGAAATCGACAAGAATTTCAGAAAGCGGCAACACGCATGAAAGCATCACGCGCATGTCATCGATGGTTTCGGTGTTGGTGACTTCACCACGTTTTTCCAACACGAGCTGCATCATGTCGCCGATGTATTCGCCGGGCACCATGATATAGACATTCACGATGGGCTCGCGGATTTCTTGGATGACTTGAGTTTCAGGAAACAAGGTCGGGTTATCGACGATCACTTTTGAGCCGTCGGTGAGATCAACATGATAAATGACCGATGGATAGGTCGAGATCACATCCATATCGAACTCGCGGCGCAGCCTTTCCTGGATAATTTCCATGTGCAGCAGACCGAGGAAACCGCAGCGGAAACCGAAGCCGAGCGCGGTCGAACTCTCTTGAGAAAAGGTGAAGGCGGGATCGTTGATCTGAAGTTTGCCCATCGCGGTTTTCAAGGCCTCGTAATCCGATGAATCCACCGGATAGATTCCTGAAAATACCATGGGCTGAATTTCTTTGTATCCAGGCAATGCTTCCGCGCACGGGTGAGTGGAATCGGTCATGGTATCGCCGATCTTGACCTCGCTGGCGGATTTCATGTTAGCGATCACATAGCCCACATCACCGGGTAGGAGAATTTCTCGCACACTCATTTTCGGAGTGAACACGCCGACCTCTTTGATCTCGTAGGTTTTATCGGTTGCGAAAAGTTTCACCCGTTGACCGCGTTTGATCGTTCCTGAAAACACCCTCACATAGGATACCACTCCGCGATAGGTGTCGTAGAGGGAATCGAAAACAGTGGCGCGTAGAAGTTTATCTGGATTTTCGGTAGGGGCGGGTACGCGTGCAACAATGGCTTCTAAAATATCTTCGATTCCTATACCCGCTTTGGCGGATGCGGGGATACAATCTTCTGAGGGGATGCACAGGATATCCTCGAGTTGCTTTTTGCACTTGGGCACGTCGGCAGCTGGGAGGTCGATTTTATTTAAAACTGGAATGATTTTAAGATTCTGTTGCTCGGCGAGATGGAGGTTCGCCACGGTTTGGGCTTCCACGCCCTGAGCGGCATCCACCATCAGGATCGCGCCCTCACAGGCTGCCAATGCTCGCGAAACCTCATAGGAGAAATCCACGTGACCGGGCGTATCGAGCAGGTTGAGTTTGTAGGTCTTCCCGTCCTTCGCCTTGTATTCCATCGCCACGGGATGGGATTTGATCGTAATCCCCTTTTCCCGCTCCAAGTCCATGGAATCGAGTTGTTGGGCGGAACTCTCACGCATCGTTACCGTGCTGGTCATTTCCATCAGACGGTCAGAAAGCGTCGTTTTCCCATGATCAATATGGGCAATGATTGAAAAGTTACGGGTCAGTTCGACAGACATAGATGGGGAAAACTTGATCGCGGAGCCACTAGGATCACTCCCAGAGTCCGCCGCGCGCGGATGGATTGCACGAAACCGAGGGAATTACAGCAAAAAACAACAATTAAACCTTAAATTCTAAATCTTAAATTCTAAATTCTAAACAAACCAAGAACTCTTCCTTTGCGTTCCCTCTGCGACCTTTGCGGCTTTGCGTTGAAATTACGCCTCCCTGGCCATCAACTCGGCTTCTTCCTCGTGGGAATGGATTTGCAGGGTCACTTGCACGCCTTCTTTCTCAGCCGCTGCCTTTAGAACACTGCGGATCGCGGATGCCGTGAAGCCATTGCGCCCGATCAGCATTGCCACGTCCTCACGATTGAGCACCAACTTGAATCTGAGGCGTTTAGGGCCGAGCTCAGCCACTTTCAGCTGCGCCTGCTCCGGCTTATCAATGAGTTTTACAGCCACAAACTGTAGGAAATTCTTTAATCTATCGGTAACCGCTTGCATGAACCGAATATTGCGCAACTTCGCCCACACCGCAAGGCTAGATAAGGAATCAGAAATTCTAAATTTTAAACTTTAAACCTCAATGCAGAGAACCCCTACAGTTTCCCTTCATTCAATGAAGAAATCTCTGTGTCCTCCGTGTCTCCGTGGTGAAAATCTTTTCCAATTCCGGCTTTTCCGAAAAGCCCAGTTCGCCAAGACTCACCCATCCCTTCATGTCCGCACTTAAATCCATCACGCTCTCTCATCCTTCCGGAATCAGTGCCACCGTCCACCCGCTTGGCGCAACTCTACGCAGCCTTTTCGTGCCGGATCGTGAGGGTCGGGTCGCGAACATCTTGGTTGGTTTCGAAAATGAAGAGGACTGGCAGCAAAACGACCCGCATTTTGGCTGCACAATCGGGCGATACGCAAACCGCATCGCCAACGGGCAATTCAATCTCAAGGGCACTCTCCACCAACTTTCCCAAAATCAGGGCAAGCATCATCTGCACGGCGGATTTAAAAATTTCAGCAAGGTCATCTGGGATACGGAAATCGTTTCCGATCAAGCCGTTCGCTTCACTTATCTTTCCCCAACTGGCGAGGAAGGATTTCCCGGCAACCTCAATGTAACGATTGAATACATCCTCGGTGAACATTCCCTAACGTGGAAAGCCAGCGCGACCGTCGATCAAGCATCACCCGTCAATCTCACATGCCATCCCTATTTCAATCTAACAGGAAATCACCAGCAATCCATCCTCCTGCACGAACTACAAATCTGTTCGGAAAAATACCTACCTGTCGATTCCTCCCTGATTCCCACGGGAGAACTTCGATCCGTTCATGAAACGGGATTCGATTTTAGATCACCAACCATCATAGGAAAAAACCTTAAAGCTGCAGGCGTCAGCTTCGACCACACCTTTGTTCTCGATCCGAGCTATAATCAACCGAACGCTCGTTGCTACGATCCTACTTCAGGACGAGTCATGGAAATGTTCACAAATCAACCCGGACTCCAACTATATCTCGCATCGCCTTTCGGAAATGAAAATTCGGCGTTCTGTCTGGAGCCTCAAAAATTTCCGGACTCTCCTAACAAATCGTATTTCCCTAATACCATCCTTCACCCGGGAGAAGTTTACGAAAATGTGATGACTCTGCGTTTTTCAAAGCCAATCTGATTTATTTTCGATAAGTTCCATACGCTGGATGTCTTCGCTCGTGCTTCAAAACCGTGATCCGCAAAATCTCTTTGTTGATCACACGGAATAAAATCACATAAGGAAAACGCTTCATGAGCGAACGGCGAAGATTATCACGCACCAGCATCCAACGCTCAGGCATGGCAGCGATTAGAAAAATCTGCCGCTCAAACTCGTTGATGAAATCGTCACCAAGACCAAGCGATTGCGCGTTGTAATAGTCACGCACCTCGATCAACTCCCTTTCAAGAACAGGATGATACTCAATCCTCATTTCCGCACACGCTTCATGAACTCCTCATGGGACAAGGCTGCTACCTCACCGCTCTCAATTTCTCGATCTCTCAAGACGGCCAATGATACAGCCTCGTCATCCTCCAAATCCACAGCAAGCTGGTAAGGATCCTGAATACTTTCCCAAAGAGTAGCGGCAAGCAAGGCACGCTCATTGGCTGGCAACCGGAGCGCTTCGGGGGCGATTTGATCGATATTCATAGCATCACCACACTATCCCTAAACTACCCCAAGGAAAGTCCAAATTCTCTAAAACACCAACCCAGCTGCAGCCATTGCCGCATGGATTTTAAAATCCACTAACAAGCCTTCGGATTGCTTATCAGATAGAAACTGACGGATTTTCGTGAGAGGAATTTTATAAACGGTGATATTCTCGCTGGCGTTGCCACCTCCTTCACTTTCCTGAACCAGTTGAGTGGCATAGTATAGATGGGTGATTTCAGGAGTCATGCCTGCGGAAGTTGGCGATGAAATCAAAAGCTCGACCTTACCCGCCCGATAGCCGGTTTCCTCCAGTAACTCCCGTCCCGCCGTTTCCACTAAACTCTCACTCTGAAATTCCAGCTCATCACCCACCAATCCAGCAGGGATTTCAACCACGGGTTTACCGACAGGAATACGGTATTGCTGGACCAAGATAATCTCCTGCCGATCCGTCATCGCTAAAATTCCCACACAAGCATCGGAGTTGGGCCGGCGCGCATAATCCCAATGCCCCTTGCGATAGAGACCGAGCCATTGGCTTTCGTAGAGCGTGATTTCATCGGACATGTGTGTAGGATGAGCATCCGCACGACAGCGTCAAAAACTAAAATCCCACCCAAATTGAACAAAAACCATCCAAAAGACCCCCACTTTCGGGAAAGAAAGGTTGGCTTGATCCGGTAAATGGGATTACTAACCGCTTCCGCCTTAGGATCTCATGGATCGCCACGACTTCGATATTCCCATTACCTTCAAACATCGCGTGATTTTCACCCGCGATGCTTTTGCTGCCCATAATTCCGCGCTGGCAAATGTCCTCATCGAAGGCGGTGGACGCAGGGTCTTGGTTTTTATTGAAAACACGGTGGCCGCGTCTTGGAAAAACCTCCCGGACCACATCCAATCCTACTTCGAGAAACTCGATTTCGATTTCCGCGGGGTCAGGATTTTTGCTGGCGGTGAAGCATGTAAAGCCGATGAGTCTCTCGTCCGCGAAGTCTGGCGGGAAATCGATACGAGCCACATCGATCGCCATTCCTACGTGATCGCCATCGGCGGTGGAGCGTTTTTGGATGCGGTCGGTTACGCAGTTGCTACCGCTCACCGTGGCTTAAGACTCGTCCGTTTTCCTACCACTACCCTCTCCCAAGACGACAGTGGGGTCGGCGTCAAAAACGCCATCAATGCCTTTGGCAAAAAAAACTGGATTGGCACGTTCTCGGTTCCCTTTGCCGTGATCAATGATTTCAAACTTCTCGAAAGCCAAGATCCAGAATCGAGTATCTCAGGTTTGATTGAAGCCATAAAAGTCGCACTCGTAAAAGATGGTGAGTTTTTCCAATGGATCGAAGCAAACGTCACCGCGCTCTCCCATCTCGAACGCGAACCTTTTGAAGAATGCATCAAACGCTCGGCCTTATTGCATGCCCGCCACATCGCATTGGGCGGCGATCCTTTTGAAACAGGTTCTAGCAGACCTCTGGACTTCGGCCACTGGGCGGCTCACAAAATGGAGGCGCTCACCAACTATGAACTCTCACACGCAGAAGCGGTAGCAGTCGGTCTCGCGCTCGATACGATTTACTCTCAGAAGATCGGTTTCCTGAGTAAAGAGAACGCCGAACGCATCATCAATGTCCTGATCAACCTCGGACTCAAGACGTATCATCCAGCCCTTGACTGGGCCGATGCGAAAGGCAACCGCCGCGTCCTCGCCGGCTTGGATGAATTCCGTGAACACCTCGGCGGCGAACTCACTGTATTACTCCTTTCCGATCTCGGCAAAGGTGTGGACGTGCATGAATTCAACACAACCATTCTTGAGCAAAGCATCGAGCAGCTCAGAGAAATGTGGGAACTGGCAGCTCATTGAAAATAGATCAGTGTTGATTAACGATTATTGATTTCCAATGGTTGATTTTTGATTTGTTAGAATATTACCCCGATACGCTTACGTATCGGGCTTTAAAAAACCAGGAACCAGAAATAATCAGAAAACCAATCACTACTTCGATAGCAATTCGATCATCAGTTTGCCCATGCCTTCTCCTACTTTCATGTAGGTATCATGATCGCCACCGTAGTGACCTCCGCTTGCTCCTTTGGCGACAGGTTTCGAAAAGAACACCGCCGCCTTATCTTTATTCTCTGGGAGAGCAGCGAAGTCGAACATCTTCTGTGACAGAGGTGCGGTCTTGTCATGTTCACCCAATGTGGCGCAAACAAACTTCGCGTTAGGTGCGTTGAAATCTTTTTTGAGGTCGTTGAAAAGAAAGGCTAGGTTCTTGTCATAATTCTCAACGCTTCCCTTGCCTGGCTCAGCATTTCCCTGCCACCAGAAAAATCCTGCAACTTCGAATTTCGTGGCGTTAGGATAATAGGTCGCCAAATCTTTAAGTGCAGTTTGAGCCGCACCTACGTCTTGGTCATATTGAAGACCCGCATACCAACCACCATTTGCTGTTTTAGCTGCTTCACTGACTTTCCGATTTGAGCTCTCCGAGTCTCCTTGGTATGATCCACCTTTTGCTCCGGTGCCTACCGCGCTAGGCGGCAACAAGTCCCAACCCAAAGCGCGGTTACCCACACACGATTTCAGTATCATGACAGGGGCATCAATCGCGTGACCCAAATAATTTCCAATGCCGACTTCTGGGCCAAATTTCCCACTACCATTCCCATTTTCTGCGGTTAACCAATCATTGTATCTCTGTTGAGCCATACAGAAAAAGACATTGCGAACATCCTTCCGCACGATCCAGTTACCGCCATCATCAACAAGATATGGATAGCTCGCAGCAGCGACTCCTTTAAGTGCGCCTGCATTTCCAAAGCCTAACATATTGGATTGGCCCATCATAACAAACACCTGAACTGGCTTGCTCATGTCGGCCTCCTTGCCGTCGTGATCAGGAAGCACATCAGGAATACTGCCCTTGACCTTTGCACTACCACCAGCAGCAGCAACAACTTTACCGGTTGCGGCAAGTTTGGGTCCGTTTTCCTTGGCGTAGGCGATATCTGCTTCAGAGAGCAACTCTTGCTTAAAGGTCATTTCGCGACCTTTCATCTTAACGGTCACATTGCCAGCAGCCTCGTCGTAAGAAACAAGTTCACCCTCAAAGGTTTTACTGGGATCGGAGGCGTTAGTCCAAGTGCGAGCTTGAGCAACTGCGATAAAAGCACCACATGCAAGAAAAGTAGCGAGGAATTTGGATTTCATGACAGATTTAAGGGTTCTCTATGATTACACTGCCAAATCTGGATCATTTCATGACGCTGTCGAGCCGAAATCCACGTCCGCGCAGGGTTAGAATGAAAGAATGCTAGGAATTTGCTTTTTCATCCAAGGTGGAGAATACACTGGAGATCCGGTCTGGGAATGGGAAAAGGGGTCGGCTGCCCGGCGGGACTGTTGACTATCTTGACGGTCGACGTTGATTCGAGTGCGCTGCGTGAGGCTTGAAGTCTTATGAGATACGGCGGTCTGAGTCATCCGATTCCTATCCTATCAAGCAGGACAGGGTTATCAAAGTTAGGTGGCGAATTCTTAGGATTGCATCGGATCTATCTTTTTTGTAAAAAACTGATCCGATTTTCAGCTGCAGGCGGATAACTGTGTGTATGCGTAAATCCCCCCAAACTAAAAACATGAAAATTCAATCGAAACTTACCTCGCTAATCTGTATCACCTCAATGGTTGCCGGTTCTTTCGCTTTTGCTGAAGAAGCGGTCAATGTCACTCCGGAAATCGCCGTTTGCCCGCCGATTGAAGGATTCGATCCCCGTCCAATCCATCCGGATGTTGAGGGTCCGTGCATTTTCCCAGCACCTTTAGAAGAACCGATCACGAACGATGACTCGGTGGTGGATACCGATTCCGAAGGGGTTGTGTCCGAAGAAGAAGGTCAGGTTGATGAAAACGTGGTTGTGGATTCCGGCGATGCGGTGGAGGACCAAGAAATCGTAGACGGCCCCACCGATGCTGACGGCGGGAACGGAGTGCCCATCGAATGGGTCAAGCGCGGTGGAGGTGACGATGAGGTAACGATCATGTTTGCTACGACCGGTGGTCCCGGGACCGTGCTTGAGCAAGGAGAAACTTCCAACGCACTCGCCCGCGAGCTCGGTCAGGAGGGCAAAGCTGCCGCGATCGAGTCAAAAGCAAACGTCGCCGCACCTGAGGCAATGGGTGAGAAAAAAGAGCCGGTTGCCCTGATCAAAAAAGGGCGAGTCTTCCTCCGCTGATTTTCAACATGCGTTCATGCACAAAAGCCGCCGGATGATTCTGGCGGCTTTTTTCTTTTTGCCTGACCCAATGAAATCCTCCCTTTTCTCGGTAATTATATGCGCCATTCTCCCAGCCTCGGCCTTCGGCTTGGGCGCTGAAGATGCAAGTCGACCGGTTCCTCTTACTGAGAGTGATTCCTCGGAGCGCCCTGCGCGGGAGGAATCTGGGGAGGTCATGGCAGGCAAGGACGACATTCTTGTTCCATCCCTTCTTGGATTAGCGATCGGATCGACCTCGGAATCAGCCTTAAAACTTCAAAGGCAGCTTAAGCATGCCGTCGTTACGGAAGCCTTCTCAGAAGCGGATGCGGCAACAATCACAAAAATCGCGACACTGGCGTTGGGGCGGCCCGTCACACTCCGATCCCTGGAGCGCTTGAGCGCTAGGTTGGAAACCGCCTTTCGTTCATCGGGAAAGGCATTTGTTAAAGTCTCATTTCCACCCCAGGAAATCACTTCTGGTGTGATCGCCATTCTAGTTACTCCCGCCCGTGTGGGTTCGATTCGGATCGCGGGCAAACCTTCTTTCGGGATGAAATTTGCTGCAAACGCCTTCCGCACCGAGACGGGTAAAGAGCTTTCCGGTGATGTGGTGATGGAAGATCTCGACTGGATCAATCTCAATCCGCTTCGGCGGGCATCCATCACCTACGGCGATGGAGTGGATCCGGATGTTATTAACCTGAAGCTACGCCTTCGTGCGGACAAGCCATGGCGCGCTTACACAGGCATGGACAACCAGCTCAGCGACCATCTTGGCAACGAACGCGTCTTTTTTGGGTTTCAACATGGTAATCTTTTCTCGCTCGATCATCGGGTGACGGCGCAATACACTTCTTCGCTCGATTCGAAAAGCTTGCGTGGGATCAGCGGAATTTACCAAGTCCCGCTACCCACCCGCCACTTGATCGACGTTTCTTTGGGTTATACGGAATCCGAGTCGGATTCCGCAGGCCCTATCGATCAAAGCGGACACTTTTCACGGATCGCCCTTGATTACCGAATTCCGCTGCCCCGCTGGAAATCAATCAGCCAAGAGTGGCGGGTCGGAATGGATTTTCGCAAGAACGAATACCTTTTTTCAAACAACACGAGTGATACAGTGAACTTTTCAAATCTCAAAGCCGGCTGGAAAGGTCGCCGCAATGATTTGCTCGGTTACAGCCTCGTGGATGCCTCCCTGCTTTATAGTCCCGGACACGGGATGCTCGGCTCAAAAGATGCGGACTTCGTCGCTCTCGGGGCGGACGGGGCGGAATCGCTGATCGCCAAACTGGAAATGGAACGCGCACACAAGCTCGGTGAAAACCTAACGCTGTTAGCACGGTGCCGATCGCAGTGGGCAAATTCCAAACTTCTCTCGTCCGATCAAATTTCCGCAAGCGGCTACGGGTTGGTGAGGGGATTTGATGAAACCGTCGGCTACGCATCCAACGGTGTTGTCGCGACTGTCGAATTGCAATCCGGCAGTTATCGCACCATGAAGACGGGTGGTTTTCAGGCTGTGACTTTCCTCGATGCTGCGTTTCTCAATCGTGACCAAGCCGATGATGCCGGACAGATAGCCTCCACAGGTGTGGGCTTGCGCTGGCGTTATGCGGAGCACCTCTCTGCACGTGTGGATCTTGCAGTTCCGATCGAGCGTCCGGAGTCGATCAACAGCGCTCCGATGCTGCATTTTTCGGTCAGCACCACTTGGTGATCATGGCATTGCTGAATGTCTATAAGCTCACTGTGGTCCAATCAGAACCGTGTTCTTATCGGATGGAGGGGCGTCTTTTCCGGCGGAATCGTTGGTAATGATGAAATTTTCCGGAATGGTGCCTGCGGGAAGATCGAATCCCACGGATTCATAAGCCTCGCTGCTTTGGGGGATTTTACCCAACAAGCGAGGTTTGGTTTTGCCTCGCTCGATGACCCATAAATTCGTATCCGAGAGGTTGTTTGCGACCAAGGTACCAATTCCGGAAGCTGGGTCATAAATCGGCACGGCAGACGGTGCGTCGGTAACGCCTTTTGTGATGCGGTTATCTGCCAATGGGGACCTTCCCGCTAGCGCATCTCCTAGCACACTGACCACCGATGCATCGGCATCTGTCGCAGGTGTGATTTGGCTGGTCGTTTGCGGCGGTCTCATTGTCATCACGATAGGCCATGCCATCCCGTGAACTGGCTCCAAGCGCTGCCGTTCACGTTTTTCAACGGTCTCGAGTTTGTCACGCAAGACCGCGATCTCTCGTATCAGGCGTTTGGTTTCCATCTTTGCAAACAAATTGACGTCGTTATCCTGTGTGGCGAGACCCTGCTTGGCAGCCGTATCTTTTGGCAGATCGGATTCATCATCTTCGGATGGTTGAGCGACCAGCTCTTGCCCGCCGGTTTCAGGTTTGATGGGAGCCTCCCGGTTGCCGGTGCGGAAAGTGCCGCTGTTCACGGCACTCTCCGACGGCGCGGGGGATTGGCGTTCCACAGTCAGGATAAAGGCAAGTGCGGCCGCGGCCGCGGCCCAGCCGGATATGCCTACCCAATTGACTGACTTTGTGGATGGAAGACCTAAGCGCGCTTGTAAGCGCTCAAATTGTCCTGCGCGGGGTGGCAGGGGTGTGACGCTGGCTGCCGCTACGGCAGCGCATAAGACGTTCATTTCCCGAAGGGATTCTCTCAACTCCGGGTCCTGACGCATGGCTTCGTCAAAGGCGGCGGCTTCATCCGGATCTAGCATGCCAAATGCCCGCCAGGCTGCGATTTCGTGTGGGTCAGAATTCATAACGAGATAGTTGGTTGCGCACCTTGTCCAAGGCACGGCGCAGTCGGCTTTTTACCGTTCCCAAGGGAGTATCGAGATGCGCAGAGATTTCCGAATGGGTATATTCTAGAAAGACGGCCAGTTCCAAACACTCGCGTTCGTCGGGTGGTAAAATTTGGAGTGCGGCGCGAACTCGGCGCCAATCGTCTTTGATCGTCACTTGCGGATCCTCGCTCTCTTCCGTAAAGACATGGAGATGTATGGGGACAACTCTGGAGGAATCGCGCTTGCCCCGGTGGCGGTAGCGCAAGCGGTCAATGCAGTAACCGCGCATCATGGTAAAGGCCCAAGTGAATGGTGGGGATAGCAACGGATCATAGTCGATCGCGCGATGCCACATCCGGACGAAGGTGTCTTGGACGACTTCCTCCGCCTCATGGCGATCGCCCAACATTCGGACAGAAGCCCCCAAAAGGATCGGGCTCCAGGTATCGTAGAGCTCCCTGAGTGCATCGCTCTCACCCTTGGCCATCCGATGGATCAATGCCGCTGCATCGCCCGACTGATCTTCGCGCAAAACGTTCGAAAAATCACGGGTTGGATGGAACTCAGGCTCGATGATGGTTTGGCTTGTGGACATGAAGATCATGCGACGCAGTGACTACCTGCATAACACTATCCGTCATTTTACGAACTTTGGTCCACCGATTTTCAATGAAATGATAAAAAACCATCTTAATCTGTCACCATTCAGGGCTAATGAAGCTGGAGATGCCGTAGTTGATGGGCTAGTAGAGAGGATTTTAATTCCAGGAATTTGCTTTTTCACCCAGCGCGGAGAATACACTGGAGAGTCGGTCTGGGAATGGGAAAAGGGGGGTGCGGGGGAGAGGGGACGGAATATGTCGAAGGTCTAAATGTCCAAGGTCGAAAGTCGTCAGTAAATTGCTTCTGTAACCACTAAAAATCGAAATACAGCACTCTCCCAAAGTCATTCGGGCACAGCTCCCCCGCCCTGCTGCGGCTTTGGGTCTGCTGCAGAATCTATTGTTTTGATTGTGCTGCTTGCCAGATGTAGTGCCTCACCTTGTGTCTTAGGCTCGCTAAAAAACAAGTTGCAGCCATGAGATACTAGAGGATTATGACACAAATTATTCAGGCACTGCATGCTCATCATCGCCCTCATCGCTAACCTCATTATTTTCACCGCTGCATGGGCGTTGTGTGTGAAATTGAAAAACTTTTCCCCTGTGGATGCGTTCTGGGCTTACTGCATCGGTTTAACTGCTGTGTTTTTTCTGATCTCAGAAAACCCCAGCACTCAACCGCTGATTGCCAGCATCCTCATCTCCGTGTGGTCTGTTAGACTTGGATACTACCTAAGCCGACGCATTAACAAACACCACCCAAGCGAAGACTCGCGCTATATAAAACTCCGCGAGATCTGGAGCGGAAAAGTGAACTCCATGTTTCTCCTGTTTTTCTTGGGACAAGGGTTATCTGTCTTTGTTCTAGCTTTGCCTTTTTATCTCATCGCAGCTGATCCCAAGCCTGCCTATGATTTATTTCCCATTCTTGGCACGGTGATCGCATGCATTGGTCTCATCGGTGAAACTCTCGCCGATCACCAGATGTCCAAGTTCAAAGCATCTAACCCTGATCCAAAATCCGTTTGCCAAATCGGGTTGTGGAAATACTCGCGTCATCCGAACTATTTTTTTGAATCGGTGATCTGGATCGGTTTCTTCCTCTTCGCCCTCGGTTCTCCTTGGGGCTGGACTACGATTTACGCTCCTGCCATCATCACTTACCTGCTTCTCAAAGTCACCGGCATCCCACCCACCGAAGCCGCCGCCCTCCTACGCAAAGGCGATGCCTACCGAGAATACCAACGCACAACATCCCCCTTTATTCCAAGTTTCAAATCTCAAGTTTCAAATTTCAATGAAGAATCATCCACTCCGTGATCTCCGTTTTCTCTGTTCCCTCCGTGGTAAAATCGCTCACTAAAAAAACTAACATACAACCCATCTCAAACGCCATGAAACTTCCTCTTCCTTGAATATTGAAACTTGAGATTTGAAATTTAAAAATTCATGAACACCAACGACCTCATCGCCTCCGGTAAGTTACCCGATTCGCTCATCCGTCTCGGGATTCGTCATCGACTTGCCAACACCATCGCTCCTTTTGAAAAACTCGATCCTGAGAAGCGCCAAGCAAAACTCATGGCGCATATAGCCGAGTTAAAAACCATGCCTGTTGCTATTGCTACGGATGAAGCGAACGAGCAACACTACGAGCTTCCGACGCTTTTCTTCAAACGCTGTCTTGGTCCGCACATGAAATATTCATCGGGTTACTGGGAAGAAGGTGTCATCGACATTGCCGAGTCTGAATCACGCATGCTCGAAATCACCTGCCAACGTGCCGAGCTGGCGAATGGTCAGCGCATTTTGGAACTTGGTTGCGGCTGGGGATCGCTGACTTTGTGGATGGCAAAACATTATCCTGATTCCAAGATCACTGCGGTTTCAAACTCGCGCACCCAACGAGAATATATCATGTCTCAAGCCGCAGAACGAGGCCTTCCCAATGTGGAAGTCATCACAGCCAATATGATCACCTTCGAGGGAGTTGGTGAATCCGTTTTTGACCGATGCGTCTCTGTTGAAATGTTTGAGCACATGAAAAACTATCAGATCCTGCTCGAGCGGATTTCCAAGTGGCTCAAGCCGGATGGCAAACTCTTCGTGCACATCTTCACGCATCGCGAAAATGCCTACCATTATATCATCGAGAATGATGACGATTGGATGGCTAAATATTTTTTCACGGGTGGCCAGATGCCTTCGGATGATCTCCTGCTCTATTTTCAAGATCATCTCAAAATTGAGCAACACTGGCAGGTTAGTGGACAGCACTACCAAAAAACTTCAGAAGCTTGGCTCCAAAACATGGATGATCATAAAGAAGAACTCTTCCCTATCATCAAAGAAACTTACGGAACTGAGAATGCAGTCAGATGGTGGACCTACTGGAGAGTCTTCTACATGGCCTGCGCGGAATTATGGGGCTACCGCCGAGGCCACGAATGGATCGTTTCACACTACCTTTTCAGAAACTCTAAGGTTTAAACTTTAAACCTTAAATTCCAAAACTTACGGAACCAGTTTCTCGCTCAACCCTTCATTCCACAGCACCTCGATGATGCGTTCCTGAGCTACTTCCATCGCTTTTTGGTCAGCTTCGTCAGCATCCTCATGTCCGGCAAGATGCAGCAATCCATGCACGAAATAGCGTAAAATTTCGCGCCCGAAAGGCTCGCCGTATTCCTCGGCCTGGCGTTTTGCAACTTCGGTGCCGATCACGATTTCACCATGATGGAATGTAATAACATCCGTCGGCCCTTCGATTTGCATGAAATCCATATGAACCCGTTCACTCGTTTCATCATCCACCAGCGCCACTTCCAGAGTTGCAAGGTGTCGTAACGAATTACCTTCATCTAAAGAAACTTCAAGCGCCATCGCCGCCGCTTCAATACCTACATCCTCCAACGCAGTGAGCCACGAAACTGGAATATCTATCGCTTCCTGATGATTTCCTATGATAATTTCCAGTGCCATATTTGAAAAAGCCTTCAGTTGATAGGTTCAATAATCCTAGTTGGACGACTATCCTCATAATCGCTCTCACGAGTTCTCGAACGCTTAGTAAGACTACTGCGATCCTCCGCCGGTTTTTGATAGTCAATACGACTATGCAACATGCTGCGTAGCGTATTGGTGAAGCTATCTTTGACTAAAGCAAGCTCTCCCATAGTAAGCGGACATAGATCTAACTGACCATCTTGAATTTTCGTACTCACTAGTTCATCCACTAATGCGCGAATCTTCGCAGGCGTCGGTTTACTCAAACTCCGTGACGCGCTCTCTATGGTATCAGCTAAACAAATAATTCCGCTTTCTTTCGTACTGGGACACGGCCCAGGATAACGGAAATTTTTTTCGACAACTTTCGGCAAGTCCTCTTCATTACCCAGTTTTTTATCAACTTTTTCCTTCTCCGCTTTTTTCTGCTCCTGCGCTTTGCGATAAAAGTAATAAACCAATGAATCCCCGTGATGTTCCTGAATCACCTCAATGATACGTGGGTTGAGCTTATGCTTCACTGCAAGATCAATGCCGTCTTTCACATGCGCAATGATAACCAATCCGCTCATGGTCGGAGTCAGTGCGTCATGTGGATTTTCTGACCCATCGTGTTGGTTCTCGATGAAATAACTCGGTTTGTTGAGTTTACCGACATCATGAAAGTAGGCACACACTCGGCACATGGGTGCGTTTGCACCAATTTTTTCCGCCGCCGCCTCCGCCAATGCCGCCACCACCAAACTGTGATGAAACGTGCCAGGTGCTTCTAATTGCATTTGCTTAAGTAGCTTGTGATTCAAATCACTCAACTCCAGCCAACTGATGTCGGTGATAAGATTGAACATTAACTCAAATAACGGTAACAACCCACTGACAATCATCGCCACCGTCAGAGCTGTTGCGAACGCTATCGCGCTGCCCGTTCCTAAAATTTGCAAGCGATCCATCGATTCCGGCCCAAAGACCGCCATCACATCCAAGCGACCCAAGACCAGCGCTAAAAGCACCATGACCGCTCCCACATAAATCCCTGCCCTAAGCAACTGAATGCGTTTTCTAACCTGTAACACGCACACCACGGCCGTCATACCCGCCACCAAACTTACGATGATATAATTGATCACATCCTCGGACGGAACCATCATCGAACCGATCAGACTGACATAGATGGCGGAGAAACTACCTGCCGTACGACCCAATAGAATTCCATGAAACATGGGAGCCAAGGCACAGGGCACGAATAAATAGCGATAGTTTTCAGAAATGGTTCCGCTATCCGCCAAGCCCATCACCAATCGAACCAACAACAAATGGCACATGATCCCACCAAAAACCAACAACACCCGACTACTATTCCGACAAATGCTAGGTGCCCCTATATGAAACATCGCCACCGCACTCACTGCCAATACCAAGGCGTAAAATATCCCTTGGAAGGGAAGACTAGCAAATGTCGCGTCTGGGGAGGCTTGAACCACCAGTGCCATTGTGCCAATTACAAAGAACAGATACAAAGCAAGTCTGATCCAGATACTGGACTCTAATACCTGAAGTGTCGCGTTCTCACTATGCACCCGCCGCTTTTTCCCTGCGGAAAAGCCTTTTTTGGCTAGCTGCCAGCGCTTGATGCTATCAAGAAATCCCAAAATGTTGATTTTTGTTATTCCCGCCTCAACTCACTTGGAAATCGGCGGCGGGCGCGAAAACTAGCCAGAATCAGCTCCCTTGGCAATCTAGATTTCTTGGGTGGTTTTTTAGCTATTTTGGCAGGAAATCCTTATTTTAAGGCTTTGTATGCCCTCATTATAGTTGATGTTTCGGGTCGAACATTTGAAGTTCCCCGCCCGCATGTCGCTCTCTTCCTACGCATCCCCGAACCCAACCCTCCAAAAAGAAGTCTCCCGCAGGCGCTCTTTTGCCATCATTTCCCACCCAGATGCCGGAAAAACCACTCTTACGGAGAAATTTCTCCTCTACGGCGGCGCCCTCCACCTTGCTGGCTCGGTCACTGCCAAGAAAAACCAACGTGCCACCACCTCCGATTGGATGGAACTCGAAAAACAACGCGGCATATCGGTTTCTTCCACCGTCCTGCAGTTCGAATACAAGGACTGCGTCGTCAACATCCTAGACACCCCCGGTCACAAAGATTTCTCTGAGGACACCTATCGCGTGCTCACTGCCGTCGATGCAGCGGTCATGGTAGTCGATGCAGGTAAAGGTATCGAATCCCAAACCCGCAAGCTTTTCGAAGTCTGCCGCCGCCGTGGCGTGCCGATTTTCACATTTATGAATAAGCTGGATCGTCCGGCACGACCCATCCTCGACCTACTCGATGAACTCGAATCCGTTCTCGGCATCCATGCCTTTCCCGTTAACTGGCCGCTCGGCGATGGGCCTCGCTTCAAAGGCGTTTACGACAGGGAAAACAAAATCGTCCATCTCTTCGAACGTACCGCTCACGGTGCATTCCGCGCTCCCGTCAACGTCACAGGAATCGAGGACGAATCGGTCAAAAGCGCCATCGACGAAATCACCTACAACCAAGTTTGTGATGAACTCGACTTGTTAGAAGGCGCAGGAGCGGATTTCGATATCAAACAAGTCCTCGCTGGAAAACTTACTCCCGTGTTCTTCGGTTCCGCCGCAAACAACTTCGGCGTGCAACTTCTGTTAGACCGCTTCCTGGAATTATCCCCTCCTCCACTTCCTCGCGTCACGGGAGCTCAAACCATCGACCCTGCCTCCAAGGAATTTTCCGCCTTCGTGTTCAAAATCCAAGCGAACATGAATCCAAAACATCGGGATCGCATCGCTTTCATCCGCATCGTCTCTGGACAGTTCGAACGCGACATGAACGTCATCAACACCCGCACTGGAGAAACGATCCGCCTCGCCAACTCTCAGCGACTCTTCGCCCGCGAGCGCGAAACTGTCGATGACGCCTACGCTGGCGATGTCGTCGGACTCGTGGGTAACTACGATCTCCTAATCGGCGACACCCTCGCCTCTTCGCCCGGGGTCAAATTAGACGAAATCCCGCGCTTCGCTCCCGAGTGCTTTTCCTACCTCACCAATAAATCCACCGCAAAATACAAACGTTTCCAGAGTGGTCTCGAACAACTTCTTAAAGAAGGAGTCGCTTCCGAGTTCACTTTGTTAGATGCACCAGCTTCCTCATCCAGCGTTCTGTTAGGTGCGGTCGGGCCTCTCCAATTTGAAGTTCTTCAACACCGACTCGAAGGCGAGTATGCCGCCGAAACTCGCATCGAATCGGCCGACTGGTCCATTGCCCGCTGGCTCAAACCTAAACAAGGCGATCCCCTCGCCCCCGAAGCTCGACCCGCCCTCTCTCTCGGCACCGTCCTCTCCCGAAATTCCAACGGCTGGCTAGTCGCCCTGTTCCCTCACGATTGGGCCATGAAAACCTTCATCGAAAAAAACGAAGACTGGGAAATCTCCGAGCAGCCGTTCCCACCACTGTAGCTGCGGCGTCCCGCCGCAGGCCGTGCCAGAGGCGTCTCGCCTCTGATGTCTTCCTCTTCCTTGAAGTTTAAAGTTTAGGATTTGAATTTTCAAACCTCCACCCGGTATCTCATCACCTTAGTATCAACTTCCTGGCTCCATGCATCGATTCCGCCTTTCATTCCAAACGTGTTAGACATCCCGTGTCCTCTGAACCACGCAACCTGATCTAACACATATTTTCCCGTGTGATCATAAAGCACCACCAAGCCAGTTGGCTTCGCTCTAAAAAGTTTTTCCTGGAGCTCCTGAGTGAAAAATTTTGCGCCCTCAATTTTTACCGCCTCAAACTCCTCACGAGTTCGGACATCGACGAAGGTCACTTCAGCGATTTTCTGAGCCACTTCGGCGGGAGAAATCAACATCGCTAAATCATGCTCATGACTGCTGAGTAGATGTGCCAACACCTCATTCGCATCCAGCTCCGCGCGATTACAGAGTTCCGCCAAAGTCTCCCCCTCATCAAACGCACAACTCTGGCAACCCCCGAGATGATATTTTGCGAATAAAGCCCGACGCGCCCCCGGCATCTCCGCCATCAACTCTCCCATTTTTGTGTTCACATCCATAATTCTCCTACCTCTTCTCAATTGCCACAATGGTCACATCATCCATCTGTGCACCTTCACCAGAATATTTTTCCACGGCTTCTTGCACGCGTTTCACCACAATCTCAGCACCGAGTGCGGCTGAGTCACCAAACACTTTCGATAACCGCTCCATGCCGAATTCCTCTTCATTGGCATTCATCGCTTCTTTGACACCGTCGGTGAAAAACAACACACAATCGCCGGATTCCATCTCTATCACACAATCTTCCGTCACACGTTCGAACACATCTCCTTGATCGATCCCGAGAGCTAAACCTTTTGGGCGCAGGCTTTCCACTAACCCTGTCGCTTTGCGAAATACCAAAGCCGGATCATGCCCCGCTCTGGTAAAAACCATCCGACTCGTCTCTGGATCCAGTATTCCGTAATTTAAACTGATAAACATGTCCTCACGGATATCGGGAAACAAATACCGGTTCACTGCAGCCAGTACTTTACTCGGCGAGTCATCACTCAGAGCCACCGCGCGCAGCAAGCTCCGACACATTGCCATCAGCAATCCCGCTGCCACACCTTTACCAGAAACATCCGCCACCACCACTCCGAGCTTCCCATCTTTCAATTCAATGTAATCGTAATAATCCCCACTGATAATCCGTGCTGCCAAATTGATCCCGTGAACTCGAAATCCTTTCACCTTCGGATCCTCCTGAGGTAGTAACACCCGCTGCACCTCGCGCGCGTTGTGCAACTCTCCTTCGATCGCCCGCTTCGCACTTGCCTCACGATGAATCCGCGCGTTCCCGATCGCAAAAGCCGATTGCTCAGCGACCGAACGAAACACTGCAAAATCATTCACCGAAAAATCACCATCGCTTTTCAACTTCGCTACCGCCAACACCCCGATTTCCTGTCCTGCGTAACGCAACGGAGAAATCATCACCGAAACATTAGGCACTTCCTGCCTAACATACATTCCCAACACTCCATACTCGCACAGGTCTTCGATATGAATCGCTTCCGCAGAACCGTAAGCACGCCCCAATAAACCCTCGCCCATTTTAGTCCTATCCAAATTCAAATGACTCACGATCACTCGCTCGTCCTGCTTTGCATCAGCCAAGATTTTTTCAGACAAACGGATCAAAGGAGGGCATTTCTCCGAAACGTAAGCAGGAACCAAAAATTTCAGATCGCTGGTTGGATAATAAATCACCCCGCCAGTTGCGCCGACCACGTCCACAATCCCCTCGACAATCGTCCGAGACAACGCTCCATCGGTTGGTTCCTTTCCAATCGAAATTCCCAGATCGTGCAGGAAATGAAACATGCGCTCCTCTTCACCAGAGAGTGCTTGTAAAACTTGCTTGAGACGTTTGGCGCGCCTGCGTTGATTAGCAAGAGCGAGAATGAGAGCACCCGCCAATAGCGCTGAAACGCCAAGTAATACCAGCCAAAGATACTGAATGATATCCATCAGCTAGATTGTCCGGTTTTCTCCGCCAACTCATCTTCTAGCAATTTTACCACGCTAGAAAATTTCTTCTCATTACTCTCATTCGCCCGTGATAAAATCTCGTGCGCCTCCAAAACATGTTTTGTGTGCAGCACCGTTCCGGCCTTAGTCCCTGCCACTTTCAGCTTTAACAAATCCCTCACCTTGCTCTCCAATCCATGCCACTCCTGATCCACCGGATTGATCTCCATTAAAAAATCCAAGCCTAAATCCTCCAGCGAATTGCAGCTTTTATCACTAGCTGATGTCACTTGCAGCTTTCCACCGTATTTTGTAATCCTCGCAGCCATCCCCGCCAAAGTCCCCATAAAGGTCGAATCCATTCCCGTGCATTCCTCCAAATCAATCACCAAACTCGGCACTCCCGCTCGAATTCGCGCATCGCCAAATTCCTTCACCGCCAAGCTATTCATAAAAGAACCCTTGCCCTCACAGCGTATCCAGCTGAATCCCTCGAATTTCCCGACTTTTATTGATGAATCTTTAGCCACAAATTCCGTGCCGATGTCCGACGGCTATTGGCAAAAACTTAATGTTGGCTTTCCAAACGGTCAAACTATTACGTCACATAACTTTCGTTTATTATAAGCATACCAACCTAACCCATGAAATCCCGCTACCTCATTCTCATCCCCCTGATTCTCCTCGCGATCACGCTCATCCCCATGATGGTCGTCCAGAATAAAACCGAAAAAGTCATTGCTGGAAAGACCGAGAAGGTCATCCCTGAACCGAATCCCACCCAAAATCAAACCCTCAAAATCCCTCCCTACACCACTGCCCCAGCCTCACCAGCCGGAATCGGTAAATTCTTCATGGGCCGCGAAATCGCTCAAGTTATGGGACACCCGGGGATAGGCTGGCTGGAACGCAGCGACCGCGAAAAAGAAGAAGCCCCCTCCCAAGCCATCGCCCTACTCGATCTCGCTCCTGATGCAATCATTGCCGATATCGGCGCCGGCTCCGGATACTATAGCTTCCGAATCGCCCCCCTCGTTCCCAAAGGCAAAGTTATCGCGGTAGATATCCAACAGGAAATGCTCGACTACCTTAAAGTCGAGGCAGCCAAGCGTGAAATCACCAACGTCCAAACTCACCTCGGAACCATCGATTCGATCAAGCTTCCCGAAAACTCCATTGATGCCGTCCTCTTCGTCGATGCTTATCACGAGTTCTCCCACCCCGCCGAAATGCTCCAGTCCATCCACTCCGCCCTCAAACCCGGTGGTAAAATTTACCTCCTCGAATTCCGCGCCGAAGATCCTCGCGTTCCCATCAAAGCCCTGCACAAAATGTCTGCTGAACAAGTCAACAAAGAATTCCAAGCCCTAGGCTTCACCTTCGTCGAAAACAAACCCAACCTCCCATGGCAGCATTTCTTGGTTTTTAAAAAGTAGTATTCAAACTTATTTCGTGAGAGTTTCCCAACGATACACAGTTTTATAAACTGTTAAGAAAATGAAATTTAAAATCCCGCTAATGATAATTGTGATCCTACTTTGCAGTGGGCTTATGATTATGAATGGGCAGGTATACGACCAGTCTGTATTTTGGATCCTCGTTTCCTCAATATGTGCGACAACTCTGATAGCACACATAGCTCTGAACAGAAAAGACACACGCGTCATCATCATAGACATCATATTAGTCATATGGTCCCTCAGTATCGTTTGGACTAGATTCCATGGTCTGTCATATGATGCGGAATATCAGCGTAATTTTAATAAGAAACATTCGGACCCATCCGTAAATGACACCAAGAATCCGGACAAACCAGCCCATCCAACGACAGGTAGCGGATCAGATTAAATTCAAAATTTCTTTCTCGCCGCAGATAGCTATATGATAAACTCAAATCTAGAAATTAAATCATGAGAGAACTTTTTAGAGAACAAGATATCACTCGTGTAAGCTACTTTAAAGCAGTTCTAGAAGATCATGGAATTCTAACAATGATTCGAAATGAGCATCTAACAGCGTCAGGACTTTCAGAAATTCCTATTCCCGAGTTCTTTCCTGCTCTGTGTATCATGAACGACGATGACTACGACGAGGCAGTTCGCATCATTCGAGAACATTTAAATGAGAACCATATAAATTCAGATAAGGAGATCAGTTGTATTTCTTGTGGTGAAACGAATCCCGGAAACTTCGATATCTGCTGGTCATGCAATAATCCAGTCAGTGAAGTAACTGAACCCAATGACAAATAAGCGTTCGATTCATTCTTAAAAAATTGTCCCCACACTCCAAACACAACCCCTCAGTAGCATGGTTCCGCGCATCGGAAGCCGTAGGCGACTTCATGGGCATCCGCTACGGACGAATCACCAATGGCGAGGTCGAGTGGCTTGAGGTATCACATTGCGAGTGCGATGGAATTGGTGGCTTCTTACGGTTACTGCGCAAACAGGGATTGAAAAACCTAGCCATTCCTCAAACCAAACATACATGCCGTGGAATCGTTCTTCCTCTATGTCGGCTTTTATCTAGCAAACTCAAAAAAGAAATCTGTGCGGAGCGAGGCGACTGGAAAAAAACCGCACGGAAGACAAACATCGCATGGTATCTTTTCACGAAAGACGAAACCCAAGCGATTCTCGATCATTGTCGTAAGCACGGAGTCACCGTGAATAGCTATTTGTTGCATGCTCTGGATCAAGCGGTCCGACCCGAGGTAAGCAGATCCGAGAGAAAAATCTCATGGATGATTCCAGTCAATTTACGCGGTGATGTTTGTTATCCAGACGACACAGAAAACCATGTGAGTTGCGTGGAAACGAAAATCGCCCAGGACGACACTGCCGCCACGATTCATCGAAAGATCTTGCATCAACTTCGACGCGGCGAGCATCGCGCTAATCACCTATTGCTCAACATCGGACGCATTTTTACGCATCAGGCTAAAGTTAAGTTACTTACCAAAGATCGCACCAAACCAGTTGGCAATATTGGAGCATTCTCGAATTTAGGAGTTTGGAATCCAGAGGAAATTACTAACGAAGATGGTTGGGTTTTTTCTCCGCCCGTAGTTTTAGGACAACTGTTAGGAGCTGGCTGTGTCACTTTCCAAGGAAGACTCGGCCTAGCGACTCAGGGATACACTGAGTCGGAAAAAGTCGGACAGCGAATGCAACGATGGGTCGAAAATATCGGTGAGCCGTGTCTCCGACCGGCTTCTTGAGTATTCTGATAATTAATTTTGGCATAGCGGATAAAATCCAGCGCCAAGTTGATTAAGCATGCCGCGTCTTGAAAAACGTTTCCATCCGATGATCGAGATCATCATAAAAACGTTTTTTGATATTCTCCAACGCCGCCCTTTTATCGGTTTCGTTATGCTTGATATGTTCTTCTTCCAAACGCATTTTCTCAGCGAACGAACGCTCCATTTCGATCAATGAATCCAAAAACTCCCGCGCCGCACGAGTGTGCTCCACTCCATCGACAAGCGCGTGTTCGAGATGAGGGTTTCGAGTCACTGCGATGAGATTTCCGGAAGTCAGTTGCTCCATGTATCGCCCACGCGTTTGACGGAAGGCCTTGTGATCGGAATCAAAAGTGATTTCATCGCGATCCACCAGAGTGTCGTACGGACCGGGTTTGGTGAAAAATTTTACAATCAGCGGAATCGTATCCACTAACATGAATAACATGGTTAAAACGATGTAGGTGTAGAAAGCAAATTGCCCACCTTCGTTACCCGCTAAGAAAAGCTCATGCAACGCCAGCGTCTGTGTCAAAATATCGCGTCTAGGCTCAGCGCGGAGCGCCCCCAATCGCTCGGATTCTTCTTTCGTAACCGCCGCATGCTCATTTTGGGTGTTATCAAGCTCCACTAACTGGGAATCGATTTGTCTCTTGATCGTATCACGCAGCGAGTTTTGTTGTCCGACAAATTGCTCGGCTTGATCTTGCTCCACCTTTTTCTTGAGCGTTGAAACACGCTCGGCCTCCTCCTGATTCGCAAGCGCGATTTCTGCGAGTCTTGTCTCAAATAAGGTGATCGCATTCGACTCCGCCTGGCGTGCTTGAGTTTGTAACGATGCCTTCTCTGCTGTTAGATGCTCGAGCAAACCACCCAAGCGCTTGATCTCTTCGCGGCGCGGCTCAAGATGATCCGCTCGAATCGAACGCGCCCGCGGACCTTCACCAGAAAGCCCAGATCGCGCACCACTGAGCTCCCTTTCAAACTCGGATTGCCAAAAAGTCAATTCAGCTTGAAGCGTGGCATATTGCGGGTTGATTTCGGCGATTTGTTGGTCAATCGCGGTAAGCCGAGTCATGAAGGGTATGGTCGCTTCATCGGTCGCAGCTTTGAGCTCGGTTTGTTGTGCAGACGTCAAACCGGCGACTGCCGATCCCGCATCTTGATTTTCCTGAAGGATAAACTTCGCTTGAAAGGATTCGTTCCAGCGCTCGCGGTGGGCGGTGAGTCCGGTTTCAATCGATTTGATACGTTCACGGACTTTTGCCTTATCATTATCAAAACCCGCACGAACGATCTCAATTTCAGCCGACCGATCTTTTTCGATCACCGATGAAATCGTATCGCGAAACAGCAATAGGACGAGCGGGTGGGCAATGGTGATACCCATCAAAACCGCGACAACCAGACGAAGGGAAAACTGCGAGAGTTTTCGGAAAATGGAAAGATAAGGTCGGTAACCAGCTAGTAGCGCGCGGTCGATGGTGAGAATAATGAATGCCCAGACACCTGCTACAGGATAAATGACTTTCGGGTCATCGGTAATGGTCGATAGCGCATACGCACATGCGATGAAGGCGAACGCACAGGGTACGAGAACCGTCGCACCAAAGGCAACGTATTTGCGCTGCTCCCAATTGGGGCAACGTTCGAGGGCTTCGCTACCTGCTCCAGAAAGCCAGAAAAACACGTGTTTGAAGAAAAACATAGCAATAGGTCTACTCGGGCAATCTTGCCGCTATTTCGCGAAATGAGAAATATTTTAATTTTTCTTCATTTTACGCTGCAGGAATAGATCAATCCCATCCACCAAAGCAATCCAACTCGCCTCGATGACACTCCCGGAAACTCCCACGGTTCCCCAAGTTTGATCTCCGTGAGATGAAACGATTAGCACCCGGGTTTTTGCCGCGGTGGTGTCTTGGCTATCGAGGATGCGGACTTTGTAATCGATCAGTGAAACCTCTGCGATTTCAGGGTAAAACGGCAGCAGGGCCTTGCGCAGCGCAAGGTCAAGCGCGTTCACCACGCCGTTGCCCTCGGCAACCGTCAGTTCTTTTTCGCCGTTTACACTGAGTTTCACGGTCGCTTCACAAACCGGCGCATGGCCATCACGATACTGACGGAAACTAACGTGATACTCGTTGGCTTGGAACGATTTCTCATATTTCCCCAGCTCACGACGGATCAGCAACTCGAGCGACCCACCCGCCGCCTCAAAAGAATAACCCTCATGCTCGAGTTCTTTCACCTTGGTCAAAATCGCTGCGGCCTCGGGCGCACCTTTTTCAATTGGCATACCCATCTGCTCGGCTTTGAGCAAAATATTCGATTGGCCACTTAGCTCAGAAACGAGAATGGTTTGTTCATTACCCACACTCGCCGGAACAATATGCTCATAGCTGCGGGCAAGTTTCTGTACCGCGTTCACATGCATCCCGCCTTTATGGGCAAATGCCGTGCGACCCACAAACGGCGCTCTTGCGAAATGTGGATTATTCGAAACATCATCGACGAAGAACGATAGGTCCCGCAGTTCTTCTAAACGCGGCACAACTTCGATGCCCATTTTCAACTGCAAGATGGGAATCACCGATGTGAGATTACAATTTCCGGTGCGCTCGCCGTAGCCATTGATCGTGCCTTGCACTTGGATCGCCCCTGCTTCGACGGCTGCAATGGCATTCGCCACCGCGAGTTCTGAATCATTGTGCGTATGAATTCCTATCGGCGTCGCCGGCAAATGCGCGCGAACCGCTGCGCAAATTTCCATGATCTCTTTTGGCAAAGTCCCGCCGTTCGTATCGCACAACACCAAACATGCCGCACCACCTTCTGACGCCGCTTTCAATGTAGCCAACGCATGCGCAGGTGAATCTTTATACCCATCAAAAAAATGCTCCGCATCGTAAATGACTTCGCGACCATACTTCACGAGATAAGCCACGGTATCCCGGATCATCGCTTGGTTCTCTTCTACGGTGGTCCGTAAAATTTCCGTAACCTGCATCTCCCAGCTCTTTCCAAAAATCGTCACCACTGGCGTATCAGCCTCGATCAACAAACGCACCTGCGCATCCTCCTCGACTTTTACATTCGCACGACGGGTCGATCCAAACGCCGCCAACTTCGCATGCTTCAAATCGAGCTTCTTCGCCTCTTGGAAAAATTCGACATCTTTCGGATTCGAACCCGGCCAACCACCCTCGATGTAGTCGACCCCGAAATGATCCAAATGCCTGGCGATCCGAAGCTTATCGAGCCCAGAAAGCTGAAAACCCTCGCCTTGGGTTCCATCGCGCAAAGTCGTATCGTAAATGTAAACAGGTTTCATAGGTCTACTGCGGGGCGCGTAGGCTAGGCCTCTCGATGAGCGGGTGCAAGGCAGAAGATAGGTGTCTTTGAGCAAAAACTTACCATGCAGCTTCGTTGACAAGTATAACCAGATCCCTACATTTTAGCTTCCCAAGTGCCAAGCATGTCTGAACGTTCAAAAAACTCACAAGAGCACGCCTTCAATTGCCCAAGTTGCCATGGACGTATTGTAATTCCATTCAATCTTCCCCCCACCGCAGGGCCCTGCCCACATTGTCAGGCAGCCGTCACCTCACCCGATTTTCTCGTTAATACCTCAGCCATCGAAGTAGAAGTCGACACCTCAGTGGTAGAAGCTCCCACTCCCGCTCCTGCAACCACTCCCGCTCCTGCCACGCCCAACCAAGCAGCTAAAAAAGGCAATTCCATCGTTCGGATATTGGCATTCCTTCTTATCATAGGTGGACTAGGTGGCGCAGCTTATTTCGTGATAGGCATACTCAGAGCGAAGAACGAGATCAATGAGCCTCTAGGCATCAAATTATTCCCACGTAACTCAACTGAACCCGCCAAAGCTATTATCAATCCCACGATGGAGAAATATTTAGCGGCTTACAGTTTGAATGAAAAAATGGATTATGTTTTAAACGCTGAATTACTTCGTCCGAAAATTGAAGCATTCTACACCAATAGAACCATTGACGAAACCAACACCCCAGCTAACAAGTTTTCAACGGTTCAAATTCCCGAGGCCGATAGTAATAAAGGTTTCACATTACTGCAATACAACCATCCTGAATCCACGAACGCGACCAACCCATCTAATAGCAACACAAAAGTCTTAGCCTTTCTGAAGGAAACCGAACAAGGCGTGAAGCTCGATTGGGAAGTTTTTGCTCAAACCAAGTATAAAACATTCAATGCTTTCATTAAAAACCCAATCATAGCGAAAACTGAAGTCTTTCGCATGATCGTCACCAATGAGCCAGCGACTAATCCTCCTAACACTCCAGCAAATGATACGAGTTATAAATTTACCGATCCTATCCACAAGGATGACTCAGCCCAAATTTACGTTCTCACCACAACACAAGCTGGACAAGCCCTCTCGAGCTTAGATCAGGAAAGCGCTAAAACAAATGTACCCACTCACCGCACCGCCACCGTCGAACTCATCTGGGCAGGCACTCCAGAAAAACCTCAACTCCAAGTCAACCGTTTCATTTGTTGGGAATTCCTCAATCTCGGAGGAAAAGAAATCGCTGAAATCCCGCCATCGAAATAGGCATTTCGAAATCTCATTATGATTTCGCAGAATCTTTCAACAATTGCAGCCATCGCATCTCCGATGGGCATTGGTGCTATTTCTCTCATTCGCCTCTCAGGTCCCGATGCTCTCCAAGTCGCTGATATCTGCACAGGCGGAATCGCTTCTTCCACCATGCCACGTCTGGCACGTCGTTGCAAAATCCGCGATACCGCAGGCACCATCATCGATGATGGTCTACTAACAGTTTTTCTCGGACCTAACTCTTTCACTGGGGAGGACACGGTCGAGTTCGCCGGCCACGGTGGTATCCTCGTTACCCGCGAAGTCCTCGCCCGCTTCCTCGAATGCGGCGCCACCCACGCTTCACCGGGAGAGTTTTCCCAACGTGCCTTCCTTAACGGAAAACTCGATCTCACCCAAGCCGAGGGGATCATGGATCTCATTTCCGCACAGACACGCCTCGCCATACGCGCCGCCCATTCCCAACTCGAAGGCACGCTCGGCAAACGCACCACCGCCGCCCGCGATGAACTGTTAGAAGTCCTCGCCCACCTCGAAGCATGGATCGATTTCCCAGACGAAGACATCGATCCCCAAACCACCATCGAACTCCGCGCAAGAATCGAAAACATCCTCGCAACCATCGATTCCCTACTCGCCACCGCCGATCAAGGCCGCGTCCTGCGCGAAGGCGTGCGCACGGTCATTTTCGGCGAACCAAATGTCGGCAAATCCTCCCTGCTCAATCGCCTCCTCGGCTTCGATCGCGCCATCGTCTCAGACATCGCCGGAACCACGCGCGATACGATCGAGGAAATCATCAACCTCCACGACATCCCGCTCCGCCTCGTCGATACCGCCGGCGTGCGTGAATCCGATGACCTCATCGAATCCCAAGGCATCCAACGCACCGTCCGCCAGATCGAATCCGCCGATCTCCTGTTAGAAGTCGCCGACGCCTCACAACCCCGCCCCGAACGCGCCGTATATCCCTCCAACCACGCAACCCACCTGCTCGTCCTCAACAAATCCGATCTCGGCGAACATCCTTCATGGAAAAACGCCGATGCCATCCGCATCTCCTGTTTGAAAGACGATGGCTTCGAGCAACTCTCCGAAAAAATCCGCACCGCCCTCCATTTCACCGAAGCCGATTTCGGCGAACACGCGGTCGCCATCAACGCCCGCCACCAAGCCTCCCTCAAACTCGCCCACACCAGCCTCCACGCCGCGCTAAATCTCTTAACCGAACACGCCGCCAACCCCGAACTCGCCGCCATCGACCTAAGAGAAGCCCTAGACGCCCTCGGTGAAATCCCAGGGAAAGTCGATACCGAAGACCTGCTGGGTGTGATCTTCTCGAGCTTCTGCATTGGGAAGTAAAACGTAGCGGCATCGTGGCGGCGGATTACTTCCGCCATGCCAACTTATTAAGACTGGTATATTGCGACTTAAGGTAGCAGCGATCTTCGGTCCCCGTATTTGGGAAGATCTGCAATGGCGTAGCAGCCGCGCAAAGCGAAAGATCATAAACTCCCCACAATGGGAGATGGAGGAGAGAAGACATACTTTAACTAAACAGAATCTAATGTTAAAACGATATACCAGACCCCACTGAAGACTTTTCTACACCGATCAACTCAACCCAAGATGACTTCTATCAAATAAACCAGAGCTATAATCGCACCTATAAATAGAAACATACCAAGGAATCCATTTGCCATGCTTGGCTTCCCTTTAGCTGCCGCAACGGCAATTCGTTCATCATCGGAAAGAGGCATGGATTCAATCAGAGCCATTTGTTTATCGCAGTGCATTTTGAAAATGGTGTTACCCAGCATTCCAAAACCCACCCATATCCCTATGGTCACTCCATTTGATATCGATTCTGGGAGAGAAAACAGGATCTCAACCACGGTCTCAACTATTACTAAAATACCAAAAATCAATGCGTAGCGGTACATGCCACGATAGCAGAGCCAACCTATCCCTAGAAGAAACGCAGCCCAATTCCAAGCCGTGCCTTTGGTTGAAACTTTCTCAAACGATTGAATATAGTACTCGGCTTTATTACCAAGGTAAGCGTTAAGGATTGAGGTGTTCATATCAAAAATTATGATTCTTGTTGATTTTATCCGTCACCATTCAGCGGATACTCACGCAAGTATTGTTAGCATTCTTCATACGTGCCAGTAAGAATAAACAACCCACGCCTTATTTTTCCCAAAAAACCATAGGTTCAACCTGATCGACCCGCCACCTCCTAGTGACGCAAAAACGGTTCCAACCTCATCCACGACAATAAAAGGTGCTATAGCGACTCCGGGTCCTCGGTACCGAAACAAACCGTTCTCAGGTATCAAAGATTCATTCCTTGGATCGTCTAGATCACGCACATAGAACTTTTCGATTCTTGTGATCTCCACACGCTCATCGGATCCCATCTTAGAATGGCCATAACGGAACTGCGCGTCGAATGCCCTATCAATCTGCGAATTGCCCACCACAGCGGTGATGATCCAGAGAACCAAATAGATCGCTGTAGCAATCCTAACAGAAAGCCGCTTGAACAAGCGTTGTATTATCATACTCGGGTCTAGGCCATCCACGGAGGGGATGAAAGCCCGAATTCAAAGAAGGACGTTACCCGCCGTTGGATGTGCCGTCTTGTCGGCCTTCTTGGCGTTTACGAATTGCTTGAATCGCAAGCTGCGCAGAGAGCTTTACATCACGCTTTCGACTACTAAGGTGGCGCTCAATTGTCGGGACAGAGCGGAGGGAGCCAATCTGGTTGAGAGTCGCATTGGCGTAAGTGATGTCGTAAGGATCGGTGGCCCGCTCCAATAGGCCCATTAGTGCAAGTTCCGCGTCGTGCGAAAACGTCTGCTTAAGTGCCTGAATCGCTGAGTGGCGGACTAGGCACCTCGAATCTTCTAGATGGTCCAGAATAGGCTGAAGATCCGTTCCTTTCGGCTTCGGTAGGTCTGCAATCCGGTCGAGAAGCGCTCCCAAAACGTATTTGTCGGTTTCGCGCTTGATCTGTTGTATAAGAAAATCGCTCGTATCACTGTGGCTGAGGTTAAGCGCCACTTTCCCAATGACATAGTATAGGGAGTCCCTCTTTTTCTTGTCCTTCTCATGAACGACGGCCGCCTTCGCTTTAGATAGTATCGCTTCGTCTGCAATCTTCTCGGCCTCACGGTGTGCATTGAATGATACGGAATCGACGCTACTTGTGATCTCCTGACCATTTTGCTGAGTGAGTCTCCGTAGTAGGTCGTGAATCTGCGCATTCATATTCTTGGCCAACAGTATCGTTCGTAGCACCTCCAGATCATATATCCAGCTAGTGCCACCTGATAATTCGATAGAAAATTCCTTGATCTGAAAAGGAGATTTTTAACTACATCCACCCGCCTCTCCCCATTCCATGCCGCTCTCTATGACGAGAGATCCCTACCAAAATCCTCCACTCTATGCGTTCTTTGCGCTCTTTGCGGTTAAAAAATCTTCCTCCATCTCCCCCTCACCCGATCTCCCCCCTCTCTTCACGATATTTCTCCGGAAAATCAGCTCATAAGACCTATAGGACTCATAGGACCTATCTCCCCCATCCTTGTCCGCCGTAGCCTACTTGGCCTTCGTAGCCTAGGCGAAGTAGGCGGCGAAGGAGGATCCCCATCCCTCCCTCTCCCAATACCAAAAACCCCAGCTCCGCGTCCCTCGGCGACCTCTGCGCCTCTGCGGTGAAAAATTCTCAACCAAGAACCACAAAGCCGAGTAAGCGCTAGCGAGCTTAAACCTAAGACGAAGTCCTGACCGCTTGGACGGAGCGAAGCGTAGTCAAACCAAGAACTCACATTTTGATGTTTAAAGTTTAAAACTTAACGTTTCTAATCCCCCTGCATGCCTTCAAGCCCATCCCAACCTGGTAAACTCCTCGCCGCCAACCGTGGTGAAATCGCGATCCGTATTTTCCGCGCCGCCACCGAGCTCGGTCTCCGCACGGTTTCCATTTTCGCCGAGGAAGATCGCTTCTCCATCCATCGCTTCAAAGCAGACGAAGCTTACCAGCTCGATTCCTCGAAAGGCCCAGTCGGCGCTTATTTGGATTACGAAGGCATCGTCAAACTCGCGAAATCCAAAGGCGTCACCATGATCCATCCAGGTTACGGTTTCCTTTCCGAGAATCCAAATTTCGCGCGCGCCTGCGCCCGCGAAGGCATCACCTTCATTGGACCTTCTCCAGAGTTGTTAGAAAACATGGGTGACAAAACCGCCGCCCGTGCGCTCGCTCACAAGTTCAACGTCCCCACCCTTCCCGGCACCGAGGAACCCATCACCGATCCCGATGAAGCTCTCGAGGTCGCCCATAAAATCGGTTTCCCACTCATCATCAAAGCCGCCTTCGGTGGCGGCGGACGCGGCATGCGCGTCGTAGAAAAACCCTCCCAACTCCCCGGCCTGCTGGCCGAGGCACGCGCGGAAGCTGAGAATGCTTTCGGCAATCCCGCCGTTTTCCTCGAGCGCTACATCAAACGCGCCAAACACATCGAAGTCCAAATCCTCGGCGACCAACACGGCAACGTCGTCCACCTCTACGAGCGCGATTGCTCGGTCCAACGTCGCTACCAAAAAGTTGTCGAAGTCGCACCTGCGATGCACCTCGATCCCAAGATCCGCAAAGAACTCTGCGACGCCGCTGTGAAACTCGCCGATGGCATCGGTTACAACAACGCCGGCACGGTCGAGTTCCTCTACGACATGGATCAAAAGGATTGGTTCTTCATCGAAATGAACCCGCGCATCCAAGTCGAGCACACGGTCACCGAATGTGTCACTGGCATCGACCTCGTCCGCTCACAAATTCTCGTCGCCCAAGGACAATCTCTTTTCGGCGAAGAAATCGCCATCCCCGAACAGGATAAAATTCCCTGCAACGGTTTCGCCATCCAGTGCCGCATCACCACGGAAGATCCTGAGAAAAACTTCGCGCCAGATTACGGCCGCATCCTCAACTACCGCTCCGCCGCAGGTTTCGGCATCCGCCTCGACGCCGCATCTGGCGATGCAGGGTCGGTCATCACGCCTTACTACGATTCGATGTTGGTGAAACTCACCGCCACGGGTCGTTGTTTCACCACCGCCTGCCAACGCATGGATCGCGCCCTCCGCGAGTTCCGGATTCGCGGGGTGAAAACCAACATTCCTTTCCTCGAAAACATCATCGCTGATGAAACCTTCCGCTCCGGCCAAGCTCACACAAAACTCATCGATACCAAAACTGAGCTCTTCAAATTCAGCAAACGCCGCGACCGCGCCACCCGCACCCTCGCCTACCTTTCTGACATCACCGTCAACGGAAATCCAACCGCCAAAAACTACCGCCCAGCAACCATTCTCACGCCCGCGCCAGTTCCCTCTTCAAATCCAAAATCAACAATCGTCAATCATCAATCGGCAATCCTTCTTCGCGAGCTCGGCCCCGAAAAATTCTCCCAGTGGATCATCGATCAAAAACGCCTACTGATCACCGACACCACGATGCGGGACGCTCACCAATCCCTCATCGCAACGCGCATGCGCACCCGTGACATGCTGAACATTGCGGAAAGCTACTCCAATCTAACACCCGAGATGTTCTCTTTGGAAATGTGGGGCGGCGCGACCTTTGATACCTCCATGCGTTTCCTCAACGAATGCCCGTGGGAACGTCTCCGCAGCTTGCGCGAAAAAGTTCCTAACATTCTTTTCCAAATGTTGTTCCGGGGCTCGAACGCAGTTGGTTATTCCAACTATCCCGACAACGTCGTCAAAGGCTTTATCGAGCACGCCGCCGATTCCGGTATGGATATCTTCCGCATCTTTGATTCCCTGAACTACCTACCTAACATGCAGGTAGCCATGGAAGCCGTGCGCGAACATGGAAAATCCATCTGCGAAGCCGCGATCTGTTACTCCGGTGACATACTCAATCCCGCTCGCTCGAAATACGATCTTAACTACTACATCGCGAAAGCCAAGGAAGTGGAAAAAATGGGTGCACACATTCTTTGTATCAAGGACATGGCTGGTCTCTGCAAACCCCAAGCGGCTTACAACCTAGTCCATGCCCTGAAACAGGAAATCGGCATCCCCATCCATTTCCACACCCACGACACTTCCGGCCTCAACGCCGCTTCGGTCATCGCCGCCTCCCGCGCCGGAGTCGATATCGCCGACCTCGCGATCGCATCTATGTCCGGCTCAACCTCCCAGCCAAACCTCAACTCCGTTTGCGCCGCACTCGCATCTTCCGATCAAGATCCAGGCCTCAACTTAGATTCTCTCAACGAAATTTCCGACTACTGGGAGCATGTTCTAACATTTTATAAACCCTTCGACTCCGCACCGCGTGCCGGCACCGCCGAAGTTTACGAACACGAAATGCCCGGCGGTCAATACACCAATCTCCGCGAACAAGCTAACTCCATGGGCCTCGGTCACCGCTGGCGCGAAATCGCCCGCACCTACGCCGATGTCAACCAGCTCTTCGGCGACATCATCAAAGTCACCCCGTCATCCAAAGTCGTCGGCGACATGTGCATGTTCCTCGTCACCCGTGGCATCAAAGCATCAGACGTCACCAAGATCAAACCCGGCTCCATCGACTTCCCAGAATCCGTGATCGATATGCTCTCCGGCGGCCTCGGCCAACCCGATGGAGGCTGGCCAGCCGATGTCCAAAAAGTTGTCCTCGGCCCGAATCAAAAAATCACCACCAAACGCCCTGGTGAACTCGCAAAGCCAGTCGATCTCAACGAAGTTGCAAAACTCCTTAATCTCCAATCCCCAATTTCCAATCCCCAATCGCAGGATGCGATTTACTCCCACCTAATGTATCCTGGCGTCTACAAAGATTTCCAAGCAACTCTCGCAAAATACGACGACCTCAGTAAACTTCCCACCCCTGCCTTCTTCTATGGTTTGCAGATCGGTGAGGAAATCGAAGTCGAAATTGATCCCGGTAAAATCCTCATCATCAAACTCATCTCCATCGGTGAAGCAGATAACGAAGGACGCCGCACCTTGTTCTACGAACTCAACGGCATGCCGCGCGAATCGGTTATCGTCGATAAATCCCTCGTCAGCACCGCCACCGCCGCCCGTCAAAAAGGCGATCCGTCAGATCCAAATCAAATCTGCGCTCCGCTTCCCGGCATGATCACAGAAATCGTCGTTTCACCCGGCACCGAAGTGAAAGCTGGTGATAAAATCATCACCCTCGAAGCGATGAAAATGCTCACCACCGTCTCCGCCCAAGCCGACGGAATCATCAAAGAAATCCTCGTCAAAAAAGGCGTTCAGGTGGACTCCGATGATTTGTTGGTATTGATGGAGACCGCGTGAGTGATCTTCTCAAACCAAAAATCAAACCGAATCATCGATACGCGCGGGTCGAAGAATCGATTGACGATTGTTGAATGACGATTGTTGATGTTAGAAACATTCATCTCTCCCACACCTCCGTAAAATTCAAACTTATCCATGAAATTCCCCTTTCTCCTCCCACTCGCACTTCTAACAACCAGTGCCCTCGCCGCGCCTCTCGTTAAACAAACCATCGCCACAGGTCTCAATGATCCCATGGAAATCGCGATTGCACCCAATGGGGATTTCTACGTCGTCGAACGAGAAGGTCGTGTGCTGCGTATCAATCCAAACACGGGTGGTATCTTTGTAATCGGCACGATCAAAGTTCACGCCCTCAGAAGCACAGAGCCGAAAAGCCCGATTGGTCGTGAAGACGGATTACTCGGCATCGCACTCGATCCGGCATTTTCAACCAACCAGCACATCTTTCTCTATTACAGCGCGGCAGACAAATTGGAAAACCGCCTTTCCCGCTTCACACTGAAAGATGGAAAAATCGATTCCGCATCCGAGCTACAACTTCTCATTATTCCAACGGAACGCGATCAAACCGCAACTCATCAGGCCGGCTCTCTGAAATTTGATTCTGATGGATTACTTTATTTGTCCACAGGAGATAACACAAATCCGTTTGCAAGCGCTGGGGTCGCACCCATCGACAATAGAGATGATAAGATATTTTTCGACGCCCAACGCACGGCTGGAAACACCAATGACCTCCGTGGAAAAATCCTACGTATCAAACCCACCAAAACCGGATACGAAATCCCTCAAGGCAATCTTTTCCCGAAAGGAACAGCCAAGACCCGACCTGAAATTTATGTCATGGGATGCCGCAATCCGTTCCGTATCTCCATCGATCCCAAAACCAAAACCCTCTACTGGGGTGAGGTAGGCCCGGACGCTCAAGCCGATGGCCCTAAAGGACCACGTGGACACGATGAAGTCAACCAAGCCAAAGCCGCAGGAAATTTTGGCTGGCCCTTTGTCATCGCCAACAACAAGCCTTACCCAATCGTTGATTTTTCTAACAATGTAATTGGTCAAATCACTGATCCCAACAGCCCGAAAAACCCAGGAAAGAGAAACACCGGACTCACGGATCTTCCACCTGCGCAATCGGCTTTCATCTGGTATCCTTATGCGGATAGCGCGGAATTCCCCATCATCGGAAAAGGCGGTCGAAACGCCATGGCTGGTCCAGTCTTCTACCACGAAGCCGATAGAAAATTCAATATTCTGAGCAAGGAAGATAACAAAACGCTGCTCAACTTCGATTGGATGCGTGGCAAAATTTTCAAAACCAAACTCACAGAGGATGAGAAGTTTGAAAAAATGGAAATCCTGATGGAAAAACTCGTCCATCCCATGGATTTGGAAATGAACAAAGATGGTTCGCTTGTGCTGCTTGAATACGGCTCAGATTGGTATTTCAATAAGAACGGTTCAGTTTCTAACTTACTTCCTGATGATGGCAACAAGCCACCAACCATCACGATCAAATCCACTCCTGACGTAGCCAACGGTTACTCCGTGGACAAAGCAAATGATCCAGAAGGTAAACCGATGGTCGTCTCATGGTATGTTACCGAGGACACAACGGAACGTAATCTCGGAACTGGCTCAAACATCGTCCTACCAGCAGGAAAATTCCAAGAAATCCGTGCCGTCGCAAAAGATGAGAACGGCGCAATCGCTATTGCCCGCATTTCTTTAACCCATGCATCGGAACTGAAATCGCTTAAACTTGAACTCGGTAAGACAACTCAGAAACCAACCTTTGGTGATAAATTGAAATACAAAGTCACCGCCGAGCAAAACCCAGATCCCAAAAACCTCAGCATCCGAGCTCGCTACATCCCACCGACAGGGCATGATTCTGGCGGTCCAAAGTTTGAGCCAGAACCCGCTGAAATCGCAAAAGCCAACCAATGCTTGGCTTGCCACCAAGTCGACACAACTTCCGTAGGCCCAGCTTACTTTGATGTCGCGATCAAATACCGCGATCAAAAAGACGCGAAGGATTACTTGATCAATAAATTGAAAACTGGAGGAAGCGGCGTTTGGGGTGTCGTCCCTATGCCTCCTCAAGCAGCTTTGAAACCTGACGATGCAAACCAACTTGTCACTGCCATTCTGGCATTGGCGAATGGAGCAAATGAAGTCACAGGCAACCTCGAAGGCGAAATCACCTTACCTCCAAAATTCGATACCGAACTGGGTGGCGCATGGGAAATTTCTGCCGAAGCTACCGGCTATTCACCTTCGAAAATTCGCATACCAGCGAAGTGACTCGGTTATCGGTGAACCAAGAACCTCTTCCCTATTCCCCACTCGGAAAAATCTGCTCCAACGGCGTCTCCACATGCTCGTCCATCCACTTCTCTAGCGCAGGACGCATCGCATCGGTCACCTGCGGATACTCTCTGGAAACATCCTCCAAACTGAAATTCACTCCTTCCCTTCGGAACAATCCAAAGTGACGTTTTCCTTCAATGGTCGGCGTACAGATCAATTTCCATTTCTCGGTCGCCAAGCAACGCTGCTTCGCTTCTACCAATGGCTGCTCATACTCTTTCTTCAGCACAAACTGATAATTGAACGTCTCAACAATATGTGTCATCTGATCCATCGGCGGAAGTTTGAGGCGCTCGATGCCTTTTACTCGGAACTGGATAAATGGAAACCCAGTTTCGCCATAGAACGCGCGACTCTTCGGCGTCTCACTTCCATCCAACCATTTTGAAAAACTCTGCCCTTCCCAGTTCGATGGCTTTTCAACTTTGAGCAAATCAGCAAGGGTCGGCAAAATATCAATCAGCCTAACTTGCTCAGCAATCGTGCGTGCTTCCGTATTGGGCAGTTTCACGAGCAAAGGAATGTGGTTCGCCTGAAGCCCGCCGTTAAACGTCAGGCCATGACCCAAAGTCACACCCTCTTCGTAAAGATTATCTCCATGATCCGCAGTGATAACAACGATGGTGTTATCTGCGAGACCGCTTTTTTCAAGAGCCTTTAAAATATCACCGACATTGTCATCGAACTGCCTCGTGCAGCCATCATACAAATCTCTGATCTGCTGAATTTCCTTATCCGGGAGTGCCTTCCATTTGTTTTCTAAATCCGTCCCTCCGATGAATTCATCGATATCAAACGCAACTCCGTTTTTGTTAGGACCTTCGTAATCGGGATTGGTGAACATGCTCGAATACGGCTCGGGATTCCGATATGGCAGGTGATTGCAGGAATAAAACACATGCCAGAAAAACGGCTCGCCAGTTTTTGATGCCTCATCCAAGCGCTGTATCACCCGATTCGTCACCACTCGCGGCGTCACAAATTGAGCGAACGAACCCAGCTGCGGAAAAATGTCATAACCGATTTCATGATCGAAATAGAGTGGGATGACGAAATGTGCCAAGACCACAGCCTGGCTCATGTAGATTTTGAAATTATCAAAACTCGATACGGAAATATGCTCAAATCCCAACGGCATCACTTCGTAATACCCCGCGCACCAATCACCGATTGCCGCGGTGTCGTAACCCTCTTTGCGTAAAATTTTCGCGATCGGAGATATACTCGCCCTCGCAGCATTCACGGTTTCCTCGCAAGGATACATCTGTCGAAATCCATGTGTGTGAGGATATTGCGAACTCATTAAACTGGTCCCAGACTCCAGGGTGGATGCAATCGGCGTCAGGCAATTTGACATATTCACCGAACACTTAGCCAGCGCATCAATGTTCGGAGAAACCCCAGCCGCAGCCGCACCATCTTTACGGCGCGATTCATATCCCGTATAACCCAACTTATCACCTCGTAACGAATCGGAACCGATGATGATCACATTCATTCGCTTCGAATCTTTCTTTTCCTCCGAAGCATCCAAGCGAGCAGGCTCTGGACTGAATTTCAAAACTAGAAATACACTCAAACACAGCACCACCACACCCGCAGCAATACGCGTCCTTTTCCCAAGATAACGATAATACCACCAAACAGCGTAAGCCAAGATCAGCCACGGTAGAACTGTGAAAATCCCAAAGAACACCGCAGGCTTCACGCCATCAGGCACGACATTCAAAATTTCAAAATACCAATAACCAAATTTCGCATCATCTAAGAAATACGGCCGCGTCTTGACCAGGCGTAATGTGAAAAACCCATGAATAAGAAAACTTCCCAACACCCCCGCCACCACATCCACCCACCAAGTGCGAACGGGCATTTTTTTTCCCAACATCAAATCTACCAAGGGACATAAAACCACAAAAAAAAGAATTAGTAGTATCGCGTAGCCTAGCAGCACATACAGATTCTGCATGACCAGAAAGTCCATGTATTTATCCTGCGCCAACGCGCTGAACTTGTTCTTCATCGACCCCGATCCGCTGCTCAGACGCACAACTGCAATCACGTATTGAAACGCAAAAAATAGGCTCACCCCTCCGATGATTCTCAAAACATACGACCTCGTGATTTTTTGTTGAATTTCTGACATCACTTTTTAACCTCTCGAGAATTAATTATTAACCACCGGGGCGCTACAACATCTTCAATCAGCACCCCGCTCTTTGATTGCAAACCTTCTTGCAAATTCAAGCGCAACAACATGGGCACTTTCTTATTTCCATTTTGCTTAAGTGATAATTCGATAACTCGAAATGCTTCACTGCCCCTTACTACATAACCATGTATCACTTCTTCGCTATTCAGTGCCGTGAGTTTGAATGATTGATACTTATCGCTATCTTCAAACTCGTAGTTATAGAAACTATCCAACGCCACATAGACACGAAAATCCCCACGATACGGCGCTGGCCGACTTTTGACGAATTGATCCCAATTCATCGGCTGAGCACACACAAATGTCTCCCAATCCACTCTCACATCTGTCGGACTATAGACTTCGACCACTAGCTTACCTTCCAACCCCGTATTCATTTTTGTTAGGACTATCCAAAATCCTCCGTTTAATCCGATAGTCAACGGAGTTATATCCTTAAAATCGATCACCTCAGAGGGACTAAGCGGATGATCCATATAATGTTTTTTCATCGATTCTCCAACCTGATCAGGGTGCCTGACATACTGTAACATTTCACTCACCGAACTCGATGCGTAAAACTTTCTAACCGTTTCGTGAATGGTAGCTATGGTTTGCCTTAATTCGATTTCTGATTGTTCCTCGGATTTCGTAAAATTCTGTATTGGTCTCACCACTTCCACTTTCTCCTGCCGCTTCAATTGAGAAAACTCGTATGCCAACCAACTCACCCCAGCCAATAAAATCACCGCTATCAAAATCCAAAAACCCTTATGCAAAGGCACCGAAGCTTTCGCAACCACCGGCGTGTTCCACTCATCCTCCATCGTCACATCATCCTGATTCGGCCTTTCCTCAAGCTTCGGCTCATGCGTCCTGAACTTCAATTCACTCCTATCCCTTCCCTCCAATCGCACAATTTCCTCATTTTCGCCCATCGGCTGATCATCTGAGGACAAAAACTCCGCCTCCAAACCATCGTCCGAGGGTCGAATTATCGTTGAATCGTCTTTTTTTTGCATCGGCAACCCTAGGAAAGCAGAAAAGTCCATCGACGCAATGCCGCACTCTGTTTTAAAGTCGCTCCGAGCAAATTCGTCATGTCGGCAAAGAAACGCATCCTTATTATCACAGCTGCCTTCGGTGAAGGTCATAACAGCGCGGCGCGCAACCTCGCTTTGGCCTTCCAAAAGCTGGGAATGGAGACCCGCGTTGCCGATCCCTGCGTGCTTGCCGCACCTCACGCAACCTCTGTCCTTCAATGGGGATACCGCCTTGTTACCACTCATTTCCCTAAAATCTGGGAAAAAATCTACCGCGCCACCGACCAATGCGATTTCTCAGAGCCACGCATGCCGCTGATGCGCCAGCCAGAAAGCTACTTGCAAACCCTCGTCAACGAGTTTCGACCCGATGCCATTGCCTCGACTTACCCGATTTATCCCTACTTCCTCGAACGTCATTTCCAAGAAACCGAAAAGCGCCTGCCCGTTTTCACCGTGGTTACCGATTCTATTGAAATCAATGCCTCATGGCTGCGCGCTCCGTCGGATTATTTCATCGTCACCGATCACGTCACGGTCGATGCGATGAGCGCATGGGGAATTCAAAAAAACAAAATCATCAGCACCGGCTTCCCTGTAAGCCCGATGTTTACCGCACTCACACCCTTGAGTAGCGATGACGCATGCAAACCGTTTCGCGTTCTTTATTTTCCAACCGCGAAAAAACCTTTCGTCCGACGCCATGCCCGAGCGCTACTGAATGCCTCACCCGATGTACATCTCACCATCGTGTTAGGAAAAAACTTCCGTTCCCTTTACTCGCGAGCAGTTGAGATCAAAGCGGAGCATCCCAACCGCGTCCGCTTGTTAGGTTGGACGAGAAAAGTTCCGCAACTCCTCAACGCACATCATCTTGTCGTCGGTAAAGCCGGTGGAGCAACCGTTCACGAAGCCATTGCTGCTCAGTGCCCGATGCTCATCCACCACCTCGTTCCCGGGCAAGAGGAAGGAAACCTCCAACTCCTCCAACATCTCCATGCAGGTGATCTCGCGGAAGATCCCAAAGATCTAACTCAAGCCGTTTTCAATCTTCTCTCAAACAACGCCGCCGAATGGCGTGTCATGAAAAAAAACCTCGCTCAACACAACTGCAACAACGGCGCTATCACCGCCGCCAATTTCATACTAGACCATATCTAATCATTCTTTGTGATTTAGAGTTTAAAATTTAAAGTTTCGACCACCGTGCCAGATTTCCTCTTCGACATCGGAAAAGTTCTTCTCGACTTTGATTTTGAATCTTCCCTGAGCAAGTTTCTCCCAGCGAATCATCCAAACCCCACAGCAGCTCTCGACAAACTCCTCGCCCGCAAAGACGAGTTCGAGGCAGGCAAGGTCAACACCGAAGACTACACTTGCTGGGCTCTGGAAACTCTGGATTCCGATGTTTCACCACAAAGCTTCCATCATGCTTGGTGCGACATCTTCTCTCCCAACCAACCCATGTGGGATACTGCTAAAAAACTCCGAGCAGAAGGACATCGCCTCATCCTCTTTTCCAACACCAATGCTCTCCACTGCCCATGGGTTTTTGAGGCATTCCCAGAATTCTCCCTATTCCACGGCGCCGTCCTTTCATACGAAGTCGGAGCCATCAAACCCCAGCCAGAGATCTACCAACACGCGATCGAGAAATTCTCGCTGACCCCAGAAAACACTCTCTACATCGACGACTTGCCCGCAAACATCGCCACCGGACAAGAATTTGGTTTCCAAACCCATCAATACCATCTCACAAATCATGCCGCATTCGAACACTGGCTCTCGCAAAAACTTTCTCCCCTGAAAACTGAACACTAGAAAACTTTAATGCTTAAAATCGCCGATCGCACCTTTTCCTCACGCCTGTTTCTTGGAACCGGAAAATTCCCTTCCAACGAATCCATGCGCGATGCTCTCGCTGCATCAGGAACAGAAATCGTCACGGTCGCCCTACGTCGTGCTGATTTATCGGGAAAGAGCGATCCCTTTGCCAACATCCTCGATTTCGTCGATCCCGAAAAATACCTCCTACTTGCCAACACCAGTGGAGCGATGAACGCCGAAGAAGCAGTTCGCCTCGCTCGTCTCGCTCATTCCGCGGGCCTCCCGAAATGGATCAAACTCGAAATCCACCCAGATCCCACCTACCTTCTCCCCGATCCCATCGAAACGCTCAAAGCTGCTGAAATTCTTGTCAAAGAAGGTTTCACCGTTCTTCCCTACATCAACGCCGATCCTGTCCTCGCCAAACGTCTCCAAGAATGCGGTTGCGCCACAGTCATGCCACTCGGTTCTCCGATCGGTTCTAACAAAGGCATCACCACCCGCGACCAGATCGCCATCATCATCGCCCAAGCCATCGTTCCAGTCGTCGTCGATGCCGGAATCGGCGCACCTTCGCACGCAGCCGAAGCCATGGAACTCGGCGCCGATGCCGTCCTTGTGAACACCGCCATCGCCATTGCCTCCAACCCAGAAAAAATGGCCATCGCTTTCAAGCAAGCCGTCGAAGCCGGCCGCACTGCTTTTGAACTCGGACTCCCTGAGAAATCATCGACCGCACACGCCACGTCTCCTCTAACAGCTTTTCTGAACAAGTAGCGGCGATCATCGGTCGCCGCGTGAAAGGAGAAGCCAATGGAGCGGCCTTTTTCTTACAGATCAAAAATCAAACCTCAACAATCATCAATCGTCATTCATTTGTGAGAAGCGCTTTGGTTATTTGGTTTGATTTACGATTGATGATTTTGGATTTTGGATTTTGGATTTAGGAAAAAGATAAAACCTCAGGAACCTTAGGATGCCACCCTCTCCACCAAGCCCATGCATCGTTCTCCTGGCATGACGGTGAGTTCCATTTGATTCATCGCATAGCCGAACGAGATTCCGCTGATTGGATCGCCAAATCCATGACTTCCGCCAGAACCTGGATGGCCGAAGGCTGCTGTTGAGTTTCCATATAAAAAACGTTTTTTGTGACCGTATTCATCGACAGGATCTTTCTGGCAGCCGCAGGTGAAAGCGGTTTCGCGCAGTAGCACTTTATCTTCTCCAGAAATCTGCAGAGCACCGAGAGCTCTAATCACTCCAATCGAAAACGGGCTTACCAACGCACCACTGGCGCATTGGTAAAACTTGGCAAGTCCGCTTGCCGATCCCACTCCACCCATCGCCGGCAAGGCAGCGGCCCAAGCTCTGGATTCGTTCATTTCCGCAATCGCATGCAATCCGCGTGGAGATGAAAATGCCCGGCGTGTGAGACTGCCTGCCTGATTGAAGATTTGATAAAATCCTTCTTCAAAGACAGATGGCTTCGCTCTTCCAGGAACCAATTGCGCCACCCTTCCCCATTCGCTTTCGGGTAGGCCGATCCAGAAATCGATTCCCATGGGCTTAGCGATCTCCTCATTCCATACCTCGCCCAAGGTCTTGCCTTCAAGTCGCCTGACACATTCATCTAACAAAAAACCATAAGTCCTGGGATGATACCCATGACCCTGGCCAGGCGACCACTCGGGTGTGGTGTGCTCGATGGATTGAATCACAGCGCGATGATCGTATACATCGGCGTTTTCTGATAGAGCTGCCAAACCGCATTGATGTGAAAGCATCTGTCCAAAGCTTGCTGACTCAAGAGGAAAACCGGTCCAAACCTCGCTGACCAAATCATGTTCATCCAAGCCACGTTTGGAAAGCGCATGCAACAAAGTCGCCGCAGCTGGCCCTTTCGATGCCGAGTAAACTGGAGCCAAGGTTTTGGAATTCCATTTTTCGGTTTTATTTCTATCCCGAAAACCATCCGCTAAAGAAACAATCTCTTCCCCGTTCTTCCAAACGCTGAGCCCAGCGCCTATCTCCCCACGCACCGCAAAGTTTTCTTCGAAATAATTTTTAAGCTCAACAAAATCCATGGATCTCAGAAATTTTGAACCACGAATTTCACGAATGACACGAATTTAGCTAACCTAACCCCCATTATTATCACTTTCGTGTTATTCGTTTTATTTGTGTCATTCGTGGTTAGAATCTCTTCATTCCCCTATCGAATCCACTTCGCCACATCTTTCGCAAAATACGTCAGAATCATATCCGCCCCCGCACGACGAATTCCCAACAGACTTTCCAAAACCACAGCCTTTTCATCCAACCAACCACTCGCACAAGCCGCTTTGATCATCAAGTATTCTCCGCTGACCTGATATGCCGCAATCGGCAAAGTGGTCTCATCCCGCAAACGCGCAATGACATCGAGATACGCACCCGCAGGTTTTACCATCACGATGTCCGCACCTTCTTCCTCATCCATCAGCAACTCACGGATCGCCTCACGCACATTTCCGGGATCCATTTGGTAGGTTTTCTTGTCGCCTTCTTTCGGTGCGGAATCCAGCGCCCCACGGAACGGTCCGTAAAATGCCGATGCATATTTCGCAGTGTAGGACATGATACCGACTTCTTCAAAACCCGCTTCATCCAGCGCAAGTCGGATCGCTCCGATCCGCCCGTCCATCATATCCGATGGGGCGACGATGTCCGCGCCCGCTTTCGCATGGCAGAGTGCCTGATGGCAAAGTACCTCGACGGTTTCATCATTAAGAATTTTCAATTCGCCATCACAACCCCGAACCACCAGGCCGTCGTGCCCATCCGAGTTGTAGGGATCAAGCGCGACATCCGTGATCACACACATTTCCGGACAAACTTTTTTGATTTCCCGAATCACCTGCGGCACCAAACCATGATCGTTCGCCGATTCACTGCCTTGCGGATTTTTCAATGAGTCATCGATTTTAGGAAAAAGCACCACCGCACGTATTCCCAAATCACGAACTTCAAGAATCTCTTTCAACAATCCCTGAACCGACCAACGCGTGCACCCTGGCATCGATTCAATTGCCACATCTTCGGCATCCGCATGAAAGAACATCGGCAGAATCAAATCCTCCACCGCAAGTCGGGTTTCCCGGACCAATCCACGAATCGCCGCAGTCCGCCGGTTTCTTCTCGCTCTGACCATCATTTCCATATGCCTAGCTTTCGCTATCCAAGCCGCCTTGGCAAGTCAGCTTGCAATCCTTGTCACAGCCACGACAAAGATTGTAACTAGCTTTCGCAATCCGACCCGCCTTGGTTAGTCAGGGCTGTAACATCACTTTGATAGGATCTGGTGTCCTTAATGGATCAATCATTATAGAAATCTTAAGAGGTGGGGCTCCACCGCCGAGACAGCCCTACCTATCACGCAGCCCTATTTATCAAGCCAAATGCCGAATCGCCACGGCGTTCGCCGCGGCGTAATCCCTCGCATGGGTTAGACTCACCTGCACTTCGGCGATTCCCTGTGCCTGAATAAATTCTGAGGCATGCCCGTGAAAAATCATGGTTGGCGCGCCGGATTCTCCGCGAATCACCTCCATTTCCAACCAGCCCGCCTTGCCGCCTATACCCGTGCCGAGTGCTTTTGAAACGGCCTCTTTGGCTGCAAACCTCGCCGCATAATGCAAGCCGGGGCGCTTTTGTTGCTCACAATATTTCCGCTCAGCTTCCGTAAAAAGTTTTCGCAAAAACACCTCACCTTGCTTAGCGATGGCGTCCTCGATTCGATCCACCTCCACCACATCGATTCCTATTCCGTAGATCATCATGGGTGCAAGGAGTAAGATTTCATCCCCGCCGCCATCTCCGCGACTGCATGGCGCATGCCCACGGTCATCGCTCGTGAGACAATGCTGTGCCCGATGTTCAATTCGCTCAAAAAAGGAACTTTCAGCACATCAGGCAAATTCAAATAGTTGATGCCGTGACCCGCATTGACCTGCAAGCCCAACTCATGCCCCAGTTGAGCGGCTGCAATCAAGCGTGCGATTTCTTCCGACTTATCAACCGCATTTGCAAACGCACCCGTGTGAAGTTCGATCATGTCCGCCTCCATACGCGCGGCTTCGCGAACGTGCTCTTCGATCGGATCAATGAACAAACTGACCTTGATCCCGGAATCTTTAAGTCGCTTCACCGCCTCCCTCGCCGTCCCGAAAAGCGCGATCACATCAAGTCCTCCTTCTGTCGTCACTTCCTCACGAGTTTCGGGAACCAGACAAGCGAAATCCGGTTTTAATCGAAACGCCAAATTCAACATTTCCTCGGTGATCCCGAGTTCAAGATTGAGAGGAACATCCACCTCCTCACGAATCCGAAACACATCCGCATCTTGCATGTGCCTGCGGTCTCCTCTCACGTGCACCGTAATCGAATCCGCGCCGCCGGCCTTCGCTTCCCGCGCAGCCAAAACTACATCCGGTTCCGCGTTCGGAGATTCCGGCTGCAGTGCATACCTCGCCTGCCGCAAGGTCGCGACATGATCAATATTCACTCCCAATAAAAGACTCATGCGCAAAACCTAGCTTCACGACCCTTCACCCGCAAGGAAACTTAGCCTGCTTGGAGATTTCAAAATAGATTCCGCACTATCCACCAAGCAATAAGCACAATACCCAGAATCGTCGCACCCCAACGCCCGGGATTTAACCTGAACATCTGTGGCCGATTCATCACCCACGCCAAAGTTTCAATCGCAACGCCTATCATCGCCAAAGGGAGCAGGATCATGCCGACGGGATTGAAGAGAAACGCGTCTTTGAATCGACCCTGCAACAGGGCAGTCGTCCCTCGCGTCATTCCACAACCAGGGCATTCTAAGCCGGTGATTTTACGAAAGAAACAACCTGGCATCCATCCCGCACCGCCTGTTTCGCGCAAAGCGTATGCGGCGATGGCTAGAATGAGAACAATCAGGCTAACCAGTAGTGCACGGTCTTTGCGCATCACGAGAAATCATCAAGATGCGGCGCCAGCGATTACTACCAACAAAAGGTAGAGCACGATAACGACCAATCCAATTCCAGCTCCGAGATTGACCCATTTTTTTGCAGAGTCAGAAGCAGATTGTGCTCCAGCGTAATCACCGGCTGCTACTAATCCATCCACTTTGGTTGCAAAAACAATAGCGACAATACCAAACGGCATACAGCAGAACAGAGTCACACAAATGGCCTGCCATAAATAGTTAGTAATTTGCGGACGCGGACCAGCATGGTATGTGTTGGTTCGCGGTGGCATCGGCGCACCAAATTGCGGTGCACTTGACACCACGGCACCAGAAAACTCAGCAACTTGATTCAAAGGCAGCCAATCTGCCATTCCTTCTTTCCAAATAAAATCGGTGCTTTTAACTTCACCGCTCTGCACTTTGGACGCAAGTTCTTGCTGAGTTACTGGTCCAGATTGATTCCCATTTGATGTATAAAACCATGTCATAATGCACGCATACTTGCCAAATCACCGCGTCCGTCAAGATCGCGCTAAAATATCTGTCATTTTGAAGTTGCAATCGCGACTACCATCAATGCAATAAATCCTAAAATAACCATACCACTCATCGATAGACTGAGAATCATGAAAATCTTAGCGTTTTTCGATGCATCCTGTGCCGCAAGGTAATTTTGCTGTATGAAATAAGGCTCCACTTTATTGGAATACACCATGGCAATGATGGAAAAAATAAGCCCTAGCGGTATACAAATCGTTAACATCTGAATACACCCTAGCACCAAAGCTACAATCGACTGCCATTGATAATTTGGAAATCTTTGAGGGATGAATCGAACATCAACTGGCGGGGGTTGCACCATCATCACGCTCCCTACATTGGATTCTGGGGGCTTGGTTAAATCGATTGGAGAGCTGATTTTTTGAGCCAACGACAGACCCGTAACCTGCGAAAGGGGCAACCAATCAGGCATCCCTTCCTTCCAGACCAAATCCGATGTCAAAATTTCTCCAGACGCGCATTTCTTGGAAAAATCCTCCTCACTGATCGGCCCCACCTGCTGGGCATTTTTCGAATAAAACCATGTCATAAATTTAATCGGCGTATATTTTATTTAGAAGCGGGAAAATTATCAAGAATCAGAGAAACGAGCCGACTCCCATCCCGGGTCAACGCAACCTCATTGCCATTTCCGGAAATCAATCCACGGGTCAGATACGTTTGATTCATTTCTGCCGGCCGGATGTGACTCACCGTTGCCTGATTCACCTCCTTACTGCTCGGAGTGAATGAAACCACATGCCCTGTTGACGTAAATCCGATTTCCCAGGATTTCAAAACAACATCACTCTGACGCTTCATCCAGGGATGACGAACCAAAAATTCTGGCTCCGTCTTTTCAGCGGGAACCAAAGCTTTGAATTGCACCTGCCGACTCAGCACAAACTCACTGAAAGTCAGATTCGGATTCTCACGATGAGCCAGAAAGAAACTCGCAACATCCACCCCAGCGAGATTGATTCCATTGAAAATTCCGTGATGATTCGGAGTGGCAAAATTCTGCTTGTGCCAGTCCTCAAATCTCAGACTCATCAACACACCTAATTCCAAGTGCAAATGCGCGCGTATCTGATTGATGCCAGAACCCGTGTAACCCATTCTTCCTAGAACAGAACCCGCCCGTACCACATCACCCACTTGCGCGGTGATTTCCGCCAAATGCGCGTAGAGCGAGTAAACCTTCGATTGCTCCCAATCATGCTCAACCACCACGTATTTACCGTAATTGCTTTGCCCTGCAATCTGACTCGCATGTACCACTTTTCCTCCGGAAATACTCATCACCAAATCCAAAGGATTCCCTGCTTTGTCCCGCTTGATAGGCGCGATATCGATTCCTTCGTGAAATTTCGTTAACACCACATCGCCATTCACCCTGATCGGTGTCCTCACAAATCCAAACGACCCACCTTCCCAAGGCTTGGTCACTGCACCCTCAAAAGTTCGATCCACATACATGTAAAAACGATCCAGTTGACCACTGAAAAGATGATTGTTCTCCGTCGGTAAAACCAACTCAATCGCTTGAACCTTGAGGTTCGTGATTGCGAACAAACCTATGAAAATAAACCATTTTATAGCCATTAGTCCTTCTTCTTCTTCTTCTCTTTCTCCTGTCCTATACGTGGCAAGACCTTATCAAGTTCACGAATTTCATCCAAAGTGAGACCCTTCCAAACAATGATGACTCGATCATTAACGGGCTGATCAATCGTCAGCGCATCCACAACACGGCCGAATGCCTGGCAAACCATATACTTGCCCTGTTCTGCAGTCGTTACAGCAGTCAGGCGCTTCCCTGAACTTTCCTTCAACTGTATCAACACTCCATAGGATGTTTGATCATCAGCTGGAAATGGATTGAACGAAACGAAATCTTTGGAGGAAATTTCAGGCATCCGTCGGAAATATCTTTGTTTTCCTGCCAACTCATATTGGAAAATCATTTTAGGATTATCGCTCGCCTCGGTCTCCACATGAAAGGAAATCTGCGCTATCTTGTTGTCTCCTCCCGCAAATGCAAAAGTCGTAAACGAGAACAGCGAGAGGAGCAGCAAGCGACTTAAATTCTTCATGCACGCGATCAAAACACACAAATTCCATGATGAAAACAAAATGGCAGATTATTTTTCGACGGTTTGCCAAAGACACGAAAAGGCGGAAGACCCTGAGATCTTCCGCCTTTTACATTTTTCATAACCGCTTAAGCAGCTGTATGGCTCGCTAGAGATATAGCAGACTGCCCGCGGTGACTAATTACTTCTTCTTGGCTGCTTTTTTAGCGGCTTTCTTAGGAGCTGCTTTTTTGGCGGCTTTCTTAGGAGCTGCTTTTTTAGCGGCTTTCTTAGGAGCTGCTTTTTTGGCGGCTTTCTTAGGAGCTGCTTTTTTCACTGCTTTTTTAGCGGCTTTCTTAGGAGCTGCTTTTTTAGCAACTACTTTTTTAGTAACTTTTTTAGCGGCTTTTTTAGCGCTTTTAGCTACTTTTTTAGCGGCTTTCTTAGGAGCTGCCTTTTTAGCGGCTTTCTTAGGAGCTGCTTTTTTGGCGGCTTTCTTAGGAGCTGCTTTTTTTACTGCGGCTTTTTTAGGAGCTGCTTTTTTAGCGGCTTTCTTAGGAGCTGCTTTTTTTACTGCTTTCTTTGCTGTTTTTTTCGCTGGCATTGTTTTATGTCGTTTGAGTTCGCGTTCGATGTTTGTTTTCTCTTCCGGTGTTAATGTACCGAGGGAGAGGGTAGCGAGAACCGCCTCACCGAGGCGTCCTCCAAAAGCATTTGTCACGAAATCATCCGTCGCACGACGCACGATGATCTCTTGGGAATACGCCGACTCATAGACATGAGCCCTTCCGGAGCGGATTCTTCTTACCAGTTTTTTTCTTTCCAGGCTCTGCATGACTGAGAGCACTGTGGTGTAGGCTCTCTCTCTGCCGTCAGGCAGTGATTCGTGTACTAAACTCACCGTAGACGGGCCCTCATGCCACAGCACTGAGAGTGCTTGCAGTTCAAGATTTGAAGGGTGAGTAGGTTTGTTCATCAGGATTTGTTTCCTTAGATTGATACGATAAAACTAGTATTCTGCATTTCCGTCAAGTTAATTTCTACAAACTTTTAAGAAAAGTTTAGAATTATTTTCAAGCCCATTTTGGGCCTACGGCGGGTCTAGTAATTTTTGCGAATTATGATCACTCCTCCCGCAACTCGGGACGCTTGATTTCCGGATTCAATTTTTCTAACAGATTCCAGAATTCTTCATTACTAGGATGACCGTTGTAAATAATCTTCCCAGCCGCATCCATGAGAACGACAGCGGGAACGGTTTGAACTTTCAACTGATTGCTGAGTGGAGACTTCTCTGTGTCCAACATCCAATGCCCTGCAATGTTTTTCCCTGTAGCTACAAGCATTGCTTTAGCTTCGGCATTAACCTTTGCAGAGGCTTCAGGCAGTATCGAGGCAACGCCAATTCCATTTTTAGTTAATAAATCCGCTGTGGCAAAAAAGTCCGCGAGTGTCGCTTCGCATTCAGGACTCCAAGGAGACCAGAAGTGCAATAAGGTTCCTTTTTTATCAGCCATGACTTTTCCAAGTGTGGTGGATTCGGCATCGAGGGTATTGAGATATTTTTTCTCTTTTTCGAGCTTCACATCCTGCATCGCGTCCATCAAACGGAGCCGCTCGATGTGGGGTGCGAAGGCCGCACCTTGCCGCGGACTCAGCCAAAATGCCTCGGTAATGTGCTTTTTAAATTCCTGCTTCTCGCCCTTTTGGAGGGCTGAAATTGCACGAACATATTCCAATATCGCCAACCAATCGTCCTCACTGCCGAATACTTCAGACTCTGAAAGTTTAAATTTCTCTGCCTGTTTCAAGAGCTGCGGAAGCATCTTTGCAATATCCGCATCCTCGGCACGATCGATATGAAACAAGAATTTGGATTCGAGAATTGCCTGTTCCGGTATACCTAGCTCTCTGGCACCTTTAATTGCTGCCTCCAGAGCCTCTAGTGATTTTCGTTCTGAAAATAACTGCTCCATCAGTTCTTCTTTGGGAGTCAACTTGACCTCATCTTTTTCTTCGAGCTGAGCAAGAAGAATGGATGAACAGGCAAGAAGCGCACCAAGGATGAGACTGCAACGCATCACTTATTTGGCAGGGATAGTCAGCTTAGCTCCCATAACGACCGTATCGCGAGTGAGATTATTGGCTGCTTTAAGTGATGCGATAGACACACCGTATTGTTTACTTAAGCCCCATAGAGTATCTCCGCGACCAACTGTGTGAACTTTTGGTCTTGCGGGTGTGACTACTGCGGGTTGGCTGACTTCTGGGGTTGCTGCAACCGCGTCTTCATAGACAGCCGGTGCATCGTAGGCTGGGTTCACATCGCTAGGCATAACTCGACCACCTGTCTCGTCTGCATAGTCAGGAGCAGCATAAGGATTTGCGACATCATATCCATCTCCACCTCCTTTTTGGGCACATGACACGGCGAGCGCTGCAATAACTGTAAGTGGAAGATAGTGAGTGATTTTCATAAATGAGTGAGTTGTGGTAAAAATATGAATGCGGTTTAACAAAAGAAAGAACGATTACCAGAGCACATTTCATTCAATAAAATCGGATTTCCAACGAAAAAATCGATCCGCTGCTCTCTCCGTGTGTGAGGCGAGCTCAGCGAGCGATTCTCCCCTGAGTTTTGCAATAAACTCTGCGATGGTTGAAGTGTAGGCTGGTTCATTCTGTTTTCCGCGCATCGGCTCTGGCGCAAGATAAGGAGAATCGGTTTCCAACATGAAACTTCCTGCAGGGCAACGGGACACGGTGTCTTTAACAAGATGAGAATTTTTAAAGGTCGTGACCCCTCCAAATGAAACCAAGCCGCCTTCTGTGAGGACTTGCTCCGCCAGATCCCAGGAGGAAATAAAACAATGGAATACCGCCCGCACCCGATCCGAATATTTTCGGTATATATATAGCGAGTCATCAAATGACTGAGAACCTTCGCGATCTCTGGTGTGGATCACCACATTAAGACCTGATCTCGCAGCCAATTCAAAATGCTGAGCTAGGAGATCCCGCTGCTTGGCTCTGAAATCCAGTTCGCTCCAGCCATCTGGTGCTGGGTGGTAATAATCCAATCCCGTTTCACCGATGGCGCACACTCGAGGATCGCTGACAAACGCGGAGAGTTTCTCCATCACATCGTCTGCAGCGTGATGCACATCACAGGGATGTATTCCAATGGCTGCGGAAATACCGGCGTTTTTCGCGATCTCTAGATTCTGAGGAATATCTCCTAGGGAAGTTGCCAATGTAACCATGCGATGCACCCCTGCGGATTTCGCTCGGGAGATGATCGAGGAGATATCTTGATCTGCAAACCTGTGTGAGGCGAGATGGCAGTGAGAATCGGTAATCATAAGCCCTGACGACAAGCTTCGAGTAATTGCTGCACTTTGGTGAAATCTTTTACCCCAGGTGATAGTTCAGCCCCAGATGCAACATCAATAGCGGCTGGCCGTACCTGACGGATCGCCTCTGCTACATTTGATGGGGTAATCCCACCTGCAAGAATCATCCGAGCATTTGGATACCGACTTCTGAAATCCAGAGCTAAACTCCAATCAAAGGTCTCCCCTGTTCCGCCAAAAACGACAGGAGCATGCGCATCGAGTAAGATCGCATCTGCATCATACTGCCCCGCTGTTTCTATATCAGCTTTCGATTTAACTCCTAGAGCCTTGATAACTTTAATTCCAGCTTTTGAAAATATCGCTACGGTCTCTGGAGTTTCATCTCCGTGCAATTGAACCACATCGATCATCCCTTCGGAAATCAATCTCATCGATAATTCCAAAGCTTGATTCACGAACACACCCACCCGCAAAATCTCACCCTCGAGCTCTTTCAACCAAACCGCATCTTTCGGATCCAAATACCGCTTAGAATTCGGCCAAAAATTGAAGCCAACGGCATCGACCCCGAGTCCAATCAAGCCACGAGCATCCGCCTCTGTCCGGACGCCACAGATTTTGAGTGAAGTTTGGTTTATTGAGAGAAAATCCATAAATTGCTGCGCAAGAGGTTGTTCACAGCGCTTAAGCTTTTGCAAGAGGTCACATCTGTAGAATGAATTAATTTATTAAAGAATAGCAAGCCAGCCTCGACACACGGCTTTTCCTCAATTTCGATCATTCATCCTAGTTTCCAACATGCGCGCTCAATCACCATCTTCAGCACTCTTTACGAAAAACCGCAGTAAACTCGCGGAACTCCTTCCCAAAAACGCAGTCGCTGTCATTCATTCGAACGATATCTATTCCAGCAACGCCGACGCCACTCTACCGTTCAAACAAAACAGCGATCTATTTTACCTGACCGGCATCGCACAAGAAGAAACCATTCTCCTCCTCTTTCCTGACTCTAGTAATGAAAAGAACCGCGAGATTCTGTTTATTCGCGAATCCAATGAAACCCTCGCGATTTGGGAAGGCGCTAAGTTAACCAAACAACAAGCTCTCGAAAAATGCGGCGTTCAACACGTCCAGTTCACTCATAAGTTTGATGATGTTTTCAACCAACTCGCCTTGCAGGCGGATTCCATTTTTCTCTCCACCAATGAGCATCCGCGTTGCTCCGCATTTACCGAAACAAAGAACAGCCGCTTCATCGCCGACTGCCAACGCAAGTTTCCTCTGCACCAATATGGCAGACTCTCACCTCTTCTCCAAAAACTACGGATGTTGAAATCCGAAGAGGAAATTATACTCACACGAAAAGCCTGTGAAATTACCGAAGCAGGTTTTCGCCGCGTGCTGGAATTCGTTAAACCAGGCGTGAGCGAATGGGAGGTAGAAGCCGAGTTTATTCACGAGTTTGTTAAATCCGGCTCTCGTGGTTTTGCCTACACACCCATCATCGCCGGCGGCGGCAATGCCTGCATTCTTCATTACGTCGATAACAACCAAGTGCTCAAGGATGGAGAAATGCTTTTACTCGATGTCGCTTGCGAATACGCCGGCTGGAACGCAGACATGACTCGCACGATACCCGTTAACGGAAAATTCACTCCGCGCCAACGCCAAGTTTATGACGCCGTATTGCGTATTATGAGATTTTCAAACCGCATTCTTCGTCCAGGTATTCTATTACCCGACTACCAGAAACTAGTGATCGGAGAAATCGAGAGAGAGCTGATCGCTCTCGGACTTTTCACTGCTGAACAAGCCGCCGCACAAGATGAGAGCAAACCACTCGTCGCAAACTATTTCATGCACGGCGTATCTCACCACCTCGGTCTCGATGTCCATGACGTATCGCCACCTTTCCAAGCTGTCACTCCGGGCATGTTGTTCACCATCGAACCCGGCATCTATATCCGTGAGGAAAACCTCGGCATCCGTCTCGAAAATGATTTTCTAATCTGTGAAAACGAAAACATCGATCTCATGGCTTCCATTCCTATCGAAGCGGACGATATCGAGCGCTTGATGAAATCGTAAAATTCCAATTTTTCATGTCTGCATCTGACCCCCAACGGCAAGTGATGAACTTGTCTCTTGTCATCGCGATCTTTTTGCTCGCGTTGAAAGTCTTTGCCGCAGCCAGTACTTATTCATCGGCGATCTATTCGGACGCCGCGGAATCCGTGGTTCATGTTTTCGCAGTCGCCTTCGCCTCATGGGCGTTGCGCCTGGCGAAAAAGCCAGCCGATCAAACCCACCACTTCGGCCATGATAAAATTTCGTTCATTTCCGCCGGATTTGAAGGAGCGATGATTTCCGCGGCCGCCATTCTCATTCTTTACGAGGCTATCAGACAATTCATCTACGGTGTGGAAATTAGGAACATCGCCCTGGGTTGCTGGATTACTGGAGTTGCGGCGATGATTAATCTCGTCCTAGGACTTACGCTACTCAACGTAGGCAAGCGGACTGGCTCCCTTTTAATTCGCGCAAATGGAATCCATGTCCTCACCGATGTGTGGTCCAGCCTTGCTGCGCTCGTCGCGCTGATGCTCATCATATTTACCGATTGGCCTTTATGGGATCCGATCTTCGCCAGCATCGCAGCTCTCAATATTTTACGTGTCGGCCTCAAACTCATTAAACAAAGCTTTGGAGGCCTGCTGGATGAAGCTGATCCAGTCATCGAAAAACTTACTCGAAATTTATTAGATCAAGCGGTTTCGGAAAAGGATCTCGCCTATCATAATTTCAGGCATCGCCACTCAGGGCATTTTCATTGGGTTGAGTTCCATCTAGTTTTCCCGAATGAAATGAAACTCTCAGAAGCTCACGATCACGCAACCGAGATTGAAGCAAAAATATCCAATCTGTTAGGACCTGAAGGACGTGTGATATCTCACTTGGAACCTCGCTCAGCAGAACGGCTCGTTGAGCCCTGGGAGTGCCCTTAGAACATACTCGCTAATTCAAGCGGTCATCATATTTAACGCCCAGATGACCATCAAGATCGTGGCCACCAACAATAGAATGGTCATACCAATACTGTGACGCTGCGTGCGTTTGACGTTTTCAATCTGACCACGGCTCAAGCTCTGCTCAAAACGATTGAACTTCTGGCGTTCTCTGATTTCAGCCATCGGCGGTATGGTGGAGTCATTCTCTAACTTCTGCTTTGCCAACAATGCCGGAAGCTTTTGATACTCCTTATGTGCCTCAGCAAGCTTGCGCTCTTTTTCACGCAAAGCTTTGAGCTCATAGTCTTCATCAAACAGACTAGCTTGTCTCAATTTCGCCATCATTCTATTTAAGGAAGTATACCACTAGACCCGCCGCAACAAGAATGATGATTGGCAAGTTAAAGGCAAAACCGTTAACCAGTTGCCCAAGAAACTCTGATTCTGTCTTTTGGGTTTTTGTTTTCTGGCGGACACTTTTTGATGCTCTGCCAAAAATTCCACCGGCACGAGTACCCTCGAAATACTCAGCTGCTTGATCATATTCGTCAGCAGCCATATCCGTCACTGCTGAGGCCTTTTCCAATCTTTCATGAAGATTATCACGGGTCCATTTTTCAGGATCATGTTTTTGAATCTTGTCCAAATGATCCGAAAAACAAACTCGGCACTGCTCAAGTTGTTCCATTTCACCCTTCATCTCATGAAGCTCACGATCGATAAGCGTGATCGCCGCAGAGAGTTTTTCGGTCAACTCAACCTGCTGAGATAGAAACGCACGTTTGCGGCTGGTAAGTTCTTCAAGCTCACGTTTTTTCCGCTCAAGCTCCTCACGCTCTTGCTGGATCCGCTCTAATTCAAGCTGTGCGCTCTTGATTTTATCATCATAATCTTCCTGATAACCAACACGGGTCGGCATATCGAGTTGTCTCGAACGTACGTTTATGGGATGGGTGTATTCGTTGGTAGAAGGCATGGCTGAAGTGGTTGTTTCGCATTTCTTAAGTAATTTTTGACCCAAATACCAGAAAAATATTTAACTTATCTTTAAGATTCATCTGATCCCACCTCCATCCCTAGCCCATAGCCCTAGGGTCATCCAGCTAGGGAGAAACTTTGGCAAAATAAAGAAAAGAACCACGGATGAAGGTAGATGGACACGGATAAAAGCATGATGAAGGTGAATTTTTGAGCCAAATGAGCCGCAATGGCAGGGTTAAAACTCATCTTTGGCACCAATTATTGATTTCTGCTCCGTGTTCATCCGCGTTTATTTGACTACGTTTCACTCCGTCCATGTCCGCTTCGCTCCCATTGTGGTTTAAACCCCCTACTCGCCCTAGCTGGATGACCCTAACCCCCAACCCGCAAATTTTGGACTTTGTAAAGAATCGGATTTGGCTAGCGTATCGACCGAATATGAAACACCTCCTAGTTCCTTTTTTAGCAACCGTCTCTGGTTTGGCCTTCGCCAACGAAATACCTAAAGTCCTGCCCATCGCCTCCCCGCTTCCGGAATTCTCTCTACCTGGCATCGATGGCAAAACCCATACCGAGAAAACTTATGCGGATAAGAAAATCCTCTGCATCATCTTCACCAGCAATCATTGCCCTGATTCCGTGGCAGCTGCATCTCGCATGGAACAAATCCATCAGGATTACAAAGATAAGGGCGTTGCTGTCGTTGCTGTAAGCTCAAACAACCCGATGGCTCTGCGCCCAGATGAGCTCGGCTATTCTCCCTATGGTGATTCCTTCGAGGAGATGAAACCCTTTGCCGACAGCCATGGCTGGACGCTCCCTTACCTCTACGATGCAAAGGATCAGAAGTTTGCCACCGCCTGCGGTGCTCAATCCACTCCCCATGTGTTCGTTTTCGATGCCAAGCGCAAACTGCGCTACACCGGTCGCATGGATGATGCTGCTAGAGCCTCTGGCCCAGTTGAAAAATCTTACCTCCGCAATGCCTTCGATGCCCTGCTTGCTGGAAAAGAAATCGAAGAACCCGTCACCCGCTCCTTCGGCTGCTCAACCAAATGGCTTTTCAAAGCAGAAAGCGTCGTCAACGAACAAAAAGCCTGGGAGCAAATGCCAGTCACTCTTGATGAACTCGATGAGGCTCTTGCGAAAAAAATCCGCGAAAACAAATCCGGCAACGTTCGTGTGATCAATTTCTGGTCCACAACCTGCGGTCCATGTGTAGCAGAGTTTCCCGAACTCGTTGATACCTACCGCCGCTTCCAAAATCGCACGGTCGATTTCATTTCGATCTCCATGGATCCAATCGAACAAAAAGCAAAAGTGCAGAAGTTCCTAGAATCGCGCCATGCAGCACTCTCCAAGAGAACCAAGCCGTCGATGGAAAAAGAAGGTCGGACTTCTAATAACTACATCTGGAGCGGCAAAAATGCGGATAAACTTGCAGAGGCCATTCACCCAGAATGGACTGGTGCTCTCCCTCTCACCATCATCATTTCACCTGAAGGTAAAATCCTCTGGACTCACAGTGAGCAGATCGATGTCGTGCAACTTCGGACACAAATTCTCAAAGGTCTGAAATAAGCAATCACTGGATCAACCCAAACTATCTTATGGGGTGCCATGCCAAAAGCACCCCATTTTCGTTTAATATGAAAAAATGCCCATATTGCGCAGAAGAAATCCAAGACGAGGCGATCAAATGCAAACATTGCGGCGAGTTCGTTAACGGCGCAGTTCGTTCAAGACCAGCACCTCACGCCGTAAGCCCTAGCAAGAGTAACAACGGACTTCCTTGGTATTATAGCAACCTATTCTTAATTTTCATGCTACTCAGCATCGGCCCTCTAGCTTTACCGCTGATATGGTTCCATCCGAAGATGACTCCCAAATGGAAAATTAGCATCACGGTGATCACCCTAGTAATCACTTATCTGATCTACATTCTATTAGTCATGGCGTTAAAGAAAATTTACGAAATAATCGAGTTACTTGGCGGTTTTTAAACTCAAATTCATCACCCTAAACATGAATCGATGGAGTATCCATATCATCCTAAACATTCTAACAAGTGCCTATCTTTCCGCTCAAACCGTATCGAATCAAAACGACACTCCGCCAGCTGTCCCACAAGAATTTCGCGCGGCTTGGATCGCTGCAGTTTATCATATCGATTGGCCATCCAAACAAGGCTTGAGCCAAGCGGAACAAAAAAAAGAAGCTCTTGCCATTCTCGATAAGCTTTACTCGTTAAAGATGAACGCCGCTATCCTGCAGGTGCGTCCTCATGCCGATGCCTTATACGAGTCAAAATATGAGCCTTGGTCTCCATGGCTAACAGGAACCATGGGAAAATCTCCAGGCTACGATCCCCTCGCTTTCTGGATCAAAGAAGGCCACGCACGCGGCATCGAAATCCATGCATGGTTCAATCCTTTCCGTGCTCTTTCTAACAAAGATCATTCCGTTTCCAAAGACCACATCTCTCAAACCAAACCCCATATCATCCGCACCTACGGAACCATGCTATGGGCAGATCCATCGCATCCAGATACACGCACACAAGCCATGACTGCCATCCTTGATGTATTACGCAGATACGACATCGATGGCATCCACCTCGATGATTATTTCTATCCCTATCCTTCCGGAAAACTCAGCTTCGATGATGGCAAAACACCCGCCGAACGCCGCGCCATCGTCGATGCGTTTATCCAAAATCTCTACCTATCCGTAAAAAAAGAAAAACCATGGGTCCGCGTCGGCATCAGCCCATTTGGAATCTGGCGTCCCGGTATACCTGAAGGCATCGAAGCAGGTGTCGATTCCTACGAACACCTCGCAGGCGACTCTCGCAAATGGCTGAAAAACGGTTGGCTCGATTACCTCGCTCCCCAGCTCTATTGGAGAATCGAACCCAAGAAACAGTCTTACACCGCACTTCTCGAATGGTGGAACAAACAAGGAACCCGACCCGTCTGGCCAGGGATTGCCACCACCCGCATTCAATCCAAAGAAGATCCAGGCCGACCCGCCACCGAAATCATCAACCAAATCGAGCTTTCCCGAACCATCGGAACCCATAAAAACGGGCACATCCACTGGAGCGTGAGAGGACTTATCAACAACCAAGGCGGCATTTGCGAAGAACTTTCCAAGATCTACACGCATCCCGCCGCCGTCCCGGCCATGCCTTGGCTCAGCCAAACCAAGCCCGCAAGCCCAGCAGCCACGGCCACCTCCCAAAAAAATCAAACAATCGTTCGTTGGAAATCTGGGGATTTCTCAAAAATCGCCATCCAAACCAGGCAGGGAGCCCATTGGCATACCACCGCCATTGTGCCAGCAAACCTAGAATCCATAACGATTCAAACGGCCGATTCGATCTCAGTCACCGCTTTGGATCGCTATGGAAATCAATCAAACCCCGTCATTTTGAGCCCGAAATGAAATTCATTTTAGAAATATTAAATTCTTGCCCGACACCCCAAAATATTCCCTCTTCTGAAGCGACATTCGAACTGAGTTTGACTCGCCGAAATCAGCATCAAAGGTTCATTTTATCACAAGCACATGATCAGTTCTACCGCTCAACTCGAAGATTTTCTCGCCGCTTACAACTCTTCTGCAGCTGAGAAAATTTGTGCGATTGATACCGAAGCGGACAGCCTCCACCGCCACAAAGAATCTCTTTGTCTCATCCAATTCACCGCAGGCAACGACTGCATTCTGATTGATCCTCTCGCAATCAAAGATCTCGCACCTCTCGATGTTTATCTCAAAGACGCCACCGTCTGGATGCACGGTGCCGATTATGACATGACCATGCTCAAACGCGAGTTCGGCCGCTTACCCAAACACATCTACGATACCCAAATCGGTGCGCGTTTGCTTGGGGTCGAAAAATTTGGGCTCGGAAATCTAGTTGAACACTATTTCGGGATCGTGCTCTCAAAATCTTCTCAAAAAGCCGATTGGGGAAAACGTCCGCTCTCACCGACAATGGTTGAATACGCGCTGAACGACGTTCGATATCTTTTGGAAATGGGCGATAAAATCGTTTCCAAACTCAAAGAACTCGATCGTTACTCATGGTTTCTTGAAAGTTGTGAATCGGCAAAAAACAAAGTCGAAGAACGCGATGAAAGCCGCGATGAAGCATGGCGAATTTCCGGTGCGGGAAAACTCAGCCCATACGGCCTCGCCTGCCTTCGCGGTCTGTGGCACTGGCGCGACAAAGAAGCCGAGGCATGGGATAGACCTTCATTTATGGTCGCACCCAATCGTCAACTTCTCGAATGGTGCGCTTTGATGATCGATAACAAACCCATCCATCTTCCTCACCACTTCCGCGCTGACCGCATCAAGCGATTCAAAAAAATGCATGAAGCCGTGCAGTCTCTTCCAGAAAACGAATGGCCGACAAGACCTGTGGGCTTGCGCCGTAAAAAAGATCGCTTATTCGATGAACGTGTCGACGCCTTGATCGCACAACGCAACAAGGTCGCCAACGATTTGGAAATTGATGGTTCACTCATCGCATCACGCGCCGTAATCGAATCCATCGCCGCAAACGAAGCTAAGCCAACCGAATTGCTGATGAAATGGCAGCTCAAGGTTCTTGATCTATAGAGGATTTCCTCTGAATCAAGAATCTGCCCACTTCTCGATCTCTCGCTCAATGCCTCGTTCCCGTTTTGGATCGGTCGAACCACCCTCGTATCTGATAGAATAATGATAGCGAATGATTTCACCTGAAAATTCTGGAGCATCATCTAAGCTATCGACCTGATTTCTTAAGGTCGATCCAGCACCGATTTTACCGTATCGTTTTACAAACGCCTTGCGCCATGCGATGAAGTAGCCCGATTCCTTATGCCTAGCTAGAGAGGAATGCGAACCTCCGCGTGAGTCATCGGGAGTTTTTTTTCTGAGAAAAAAGAGGAACACGGCACCAAGACCGAAACAGGCCGTCAAAGCGCTCGCCCATCCTGCCAGATTAGCATCGGCTTTTTCAATAGCCTCCTTTTCCTCTTGGATCATTTCCTCCGGGGTAGGCATCTTCTCGCCCGTCTCAGCCAAACGAGGCTGCCTATCACCCAGAGCCTGGGGCGGAGTCGGCTCCATCAACACCCATCCATACCCATCAAGTTTCACTTCCACCCACGCATGTGCCTCACGTGCGCGAAACACAAACATCTTGTTGATATCGTAATATTTTCCACCCGACCAACCATATCCCACCCGTGCCTCAACTCCCAACTCTCGCACCATCAACGCACATGCCGTCGCAAAAAATTCACAGTGCCCACGTTTTTCCTCAAACAAAAAGTTTTCGATAGGATCCAGGTTCTTTCGATTCTCCGTCACTAAGGAATACCGATAAGACTCTTTCAAATGCGCTTCGATTTTTTTTAACCTATCTATCAAATCTCCCTCTCCCGCCACCCTCAAAACCAACTGTCCGAGCCGTGAACCTGAGTTTGGAGATTTTACCTCAAGACCTTGAAAATCCGCTGCTTTCACATCGGCCAACATCACTGGCATCGAACTTGCCAAGTATTCATAACCCAGCTCCTCAGTTGATTCAGGCAGCATCGCCAGGCCCTCACCATCGACAGTAAGCGACGGTAATCGCACCGCCCTTGCTCCCAACAAGGCCGTAAACGCATTCATTCCAGCTTCATTACTTCCATGAAAAACCTCATGCAAAATTTCACCAGATATGGGTTCTGAAAAACGGATCCAACCTTTCTCATCAGCGGATAAAACCTTCGTTTCGTTATCACTCAAACTCCATGCACCGTCTTTGTATTGATCCAATGCAAACGAACGCACATAGACCTCACCCTTGAGCAATTTCTCAGCATCTTTTTCTTGGAACAATCTAACAAAAACTTCAGGCTTTACTCCCGGTTTTAAATTTGTCCTCAAGGGAAGATCTCTTTTTCGCTGATCATTCCACAACCAGTTACCTCCCGTTTTGCTATTCTGCTTCTCATCTCTTAGCTTTGCTGCTGAAGGACGAAATTCTCGCTCAAAACGTATCGCAATATCCTCCAAAGGCTCAGGAGCAGCACTTAAAAACCATAGGAAACCACATTCAAACGCCAACAAACCCAAACCCAGCGCCCCGAAGTCCAGCCAACCAGGTCTACGCCAAGATTTCACCAATGGCATATCTTTACGCTTCCGCCCCGTCGTCCACCAAAACAATGCGATCACCAAAACCAAAATTGCAACAAAAGCCCGCAGCATGGCCGGCATGATTTCCGGCCATCCACGCAACATCAGATACGTCAGCATTCCTGCCATCATCAAAACCATCAGACGAAGAATCATCGCGCCACCGCCTTTCCTCTGAGAAACTTGCGCCTAGTGGATTTCTCGTAAGCAACGATATCAACTACCAATGGGTTTAAATCCGAATTAGGGACCAATGATTTCCATGAACTTTCCGGCATATCTGAGAGAATAATCAAACATTCCTCAGATTTCACCTGCGAAAAAGTATCTAACAAATTATGAGCCTCCGTCCATTCCGCACGCTTCACCAACATCAACCTCTCTCTTAACTGAGCTAAGCCACGTTTCGAACTTAACTCCATCGGCTCCCATTCCCAAAAATCAGCCAAGACCCTTACAGGTATCCCGCTGCCAACGATATTTCCTGCCGCTCCACAAAGCAGCGAAAGCGCCCGCTCGAAACGATCCGGTCGGATCAAATTTCTATCCGTTCCGTATGAATGAAACACAATCACACAAGCCTCGGTCCTGGATCCCGGTGGTTCCTCCTGCCTCACCAATAGACCACCACCCGATGCTTGGGACCTCATACTTGCGGCCCATGCGATTTTCCGAACCGCATCGCCATTCCTCCACTCACGCAAGCCTTTCCAATCACCCATTCCTCCAAACTGTTTGGACCCACCCAATGGAGCACCATCTAACAAAAAACCACTGAAACTCAACTCACGAGGAACACGAGCAAAAGGCACCACCCCGATTTCCGATGGTATCCGTATATCGCTGCTGAATTCAAATAGGCCCATAGGAAAGCTCGAACGTATCCAGCCGACCTGTTCCTTTTTCAAACCACGGTGCTTTAAGCTCACCCAGCGCTTCATAGTAGCCGAACTATTTGAGCCCAACCATATCACCCTTCCACAAACTTCTTTTTCACCCAACAAACCAACTCCGAAATCTAACAAAAAACCATCCAACACTCGCTTACCACAATGAAGTTCCAATTTAGCATCGAAACCTCTCGCGACCTCAACTCGTCGCGGTCCACGATATCCCAGTGATATCCCCTTGATATTCCAAATTCCCAAGAACCTAACAAAAACTAATAGCACCAACGCAGAAAGCCCCATCGCGGCCATGACACCATCCACCCGCCACATCCCAACCCCAAAAAACGCCAAACCTACGCCTGCAAAAATTACCCCGAACCGCGTCCAACTAGTGCGGATTTTCACTTTCTCATCTCCCTTTTCAGTGAGTGAAATTGGATTTGCGCTGACCTCCATCGACTTTTCCAGTTCCATCCCATTGCAGCTCTTTGGCCGCGGCCCAGAGTTCTTCTAGGCCATAAAATTCGCGCATTTCATCGTCCATCACGTGCACCATGACATCGATGTAATCGAGCACCACCCACTTGGAATCCACCTTACCCTCGGAGTTCACCGCTTTCACTTGGTGCTCTTTTTCCACAATTCCTGCGACATCGCGAATAATCGCCCGCAGATGCGGCATCGAGGATCCCGAGCAAACGATCATGAAATCGGTCAAATTAGAAACCCCTCTCATATCCCAAACACGAATGTTCTCCGCTTGGATATCCACCGCTGCTTTTACACATGCTTTCGCTAAATCTTCACCTTCAATCGCCATAACCATTTATTTCAGAGAGCGACTCTAGTCTCGTTCCCTAACCTTTTGCAACCCGCTTTCTCGCAATCCACAGAATCAGTTCAGAAACCGATCATTGTGATCAAATCTTGATCGCTGAATTCGTCCATATGTTCAACAGCTGCAGCCAATAACTCGGCCTGGGCCGCATTTTCTATCTGCTCCCATTGAGTTTTGTGATCTTCGACAACGGGCCCTTTATTAGGATTGGTTTTAACCGGATCGATAAATATCGAAGCCGCCAAGACCACACATGCCGCAACCAGCGACCAACGAGAAAATTTCAATATCCGCGGCCAAATTGGATCCGCTTCCGGCAACAAACGCACCGCCCGAACCAGATCATCCGCAAAGCGAGCACTCGGCTGCTTGGGAGCCGCTTTACCAAGCAACTGCCAAGTCTTGTCGTCCTGACTCCACTCTTTATTTTGATTATCCTCGTTCATCGCTGCATTTAAAACCCTCGCCAGGACCAAAAGTTTCGCAAGTTTTTTCCCAAATTTCACTTTTTGCAAAAACCATCTCCCCATCTCCCCATCTCCCCATCTCCCCATCTCCCCATCTCCCCATCTCCCCATCTCCTTTCACTCTTCACTTTTCATCACTCACTCTTCCTAAACCCCCCTCCTATCCCCCCAAAGCCGGACATGCAGCCGATCCGACATCCTCACCCCTAAATCCCTGCAACGCTCCGCCAACCAAGGTGCAACTTTGTCGATTTCTGCCACATTTCGCCCTTCGGGCATCAAAATCACCCGATCCATCAGAATCCCACCCTTTTTTACCAAACCCATCACTTCTGCGATATCGGCTTCCTTTTCGACCACAAATTTGAACCAAGCCTTCCCGCTCGCCACCAAGCCCCGAATCACCTCCGGCTTTTCTCTAAGCGTTTGAGAAACCCCACTGTTCGCCAGCTTCGGCGATACATTGAACTGTCCCACCGCCGCCATCAGCGACTCCCCAGGCAAACGCGTGCCATTCGTTTCCATTTCAAAAAACCAATCCCCGCCATCCTTACGCAGCTCCGTGATCAACTCCAACAATCCCTCCTCCTGCAACAACGGCTCCCCACCCGTCAGCACCACATGCCGACACCCATATTTCCTCACCTCCGCCGCAATCTCTGCAACACCCATCTCGATGATCGCATCCTCTTTGCAATGCTTCTGATAACCCGGTTGAGCATCTTTTTCATGCACCCAAGGCGTCCCCACAAAATTCCAAGTGTGGTCCGTATCACACCAAACACAGTGCAAATTACACAGCGAAACCCTCACGAAAACTGCAGGCATACCCACACTCACACCCTCCCCCTGCAAGGTGTAAAAAATCTCCGCCCCATCTCCCATGCGCGCCAGCTTCATATCCACATCCTCACCTCTCCATTCGTAGATGAAAAGTGCCGAGTTAATAAATCCATTCGATCTACACCCCGATCTTTTATTGAAGTTCAGAGTTTAAAATTTAGAGTTTTCCACAGCATGACCATTTCCCAATTCATCGCCAAACACAGCGGACTTGGGAAACGCCATGCCAAAATACTGCTAGATTCTGGTCTGGTCTTTCTAAACCACCAACCCATCACCGACGGTAATCTCCCTCTCGGGAAATTCGATCATCTCTCCGCCAACGGCGAAATCCTCCAAGCCCGCACCGCGCGCTACATCCTTCTCCACAAACCCATCGGCATCCTATCCGCGACTACCGATAAAAACCACAGCACAGTCATCGACCTCATCAACGAGCCATGGGCAAACGAACTCCACCTCGCTGGCCGACTCGATCGCGCCACTTCTGGGCTCGTCATTTTAACCAACGATTCCCGTTTCTCGGAATCCCTCACCTCCCCCGAAAATCACGTCCCGAAAACCTACCTCGTCCACACCGATCAACCCATCCCCGATACCGTCCTCCAACAATTCCGCGATGGGATGTCGTTCGAAAAAGAAAACACCCGCTCAGCACCAGCCATTGTTGATCTTTTATCAGAAACCTCCTGCCGCCTGACGATCCACGAAGGCCTGCACCATCAAATTAAGCGCATGTTTCTCCGCTTCGGCATCCGCGTCACCCAGCTCCACCGAGAATCCATCGGCATTTACCACTTAGAAAACCTCCAGCCCGGAGAATGGAGGAATATCGGCCTACCTGTAATCCAAAGCGGGCCACGCCTCAAGCCAGATAGTATCGTGCAAGCCATCAAGGCAGATCGCGATGAGCGCGACGAAAAGAACGCACTCACATTTAAAACCAAGCCTGATACTCCTAAATAAATCGATACTTATACCAAAAAATCTCCTTAAATTTTATCAACCAGAGCTTTGACTCCACTGCTTTGCGTCCCTCTGCGACCTTTGCGGCTTTGCGTTGAAAAATCTCCGTTACATTCCCGAAATTTGAAGTTTGAGATTTTCCTCACTCTGCCTAGCCTCACCGCGTGAGCAACTGCAACAAATTAGGAATCGGCTTGGCGGGCTTCGGCACCGTCGGCTCTGGCGTGTGGAATACCCTTGAGAAAAACGGCGACCTCATCTCCGAGCGCACCGGCAAAGGCGTTTCGCTCTCCATCACCAAAATCCTCGTCCGCGATCCTAAAAAATCCCGTGCCACCAAATCCATCGTTCCTGCGGAAATCCTCACCACCGATTGGCATGAGCTCATCAACGACCCATCGGTCGACATCGTTGTCGAACTGATCGGCGGCACCACAGATGCCTTCGAAATTGTCGCTGCTGCATTGCTTGCGAAAAAACCTGTCGTCACAGGCAACAAAGCCCTTCTAGCCGAACGCGGCGTTGAGTTGTTTGCGCTTTCAAGGAAAATGGAGACCCCCATCTTTTTCGAAGCCGCCATCGCCGGAGGCATCCCCATCGTCAAAACCGTTCAGGATTCTTTCATCGGCAACCAGATTCATTCTTTCACTGGAATCATCAACGGCACCTCGAACTACATCCTCGAGCAAATGACCCTGCGTGGCATCGATTACCCGACCGCTCTCCAGGAAGCTCAAGCACTCGGCTACGCAGAAGCCGATCCCGCACTCGACGTCAATGGTTGGGACGCCGCCCACAAGGCCATTCTTCTCGCGACGCTCGCCTACGGTTTCCCTATCGATCCGAAAATCGTGCACGTTTCCGGTATCGAACAAGTCCGCCCCACCGATATTCGTTTCGCGAAATCTCTCGGTTACGTGATCAAACTTCTCGCCGTGATTCGCGAGCGCGATGGTGGTGCTGTTGAAATTCGCATCCAACCCTCGTTCATCTCTCAGAAACACATCCTCGCTTCCGTCAACGGCGTGTTCAATGCGGTTTCCGTCAACTCCGATGCCGCAGGCGAATCGCTCTTCTACGGCCGCGGTGCCGGCCAAGGCCCAACCGCCTCTTCCGTCATCGCCGACCTCGTCGAAGCCGCTCGCGACCTCGCTCACACCGCCCGCCATCGCGGTTTCCTACCGTATCGCGAATCCGGAACGCTCGTCCCCATCGAGGAAACCTCCACCGCCTACTATGTCCGTTTCGACGTCACAGACCGACCCGGTGTCGTCGCCGAAATCGCTACGGTGATTGCCAAACACAAAATCGGCATTTCCGGAACTCACTCACCCGTCGACCCCTCAAACCCCGACGCGGAGTTCGTCGACATGGTTTTCCTCCTCCACTCCTGCCCCTTCGGCAAACTCACCACCGCCCTAGCAGAAATAGAAACCCTAAACTGCATCAACTCCGTCCCCGTCGTCTTCCGTATTGAAAATTTAGGATAAGAGATCGGTCGGATCAGACTAATCAGACTGATCTGACGGATCTTATCCCCACAACCCCAGCATTCCTCCCTCTCGCAGTCTGACCAAATCCTCTCTTCATTGAAACTTGAGATTTGAATTTTGAAATTTATGACCTACCTCGTCACCATCGGCCTTGAAGTCCACGCCCAAGTTAACACTGACACCAAAATGTTCTGTGCTTGCCGCACTTCTTTTGGCGACGACCCGAATACGAACACCTGCCCAGTTTGCCTTGGCTACCCGGGTGCGCTTCCTGTTTTGAATAAAAAGGCCATCGAGAAAACCCTTCTAACAGGTCTCGCGCTCGGTTGTGGTTCACCGGAGTTTTCGCGTTGGGATAGGAAAAACTATTTCTATCCAGACATGCCGAAAAACTACCAAACCACCCAGATGGATCTTCCTCTCTGCCTTGGTGGTGGTGTTCCGTTGTTCGACGATTGTTACCCGACCGATGCGCGGAAAAACATCAAGACTCCTAACAAAGTCGTCCGACTCAACCGCATCCACCTAGAGGAAGACGTGGCGAAATCGACCCACCTCGCCACTACCTCACTGATCGATTTCAACCGTGCCGGCACTCCGCTCATGGAGATCGTTTCCGAGCCAGACCTAGAATCGGCCGAAGAAGCCGTTGCTTATCTCCGCTCACTTCAGCTCATCCTCATCGAATGCGCGTCGTCGGATGCGGATATGGAAAAAGGCAACCTCCGTTGTGACGTGAACATCTCTCTGCGCGAAAAAGAATCCGATCCGTTGGGTGCGAAAGTGGAATTGAAAAACCTCAACTCCTTTTCCGCCATCCGCCGTGCGATCCATTTCGAGATCGAACGCCAGACCGAAGAACTCGGCATGGGCATTCCTCAGATCCAATCCACTCGTCGATGGAACGACGACCTCGGTGAAACCCAACTCATGCGAACCAAAGAAGACGCGCACGACTACCGCTACTTCCCCTGCCCTGATCTTTTACCGATTGCCACCGCGCCTTTGTTAGAAATCGTCAGACCTCTCGTGCCTGAGGCACGTCTGGAAAAAATCAAACGCTACGAAAGCGAGTTCGGCCTGACTGCTTACGATGCTTCAGTGCTCACAGCGGATAGAAATCTCGCAGCTTATTTCGAGGCAACCAACGATCCATCCATTCCCGCCAAGAAAACCGCGAACTTCATCATCAACAACCTCCTCGGCACCCTCAACGAGCAATCGCTATCGATTTCCGATTGCCCAGTCACCCCCGAGAAACTCCGCGACCTACTCACTCTCGTCGAAAACGGAACCCTCGCCCCCAACCAAGCCAAAGAAGTTTTCGCCGTCCTCTTCACTTCACCCGAAAAAGCCCCACAAGCCATCGCCGATGACCTTGGCTTCAAACCCACCTCCTCCGGCGATCTCGAAGCCCTCATCGACGCCGCCATTGCCGCCAACCCCTCCGAAGTCGAAGCCATCAAAGGAGGCAACGAAAAACTCCTCAACTTCCTAACCGGCCAAGTGATGAAATCCTCCACCACCAAGCCCAACCCAAAACAAGTCACCGACTTGTTAAGAGCAAAGCTCCTATAAGGAGGAGGGACATTCCTGTCCCTCAAAAATACCGGAGAGCCTGCCTCCGGCTGGCTTGCCAAGGCAATAAAGAATCATCTCGCGCAAAGCCGCCAAGACGCGAAGGATTTCCAATCATCCACTCCACCTATTTCCACTCTTCCTTTGCGTCTTGGCGCCTTTGCGCGAGATCATCTACCCATAGATCATTGATTGCCTGTCCCCGATTACTCGCATACTTGACAACATAACGCCATGCGTTAATATCTCTTCACGTTATGATCGCTTCGTTCACCTGTAAAAATACCGAAGCGTTTTTTAACGAACGAAAATCCCGTTCTTTTCCGCCCAACATTCAACGCGTGGCTTTAAGAAAACTAGCTCAACTCCATGCAGTAACCGAACTCAAACATCTCTCTATTCCACCCGGAAACCGACTCGAAGCCCTCAAAGGAAACCGCAAAGGACAACATTCCATTCGCATCAACGACCAATGGCGAATCTGCTTCACCTGGAAAGCAGACGCTCCCCACGAAGTCGAAATCACAGACTACCATTAATCCCATGAAAAAACATTCACCCATCCACCCAGGCGAAGTCCTCCGCGAGGATTTTCTCCTCCCTCTAGGACTCTCTGAATACCGTCTCGCAAAAGACATCGGAGTTCCACCGCGCCGCATCAACGAAATCGTCAAAGGCAAACGCGCCGTCACGGTCGATACCTCCCTGCGTCTCGAACGCTACTTCGGCTGGCCCGCACAAGTTTGGCTCAACCTCCAAAACCATCACGACCAGCAAATCGCCCAAGATGCTCTGAAATCTACCCTGGCAAAAATACAACCTTGTCCAGCCCTCTAATAATCTCCATCTCCCCATGGACGACGAACCTAAAAAATCCAGATCACTAGAATTCACCTTAGGTCTGATTATTCTCATCAGCTTAATCGCCTTCGTTTTTATCCGCATCGATATGCGAGCTAAAAGAGCCCACCAAGAAAGAGCATTTGGAAACGTGCGCTTAATCGGCTACGCTCTTATTGTATTTGATAGCGATTTTGGCGCTTTTCCTAGCGAAACAACGATTGAGGATGTTAACAGTGTATTCCCAGACAACCTTAGATACGATTTCTCAGGAAAATCATCCAATGCAATCTTTCGCCAACTCTTGGGCGCTGGAATCGTTGGAAACGAAGATTTATTTTACGCCAAAATTAAAAACACTGTTGATCCAGATGGATACATCACCCCAGGAGAAGGTATAAAAAAAGGTGAATGCGGTTTCGCTTATATCGCAGGCCTCTCTTCTAAAGATGACCCAAGCACCCCTCTCGTTCTCACTCCTCTGATCCCCGGCACCACTAAATTTGACCCGAAACCTTTCTCTGGCAATGCCATCATTAACCACATCGACAACAGCGTCAGCTACGAACCCATCGACGACGATGGCCACGTCTACATCGATGGCATCGACATCCTCTCCCCAAAACACCCCATCTGGAAAGGCAAAGCTCCTGATATCCGCTATCCTGAATAATACCGGAGAGCCTGCCTCTGGCTGGCTTCTTTTCTCTGCAATGGATAAGCCGGCCAGAGGCACGGCTCTCCAATAGGCTCTGGCTAATTTCCTCTCATTCCCTTGACTTTCCTCCATCTACACATATTATGTGCACATGGCAAATATCACTCTTTCCATACCTGACGATCTTCTAAAAAGCGGTAGGCGCTATGCGCAAAACCGTGGTACTAGCCTGAATGCGCTGGTTCGTGAACTTTTAGCCGAGACCGTTACACAACCCGCCGATTCCGTGGAATCCATGCTCACTCGCCTACGTCAATCCAGCGGCGATTCCAAAGGCGTCAAAATCAAGCGTGAAGATCTCCACCGCCACTGATCCATGCGCACCTTCATCGATACGAATATCCTCCTCTACGCCATCGACCGGGCCGATCCTGTGAAACAGGCTATTGCGATTCACTTGATCGAGACCCACGCAAAAAACCGCACGGGAATTATTTCCACTCAAGTGCTTCAGGAGTTTCACTCCGCAGCCACCCGTAAACTTGGGATCGACGCCAAGATCTCACGCCAACATCTCCGCGATTTTCGTGTGTTTGATATCGTTCAGATCACACCAGAACTCATCGAAAACGGCATCGACACCAGCCTTCTTCACCAAACTTCATTCTGGGACGGTCTTATTCTCGCCGCAGCTTACGCCGCGAACGCGAACGAACTTTTGACAGAAGATCTCAGCCATGGCCAAACCATCGATGGGATTACAGTGCGTAATCCATTCTAACAGATAATATCCTGACATTCGCTATCCAGAATAATACCGGAGAGCCTGCCTCTGGCTGGCTTCTTTTTCTCTGCAATTGATAAGCCTGCCAGAGACAGGCTCTCCAGTAGGCTAATCCCTCTCAAAAAACAGGGTGAACTCTTGGCGATTGTAGGTCAGGTGAGTTTTCGTGATCAGGGAGAAACCGTTTCCTTTGGCGATTTCTAACACATCCTTTTCCAAGGTTTCGATTTCAGCAATGGTTTCTGCGCCTGTGGTTTTGAGTGTGAACACAGCGAGTGCTCCGGGACGGACGAAATCTTTCAAGCGTGTAACAAGAGTGATTGCCTGACGCGGCGAGCCGTTCATATCGGAAAGAATCGCATCGTATTTGATCCCGCGTGGAGGCACGAACTCGGCGACATCTTCGCGAAGGAAACTCAGGTTTGGATGATTTGCCAAACGTGGATCCATCGCAGCGCGATCGATGGCGGAAACTTCGTAACCACGCATCAACAATTCAGAAGTCATTCCACCCGGGCTTGCGCCGAGTTCCAACCAATGTGCGCCTTCCCAAGGAAGCTTTCGATACATGGAGAGGAAGTGCAAACCCTCGGCAATCTTCGCGCCTGCGCGGCTGACCGTATCATCGGCGTTTTGAGCGATGTATTTTGTACCACCCGGATGAAGTCCACCTGCTGCAAGCGGCGTGGAGATTCCACAGTAGAGACCTTCTTTACCGACCCAGCAGAACAAGGTTTCTTTGTTAGAATCCTGTTCTTCCGCCGATTTCGGTGCGTTGTCAGGAAGTTCAAAAACTTGTAACGCCCGTCCTCTTAAATTCGATGCGAGGGCTTTGTAATAACGTTTCTGCGCACCGGGATCGAGCTGACCGACCAAGATCGTCTGCGGGTTACGGCTTTCAAATTTGTAGTAAATCGTCTGCGCGGCTTTCTCGATGAAACCTTCCATCTTCTCTGGATTGCAAGGCCATGAATGTTCGATGGGCACGTGAAACCGAATGAAGCGAGTCGCGGCTGAATCGTGAATCAGCTCCGGCGTCTCCGTTTGAAACAGAAAATATTCACTACCAAGTTTCTTCACCTTCTCCGCCCCAAGAATCTCCATCAGCTCTGCGAACAACGGAGCAAAGACTTCAGAGATGCGGATGAGGTGGGTGGACATGGGGACGTGGCGGCAATCGAAGCGGAGCGAAGATGGACGGACTTTAAACTTAAACCTTTTCGTCAAATTGCATCCGCCATGCCTAGTTTAATTTTAAATAATTGGCTGGGCGGATGCAATCCGCCGCCACGACTTACTTACCTCTGTTGCTGCGATCTTCGCCTTTGATTCCTTTTGCTGCACGTTTGCGTGCACCTTCATCGAGAAGTCTTTTCCGCAAACGGATGTTCAGCGGTGTGGCTTCGACGAGTTCATCGGCATCGATGTATTCGATCGCGCGCTCGAGGGAGAAACGGATCGGCGGGGTGAGCTTCGAGGTTTTATCTTTACCAGAAGAACGCATGTTATCGAGGTGCTTCTCTTTAACAGGGTTCACCGGCATATCGCCAACGCGTGGGTTTTCACCAACCAACATCCCGCCGTAGATGGCATCGTTCGGTCCGACGAAAAGAATTCCGCGATCTTCAAGCGCTTGCAGCGAGTAGGTGGTTGCAACGCCAGCTTCCATGGAAACAAGAGTTCCTGTGGTGCGGGTGACGATCTCACCTGCGTGCGCACCGTATTCACGGAAAAGGTGCGACATGATACCGTGACCGGAAGTGAGGTTGACGATTTCGGTTTCGAATCCGATCAGACCACGGGTCGGGATGAGCGCAGTGATAAGAGTTTCACCAGAAGGCTCGGTCTCCATGTTTTCCATCATGCCTTTACGGTTGATGAGTAATTTCAAAATGCCTTGAGTGTATTCACCTGGGGATTCGATGTAGAGGGTTTCGAACGGTTCTAACAATTTACCGTTTTCATCGCGGCGATAGATCACGGTCGGACGGGAAACGCAGACTTCGAAACCTTCACGGCGCATCGTTTCAACGAGAACAGCGATCTGCATCGCACCACGTGCTGAAACGTTGAACACGCCGGCTTGGTCGGTGTCTTCCACTTGGAGGGAAACGTTGGTTTTGATTTCGTGCATCAAGCGCTCACGGATGGCGCGTGAAGTCACGTGTTTGCCTTCTTTACCGCCGAGTGGGCCGTCGTTGATGGAGAACTCCATGGAAACGGTCGGTGGGTCGATCTCTACGAAAGGAAGCGCCGCTTGGTCAGCCGAAGCAGCAAGGGTTTCACCGATGTCGATGTTTTCAATACCAGCCGCGATGCCGACGATACCACCTGCGCCGCAACCTTCCGAGTCCTCAGTCGCGAGGCCGGAGTAGGTGAAAGTTTTCATCACCTTGGATTGTTGCTTTGTGCCGTCTTTGCGATGCAGCCAGATCGTGTCGCCTTTTTTGACGGAACCACCGAGAACTTTTCCAACAGCCACACGACCGACGAAGCTATCCCACTCGATGTTAGAAACGAGCATGTGGAAAGGCGCCGCAGGATCGGCTGCTGGTTCAGGGATGAACTCGACGATTTTTTTCAGAAGCGGAGTGCAGTCCTTGCGCTCGTCATCTGGGCTATCCATGAAATAACCGTCGCGCGCCGAACCATAAACGAAGGGAGCTTCGAATTGTTCTTCGGTCGCATCGAGATCTAGGAAGAGTTCAAGCACTTGGTCGTGAACTTTTTGAGGATTGGAAAGCGGACGGTCGAGTTTGTTGACGACCACGATAGGCTTGAGGCCTTCTTGAAGAGCTTTGCGAAGCACGAAACGTGTCTGGGCTTGCGGGCCACCTGCTGCGTCGACGACGAGCAACACACCATCCACCATTTTCATCACGCGTTCCACCTCAGCACCGAAGTCGGCGTGGCCTGGGGTATCGACGATGTTGATGGTGTAACCTTCCCACAGAATCGCGGTGTTCTTCGCTTTGATGGTGATGCCCTTTTCTCTCTCAAGATCCATGGAATCCATCGCACGCTCTTGGGTAGCTTGGTTTTCACGATAGGTGCCGCCGGCTTGGAGGAGTTGGTCGACGAGGGTGGTTTTCCCGTGGTCAACGTGGGCGATAATGGCGAGGTTGCGAATTTTCAGTGACATAAAATGAGGCGTTTAGAGGCTTTGGGGGCGGGGCTATGCAGCCTTTTTCCACGAATGGCAAGGCAGGAATGAGCATTTCTGGACGAAATCAGAACGCTCCATTCAATTTCCGACCCGCCCAAAACAGGCCGAGCAAGGTGACCAGCACCACCAATGTCGCCCAATGCGACCATAGCGGAATGCGGTTTTCCAAAGGTTTCGGCTCCGGTAGAGCATCGATTTCAGAAATCAATTCGGCGAGTTGCTCAGGCAAAATACTGCGTCCTCTTGAGACTCGAGAAATTTCCTCCAAGACATCGACACGTGCTGGTTGGCCGGTTTTTTCAATATCGACGCCTGGCACAATGATCGTGGTTTCGGTGGGAATATCCGGCGATGCCTCGGTGATCGCACGCAGTTTCCACTCACCTGGGAAATCGATTTTGAAACGCCCCGAGTATGCCCCCCAGTCGGATTCGTTTTTCTGCAGTTCGATGCGACGCACATCGCCGCTCGGTGAAGTGATGTCCACGCTGACAGCGCCTTCCTTGAGAGGTGCGCCGTTTTGATCAAAGGCATTTGCGTTCAAAGTCACGGTCGCACCCGGTTGCGGACGTTCTGGGGTGAAGAACATCCGGACGCGCTGACCCGCAGCCATGTTTCGCTGATAACTCATCCAGCGTGCGACTTGGCCCCAGAAACGGTAGTGATAAAGATCTTCCACACCACGCCGCCAGCGCCACGCGGAATCGATTCCCATGAACAACACTTTTCCGCTGCCAGCGGCTTTGGTGACCATCAACGGAGTCGGCCCATAGGCACCACGTCGATTCGCATGCACTGCCAAAACTTCAGTTCCCGCTTTTGCGCGCAATACCGGAGCATGCCAGTAAAACCCGGGGAGACGCCGCCAGATTTCTGGGTTCTCTTCCTCGGACTCACCTAACATCGTAAGCAAAGAGGCACGACCTTCCGGAGTTAAATTCAAAGGTGTGGCGACAAGCTCGGATAATCCTTTTGGGGTTTTTTCATCCAAAGTCACTGGCAATAAATCAGACAACTCGGAGTTCACCAAGCTCATCTGGTTTCCTTGTGGCCCTGGCAAAAACACCACGCCCGATGCCTGATTCTCCACCAACCCGCGGATCTGTTTCGCTTGTTCTGCCGTCAGTTGATTTTCACCAATCCCAACATCACCCAACACCACCACATCGAACTTCGATAACTCATCCAAGGTTGAAGGAAATTTATCGATGTAATCCGCACCAGCACCCGCACCCAATTCAGGACGCAGCAGCAAGCAAGAAAGCTCCACACCTGGATCACGTGAAAGCGCGTTTCTCAAGAATCGATATTCCCAACGTGGAAGAGTCTCAATCACCAGAACCCGAATCCGCTCAGGCTTTCCGGAAATAGTGAAGTCATGCGTGTTGTTAGAAGCGATCAATTCGCCGTCTTCAACTGGGATCGACAAGGTCAGCTTCGTCGTACCTTCTTTTTCTAACTTCCATAAAATCGAATCATAGGTCTCAACATTCGGCGCGAGAATGATGTTCTTCGTGCGCTCCCGACCCGATTCATCGCGCAGGCGCACAATCGTGCGAACTTGTCTGTCGAGCGACGAACGTATCGTGAAAGGAATCTGCACGTTTTCCCCGACAATCCCGTATGTGGGCGCTGTCACGGTTAGCAAATCCAAATCAGGCAGACGTTTCTCACTGCCGACTGGAATTGTAAAAATCGGCACGGAGCGTATACGACATTTCTGTGCCGCAGACACAGGCGGCGAACCCAAGTTGAAATCACCATCGCTCAGCATCACCACCGCACGCAGGTTGTTTTCATTTTCCAAAAGATTCGCCAGCGGTGTGTTGATATCGGTGCCAGAGAGTCCTTCTTTCTCCGGAGTCGCAAATGGCTGGGTCGAAAGTTCATTCGCACCACCCACACGCAGCGACTCCCATAATGTGGAATCCAAAACCTTTTTCACCCAATCCGCACGACTCACAATCTCGCCGGCTTTTCCCTCCTCAGCGATAGAGTTTGGCAAGGGAGCATCGAGGGTCATCATCGAACGTGAATCGTCCCAAATAATGGCGATCTTTGGTTTACTTGTAGGATCTATGACAGTCCGCCACTCAGGTTGCCACAATAACATCACCACCAAAAGCGTGATGAAAAACCGTAGGCTTTCTAGAACAGCCGTGCGACCCCGATGCGGGCTGCGCTTCCAAGAAAGGAAACATAAATAAGCAACTCCGATCAGCGCAAAAATGCCAATCCAGAGAGTGAGTGTTGTCGGATTAAAAAATAACAAAGGAATTAGCGGGGCTAGATTTCACATTTGCTAGCCGATACTTCCGACTAGAGCAAGGGGTCTTACCGAACAAACATCAAAATTCTATCAAATTTCTAAGTAACTCCATAGAAAAATCGATCTCCTCGCTAGAAATCCCGAGCGGTGGTGTCAGAGCCAACACATCCCCCTTCGGACCATCCGGAAGCACGATCACACCCTCTCTCAGCAAGGCTTTGGTCAAATCCAATACTCGCTCGCCGCAATCCATTTCCACACCCATCATCAGCCCTCTACCTCTGACTTCCTTCACCATGCCCAAACTCTCCAGTTTCCGCAGCCCACTCTCGAGTTTCTCCGCTGCCTCCCGCACCAAACTCTCAGTCTCTGACTCCTGATACCGTCGTATCGCTTCCAAAGCCATCGCACAACCCATGGGGTTTCCTAAAAACGTGCTGGTATGTAAGGCCTCGCCACCACTTTCCGGCCAAGCATCCATCACCTCTGCTCTCCCCACACAAACCGATATCGGAAATCCACCACTCAACGCCTTTCCCAAACAAATCAAATCCGGCACCACAACTGAACCGCGTGAGTCCTCTCGCGCTTTATTATCCCACTCACACGCGAACATTTTCCCCGTCCGCCAAAACCCTGTGTAAATCTCATCGAAAATCAACACCGCTCCCACCTTATTACACCACTCCCGAAGCGCAGCAAGAAACCCCTCTGGCGGAACGACAATCCCGCCACGTCCTTGAATCGGCTCCACCAACACCGCCCCGATCTTGCTTCCATCCACTTTTGTCAACTGCTCAAGAAAATCATCCAAACCCTCTTCCTCTCTCGGAAATTTCAATCTCTGAGTCACTTTTGCAATCTGCCCCTCAAACGGCTCTCGGAACCATCCGATTCCTTGCCCTAGCAGCGCCCCGTAACCCAAACCATGATAACCTCCCTCAAATGACAAGATCCCCATCCTTCCCGTCGCCAGCACCGCAGTTTTCAACGCCGCCTCCACCGCCTCGAATCCAGAATTCCCAAACAAACATTTCCCCTTCTTATCCTCCCACTTTTCATAAGTGATTTTCGAAAGCACCTCACACAACTCCACTTTCACACGTGCCGGATGCACATCACCCATCGCATGCAGCAACACATCGCTCTGCCGACGCAAGGCCTCTCCCGTAAATCCATAACCCAAACCCGCAACCCCGAACCCACTCGTCATATCGAGAAACCGATTCCCATCCACATCCCAAACATTCACCCCCTCCGCACGCTCCCAAAAAATCGGCCAGTCCTCCCCAAGATACGTCGTGTTCCGACACTCCACCTCCCCCAAGCGCTTACCCCAAGCCAACGACCTCTCCCCAGGCACATTCGTGTAAATTTTCGGTAACATCTGTAGAAACCATGGACATCATCCAGCTCCTCGACAACATCAGAAATGCAGGACAGAATTTCTTCACCGCAGAGGCGCAGAGGTCGCAAAGGATCGCAGAGTATAAAAGATAAATGAGTTTTAGGTCTTCCTTTAAAATGTTTATTTACCCCAGCTCCGCGTCCCTGCGCGACCTCTGCGTCTCCGCGGTGACCTCTTCCTTGTAGTTTAAAGTTTAAAATTTAAAGTTTCCCCACCTTGAACGCACGCGTCCTCATCGACGGGCCCTCCGAGCTCGTTTTCGACTATGCCATACCCGCCGGCATGCCCGTCGTCGAGGGTTGTCGCGTGCGTGTACCGATACGTCAAAAAACCTCATCTGGCACGGTGCTTGCGATTCAAGAACCGCCAAAGCAAAGCGAATTCGCAATGAGGGAAATCCATTCTCTCATCGATCCCGAACCTCTCATCACGCCAACCCTTCTCAAAGTCGCGCGCTGGATCGCGAATTACTATGGATCTAGTATTGAAAGCGTCATCCGTTCGATCTTACCCGAAGCCGTTCGCACCGAAGACAACTCAGCAAAAACCCGCCGCATCGCCACCGCGACCGAAAACATCGATCCCGCAGAACTCGCGAAGCTCGAAAAGCGTGCCGCAAAACAATACGCGATTCTCTTTCTTCTCATCAACGCCCCGGATCGCACCCTCCCTGTCGCCGATCTCGGCGAAAGCTCCGCTCCATCACTCAAAAGTCTCGCCGCAAAAGGTTTCATCAAAATCTCCACCGAAGACGTCCGCCGCGATCCCGAAGCCACCGAAACCATCGTCCCCTCCGAGCCACTGGTTCTAAACAACCAACAGCAGGAGGCCTTCAATCAAATCTCCGCGTCCCTCGGCACTTCTCCCACTCCCACTCCCCCAACCCCTCCCTCTCCCTATCTTCTCCTCGGCGTCACCGGCAGCGGCAAAACCGAAGTCTACCTCCAATCCGCTCAAGCCGCGCTCGATCTCGGCAAAACCGTCCTCGTCCTTGTTCCTGAAATCGCACTCACCCCACAAACCGTCCGCCGTTTCAAAGCACGCTTTTCCCAACTCGACGATCAGGTCGCCGTACTTCACTCCAACCTCTCGCAGGGCGAACGTTTCGACGAATGGCATCGCATCCGCAAAGGCCAAGCCCGCATCGTGATCGGCGCGCGCTCCGCCGTGTTCGCACCGCTGCCAAATCTGGGACTCATCATCGTCGATGAAGAACACGAAACTTCCTACAAACAGGAAAACCCACCTCGCTACCACGCTCGCGACGTTGCAGTTCTCCGTGCTGCGTTTGAGCCATGCACGATCGTCCTCGGGTCCGCTACACCCTCGCTCGAAAGCTGGCAGAACACTCTAACAGAAAAATACCATCTTCTCCGTCTCGACCAACGCGCCGATGCGCATTCGATGCCACTCGTTCGTGTGATCGACATGCGTTTGGAAAAACAAAAACAAAAAGGCCAGGTCGCAATTCTTTCAGACCGACTCCGCACCGCCCTCGAACAACGCCTCGCGAAAGGCGAGCAATCGATCTTGTTTCTCAACCGACGCGGTTTTGCTCGCTCCCTGCAATGCCATGGCTGCGGTTACGTTTGCCAATGCCCGCATTGCGCCGTTGCACTCACTTATCATCGTACCGATGAGCGCCTCGTCTGCCATGTTTGCGGACACCAATCCATCGTCCCAAGAAAATGCCCGGAATGCAGCAATCCTGGAATCGCACTGCAAGGCTATGGCACGCAGAAGGTCGAAGAAGTCTTACAAAAAATTCTCCCCGAAGCTCGTTTCGCACGTATCGATGCCGATGCGATGCGCCGTAAAAACGCTCTCAAAGACATCCTCAATAAATTCAAAACGAAGAAGATCGATATCCTCATCGGCACACAGATGATTGCCAAAGGTTTGCATTTTCCCAATGTCACACTGGTTGGAATTCTCAATGCCGATCTCGGCCTACACGTTCCGGATTTCCGCGCGGGCGAACGCACGTTCCAGCTCATCACACAAGTCGCTGGACGCGCCGGACGTGGCGAGCTTGAAGGTGAAGTCATTGTGCAAACGTTCACTCCGCACTCACCCAGCATCCAGTTTGCACGTAAACATGATTTTGATGGTTATGCGGAACAAGAAATGGAAATGCGCCGTCAGTTCCGTTTTCCACCATTTGCCCATTGTGCAGTCCTCACCGTTCGTTCCGCCCACGAGCGCCGCGCAGAATTTACCCTACAAACCTTGCATCTCCGCTTGAAAGAAAACCTTCCACCTGGAATCTCACTCGGCGAAGTCTTACCCAGCCCCCTGATCAAATCCCACGATCAATTCCGCTTTCAGATCACACTCCGCTCTCACCAAGCCCGCCCCCTTACCAATCACGTCCAAGCCGTTCTCAAAAAAACTACCCTTCCTGAAGATGTCACTGTGGTCTTCGATATGGACGCTTATAATTTCTCCTGAAAAGCCACCCCGACAACTAAAGAATCTAACTTATCTTCATATTGTGAAATTATATTTACCTATCGTCTTAATCGCTATCGGAACACTGACTTCGTGCTCAAAAAAGATTAAGGAAACGATTTCAGATAACGGTTTAGAAACCACTACAACAACTGCACCCGTAACATCTGCGGAAGTCGCACCAGAAAGTACAGCAGAAATTACATCTGGAAGCACTTCAGCAACTAGCAACTTTGACAACTTCATCGCCAGCCCTGGTACAATCAATATCGTCGATTTCTCAGCGACTTGGTGTCCTCCATGCCAAAAACTTAAACCCGTTCTCTACAAGATTGCAGAGGAAAAATCTTCAAAAGTTAAACTCAAAGTGATCGATGTCGATCAGCACCAACAACTTGCTGGGCAATATGGTGTAAGCGGGATTCCGGATGTCCGTTTTTTTGTGAACGGCAAACTAGTTGATAAATTTTCTGGTGCCGCACCCAAAGAGCACATTGAACAAATGATTTCAGATATTCTATCGAAACACGCAAACCAACTCGGTGCAGGTGTGAATCTAGCATCAGCTAATGTGCCAGACGCCGTAGCTCAAGCGCAAACAGAGCCAGCCCAAGCTCCTGCCAACACGAAAACTCAATCGACTACTCCAGCTACACCTACCACCCCAGCAGAACCGGCCATCAAACCTTCCAAGGGAAATCAACTTCCCCCCGGTATGTCCAAGGAATAAAATTCACTCCACTTTGATAGTCGGAATCGGAAAAACATCGATCACTTGACGTTTTGGCTCATAGACGCGAACGACTCGATCTCCATACAAATACATTCTTGTATCAGGTTTGGGCTTAAGACCTGGAAACAACGAATCTTCTAACAAATTGAAGAAACCAAACGAATCATCATCAATCATATACCCCTCGGTCACTTTCTTCCGCCAACCGGGTGGCAATGGTTTTCCATTCTTTACTTTTTTCGCCAATCCTGGAGGCAATCCTTCCGGCTGCGATTCAAATCCTTTGAAGTATTCCAGTAAAACATTTCGTTCTTTATCTTCAAAGCGATGCGCACGCCAAGGCTCTGATTTACCATCATTCCTCGCACCATTTCCATGGTCCTGATTTTTGTGATCCTTGTGGTTCTTATCGTTTTTAGCTTCTCTCGCCTCCTTGGCTTCCCTCGCCTGCTTGGCTTCCCTCGCCTGCTTGGCTTCTCTCGCCTGCTTGGCTTCTCTCGCCTGCTTGGCTTCTCTAGCCTCCTTGGCCTCCTTGGCCTCCTTGGCCTCCTTGGCCTCCTTAGCCTCCTTAGCCTCCTTGGCCTCCTTAGCCTCCTTAGCCTCCTTAGATTCCTTGGCTTCCTTGGCTTCCTTGGCTTCGTTATTACCACCTTTAGCTGGATTGTGTTTTTCGGAAGATGTTGCACCAGCACCTTTACCACCTTTACCACTCTCACCGTTTCCTTTATCGGATTTAGCATCCGCAACATCAACGATCAACAAGACACCAACTATGCAGAGTAGACTTTTCGATAAAGTATCGGTTAATAGAGTTTTCATCATTCAGATTGTTGGTATTTAAAGTCAAAACCTCAAGAAATATTAAAGCTGTTTTAGCCCAATAATTCACGAATCATTGTCGCATCAAGCTTCCTCACCACATCGGCATCAGATAATAACCCCTCTGCTAATTTGGCTTTATCCAACTGCAGGCGATGAATTCGCTCCTCGACGGTTTCTTGGCAGAGCAGTTTATGCACAAACACCGGCTTATCCTGGCCGATCCGATACGCGCGATCCGTCGCCTGTGCTTCAGCGGCCGGATTCCACCATGGATCGTAGTGAATGACTGTGTCTGCAGCTGTTAAGTTCAAGCCTGTGCCGCCCGCTTTCAGTGAAATAAGGAACACTGGAAATTTCCCAGATTGAAATTCCTCCACCAACTTCCCTCGGTCTTTCGATCCGCCAGTCAATTTTAGATACGGAACTTTGGTTTTTACCAAATGCCCTTCAATCAACGCCAACATGGTGGTGAACTGTGAGAAGATGAGAATTTTCCGACTTTCCTCCACCAGAGTTTCTAACATTTCTTTCAGAAATTCTAGTTTTGCGGAGCTAGTTATCCCCGCCGCGAAATCCTCAGGGAGCAACCTCGGGTCGCAACAAATCTGTCGTAATTTGAGCAGCGCATCCAAAAACACGATCTGTGATTGCTCGATCCCGCGTGCGGCAATCGCTGCTCTGACCCGTTTGTCCATGGTCGCACGCACAGTTTCATAGAGATCTTTCTGATCGCTCGATAACTCGATCAAATGCACCATCTCGGTTTTGGGCGGCAATTCTTTCGCAACTTGGTCTTTGGTCCTGCGCAATACCAAGGGTGCAATCCGTTTTTTTAACAACGCATTCTTCTCAGCATCGCCCTCTTCCTCAATCGGTTTACGGAAATTTTTATTGAATGCGTCTTCCGTCCCGAGAAATCCAGGAATGAGAAAATGCATAAGACTCCACAACTCACCGAGATGGTTTTCGATTGGCGTTCCCGATAAACACAACCGATGCCTCGCCACCACCCGACACGCCGCTTGCGCCACTTTTGCTCGCGGATTCTTGATATACTGAGCTTCATCCAAGACCATTAAGTGATACTCGTAACCCATTAATTTCTCGATATCCCGTTGCAGGAGAGCAAATGAAGTGATCACCAAGTCCGCATATGGAATGGAGCGATAATATTTTTTCCTGTCCGCTCCATTGAGCACCAGCACCCGTAAGCCTGGCGCAAACTTGATCGTCTCCGCCCGCCAGTTAGAAACCACCGAAGTCGGCGCTATCACCAACGATGGTCTACCGCCACTCCGCCCACTGGTTTTCTCCGCCATCAAATGCGCGAGCGTTTGAAGGGTTTTACCCAATCCCATATCGTCCGCCAAAATACCATGCAGTCCATGGCCAGCTAAAAACTGCATCCATTGAAACCCTGATTTCTGATAATCACGCAAGGTCGCTTTGATCTCTCCCGGTGTTTCAACCTCCTCGACTTTCGAGAAATTTTCCAAGCGCTGCTTCAATTTCGCCAAACCTTTCGGCGTCTCAATTCCCAAACCCTCCAACCCAGCCAAGGCCGCAGCATCCAACGCATGCACACGCGCTTTTCCAAAAAATTTCGGATCCACCAAAGCCGATAAATGCTGAAGTAACCGCCGCACTCTCCCTATCGGTAATTTCAACGCGTCCCCATTCGGCAAGGGCGCATACACGAATCCCTGGTTCGGCCTATCCAACGTTTCTTCCAAGAAATCCTGTTTCAACAAGCCCGCTAGAATCGGCATCAGATCGTAGCGTTCTCCATCAACATCGAATCCCACCGACAAACTGAACCATCCACCGTCCGAAAAATCGCCAGCGTATTTATCATCCTCACTCTCACTTATCAGACGTGTGTACCATTTTTCAGGAGCTGCATCGTGAACTTTGTGACCAACTCCTTCTTCATATTTTATCTTCCAACCCGAATTTTCTAACATTTCAGAAAACTCACCCCGAAACTGATGCCAGAAAGTATCCACTGGAACCCGGCCCGGATCAGGAAACCATTTGTCATTTTCACCTGCCGCCTCGACCGTGCGCGATTTCATACTGAGCAGAAATCGCCATGCGGGATTGGTTTGCATCGATGACAACCCAACGTCGCGCAACTCACGAATCGCCTGCTGTTCCCGCGGTGTCCTTCCTACAACTCCTACCGAAGCCAATGGTTTGATTTGATTGCCATCGTTTACAAAAGCCTCTGCAAAAATCCATTGCTCCGGTTCTTTTTGTCCCATCGATTGCAACAACAACTTCGTCGCCTTATCCACCACATCTTTCCGCACCACCAACTCAAAAGTAACATTCTCTCCCGCTCTCCCACTCTCCCCATCCCCCTCTCTTCTTCCACCCTCTCCTCTAGCGAGCTCCACCGCCACCGCTTGCTTCGCAGTCAGTCCAACACAATTTTCCAAATGTTTTGTCTTCGCCATTTTACCGATCAACGCAAAGCCATGTTCGCAAAATGCCCCAGCCTCACAACTGCAGCTCGTCTCAAACAACATCTGCCCACCTTGCGGCCAAAATGTCGCCTCGACCTTTTCTCCCAACACGCTTGCTTGCGCTGTGATTTCGTCTTCTCCCTCCAATTTCAATTCCTGAACCTTCGAAACCAAACGCCCACCGATTAGCCGCGCCTCATCCTCGAACCGCTCTACCCATCCCGCCTCCGCCAAAAACTTTTCCAGTGCCACAATCATCAATCGCTCAGAAACCTATTTTCCGCGCAGCCCAGCGTCGATCTTGTTTTCAAAATCGAAGTTTGACATGTAAACCAGACCAGACCAGACTTATAACATGAAAAACATCCAGGAAGCTAAAACCCACCTCTCCCGTTTGGTTGAGCAGGCGGCGGCTGGTGAGGAAATTATCATCGCAAAAGCAGGCAAGCCCATGGCAAAACTCGTTCCCTACATCCCACCACAACCAGCTCGCAAAGGCGGTTTCCTTGCCGGAAAAATATGGGAGAGCGCCGACTGCTGGGAAACTGAAGCCGAACTTATCGAAGCCATGACCGGTGCGTCCATCGAACCTTCCTAAGCCTATACCAAAGTCGCCGAATCCAGCACAACCTACCGCGCTAAATCATGAGAATTCTCCTCGATAGCCACACCTTACTCTGGTGGATGGACGATCCAAATCGCATTAACCCAAACGCACGTGCAGAAATTTCGCACCCTCGTAATGAAGTTTTCGCTAGCGCAGTTTCTATCTGGGAGATCGGATTAAAAACATCCAAAGGCAAACTTCGCATTCCGGAAAATTTCACCGATTTTTTACCAGAGAATGGTATTCAGATTCTACCATTCACAGGTGCACACGCCCAGGCATCGATTAAACTTCCACCCCATCACGGAGATCCATTTGATCGAGCCCTCATTGCTCAATGCCAAGTTGAGTCAATGACTTTCGCTACCCGTAATTCTATGGCAGCTAACTATCAGATCGGCCTGTTAGAAATCTAGATGGATAAAATCTTTATCCTCTTTGTCTTTCAAGCATGACAAGCATGAAAAACGACAGGATCAGATTCAGCTCCTCGCGTGGACTCACGTTATCCAATTTTTCTATGAGGAATTTTCCTTCGAAAAACGCAGCAAGCTTAGTCAAGCGCATGACTGGAGTGCTATCAGTTTTAACTGACAGATATTTCGGATGGAAAAAATATCCTGAGAACATTCCTAGAATCGGAACGCCGCCTAAAAGTCCATCCATGAACTTCGCCCAGGGATTTTCCTCGCTGATCGTAAAATCTGGATTATTATCTTGCGGATTGAAAACCTCGTAATGGGCTTTCCAGATCGATCTCCAGCCTTTTCTTCCCACCGATCCAATTGCCTGCCCTGCTGCATCAGTCGAGTTATATCTCGCAGACCAATCGATCACTTTGTTCGCTTTGATTTCAGCTAACTTCAAAGCTCTTGATTTATCAGCAAACACATCGACGTGTTCCTTAAGTTTGAAAAATTTCTGATTGGTGTGAACCACGATACGTCCAGCAGCATCTGTCACGGTGACTTGTGTGGTTAAGGCGATTAGCTTGAAACTCAATTGTAGCGGATAAACCACTCCCTGCATGTGTTTGGAAATATCATCCGTGACTGGCATCGTTGCTGGAATGATAGGAGGCTGTGCAATCGGAGTTGAATAGGTATCTTCTGACATGCGATGACTCCACAACAAGACCTGAAAATGCCAAGCACGGAATTGATAAAATTTCGCCTTATTAGACTGTTTGCTAAAAATATTTGCCGAAACGGCCGAGTCTGTAAGCCGTGATTCCTAGGCGTGACGAAGGCGCGGATGAACATCCGCAACTGAGGAGTAACGACGGAATCACGGCTTACGGGCCGGAACTCCAAATCCACATTCCGCAAGGCTGCATTTTTCCTAACCTTAAAATCTTCCCGTTTCGGCAAAGATTTTTAGCAACCAGTCTAAGCCAATAAATTCAATATCTCTCCCGCAGCTACGACCCCGAATGTCGCCGTGACATGCGTTGCGGTTCCGTAACCTGTGGCGCAGTTCAAACGCATATCCGCGCCCTCGGGTTTCTCACAGGAAACCTCACCATCACCGCTTGGATAGATGGGAGGCTCATCTGAAAACACCGCTCGTATCCCCATCTCCTTAGGCTTCGCCCCCATCGGCACCGCATCAAATCCATGATCTTTGCGCAGGTTTTTTCGCAACTGATGCAACAGCGCATCCTTCCCAGAAAACGCCAGATCCCGCACACTGATCCGCGTCGCATCACGTCGTCCCCCAGCCCCACCACAAGTCACCACTGGCAGACCGCGCTTTCTGCATTCAGCTATAAGTAGGGCTTTGTGCTGCATACTATCGATCGCATCTATCACGCCATTCACCTCACCACCCAATACTTCTTCTATAGAGCGTTCGGTGAAAAATCCTTCAATTACTTCGATCTCACACTGAGGATTGATCGCACGAACCCTCTCCTCCATTGCGGCTGTCTTCTGTTTCCCGATCTGACCATCCATCGCGTGCAACTGTCGATTCACGTTGGTGATGCAAATTTCATCCAAATCCACCATGCGGATTTTACCCACTCCAGATCGCGCCAGAGCCTCGACCGTCCATGAGCCGACCCCACCTATCCCAACCACAACAACGCGTGCTTGAGAAAAGCTCTCCAGAGCCCGCTCTCCGTAAAGGCGTGCAATTCCTCCGAACCTAATTTTAAATTCCTCGCTCAACATCCTGACGAAGCTTCCATCTTGCAGCCGCGCGTTTCAACGTTCATCTCTATTCCGTGCCCGAAATTCTTATCACCCTTGGCGACCCTGCTGGAATCGGTCCAGAAGTGATCGATGCCGCCCTCGCCTCCGGCCAGCTCCCTGCTGGCTTTGATTTCCATGTGATCGGCGACCGCTCTGCTGGGACCCCAGGAAAACCCACCCGCGAGTCCGCCCAAGCCGCGCTGAACGCCCTAGAAGAATCAGCACGCCGCCTACGCGAAACCGACGCCGCAGCAGTCGTCACTGGACCTGTTTCCAAAGAAGGCCTGCAATCGATCGGATTTCCTTTTCCCGGTCAGACAGAATTTTACAGCCACGCCTTTGGCCTAAGTGAAACCGGAATGCTTCTCACGGGACCGACCCTGACCGTCGGCCTCGCCACGATCCATATCGGCATTGCCAATGTCCCGCGCTCGCTCACTCAAGAAAGCATCGTCTCCATCGGCAAACTCACGGCAGAATTTGTTAGAAAAAAAAGAATCGTAGCTGAACCAAGAATCGCTGTATGCGGACTCAATCCCCACGCTGGAGAAAACGGTGCGTTTGGTAACGAAGAAAAAACCATCATCGCGCCGGCCATCGCTGTGCTAAACTCGCTTGAGATCGCCACCTTCACCGGACCTCACATACCCGACGCCATTTTCCGCGACGCCGCTCAAGGAAAATACCATGCCGTCATCGCCATGTATCACGATCAGGGATTAATCCCGCTTAAGTTGTTAGACTTCGACGAAGCCGTGAACGTCACCCTCGGCCTCCCGAAACCCCGCACCAGCCCGGATCACGGAACCGCTTTTGCCATCGCAGGCCAAGGCATCGCCAACCCCGCCTCCATGATTGCAGCGATCAAGCTGGCTTGTGAACTGGTGTGACTGATCAAATTTGGCAGTTGCAAAACGATATCATAGTGATATCACTCGCTTATGCCAAATTTACTCATCCGCAATCTCCCTGCCGAGCTGCATGCAAAACTAAAAGCCTCCGCTGAAGCACATCGCCGCTCCATCAATCAGGAAACTATCGCAACTCTTTTACAGGGATTGGAAATGAATGATTCTGACAACCTCCCAAACCTCCCCCCAGTATTTCGCCCGGCGCGACCCATAACCATGAAGCAAACGCTGAAGTTTATGAACGAAGGCCAACGCTAATCCCATTCTTATGATCATTGCTGACACCAATCTCATCATTCCTTTACTGATCGAACACGAGGGACGCGAAAAAGCTTTAAAGCTATTGCAGCACGATCCTGACTGGCATCTCCCAGATTGTTGGCAAATCGAATTCGCCAACGCGCTTAGAAACTATGAGCGCGCCGGACTTTTTCCCCGCTCAACGATCTTGGAAATTCAGTTTCATACCAACTCGATTTTTCCACCATCTAACATACATCCTGTTGATCTAACGGAAACTTTGAAAATTGCCTGCGATCACAACCTCTCTGCATACGATGCTCGGTTTATTGCACTCGCTCGCATGTTTGGATTAAAATTAGTAACCGAAGACCAACGGCTTCGCAAAGCCTGCCCTAACGATACGCTTTCGCTTGATGAAGCACTAGGTCTTTACTCTTGAACCTGATCACTCAACCTTCAAAAACACATACTGCAAGGTATCCGGTATGGTGGCTTTGAGAGTTCCGTTTTCGTAGGTGGCGCTGCCTTTGCCGCCGAGAATGGTGACTTTAGCGTCCTTCGCTGTTAGCAGAGGAATTTCTGTGGACCAAGTCTCCGATTGATTCAGCTCACGGAAAATCACCAAGCGCGCGCTCTTTCTATCTTGGCTGACCGATGAAAATCCCGTCCATGCATAACCATCTGGCACTTGACCAATAGGAATAATGCTTCCAGAGAAAATCGCTTCTCGTTCTTTTTTCCAAGCCGCAACGAGATTGGGTATGGATTTAAAATATTTGTCCGGAAGATTCGAAACTTCAAACCAACCAAGCGGGCTCGCAAACATCACACTCGCGAACAAGGTATCTGGAGGATAGTTGGCAGGCGCCAATGGATCGTCTTTGTATTTATCGGCGTGACGCGTCTGATTTAAAAATTCTATTCGCAATCTAACAGGATCAACGTATTCCCCCAACGTCCATAGATTCCGCAGAGTGTGGTGTGGCCAGTAGCGTTTCCAATCGGTATAGCGATTTTCCAAAAAGATAGGCCCAACGTGTATGCTACCAAAATAACCAGGTCGCAAGCCAGCCGTAGCATCGGCATCGAACACCACCCGACCTTGGGTCTTCTCCAACACTTTATTGTAAAACTTATCCAAATTCACCTCAGCTGCGGGGCTTGTCATCTCCACGGCATCGATTTTCACATACTCCACCCCTTCTTTATCAAAGGCTGAGAGCAGCATATCCGCGTCCTTCTCCCAGTTCGCCATGTCGTTTTCGGCATCAGGACCGAACCATAAACCAAATTTCATGCCTTTTTGTTTTGCTGCATCGACCAAAGGTTTGAGTCCATTTGGAAAACGCTCGGGATGAGGTTTCCAGAATTCTGGATCCGCCGAACGGAAATTTCCCCACGCACCTTTGCCAAAAGCAGAATTTCCCGTCTTACCTTTCTGCCAACCATCATCGACCTGCACCACATCGACGCCTAGCCTTGAGCCAACTTCGACTTCTTTAAGCAAAAAATCCTCGCTGATCCGTGAATCCCGATTCCTATCGCCCCATGTGTTAGACAGAAACATCCCGTCGCGCTGTGGTTGATATTGGCGCAGACAGCGCTGGAAATTTTGCATCGCAGCGATGCGTCCCGCGCGACCTTCTTGATAAGGAACGACTGTCCATGGGTAACCTAAACCGACAAATGTTAGACGACGGCCCTCCCCTGCCACGCGGATATCCCATGGGGATTTCACAGGACGCGCATGTGGCAGCGGCCCAACTTTGAAAAAGATCAATCCATTGCCATTCAGTGGGTTTTCCATATGAAACACGTTGCAAGCAACCTCGAAATTATCATTCAAGGGCAGCCATTCGCGTTCAAAAACCAGTTCGTCGTGGTGATCGGTTTGGTCTTTGAGTTCAACCTGAGTGTAACGCAAATGCTGAGGTGCAAGCATCATATCTTCAAGCGCTTGGATGGGCTTTTTCGGATCCGGCTTCGCCATGTTGGCCTGTTCCAAACCATCGGGTTTCTGCGTTTCCTTATTTTCCATGGTTGGACTCACTGGGGCTTCACCACCTGAAAACCGCAGATTCACACCCGCAGATTTAGGGAAAATTTGAAACTGATAGGTGAACGTATCATTGGCTCCACTTGCGACCAGTTTCACCAACAAACACTCCTCTTCCACGGGACTGAGTTTTCTTTTCTCCGTGGTGAAGGCCAATTTGCGCTTTTCATTCGCAGGCTCGCCCCCTGGATAGGGTGCTGGCTGCCGACCCGGCTGACGCAGCCATTCGGTATCGCTAGTTTTGTCGCGCAAGGAGGACGCCGTCAGTAACCCATCTCGGACCGTCCATTTCCGCTCAACCAAAGCATTACCCACAATGATTTCCGTCTCACTCCATTCTGCATAACAACCCAAATGCTCCACTCGCTCCGCAAGGGCTGTGATCATCAGGAAACAAGATACAAGCAGCGTAAGGAAAGATTTCATTGCCCAAAGAGTCAAAGGTCTAAACGCCACAAAGTCAATTAGGCAAGGACGCGTATCCCTACGCGTCAGTTCATGGAATGATAAATCTGCTGAATAAGATTTTATCTTGGCTTACTCAATGAATCGGACCTTTAAGGATAAAGGTCCCTGCCTACCCTTTTTTCAGTCTTCTGTCTCTAAGCTCTCTGTCTCATTTGAGATTTGAATTTTGAAATTTGAAACTTAACCTACCGCCGTGCCCAATCTCTCCAGCAAACTCTTCGCCGTCGCCAAGCAATACATCCCGGGTGGTGTGAATTCTCCAGTGCGCGCATTCAAAAACGTCGATGGCGAACCGTTTTTCGTTCGCCGCGCCAAAGGCTGCCGCATCACCGATATCGATGGCAAAACCTATATCGACTACATCGGTTCATGGGGACCAAACATTCTGGGTCACGCACCGGTTGAGATCACCAACACGATCCATCAGGTCGCCAAGGACGGGATTTCCTTCGGCATCCCGAATCCCTATGAGGTAGATATGGCACGCACGATCTGTGAATGGGTGCCATCGGTGGAAAAAGTCCGTATGACTTCATCGGGAACCGAGGCCACGATGTCGGCAATCCGACTCGCCCGTGGTTTCACCAAGCGTGACTACATCGTGAAATTCAATGGATGTTATCATGGCCATTCTGATTCACTTTTGGTTGCCGCTGGCTCTGGCGCGCTCACTCACGGTGAGCCAGATTCCGCTGGCGTGCCGCGTGCGTTTGCAGAAAAAACCATCGTGCTTTCCTACAACGATCCTGAGTCGTTAGAAAAACTCTTCCAAGAAATGGGCGATCAGATTGCGGCGATCATCGTCGAGTCCTATCCAGCGAACGCCGGACTGGTTTTTCCGAAACCCGGCTACCTCGCCCTGCTGACATCGATCACAAAAAAATACGGTGCGCTGCTTATCTTTGACGAAGTCATGACGGGTTTCCGTCTCGGCAAAGCAGGTGTTCAAGGACTAGAAAACATCACCCCAGATCTTTCCTGTTTTGGAAAAGTCATCGGCGGTGGACTACCAGTTGGCGCATTCGGTGGACGTGCAGACGTGATGGATATGGTCGCACCCATCGGTCCTGTCTATCAGGCAGGAACTCTTTCTGGAAACCCACTCGCCATGGCGGCTGGCCTTGCTCAATTAAACCAGCTTTCCTCCGGCAAACCCGATGGCTTTGCTCGTCTCGATCAGCTCGGCTTACATTTCGAAACCGGGCTACGCAGCCTCATGAATCAAAAAGGCATCCCGCACAGCATCAACCGCGTCGGCTCGATGTTCTGCCTCTACTTCACCGATCGCGAAATCGTGAATGTCGACGACGTGATGAAACAAGACATGAGCCTCTTCAAAAAGTTCTTCTGGGCGTGCTTGGACAGAGGTGTCTATATCGCCCCTTCTCCATACGAAACTGGTTTCCTATCATTAGCGCACAGCGAAGCGGATCTGGATGATACGCTAACGGTGTTTGAAGAAGCGCTTGCGGGGATTTGATCGTGGCGGCGGATTGCATCCGCCATGCCTAACAT
>Ga0315909_10000036_pt1 | contig 169328 bp, 223 predicted proteins | sample LakEriMetagenome_11_FD_203527 | JGI IMG/M metagenome (GOLD analysis project Ga0315909, IMG submission 203527) | Freshwater fungal communities from buoy surface, Lake Erie, Ohio, United States - Buoy 2 MA125 | ecosystem: Environmental > Aquatic > Freshwater > Lake | place: USA: Lake Erie, Ohio... | reverse complement strand
GAGTGACATTTGAAAATCGTTTTCAGGATTCGATGGATATTTCCTTTGACAACTTTAAATGGTTTGAAAAGCATCAGTCAGGTAAAACTAAATTTCTGAATGTAATCCAAGGAACATACAATGAAGAATACAACACTTGGTACCACAAGTTCAAAGATTTTGACTTTAACGGTTGGTGTATTGGAGGTCCAAAGCGACTAGTAGATTTCATGTATGTGATTGCACTAATGTTGCAGGAACGAGAATTTGAAAAACCCCATGTGCAATACATTCACTTGTTGGGTATTTCAAAAATATCGGATTTCTTCATCTTGTCAACCTTGCAGAAATTGCTTAATGATTTGACTAAAGGCCGAGTGCAATTATCTACGGATTCATCTTCTCCAGGTCAATATCCAGTATATGGAACATATCTGCATTCAGGCAACTACAAAACACAAACATTCACGGAATTGTATTTTCCAAAGAATGCCGAGTATCGCAGAAAGACACATATCAAGAAAGGCAAGGAGTCTGTAGAGATTGACAAGACAAAACATGTGCCTTGTAGCCTAGATTGCCCAGCATGCAAAGATTTTACATATGAATACCTAGGAGGCCAGACAGCAGACGGTTTAGATCGTTATTCACAGGAAGGTATGCCTCGTATGGTTGTGCACAACACGCACCTGTATGTAGACATTGCAAATGATATTGATAAAATGGTTGACAGCCATGTTGAATTGTTAGAAACGGCTATTCCGACTGATTTATTCAATGTAGTGTTATCATTGCACGATATGTTCTCAGATCCAGACAATGCAATGCACGTATACTCAAAATACAAAAAAACATATAAAAAATTCGGCGGAGATTCAATATCAACGACCGATGCAAATAAATTCGCAGAATTCTTTAAATTTTAAAAGGTAAAAATGGAAAAAAGCAAGTTACAATCATTTATTAATCGTTATTACTTAGCAGGAAACTGTGAAGCGGTTATTCTAAAAGAAAATGCTGATGGTGTTGGGTGCGACTTAATCGACCAAGATCAGACAGTGGTAGGTAAAATTCAATGGAAGACGACTCCGTTCATGAAAGGGTCGTTAGGTATCAATCATACCGGTGCATTGACAAAGATGTTAGGAGCAGTAGGCGAAAACATTGAAATCAATGTGCAAGAAGCTGGAGGAAAGAATTATGCAATGAAAATTTCCGAAGGATCCACAAAATTAACATTCATGTTGGCTGACACAACGGTTATTCCTGCAGTACCAACTATTAATGCAGAGCCTGAGTACATGGTATCAATTGATGTTAATGATGAGTTCATCACCAAGTTCATCAAAGCAAAGAATGCCTTACCCGATGCAAAAAACTTTGCAGTGCAAGTTAAAGGTGGCAAGATTATCTTTGTAATTAACTATACCACAATTAATGCAGACAATATTTCATTTGAAATAGGCAATACTCCCGTAGATGATATGGATCCAATTTGTTTCTCAGCAGATAAATTGAAAGAAGTATTGACTGCAAATCGCGGAGATGCTGGTCAGCTTCATGTGTCTCCAGACGGGCTTGCAAGAATTGATTTTGCAGGAACTGACTTTCAATCATCTTATTGGCTAGTACAATTACAGAATTAATTATGATAGTACCAGTAAAAAATAAATCAGCAAATATGCTTCCGGGGTATGAAACTTCGGGAGCTGCTGGCCTAGATGTATGTTGCGCTGAAGATTTTGCAATTGACTGTGGAGGTCGGCATCTAGTCCCAACCGGATTATTTGTAGAAATTCCACAAGGGTATGAAATTCAAGTAAGACCTAGAAGTGGCTTAGCAATTAAACACGGAATTACAGTATTAAATTCTCCAGGAACTATAGATTCAGATTACCGCGGTGAAATTTGTGTCATCATGATTAATCATGGACCTAGATCAGTTGAATTTAAAAAGGGAGATCGCATTGCACAATTGGTGCTTTGCAAAGTAGAGCGAATTGAATGGTTGCCGGTTGATTCATTAACAGGAACTAAACGAGGAGATAAAGGATTCGGATCAACAGGTTTATAATATGTACGGAAACACAGAAAACACATTATGGGTTGAATCATTTCGCCCAGACACATTGGAAGGATATATTGGAAATGAGCATATCATTGAAAAAGTTAAAGTTTTTATTGCTAATGGCGATGTTCCTCACTTGTTATTCTATGGCACAGCTGGCACCGGGAAGACCACTTTGGCAAAAATTATCGCCGGAAGTGTGGATGCCGATGTTATGTATATAAATGCATCAGATGAAAACTCAGTAGATGCAGTTCGCGACAAAATTAAGCGATATGCATCAACAGTCGGATTTCGCAGATGGAAAATTATCATTTTGGATGAGGCAGATTACTTGACGCCAAATGCACAGGCAGCTCTTCGCAATCTAATGGAGACATACAGTAAAACAACACGCTTTATTTTAACATGTAATTATGTTGAAAAGATTATTGATCCAATTCAATCACGATGTCAGACATTTGCAATCACACCTCCTAGTAAAACAGATGTAGCAAAGCGTTTAGTGCAAGTATTAGAGCAAAATGAGGTAAGTTACGATATTAAGGATGTAGCAGCAATAATCAATTCATCATATCCGGATATCCGCAGAGCAATTAACGCTGCACAAGCATCAGTAGTTGGCGGTGCATTGCAATTAGATCGAGCAAGTGCAATTCAAGCAAATTATATGACTGAAATTCTAGCAGTACTGCAGGATTCAAAAGACAAAAAATCAGCATTTGCAAAGATTCGGCAAATTATTGCAGATAGCAAAGTGCGAGACTTTACGCCATTATACACTTTCTTGTTTGATGCATTAGATGATTTTGCCACAGGGCATATTGGTCCATGCATTTTGATTATTGCTGAGGCTCAATACAAAGATGCAAGTGTAGTAGACAAAGAAATCAACATAATGGCAATGTTTGTAAATCTATTAGGAGAAATATGAGTAAAATGAATGTGAATATCGGTCCAAATGATATGCAACCGATACAATGCAAAGAATGTGACGGATTGTATTTTCGTCAGGTAATGGCAATCAACAAAGTATCAAAATTCTTAACGGGTGGCGATAAAGACACAATGGTACCTGTCCCGGTCTTTCGTTGTGACGATTGTGGATCAATACCTGAAGAATTTCAACCAATCAAACTAAAAAAATAATGTCAGCACCATATTATAAATCTGATGTAACAATCGTGTTTAAAACATCCAATCGAAGCAATGCAAAAACAAAAATGAAAACATTGCGCAACAAAAGTATCGATGATGTGTTAGAACGAAAAATACCCGGAATTCCAGATAATGCAGTTATATTGGAAATAGGTATTGGTGATTTATTTGAACAGAAATACAAACAAAAATACAAACTATGACAGAAAAAAAGGGTGCAACAATTTTTGATTTCGTTGACGGCGTAACAAGCAAAAAGAAAGAATGGTCTAAATATTCAGAAACGGATCAGTCCAAATTTTCACCATATATCGTGAACAGATGGCTTTCGATGCGACAGGATCTAGTAGAAATTATCAATGAGTTACAAACATACACAATCGGCCTGTTAAAACCACGCGAAACCTATAGGTTATATCATTCCCTGTTGCCAGCAAACAAATCGTTTGCCAAATATGTTAAAGGCAAGAAAGACGACAAGTTTTCAGACAAACTAATCGCACAACTTGCAGAACATTATCAAGTCAGTAAAACTGAGGCAACTGACTACGCAGATCTACTTAATCAGGATAGTTGCACCCGACTGTTAGCATTATACGGCTATACTGAAGCCGAGATTAAAACAATGATAAAAGGAGTTAAAAAATGAGTGTAAACACGCAGTCATATTACAAAGGCAAAGATAGCCTATATAAATTTGCTGACGATTGGGGTCTAAATAGTTATGAATTTGATATAATTAAACGCATTGTGCGATGTCGTCATAAAGGAAGCTTTGAACAAGACCTCGAAAAAACAAAAGATCTAATCGATATATATCTCAAAGAAAAATCTGCTCAATATTTGGAACTTAGCAAATAATTTAAACTTTTCTTGGAAAAAGGTTGACACATGTTCTTTTTTTTCTTATATTTAGCATATTAACCAATAAATAAAAAGAGATGAAAGAACAAAGCATTTTATTAGCGCTGCGGTATCAATTAGCAGCATTAGGGTATCCAGAATCAGTTATTGATTCGCAAGATGATGTAATTTTAAATTTTGCGAAGATGTTAATTGCATCATCGGATATTGTAAATCAACCCAAAACACCAAAAACGACGCCTGCAAGAACCGAGTCGGATGATACGTATAAGTATTATATGTATATAAATAATCCAGATGCATGTACTTGGCTCGATGACATGTATGCAGATAGAAAAGAATGGGTTGATTCATATCGAAAAAGCATTAAAGGATTTATCTTTGATACATTTGAGTCAGACAGTGATTGGGACATCGCGGTAGAAACTAACGATCTAGATACGTTACAGGAAATTTATGATGAAGTGTTAAAATTTTGCAAAACAAATCCAGTTCCACACGAAGTTATAACCTTTATAAAAGAAACACCTAAGCGCTTAGCAAAACAAGATTGGCGTAACTTAAAATATAACGGAATTGTAGATGCTTATTGTGATCAGTCAGTTGATGAATTTGTTATGGCAAAAAACATTTAATGAATAACATTAATAATAAAAGTGTCAGCAGTAATGTTGGCACTTTTTTACTGTTTGGTTGGTTTCTAACATAATTCTTCTTATATTAGAGTATGAAGCAAGGAAACTATATCAATCCAATTTATAAGTTATCATTGCGAGATGCTGATTCGGTTCCTCGCAAGATATCTTATTCTCAATGGTCAATGTATGAAAAATGTCCACGACAATGGAAGCTAGCATATATTGATGGTCTAGCACCTTTCCAATCCAGCATAGATACATGTTTTGGTACAGCATTTCACGAAACATTGCAGTACTATTTGACTGTGTTGTATACAGAGACAGTAAAGAAGGCAGACGAGTTAAATTTGCGAGATATCCTTACAAACAAGCTCCGAGAAGAATATGCACGTAATGTAGCAGACAGTAACGGAGAACATTTTTCAAATCCATTGCAATTAGCAGAATATCTTGAAGATGGCGTTGCTATCCTAGATTGGTTCAAAAAACGACGCAAACAATACTTTTCCACAAAGGATTGGGAATTAGTAGGCATTGAAATTGAGTTATGTACTCAAGCATCAGAAAAGAATCCTTCTGTATATTGGTATGGATTCATTGATGTGGTATTGCGCCATGTTCCTACCAATACTATCAGCATCCTAGACATTAAAACAAGTCGTGCTGGTTGGAATAAATATCAAAAGGCAGACAGCATTAAAGCTGCCCAACTAATTGCATATAAAAATTATTTTTCAGCACAATTCGGTACACCTAAAGAAAATATCGATGTTGAGTTTTTCATAGTGAAACGCAAGATGATTGAAGAATCTATGTTTCCACAAAAGCGAGTGCAACAATTTAAACCCGCAGCTGGTACAGTAACACAACGCAAAGTTCAAAAGCAAATCGATGCATTTGTTGACGCTTGTTTTGATGCAGAAGGCAATAAGAATGCAGACCGAGATTATATGGCAATATCTGGCAAAGGTGATAAAAATTGCAAATATTGTCCATTCAAAACTGATTCAGTAAATTGTCCCCGAGAAGGTAGGATTCGAGAATAATATTATCTATTATAAGATATGATCCGTTACGAACATAAGCATACATACGTATATCAGTTTGAATTGCAAAAGCATAAGTCACATAGTTATGGGACACAGAAATGTGAGTACACTTTGCTAACAAACATCTCAGATCCTAATTGCAAAGCAAATCGACAACTATTAGAATCCATGCTCCGAACAGTGTACGGTCATATGCCCAAAGGTGTTAAATTTCTACATGAAAAAGTAAAATGACAAAAGTAGCAGTTATAGGAAATACAGCATGGCAGAATCGCAGAAAGATTCAGCAAACTCTGCAAGAATTGAAACAACGGTTTGGTGATGAATTGATAATCATTGGCGCCGGCGGCAATGAAGGTGCAAATAGTATGGTACGAAAGTATACATTGGAATTTGGAATTCATTATAAAGAATACAACCCATCGTTCTCTGGATACAATCTATACTCGGCAATGCCAGAATCATATTACGGTAAAGCATATCATTTCAGCCAATTGCATCATCGTATGAAGCTGATTGCAGAACAATGTGATTACATGATGATACTAACAAATGAAGATGCATTGGATCCTGTGTTAAAAACAGCATATACCAATATTAACAAGTTAAAAAAGCCAGTAGTTATACTAGGTTGATATTTATAATAAAGTTATAAGGAATAATAAATGGAGTTACCAAAGTTACAAAAAATCGACCCTAACAAGCCCGCAAAAAAGAAAATTCTGTTATTGGCAGATGATTTTCGTTTACCATCAGGAATCGGTACGGTCAGCAAAGAAATTATTTTTAACACAGTTAAAGAGTTTGATTGGATTCAATTAGGCGCTGCACTGAATCACCCAGATGCTGGCAACGCATTTGATCTGTCTGCAGAGGTGGCACGTGAAACTGGAATAGAAGATGCATCAGTCAAATTAATTGCCTGGAACGGTTATGGAGATCGCAACATTTTATTTGCAATTCTAAATCAAGAACAACCAGATGCAATTCTTCACTTTACAGATCCACGTTATTGGACCTGGTTGTATGCATTAGAGCATGAAATTAAAACCACATTCCGTATTCCAATTACATATTACTCTATTTGGGACGACCTACCATATCCGATGTGGAACGCGCCTTTTTACGGTAGTTGTGATATGATTATGGGCATCAGCAAGCAATCAGACAATATCCATAGAGAAGTGCTAAAACAAAACGGATTTGGGGTGATTAATTATGATGAAAGTGATTCATTACCAGCAGATAAAAAATGGAACCATGTACTTACCGGATTTGTGCCGCATGGACTTAATCATAACACGTTCTGTCCAATGCATAAATTAGATCCATTATATGATTCAATGCACACAAAAATCAAAGAAGAAAATAAAGTTGATTTTGTGGTGTTTTGGAACAACCGGAATATCAGAAGAAAACAACCAGGCGATGTTATCCTCGCATTCAAACACTTTGTAGATCAGTTACCCACAGATCAAAAAACTCGTGTAGCATTAGTTATGCATACCCAAGCTGTTGATGAAAATGGAACCGATCTTCGTGCAGTGGCATCAACATTAGCTCCAGATTGTAAGATTATCTTCTCCGAACAAAAAATGTCAGCACAAGATCTCAATGCAGTATATAATGTAGCAGATGTTGTAGTGAATATTGGTTCTAATGAAGGTTGGGGACTTAGCTCAACTGAGGCAATCTTATCAGGAACACCAATCATTAACAATGTTACTGGTGGTCTTCAGGATCAATGTGGATTCGAAGATGAAAATGGTGAATGGATTCGGTTTGATGGCGAATTTGCAACAAATCATACCGGTAAATACAAAAAACATGGATCTTGGGTAAAACCAGTATTTCCAAGCAACAGATCACTGCAAGGATCTCCACAAACGCCATATATCTTTGATGATCGAGTACAATTTGAAGATGTAGCAGACGCAATTCGTTATTGGTATGATATGTCTGAATTAGAAAGAGGTACACGAGGTTTAGCAGGTAGACAATGGGCAATGGATAACGGCTTAACTGCAGAACAAATGGGTAACAAGATGATTTCAATGTTCCGTGATTTATTCACCATGCATCAGGAATCAAGACCAATGTACACCGTAACAAAAGTAGAAGCTCCTAAATACGAACGAACAGGAATAGTAGCATAATGAGAAAAGTAGTTATAGCGTCGCCAGTAGCGACACAATCAGGTTATGGACATCACGCACGTGAAATCATAACAAATATTATTGAACAACGAGGAACTGAATGGGACGTTAAATTGGTTTCATTACCATGGGGGCATACTCCAATGACATACCCAATTTCGACAGATTTCCAACTTAGAATTGTTCCATTGCCATTAACAGAGCAACCAGATGTGTGGATTCAAATTTCAGTGCCAAATGAATTACAAGCTGTTGGTAAATACAATATTGGGGTAACCGCTGGCACTGAAGGAGATGTATGTCCAGAATCATGGATTGATAATCTAAACGCAATGCAACTTGTAATTGTTCCTTCAGAATTTACTAAAAAAGTATTTGAACAAACAGCAAAGTCAAAAAACAAAACAATCACTACTAGAATCGAAGTAATTCCAGAGTATTTTGATGAAACGGTGTATAACAATAAAACAGTAACCGACACATTCACAGCATTAGATGTAATTACAGAATCATTTGCATTCTTAGCAGTAGGACATTGGTTGCAGGGTGTTATTGGTGAAGATCGTAAAAATTTAAGTGGATTATTACATTGTTTTTTCAATACATATAAAAACACAAAGAATGCACCTGCATTAATATTGAAAACTAGCGGTGCCACGTATAGCATACTAGATCGAATGGAAATTGAAACAAAAATTTCACAAATTCGAGACATGTTTGGTACTGCAAAACTGCCGTCTGTATATCTAATCCATGGCGAGTTAACTGATGATGAAATGAATAGCATGTACAATCATCCAAAAGTAAAAGCAATGGTATCATTTACCAAGGCAGAAGGATTTGGTCGACCATTGTTAGAATTCTCAACAACAGGTAAACCCATTATGGCACCACACTATTCTGGCCAAGTAGATTTCTTAAAGAAAGATTTTATTTGCACAGTACCAGGAGGTCTCACACCAATTCACCCATCAGCACAAAATGATTTCTTAATTGGGGAGGCAAAGTGGTTTACGCCTGATTATGGATATGCAGCTAAAATGATGCAGGATATACAAAAGAATTATAAAAAATGGATGGATTTAGCTAAGCGTCAGCGTTATTATGTAAATTCAACATTTACTAAAACAGCAGTAGCAGAGATATATGAAAAGGTATTGGCAATTGCAGATGAAGGCATTAACAAGATTCCAAAACCAGTAGAATTGAAACTGCCAACTCTCAGTAAAATTGAACTGCCTAAACTTCAAAAGATATGAAAATTTCATATGCAATAACAGTATGTAATGAGTTCATTGAAATCCAACGGCTCATTACATTTCTTTTGCAACACAAAAGACCGCAAGACGAGATCGTAGTTCAAATGGATTTGACTGTGGATGATATGAAAAATCATCCCGAAGATAAAAGTCAAGTACATGTTTATCTTATGAAGCATAATACACAAGGTAATATTCGAGTTGCATTTTATCCATTGAATAATGATTTTGGAGCATTTAAGAATCATCTTACCCAACATTGTACAGGAGATTATATTTTTCAGATAGATGCTGATGAAATTCCAAATGAGTTGTTTATTAAACATTTACCAGCTCTTTTAGAAATGAATCCTGATAATGATGTATATTTAGTACCTAGAATTAATACTGTAGAAGGACTTACTCCGGATCATATAAAACAATGGGGATGGAATGTTAATGCAGCCGGCTGGGTTAATTGGCCAGACTATCAATGGCGCATCTGGAAGAATAAATCTGAGATTAAATGGATTAACAAAGTGCATGAACGTTTAGATGGGTTTACGTCATATTCAATGCTACCAGCTGACACAGAGGCATTTTCTTTGTATCATCCTAAAACAATTGATCGGCAAGTAAAACAAAACGAGTATTATGAAAGTTTATAAAGTAAGTACATATACAGATGAGTCCGAACTAACGGATATCATTATGAATGAATTAGATAGTGTAGTAGATGGTTTTATTTTTCTCGAAGCATCACATACATATCAAATGGATCCTAGACCAGAATTTCCAGCTTTCCCGTTTAAAGGAGATAAGATATTTCATAGAACATTTACCGATTATCCGGAAAATGCATTTGAATTAAAAGCCGATAAAATTGAAGAACTAGTTACAGGTAAATACATTGATATTTTAACTGAAATTGGAGTTCAACCAGAAGATATATTGCTATATGGCGACTCAGATGAAATTCCATACACTGAAACAGTTAAAGCATTAATACCGTATGTAAAAACAGGTGATATATACGCTTTGGAAATGATTTTTTGCAACTACTGGATTAATTGTGTATCATTTGAAAAAACATGGACTCAATTCAAAGTTTTTAACTTTCAGACACTATTAGATATAGGTGGTTCGCCACAAGAAAACATCCGTAAAAAAATTGTTGGAACACTTGTACCTAACGGAGGTTGGCATTGGAGTTGGATGGGCGGAAAAGAACGTATAGTTAAAAAACTAGAATCATACTCACATTATGAATTTAATCAACCACAATTTAAAACTGATACGCATATTGATTCATGTTTAAACACCGGTGCTGATATCTTTAATCGAGGAGGCGGATATATACTCCCGGTTAATGAAATTCCATTACCAAATTACATAATCAATAATATTGATCAATATCAACATTTAATACACCCAAAACACAGAAATTAATTTATTATGATTGAACTAGACGGAGCACATTACGAAGAATTAAAACAAGCAATAATAGAAACTAAAGATGTTTCTGGTGCTACAATTGAAATAGGAACGAGACGAGGCGGTAGTAGCGTATTAATCATGGAAGGTAATATTGGTACAAACAAACCACATATTTCTATAGATCCATATGGTAACATCGATTATCATGATATTGCTGGGATACATAAAAGTGATTACACCAATCATATGAAAACACAAACTATGTCAAGTTTATTCCAATGGGCATATGAACATGATTATAACTTTATATTTTATAATTTAGAAGATACTGAATTTTTTAATAGATTTGCAGATGGCGTCCCGATATATGAAAATGATAAACGAATTGAATCAAAATTTTCGTTAGTGTTTATCGACGGCCCACATCATACTCAAGCAGTTTTAGATGCATTCAATTATTTTAAAGATAAAATTAATGTTAATGGTCAAATAGTTTTTGATAATCATAATCATTATGATCACGATACCGAAGTAGAACCTATTATATTGAAAACTAAAAAATATTCATTGCATCTAACCGGACCTGATAAAAAAGTTTATAAAAAAATTAGTTAATTTATGAATATACTAGATATCGGAGCAAATGATGGGTGGTGGTACAAACAAACGCAACTACAATATCCAGGCGCAAAGTTTGTACTAATCGAAGCTAATCCAAATAACGAGCCAACACTTAAATTATTAAATGTACCATATCATATAGTATGTTTAAGTGATATTGTTAAACAAGTAGAATTTTATATAACTACGGATTCTCCTACTACAACAGGTGCATCATATTACTTAGAAAATACAGAACATTTTAATGAATCAAATATTCAAATTTTAAATTTAACGACTACGACATTAGATTTATTATTCCCAACTGAAACATTTGACATTATTAAACTAGATGTGCAAGGATCTGAAGTTGATATAATTAACGGCGGACAAAACTTAATACGTCGTGCATCAGAAATAATATTAGAAGTACCTAAACCAGGTGTTGTATATAATATTGGCGCGCCAGATCGAGAAATGTATTTTGATGTGATGTATAAAGCTGGATTTACAACGTATGAAGTGTTATCTGAGATAAATAATTTACAGGAAGATATTAGATTTATACGATCATGACAAAAATAAAATTACACAGTTTTCATAAAGGAATTGCAGAACACCGTTTTGATCATAACAATACAATTGGAATTGTTAATGAATTACATACTCGCGGATATGATGTTGAATGGAATGAGCACGTTGGTGATGGAAACACGGTGTATGCCGGCGTTGCAATTAACCAAGGATCCATACTCATATTTGAATATGATGATACGTTTAAAACATTCGACTTTGGAGATCATCCATCATTAACTGTAGAATTATCATCAAAGCCTGGATTTGTTGGCGCTGTGATTGGACAATATAATTCAGCGTTTTGGGATACCATATGTACAGATCCAGTAATTCGTAAAAATATAGTAGCCGGACCATACCCAGATACTGTGTGGCAACTAGGCACAAACTATGATATGATACAAACACACCGTCAAAGCATTAAACTAGATTCTAGATTATATTGGCGCGGTAGTTTGTATAATTCAGGCGTCGACACCCGATATCTAGGAGTTAGAAAATCATTGGAACTTCTACCAAATCATTTAAATGAATCCGAATTATACTTTGGCGCCGGCCCGATTCCGTTTGAACATTATTTACAAGAATCATTTCAGTTTGAATTAGCATTATCAATCGGCGGTGGAGGTGGTGCACTATGTGGCGATTTGTGTTTTCGTGATATCGAAATGTTTGGAATAGGCATACCTTTAATGCGGCCTACACTTATTGTTGAGACATCTGACCCATTGATACCAGATTTTCATTACGTAGCAGTAGATGCAGAATACGATGCCGAATATCGATATGCAAACCCGGATGAATTGTCTAAAAGAATTGCAGCAAGATATCATGAAGTTATTGGAAACAAAGAATTGCTAGAATTTGTAAAAAATAATGCAAAAAACTGGTACGAAAATAATATATCCTATCCAAAAATTACTTATAATATATTAAAGTTATTAAACTTATGAAAAATTTATTAATAGGAGCTATCTCAGGCAATTATACAGTCGCAGATGTGCAGGGTTGGGTTGAGACATCTAATTTTGAGAATGTAGAAAGAATGTTGCTTATTTATAATGCAACAGACACATTGGTAGAATATCTCAAAGAAAACAATGTATCGATCATGAATCCTACATTTGACTGCTGGGGCAGAGAATTGCCAGAATTTACCACCAATACCGGAACAATGACAGTTGAATCATCATATAATCTGATTCACAATGTTCGTTTCTTCCATATATGGTCCTATCTAAAAACAGCAGATCATGCACACGTTATTATTACGGATGTACGAGATGTATATTTTAACTCAAATCCATTTGACGGACTAGATCCAGATAAGATCACAGCAACGAGCGAAATTATTACTTACAACCAAGAAGCATGGAACAAAGAACATGTATATGTGAACTTAGGCTTGATTGGAATAGATGTATTGTCAGATAAACAAGTACATAATGTCGGTGTATGGGGAGGTCCTTTGGCATTAGTTCAAGAAATGTGTATGGATATTTATTTGTTATCTGCCGGTAAACTTAAAGTAGCAGATCAAACATCATTTAATTACCTCATACAAACCAAATACAAAGAGCAAACCAAATTTACCACATTAGAAGATAAGTTTGCAGTGCATTTACATGTAATTAACGCAGGGTTAGTTGCATTTGATTTAAACACAGTTTCACAATATAAAGTAGTACATCAATATGACAGAATCGCAAATTTCAAACGATAAGTATTCAATTATTATTCCTTATCGTGACCGTAAAGAACATTTAGAAACATTGATTCCGGCACTATTTAAACATTTTGAAGGAATGGATTTTGAAATTATTGTGTCTGAACAAAACGATACAGACAATTTCAATTTAGCAAACACACAGAATGTAGCAGCACAAGTTGCAACCGGTAACATCATTGTGTTGCATCAAGTTGATTATTGTCCAACTGACGATGTTAGTTATGCAATTGCAGACCAACCAGTATTGCCAGCTCGCAAAGGAATTTTTGTGAATCCAGATCTAACCAAACGAGACTATTATGATATTCCAGGTGGGTATCGTAAATGGGAAGATGGTATCGATGAAAACTTTTATGGTGGCGTAGTTGTAATCCGCAAAGAACAATGGGATGCAATTAACGGATTGAATCCATTATACAAAGGATGGGGAAATGAAGATGAAGATCTCAGAGAACGTTTTAAATGGGCTGGATACACACCTGTAAGAAATGAAACAGGTACATTCTTATGCCTATATCATGCTGACAACGGAGATATGTCAAAAAAGACCGTGGAACATCAAAAAGACTTTGTTGAAGGTCGACAATTATTTGCTCGGGCATATGAATATCGACATTTAGGGTATCGTAATGTGAAAGCAGATATTGAAGAATTCGTCGCAGGCCTGCCCAATGTGCGTTGGATTAAAAGTACTAATTATCGTGTTGAACAATGAATATAGAAGTATCAGTAGGGGAGATTGTTGATAAGCTTTCAATCTTAGACATTAAACGACAAAAGATAACCGATTCTGCCAAGTTGGAAAATGTTAATCGCGAATACTTGTATTTGCATGAAATAGTTTTTGCGGATTTGAATATTGCAATGTCTGATTATGAGCAGTTAGTTGCAATAAATGTTAAACTGTGGGATATTGAAGATGTTTTACGAGAAATGGAATCCAGAAAACAGTTTGATGACATGTTTGTGGAATATGCTCGACAAGTATACATTACAAACGACCTCAGAGCTGATATTAAAAAACAAATCAACTTGAAATATGGGTCTACATTTATAGAAGAAAAAAGTTATGCAAAATACTAAATGTTTAGTAGTTACATATGGTTTCTTTGGTGACATTATGTTTGCTACATCATTAGCAGAAACATTATCAACACAATATACACAAGTTGATTATTTAATTGGATTTCCACAAATGCAACAGCTTGTTGCTAATAATCCATTTATCAACCAAGTATTTGTTTCTAGTATTCCTGGACCTAGACCGGTTTTGGAATTATCTGGATATGATCGTGTTATTGAATTAAGTGAGTTACATTATGAAATTACGCCATGTGAAGAATATCAACAACAAGCAGGGTTTGATGTTGTTTCAAAATCATATCAAATATACACTACACCAGAATACGATGTTGTAGCAGAAAAATATATAAACGATATTCGACAAGAAACAGGTAAGCCGGTTATAGGAGTAATGTCCAATTGGCAACCAAAAACCTATTTATTTACACCGGAACAGTATGAAGCCGGAGTCGATGTTCCTAATTTAGGTTACGGTGGTAGTCATCGCGATATTCAATATATAATTGATGGCTTACAGGAACATTTTACATTGTATCCAATTGGGTTTGATTCAGCAAATCAACAACAAACTATACATGTAGCAGATACTGATACAAAGTCAATTTTGTTTGAAGCGTCTGTTTTAAAGCATTGCGATGCATTTATAGGAACTGAAGGCGGGTTAGCAAATTTAGCTGCCGGGGTAGGGTGTCGCACTATTTTAACTGGAGATTTCATATATCAATTATACGGACCTAACGGAGTATTAAAAAAGATAGAGTCTCCACAACTAGGACCAGATAAATATTTTGAAACGGTTGGACATTTGATGATGAATCCTTATTATACAGATAGTGAAGTTATAGAACAAATTATAGAAAGTTTATTATGAAAAAACATGTTTTTGTATTAGGATATAATGCAAATGATTATTTTACTGAATGGTTCAATTTAGCCAATTATTCTGATGAATATCAATTTTACTTTATCGATAACGGGCGACAGCAACTAAATTCGTATATAACTGATAATTTTGATGTCTATACAACCACAACCAATATTGGCTGCGCAGGAGGATGGAATTTTATATGTGATATCGCATTCAACCATATGGGACTAGAAAAAGTTATTGTTAGTGAAGAAGATTCCAGATTCAGTTTGGAAATTCTGGATGCATTGTGGGATAATTCAACTGCCACATCATTAGCTACCACATACAATAACGGATTTGGATATGCACTATATTGCATGCATCGAGACATATTTAATACGGTTGGTAGATTTGATGAAAATATACTATGGGCTGGGTGTGAAGATAACGATTATGACCATCGCTGTAAATTGCATAATGTACAAAACATAAATCTAAATGTTCCTAGTATGTTTAACGGAAATTCCACATCTACTGATCCAAATTCTCCTAGCTTAAAGGTTGGTCAACATAATGCAGAATACGTTAAACATAAATGGGGAAACTATCAGTATACAACACCATTTAATGGCACACCGCCGTTTGAATTTGATCCATTGTTAGAACAACATTTTGGCAAGTTAACAGAATTTCCATCAGTTACTGAATTTAAAAATTATACACAACAATGATACAAAAAAGCGACATACAAACATTAATTGGCAATCACGTAGCTCCATATATTTACAATAATAAAAATTTTATACCGGGCACTACTCCAATATATTACTCAGGACCATATTGGGATGAAAAAGAAACCGAAGCTGCAATTCATTCATTTTTGAATGGTAAATGGATTACTACCGGAGAACGAGTTTATAAGTTTGAACTCGAGTTTAGTAAAAAGTTCAATGTTAAACATTCACACATGGTAAACTCAGGTAGTTCAGCCAATTTGGTTTTGATTGCTGCATTGAAGCGTAGATTTAATTGGGCTGATGATGATGAAATTATAGTGTCGCCTGTTGGGTTTGCAACTACAATATCAGTAATTTATCAACATCGATTAAAACCAATTTTTGTTGATATTGAATGGGACACCTTGAATTTTGATTTGGATTTACTTGAACAAAAAATTACTCCAAAAACAAAAGCAATCTTTGTTTCTCCAGTACTAGGTAATCCACCGAACATTGATAGATTACTAGAACTATGTGAAAAATACAATTTGAAACTTGTTGGGGATAATTGTGATAGTTTAGGATCTAAATGGAATGGCAAATATTTAAATGAATATTACGTTGCATTTTCAAATTCATTCTACCCAGCACATCATATATCCACCGGAGAAGGCGGAATGATTTGTACAAATGATGATGAATTAAAAAAGTTATTTGTGTCAATTAGTTGGTGGGGTCGCGACTGCTATTGTATAGGATCAGCAAATCTATTAGCGTGTGGCACATGCGGTAATCGTTTTGATAAGTGGTTAGATAATTACGATGGCGTAATTGATCATAAGTATGTATTTTCAGAAATGGGGTATAATCTTAAGCCATTAGATTTACAAGGAGCCATCGGCATCGAACAGTTGAAAAAACTAGATGATATTGAATCAAAACGAAAAAGATCAAAAACTGTAATTAGTGATATATTTTTAAAGCATATACCAAATTTACGAACTCCGGTAACCTTAGAATCAGCAGAACCATGTTGGTTTGGAACTCCATTCATATGCGAAACACCGGGGCTGAAACATAAACTAGTAGAACATCTAGAAAAGAATAAAATACAAACAAGAAACTATTTTGCCGGGAACATATTACTACATCCAGGTTATAGTTTTTTAGATGATTCATCTAAATATCCAGAAGCTAACAAAGTTTTAGATTCAGTGTTCTTTATTGGAGCAGCACCACATTATACGGATGAGGTATTTATGTATATAGAACAAGTTATAAAGGATTTTAAATTTTGAACGTAGTTGTACTCGGACAAGGCTTATTGGGACAAGAATTAATTCGGCAAACCAATTGGGACTATATTTCCAGAACACATAACAATATTGATATTACTCAGTTATCAGAATGGTCACATTTACTAAATGATTCATACGATACTGTAGTTAACTGTATTGCATATACTGATACATACGGCGTAGATATGCAAACAGCGTGGGACGTTAATCTTCAAGCTCTCAACGATTTAATTGATGTATGCAATTCGACTAACAAAAAATTAATTCATATTTCTACCGATTATATCTATGCCGGCTCTGTACCAGTAGCATCAGAAACCGATGTCCCAGTTCACATACCAACTTGGTATGGTTACACAAAATTAGTTGGCGATGCATTAGTTCAATTACGAAGTAACAACTATTTAATTTGTCGATTATCACATAAACCTAATCCATTTCCGTATGATACTGCTTGGGTAGATATACATACAAATTGTGATTCTGTAGATGTTATTAGCAATTTAATTGTTAAACTGATTCATCAACAAGCAACTGGAGTCTACAATGTTGGTACAGATTCTAAAACTATATACGACTTAGCAATAAAAACCAATGATCGAGTTAAACCATCGTATAAGCCTGATCGGGTACCTGGTGATATTACAATGAACATTAACAAATTAAACAACTTTTTAAATATATGAAAATTGCATTTCATAGTGAACAACTAGGCCTTCGAGGAACTGAAATTGCCTTATTTGATTATGCATATTATAATCAAGAATTATTAAACAATGATTCAGTAATTATATCAAATCGAAACTCAGATTTAGCTGCATTGGATAAATTTCAAAAACAGTTTAATGTATTTTTATATGACAAATTTGATGATGTTATATCTTATATCGATCAAAATCAAATTGATGCCGTTTATTATATAAAAGCTGGTATGAATGATGGCAAACTAGTACCGAATGCTAAAAATTTAGTACATTCCGTTTTTCAGTTACATGATCCACACGGAGATGTATATGCATATGTATCTAAATGGTTATCAACACAAATGTCAGGCGGTACATTGCCATTTGTCCCGCATATTGTTGATATTTTAAAATACGACCATATGGAAAACTATCGTCAATTTTTTAATATACCAACAGATGCACTAGTATTTGGATATTATGGCGGCCCGGATTCATTTAATATTCCATTTGCTCGCGAAGCTGTTATAAATGTTGCACGAGCTAACAAAAATATGTATTTTTTGTTTATGAATTCTAATCAATTTTGCGATGAGTCAAATGTATTTTTTATAAGTGGCACATCTGATATGACTACAAAGATTGGATTTATTAATACATGTGATGCGTGTATACACGCAAGAAATGGAGGAGAATCATTTGGTTTAACTGTAGCTGAATTTTCTGTAAAAAATAAACCAATTATAACAACATCGTGGTGTGATTCCGGATTCAATGATTTAGCACATATTGAAATGCTAGGAGATAAATCAATAATCTATAACAACTATGACGAATTAATTGGAATTTTAACAAATTTTCCGGATATTATAAATAAACATGAAAATTGGAATGCATATTCAATGTATTCACCAGAGTTGGTAATGAAACAGTTTAACAACGTATTTTTAAAATGAAAATAATATATAGAATATCAGATGCTGGTTACAATAAAGTAAAGCCAGACTACATCAACAATGAATCATGTTTAAAAAATTTCTGCAATGTATTTTTTAATCATATTTATGACATTCTAATTATTGCGGACAATTGTAGTGATGCTACGTTAGCAATGATTAAACGATACATTGACCCAGCAAATATCATTCAGGTATCGGTTGGTAATGGTGCCGGCACATTCAATTTAGCGTTAGATAAAGCATTAACCTATGCAGATGATGAAATTGTGTATTTTGTAGAAAATGATTATTTACATAAGCAAGGTTCTCCAGATGTATTGAAACAAGGATTTGACTTAGGTGCATCATTCGTTGCACTATACGATCATCCAGACAAGTACTTAGATCCAAGCCGCGGCGGAAATCCATACTGTGAAGGCGGTGCTGAAGATACCCGTATTTACTTAACGGATTCATGCCATTGGAAAATTACTAATTCAACTACGATGACATTTGCTAGCAAAGTATCAACATTGAAATTTACAGAAACAATTCTGAGAACACACACAGCCGGTACACATCCTAATGATTTTCATATGTTTTTAGAATTGAGAAAACAAAACCAATTGTTAATAACACCGATTCCTGGTTATGCTACCCATGGTGAAACAGCTTGGTTATCACCATTAACAGATTGGTCAACACTATGATATCAGTAATAATTCCTACATATAAAAGTCCAGACGCATTGGATCTTTGTTTGCGTTCTGCAATTGAAGGACAATGCAATAAAAATCAGATTATCGTTGTTGTAGACGGGTACTATGACTTGAATAAAGAGGTCTTAGACCGTTGGAAAGATTCAATTGATATATTGAACTTAGAACAAAATGCAGGTCAATGTCGGGGAACTAATCTAGGTGTATACAATTCGCGATATGATAAAATACTTATTGTTAATGACGATAACGTGTTTCCAAGATTTTGGGATTCTACATTGGAAGAAGAATGGCAAGAAGGTGCTGTAATAACACCTAATCAAGTAGAACCGTTTCCTAGTATGTTTCCTCAGTTTATTATAGAAAATTTAGGAACTGACATTGCATCATTCGATCTTGAAGCATTTTGGTTGTTTGATTATCATTATGCATCTGGGGATAAAACTGAGGAATGTGGATCCACACTTCCTATCTTTATGTCAAAGCTTGATTATCTTCGAGTTGGCGGATGGGATGAAAATTATGAAATGGGTATGGTAGCCGATTGGGACTTTTTTTTAAAATGTCAACTATCAGGACTACGTATGCTAAGAACATGGAACTGTCATTTTTATCACTTTGCGGCAGTTTCTGCAAATGGAGAGAAACGTAACTTGGCAGAACAAGCCGGCCATGAATATGCCCGATACAAATGGGGTGGATACATAGGACACGATCCATTAACAAACAAAAAATTTATAACAAACAAATAGAAATTAGAATATGAAAATTTTAGTAACAGGTGGGCTAGGCTTTATTGGCTCAAACTTATGTAAACAATTGGTTGCATTAGGACATGGCGTAACATGTATTGACAATTTATCTTGCGGCACATTGGACAATAAAATAGAGAATGTTAAATACATTATAGATGATGTTAATAACATTGATAATATATTTAATCCAGCAGTTGATAAATTTGATGTTATATTCCATATTGCTGCAGTTGCACGTATTCAAATATCATTTAAACTACCATTAGAAACATATGACGCAAACACAACAGGAACTTTCAAAGTTTTAGAATATGCTAGACATACGGATGCAAAGGTTGTGTATGCAGGATCATCATCCCGTTGGCATAATCCTAGGATTTCACCATATGCTTTAAGCAAGTTCTTAGGAGAAGAAATTTGTAAGATGTATGAAGAGTGTTATGGACTTAAAGTGCAGATTGCAAGATTTTACAATGTGTATGGACCAAATGAAATTGTGGATGGCGACTATGCAGCTGTGATTGGAATTTGGAGAAAACAAGTACGAGACGGACAACCAATTACTATTATTGGTGATGGCGAACAGCGCAGAGATTTCACACATGTAGACCACATTGTTGATGGATTGATTCGAATCATGGAAACTGAACATTATATCGAGGATGCGTGGGAATTGGGTACTGGAGTAAATTATTCAATGAATGAAGTAGCAGCCATGTTTATAGAGAAGTTCAATTGCACAACAACATATTTACCAGATCAAAAAGGAAACTATCGTATAACATTACGTGAACGAGATGTAGCGTTAGAATTATTAAATTGGACACCGACAGATAAATTAAAGCAATATATTAACGGATTGTAATATGAATACATTAGGAATTATTGGCCAGGGGTTTGTAGGAAATGCTGTGCGATTAGGAATGCAACATGTATTTGATATTAAAGCATATGATAAAGATGGAAACAAATTTCGCAATGTTAACGGCATCGAAGATGTAGTTTTAAACACTGATATTGCATTTGTATGTGTTCCTACTCCGATGATGAAATCTGGTGAATGTGATTTAAAAATTTTAAATGTTGCACTAACAGAAATTCAAAACAACGTAATTGCATACAATAAGAAAAATTATATTGTAGTTGTTAAGTCTACTATTCCACCAGGAACAACAGATCGATTAAATAAATTATACACTGAATTGGATATTGTGTTTAATCCAGAGTTCTTAACAGAGTCTAACGCAGTTGATGATTATAAAAATCAAAATCGAATCATACTCGGAGGACCTAACTCTGCTACTACAATTGTTAAACGATATTTTGAAAAGGCATTTCCTAAAGTGCCAATCATTAAAACAAGCAGTACCATTGCTGAAATGATCAAGTATGTAACTAATACATTCTTAGCCACAAAAATTTCATTTGCAAACGAAATGTATCAGATCTGCCAAGGTTTAAACATTGATTATGATAAAGTAATCGAATATGCCCGTTATGATGATCGATTGGGCAATTCACATTGGTCAGTTCCTGGCCATGATGGCGATTTTGGTTTTGGGGGGCATTGTTTTCCTAAAGACATAGCTGCGTTAGCATATCTTGCAAACCAACTAGGTGTCGACAGAACAATGTTAGTAGCCGCAATGACTAAAAATGTTATAGTGCGCACAGACCTAGATTGGACTAGACAAATAGGTCGAGCAGTTTCTGAAGAATAATACTGCAATTAAATTCTAGTTACTGATATTTATACTTGAAGTATAAGAAAGTAGCTACATGAAAAATTTTATCAAAGAAATGTTTACCGGTGGAGACACCTCAATGAAACGAGTTATTGCATTTTTAGGATTCCTATTTATTTCTGTTACCATGGTGTTAAATTCATATTCACATGAATCAATTAAACCATCTACAGACCTAGTAGACGCAGTTAAAACTATTGTAATTATCTGTATTGCTGGTAATGTAGCTGAAAAGTTTTTAATGAAAAAATAAATAAAGGTTTAAACAGTCATGAAAATTACAAAAACAGGAACGGCCGGAATTGAAATAATCAAAACAATGGAAGGGTTCCGCGCAGCACCTTATAAGTGCCCTGCAGGAATTCCTACTATTGGTTACGGCGCAACTTTTTATCCAGGTGGTAAAAAAGTAACAATGTCCGATACTCCAATCACGGAAGTCCATGGCACAGACTTATTGAAAAGCATGTTAGCAAGTTTTGAGCAGTATGTAGATTCATATTGTCGAGATGACATCAATCAGAATCAATTCGATGCATTAGTATCATTTGCCTACAATCTAGGTCCAGCAAACCTAAAATCATCAACATTATTAAAAAAAGTTAATGCTGATCCGTCAGACGAAACTATCCGAGCTGAGTTCATGAAATGGACAAAGGCAGGAGGCCGCGTGTTAAGGGGTCTAGTTCGTCGCCGCGAAGCAGAAGCAAATTTATATTTTAAGAAAGATTAAACAACAATTACGAATAAGGATAGTTTTATGATACTAAAAAAAGGTGATAACAACGAGACGGTTAAAAAAATTCAAGTAGTATTAGGTGTAGATCCAGTAGGAAATTTTGGACCTAAAACAGAAGAAGCAGTTAAAGCGTGGCAAACTAAAAATGGATTAACTGCAGATGGAGTAGTCGGCCCAGCAACATTAGCTAAGATGGGAATCGTTGTAGAAGCAAAACCAGCATCGGTTTCAAAATACACAAAAGACCAAATTGAGTCAGCAGTAAAAGCAAAAGGATATAAATGGTTTGATGGCAACGATTATGTTTTAAATATAATCGGAGTTCGTAATTCAGCAACTGGACAGAAAGTAACCAATCTATTCGATGATCACATTACAGTATCTTACACCGTAAACGGAGAAGAAAAATTCCATTGTTGGTCAGCAACAACCGATCCAGGAACAAAAGGCGTAATGCAGTATGGAAACAAAGCTGGTGTTGCTCGTTTAGTAGAAGGACAATATATCGATTCACACATAATGCGTTTGCATGCCGGGAAGTATGAAGCATTAGGACAAAACAAACCAGTTAAAGTGTTCCGCGATCCAAACAAAGATATGGTATATGATGAAAAATCAATTCAAGAAGGTGTATTTGGAATCAACATTCATAAAGCCGGCGCTGATTCAACATATGTAGAAAATTGGTCGGAAGGCTGCCAGGTATTTAAACGTTCTGCTGATTTTGAAGAGTTTATGTCAATTTGTCGCAAAGCTAAAACAGCAAATGGTAATAAATTTTCATATACTTTAATTGAATCTTCAGATATAAAATGAAAACAACCGCTCTAGCAATAATATTATCCACAACGACCATGATATCATTTATATGTTCGTATTTTTTTAATCTATCTATCGACTATTACGAGCAATATCTAGCATTAATTGCAGTAGTGTTTGTCGATGGGTTTTTTGGTGTAATTGCTGGAATAAAGCGAGAAGGTTTTCAAACATGTAAAGCAATCAAAGTACTTCGAACAGCCGCAACATGGATTATAATTTTAACGGTGTTGCTGTCTGTAGAAAAAGGATATCCAGGAACTTCTTGGTTAAGTGAAACAATTTTAATTCCATTCATTATATTACAAATTATCAGTACACTTAAAAATGCATCGATGGCAGGGTTTATAAAAGCACCAGTTCTTAATCAAATTCTAGATGCATTAGATAAGCATAAAGGTATACGATAAATGATTAGTTTACATAAAATACTTAAAGGTATTACCATAGTAACATTAGTAGTTTTTGCTATAACAAAAGGTTTAGTATTCTTTTCAGTATTAGATTCTAGTTACATTACACGCGGAATTGAAATTGTGTGTTTTTTAGTGTTCTTACCACTATTTTATTTTTTAATGAAATCACACGCAGCTGATATAACAAGTACTTTATTAAAAAAAATAAAAGATACTGATGAGTTTATTGACACAGCTGCAATTATTTCAATTGCTGATAAAACTGGTAAAATAACATACGTTAATAAAAAATTTGAAGAAGTATCAGGATGGTCTTTAGATGAGGTTATCGGTAAAGATCATATCATCGTAAACTCTGGTCTACAACCCGATGGGTACTGGGGTAAGATGTATGAAACAGTGATGAAAGGTGAGATATGGAATGCAATTGTCACCAACAAAACAAAAACAGGTGACCTATATTATGTCGACACATACATTAGAGCCCGATTTGATAAACATGGCAATTTAGAAGGGTTTTCATCAATACGACAAGACGTTACGGAGCTTAAGAAAAAAGAAGTAGAAATTCGTAATAGAATGAATGCCATAAATAAATCTAACGCAGTTATTGAATTTGATTTAGAAGGTAACATTATTTTTGCTAATGACTTGTTTTTAACAACCATGGGATATGATTCAGCTGATGAACTAGTCGGAAAACACCACAGAATATTTATAGACGACACACATTTTAACAGTGAAGAATATGCTCTTTTTTGGAAAAAACTAAATGACGGTATATTATTTACCGGTGAAATTACAAGAGTTAAAAAAGATGGCTCTTTAGTGTATTTACAATCAACTTATAATCCAATTATCGGAATGGACGGCAAGATATATCGCATATTGAAAATTGCTACTAATATTACCGATTCATATGAACAAAAGAAAGAGATTGAAAAGAAAAATACGTATCTAGAACACGCAGCTAAGATATTAAGACACGATATGCATTCAGGTATTAATACGTATATGCCTAGGGGACTTAGTTCGTTAGAAAGAAGATTAAGTTCTGATGATATTAGTTCATTAAAAATTGAAGCCCCAATCCGCATGATTAAAGAAGGATTGAAACATTCACAAAAAGTGTATAAAGGTGTATATGAATTTACCAATCTCGTAAAAAAAGATGTTGTACTAAATAAAGCTGAATGTGATTTGAAAATGATATTATCCGATTACTTGTCATCAACTGCATACAGTAGTCAAGTTATTATCGACCAGTTACCAACCATCGAAGTAAACGAAGCATTGTTCTGTACAGCATTGGATAACTTGATTAGAAACGGTTTAAAGTATAATGATTCTGACACTAAGTTTGTTAAAATATATTCCGATGATGATACCATTTACGTTCAAGATAATGGTAGAGGTATTACACAAAAAGATTTTGATCATTTATCAAAACCATATACTCGGAAAGAAGGCCAAACTGAAGCTGGAACTGGTTTGGGTTTAAATATTTGTGTTGCTATTTTAGAAGAACATGGATTTAATATTACCTGTGAAAAAAATGAAACAGGCACAAAAATGAAAATAAAAATAAAGGAAAGCAAAAATGATTGATTCAATTTTATTGGTAGATGATGAAGATTTATTCCACTTAGTATTTGAAGATGCATGTTCATTGCTCGATATAAGTTTGTCTTTAAACTCATTAAATAGTTCCGACGAAGCAGCAAAACTGTTTCAAAAATGGTTTCAAAGTGGCGATGCTAACGATAAACCCGAATGTGTATTTGTTGACTTGAATATTATTGGTAGTTCGTTTGATGGTATCGAACTTATCAGAAAAATTAATTTTGAGTATGGTAATAACGTGGTTATTGGAATCATCTCATCATCAAATGAACCAGAAGAACAAGCAAAGGCAATTCAAGCCGGCGCACAGTTTTGGATAATTAAGTCAGATGATATCGAACCTCGTTTAGAACAATTCCGCGCAGACTATGACGGGTATAAAGCACGCACTGCCCCATTTAAAGTGTATCGATGATAGTATTAGATGATAATACTAAACAAAAATTAATTGAGTTATATGCCCGTAAAAATATAGCTCTAGAAGGCAACATTCTAAAGTTAATTGATTCAACCGATGATATTGAGTTTGATGCATATATAAAAACATGCACAACCCGCGATAAAGAAAATCGACGAAAACGATTAGAAATAACCAAACAAATACAAGATCAAAACAAACAACTAGTTGAATCAAACGAACAAAATCAACAGTTGATGATAGAACTTCAACAAGCAGCAACGGATGCAGAACAATCCAAATGTGATGCTGAAACAGCCCGCGATGCCGCCATGGACAGTTTAGACATGATACAAAAACGAACTCAGTTCGAGTTAATCAATCTAATTGTTCGTATATCACTTATTATCATAATCGGAGTAGGTGTCACAACTACCGTTATATATATGGTTGCATTGTTTGTTAATAAAGATACTCAGATCATTGGTAGCACGTGGAGTAATATGTTTGGTATATTGCTAACAAATGCTTTTAGTATCATCGGCACTATCATGGGTGTTAAATACGCATCTGACTCTAATAAATAATTACTTTGAATTCTGTAGTAAATTTCATATTATATGATATGAACTATAAATACATTATATTTTCCATATTAATTTTTTTAGTAGGACAAAGCTTCGTTTGGATACAAACAAATGGACCATTAATATGGCCATGGGCTAAAACATACCGATGGGCACTTATGCTAATGGGTGTTCCAATCACTTGGTTGTTTATGGAAGCAACACGATTTGCAGTTACCGGGTTTGACGGTGCATTTTGGCCGGGTCGATTTGTTTCATTTGTTACTGGTATTACTATGTTTGCCATCATGACCTGGGTATTCCGGGATGAAGCCATCAATTTAAAAACAGCAGTGTCTCTCGGATTAGCATTTGCATTGATTTTAATACAGCTCTTTTGGAAATGATGATATTTATAATAAATAGGAAATTATAATATGAATCAATCTACAAACATTACGTTAGATGTTGTATTGCGAGAAGCGATACTTCGTGATATCAAACCTACACCGACAGACACTAATACATCAGCTCTTCAGAATGAGTTAACTATAGAAGCAGTGCTCCGCGAAGCTTTTCAAAAAGATGCAGTTTTAAGTGAACAATTATTAACTGCCCGGGAAGAAGATTCACTAACAAAACTTGTAACACAAAAAACAACATTTGATCCGTTAAAGCCAGATCCAAATTTACGAGTATTCCCTACACAAATGGGGCCTAATTCATTCTTAACGAAAAACGAAAAAGAAATGGATAAGATAATTGCGAGTAAAAAGTTAAAACCATGGCCAGAGAATTTAGCCCCAGCAGAGCAATTGTTTAAAACCCAAGTATTCCGTACAGATAAATTATCTCCAAACAATGCAGGACGTTTAACGAATGCTGCGGTAAACTCGTATAACTGGCAAGTCCCGGTGTATGCCGCAGATTTAAAATCAGGAACATTGTTTCATTTCCAATCTGACGGATATGTTTATATGCGACCAGATTTAAGTACTAGTACTAAATTCAAATGGAAGCTAACTGGAAATAAAATTCAAATAAGTAATCCAGGCGGACAAGTATTCGGATACATTTATAAAAAAGGTAAAAATTTAATATTTAACTTAACCGATGATGTAAAATCTGGTGAATTTGATGTGTATAAGGAATCCGGGTGGATTAAAAGATTCTTTTTAATAGCAGGACATGGACTTAAAGATCCAAATTTATATAAGCGTTCAGCACGTGGATTTGAAGATATATCCGATAAACCATTAGAACAAGTAAAAGATACCATACAGTCTATATTGGATTGGGCAGGATTAATTCCAGGATATGGTGATATAATTGATTTACTTAATGGAATTGCTTATTTCATTCGCGGCCGCAAATTAGAAGGATGCTTATCAATGATTGCGGTTATTCCATTTGCTGGTAGTATCATTAAGTTAGGTAGTAAACGACTTATAGCAGCGGTAAAATTTGGTGGTAAAGTTGGACCAGAAGCGATACAAGCAGCAATGAAATCAGAAGAAGCATTCCTAGAAATGTGGAGAACAAATGCACGCCAACGTAAAAATGTAAAAGAATTTATTAAAAAGTTTAGCAAACTAGCTAAAATAAAAAACTTAAAACAATTATTATTAAATTTTGTAAAAGGTTTTCGGGCAACAAATGCTGCGTTATCGAGAATTGGAGAACAGTTGGTATTACGGTATGGCGATGCATTCCAAAACTGGGCTCTTATTAACGCAGCTAAATCAGAACGATTATTAAAAATTGCAGAAGAAGGTGCGGATGAAGTATTTTTAGCTACTGCGGTTAAAACATATAGCAAAAAAAATAAAAAAGAAATTTTACTTGCTACATCTAAATTCTTCAAAAACACTGCCCCAACCATGTTAGGAAAAGTATGGGGAAATGTTGTTGCAATGCTTCCAAAAAAAGTATGGGATTCGGTAGCCTCGAACATGGTAAACTCATTTACGGTTTTATGTAGAAAACGTCCGGATGTATTCTTAGCATCAGTGTTAAATACGCCTGGCGGTAGAACGATATTGTTTAATATTTTAAATAAAAACAGAGATTCTATAACAACATGGATTAAAACGGCAGCATTTAGATTACCAGGCGGTGCTGTAAATATAAACATGCTTCGAACATTGGGACTACCTGCAGATTTATTGAATACTACTACTAAAAATATCGATGCTGAGATTTGGGGTGCAATTGCAAAAACTATCAACTCTGGTAAAGGTGATGAAATTTACAAGAAAATAATCGTTCCATTGTTCATGGCTACAAAAACAGTAGGCGGTAGCGTAGTAGGTAAAGAAGCACAACGACTTTGGACCAACCAATTTATTAAAGAAACAATTAATACAGGTAATTTAATTTTTGTCGAATATACAAAAACGTTTTGGGCTAGATTCTGTGCACTGTTACCAAACGCAATTCACCGTACATATGATGCCGGCCGCGTACTTGGAACATTCAAGTATGATTGGAGATCTTCCGGGATTTTAGATCCACTGTTTGAATCACCAATGAAATGGCTAAGTACGAATGGCGGTGCGTGGCTGAGTTGGCTCTTTAAAGCAATTGAGATGATGTTGTATGTTATAAAACGATTGTTTGCTAGACCAAAAGCATTAGATGTAATTTACAATGAATTTCAAGATTTACTAGAAAAAACTGGCGTGTATACCGAAAACCGAGACCAGCGACAAGGATTCATTGTATCATTATTAGCATGGGCATTTGGATCATTTAATGCGGTACGAAACATGTATAACTCATATGTTAAACCAGTAATAAAAGGCGCCGTAGAAGGAACGGATAAAATAGCATCAAAAACATTACCAGTATATAAATCTGATCCAGGCGATTATGATTTTGTAACACGAGATGAAAAAGGTAATGTTGAAAAAGTTAAGTTTGCTACACCGACTGCTACTAATACGAAATAACAATGATAACCGAATATCAAACACATAGCACACTTAATCCAAAGCTTTGGGATGGAGACAAACTTCATCCCAAGCTTCGTGTTGGGTTCATGAAAATTGCAAAAGCATTTTACAATTTCTTAGAAGTACGTTGTGATATCCATGATGTTATAATCATCGGTAGTAGTGCTAATTACAATTGGACGGAACATAGTGATATTGATTTGCATGTTGTTATTAACTATTTAGAAATTGGAGACAATCTACACATAGTTAAAAATTATATGCATGCAAAGAAAAGCATATGGAACACTACACACCCTTTAACATATAAAGGCATGAACATTGAGTTGTATGCCCAAGATTCAAATGAGGACTTGCATTCATCAGTAGGAATATATTCCGTGCTACGTGATAAATGGATACGCAAACCAGCCTCCGACACTGTTACTGTAGATGATGGAGCCATTCAACAAAAAGCAGAACCATACGAATACGATATTGATTCACTCAAAGAGACGGATCCACACATAGAACAAAAAATTAAAAACATCACACAACGACTCCAGCATCTTCGCCAAACTGGTTTAGAAGCAGAAGGCGAGTATTCGGTGGAAAACATGGCATTCAAACATCTACGTAATAAAGGATATATCGAACGTTTAAAGAACCTTGAAAAAAAGATTACAATGGGTCAACTTGCGTTAGAAAGTTCTTTAAATGAAATCAATATGGCTGACACAGTTAACAAAGCAAAGGATAAAGTAAAACACTTTATTTCGGCAATGCGTACTGAGAAAGATGAAACCAAACAAGCCATGGTGATGCTGCTTCGTCATATTAACGGTGAGAAACTAACTTCGGAAGAATGGGCATGGGTTCGTAACCAAATGAAAGATGTGGTGAAACTGTTAGGACTAACTACAGTAGCAATTATGCCAGGTGGTAGTTTAGTAGCAATACTAGCAAAGGCACTCAAAATGGATAAACATATTATGCCATCTGCCTTCCTAAAATCAGACGATGAAAAAGAAATAACAGAATCATTGGTTTTGCATGTTACGCGCAAACGACCATTAGACCTTAAAGGTTGGGCCAATGTTATACGAAAAACAGGCGGAGTAATTGATCCAGAAGGACAATGGAAACATCCAGGCTTCTGCACCATGATACCAACTCCAACCGGGGCGATCACAATGCGTGAAGTAGCACATCCTGTGTTAGGAATTGATGAAACGGGTCATATGCTAATGATGCATCCAGAACATGATTATCAGTTTCCAGGACGAACTGTGTTTGAAATACCACAAACGGCTCAGTATCAAACAATGATCATGCAACTTAGAAACTCAATGAACAATGGAGGAATTGATGCAAAGTAAAGGCTTAGGCGACGATATTAAAAAAATAACTGTTGCAACAGGATTAGATCAGCTAGCAAAACGAATTGCACAGATACTAGATGAAGATTGTGGGTGTGATGATCGACAGGCCTGGTTAAACGAACAAACAAAAAATTGGCCGATATATAAAAAAAGGAACATAGACAATGGCGATAATAAATAAAACAGGTATTACCGACGGTGGTACTATACAAGCAGCACATGTAACTAGATCGATTGATGCATTAAGTGGAGGTAGCACTGATACCGTTATAGCTAGCGGATCATTTACAGGATCATTTACCGGGACATTGTTAGGCACAGCATCATTTGCAACAACTGCATCATATGCAGTGAATGCAGCTGGGGCTGCAGAGTATATGACTCTTACATTTTTTCATTCAATGAAAACAAATACTACTTCTGGTAGCATTAACTATATAGGAGGCGTTCCAACAGCGCCATATCCAACTGCTAACCGAATAGGAATATTTGCACCATTTACTGGTGTTATTGTGTCGGGTAGCGCTACATCATATACTACGACTCAAGGCGCTGCAGATGTCAAAGTTAGTATAGCAAAAAATGGTACTGTTGTAGGTCAAGTTGCTGCTGGTTTAGATCTTACCTCATTTGTCGATAAAGCTGTAAGCAATTCGGCAATAGATGTATTACTCGGTGATTTAATTAATATTCAACTTCGAGAAAGTGCAACTACGTCTGCAGTATATGGTATTAACGTTGTATTGCAGCTAAAGAAATCATAATGATATTTATAATAAAGGAACAATATGAAACTTACAAAAGAACAAATTCTAGGAATTGTTCGTCACGCATTAACTTTTGTCGGAGGTATCTTCGTGATGAAAGGTTTAGTTGACGAAACTGTAGTAACTGAGATTGTTGGTGGAGCAATGACACTTACGGGTGCAATTTGGTCTATCGTTGCTAAAAAGGCATAACATGAAACGACTGAACGAATGTGGTTGTAACTCTGAAATGGATTATACCAACACTAGCAATTACATGTTTTTTGAAAACTTAAAGACTATCAAAAAATCGGTAGATGCATTGTTGCAAATGGATCCGGCTCAGGTAGATCGAATTCTTTCTAATGGACATGGGTGGGCAGTAGATCATATTGCAACATCCAAAGACGATGTAGAAGAAGTTGGTGGATTCATCATGAATTCGTTGCAAACAAGTCCTAAGGGAATGCAACATAGCAATGATGATGCATACAATTCACAGCAACCACAATTCGTACCAGTTACGCTTAACAATCAAGCTGAAATGAAAAACTTTATTCGTGAGATTATTCGCAAAGTAAAATCCGGATATCGCTTATACAGCCACGCAGGTAAAAACTTAGGAACATTTGATTCTAAATCAGCCGCGGAGGAACATGAACGGGAAGTTCAATATTTTAAACATAAAAAATAAGTTATATGGCGTATTTAAACGCAAATGTTCCAACTCTAACATGTTATATACGAAATGAGTTTTTATTTAACCATGAAAAAGGTCATGGTGAATTCACAGCCGCAGATGTGCACAGTGTTGCATCTATTCAAAAAAGAACTCCATTATTTGAGGCATTCTTAGAAAATGGAGTCAATTGGACTAGAAGGCCCATTAATGCATTTGCATGGCGAAAAGATGCAGAACGATTACCACTAACAGAACATGTTTATTGGGACTGTTTTTCATCATACATTGATGTGCAAGTACGAGAGCGATTATCCGGGTTACGAGCAGATTTAATTTCCATAACAGGTGTAAAACGCCAGGGTGTATATTTATTCACTCTGGATTGGTCACATGAAAATCGAAACGTGTTAGACACAAACTTCTCTGAAACTCCAGAACACAAATGTGGACATGTATTCAAAATGGATAATGGCAACTACTTTATATATCCTAACAACCGCATCATATGGATCGATACTGCTTGGACGTATAAACGAATTGACAAAAATCCAGGATATAAAATTGATATGACAGTTTATTCAGTTGAAGGTAAATCTGGATATGAAACAGATTATTCATATATAACTGAATTCAAACCGGAGAAACCAAACAAGTAAATATTTATTAATATGAAACTACGTAATTTACTTTTTGAAGCAAAAGACAAACCAGATACTTTTGAATCATTTGCTGACACCCGCGAGTCTGGTGCAGAAAAGATTTCTGACAATGCAAAAAAGAAAGGCGGGTTAGCTCTACTAACATGGCACCATTTCAAAGTAAAACTGCCATACTACAAACGGGCTGCAGAAGGTAAATTTGATTTAGAAGCCGCAAAAAAAGAATATGATGCTACCTACAAGAAAATATCTACTTCCATGACTCAAATCGAGTTTCAACGAGAAGTAGGTCGATTAGAAGTTTTAGGTGAGTTGATCATTCGGAACAGCAAATAATCTGATTAGTTATCAATTTGGATACCACAAAATAATTTCATATAATATAGTATGGAAACAAAGAATTTTATAGACACAGTATTCATTAAATCTATTAACGTCATGTCCACAAACAAGTGGGAATGGCCAGGCCAATGGAACATGGATCGGAAACTAAGATTTTTAAACGATTCTTTAAATTATGCAAAAGAAAATGAGTTTTGGGAACAAGCAGCAATCATCAGAGATGTCACAGAAAAAATTAACAAAGAGACGGGGCCAGTATCAAGTAGTATTGATGGATGATGCCGTAAATACAGTCGAGCATGTAGTCGATTGCCTAATTGAAATCTGCGGCCACAATTATTATCAAGCAGTTCAGTGTGCTACAATTACACATAACAACAAGCAATGTTCGGTATTTGTAGATGCATATGATTTATGTCTTGATATATGTGATGACTTGCGAGATCAAGGGTTAAACGTAACAGTTATAAAACAATCAAAATGATTAATTGGATAAGAAAAATTCGCATTGGGTTTTTACACGCCCGATATCATCGAATCCTGCGCAAAGCAGATCAGGCACGAACTATACAAAATGTAGTTGAGTTCAAAAAGTATATATACCAAGCAGAAGATGTTTGGAGACGAATAGTTGTATTAACAGAAAAAATGAAATAAGGTTATGGGTAAAAAATCTGCACACTCCGGGATGTCCCCGAAAGATCGTAGTATTAATATGATGGATAAATTCATCACACGAAATATAAATCGAGAAAAGAATCAACCACGCCTACCAGCACGTCGCAAAGATCCAAATGTGCCAATTGATTTGTGGCCACTTAAGGATCAACTCGAACATCAAGATACAATGTCAGATGCAGAACGCTTTGATGAATTGTATTCAACCTATTCTACTTGGTATGATGAAGTAAAGCGTCGTAGTGGGGTATATCCGGCCACGTTCCTCGACTTTACCAGAAACTTAAAGCCTGAGATGCGTGAAATGTGGGAACGCAAGACACTGCCTAAAACCGCGGTATTAGAGCTTCGTAAAAAGGGTGTTTATTGATTATGGACAAGCAGTATAAATATGTATATGGACGAGGCAGGGAATCTTTTAACCTGCCAGAGTCAGATATTCGTTATGCTATGTCCAACACCAAATCAAATGCAGAAGCGGCACGCTTTCTCAAAGTGTCTTTCACTACCTGGAAGAAATATGCAAAAATGTATGTGGATCGGGAAACAGGTAAGACACTTTATGATCTGCATACCAACCAAGCCGGCTTAGGCATTACCAAAGACTCACAACGAGCCACAGCAGGTATATATTCAATTGATAAAATACTAGAAGGACATTATCCAAATTATCCGGGTTGGAAACTTCGCAACAGACTCTTCGCCTTGAACATTATGCCGGAGCAATGTGCATGTTGTGGATATGCTGAACGCAGGGTAACAGACGACACAGTGCCGTTGTTATTAGATCATATGGATGGGGATGAAACCAATCATCGCATAGAAAATTTGCAGATGCTTTGCTTGAACTGTTACTATCAACAAACCGGTAATCCATTCAACAAAGACAAAGAAACATTCTGGAACTATAATTTATTAGGCTGATATTTATTAATATGATATCAATGAAAACACTTATTACAGAAGGACGCTATGACGCGTTAGTTACTAGTTTATCGCGTACATTGTTATCAGTTGTTAAAGATAGTTTTGCATCAACTAAGGATCCTAATGGTGAGTTTGCTGGCAAGAAGATATATTTTACAGATGCAGCCACTGCACCACAGATTACTAGTGATGAGCTTGAAGAGATATATTTTGAAGAGGTTTCAAACGAAACTATTCCATTAGAGTTTTATCTTTCACTTAAAGTGCAATGGATCGATGGCCTAAATAATTTTAATTATGGAGGCGATGCTTATAATAGCACTAAACGAGATTCTGATGAACCACCATTAATTGAAGTACGATTCGAAATTGATCCTGCAGAGTATCCTAAGGTTTTAAGTGAGGTTGCAATGCAATTGCGAGATGTGCTACGACATGAAATCGAACATATCACTCAATCAGGATGGAATACTATTGATGGCAAATACATTGCATCGGATATGCCACTGCGAAAGAAGATTGAGGCTGGACAAGTGCCACCATTCAAATACTTCATGTTGCCAAAAGAAATTCCGGCAATGATACATGGACTATATCTTAAAGCAAAAAAGACTCGTACACCATTCCGCGAAGCAGTAACAACATTCTTGCAAGGCTTTGTGGAAAGTGGTGCTATCACTGATGCAGAAATGCAAAAGGTGTTGGCAACTTGGAAATCATATTTACCTAAATTAGCAATACGACAGGAGTTGTAAATGAATTATATTGATGAATCTGCACCATGCTGGTCCGGATATGAAATGATTGGAATGAAGAAAAAAGGAGGACGCAAAGTTCCGAACTGTGTTCCAATTAAAGAAGCAGAAGGATATTGTGCTCAATGTCTTGTAGAATACATTGAACGCAGTGTTAATGAATCAGAACATATTAATCTGATTGAACCTGGTCTTAATGAAGCTGAGTACCAAGGACGCAAAGTTAAATTGGGCAAACCAATGCGTGGCGATGTCAAGAAGTTCAAAGTGTATGTACGCAATGCAGAAGGCAATGTAGTTAAAGTTAACTTTGGTCACGGAGGTACCTCAGCAAAACGTGCTGGTCAAAAAACAATGCGCATAAAGAAATCTAATCCAGCTCGTAGAAAATCATTCAGAGCTAGACATAATTGTGAAAATCCAGGCCCTCGCACAAAAGCAAGATATTGGTCTTGCCGAGCTTGGTAATTAAAGTTTTATTTATTATATTTGGAGTGTAGTAATGGCAGATCGAATTGAAGAGATAATGATGAAGGCATACAAACAAGGTGTGCACGAACAAGTATTTGAACTAGTAGACAAACTAAAATATGACCATCGATTTGATTTAGCTCGAGCCTACGAAGTAGCATTCGAACAAACAATGTCACGTTATGAACAACCAGATACTAAAAATTAATTTAGGTGCTTCCCGAGAATCACAAAAACAACAAGGCTTCTTTGATGGACGATTTGTTTCTAGAACGGAACAATCTAAAAAAACATATACCCGTAAAACAAAACACAAAAACAAATCACATGAATAAACTATTATTAGCATTTGTATTTTTAGCAGGATTTGCTAGAACACAAACCGTTATTGAATTCGATAACATGGAAACTTCTTCAACAACTTATCTGTCAGCAGGTTGGTTGTTTGGTGCAACATCAGGTTGGTTTACTAATGCATCTGTATCTCCATCCACATCTGCAGCAATTCTTGGCGTAGGTAATGGTTCATCTGGAATAGAACAAGATTGGTATTCACTACCAACTGTAACTTTGGATCCAACCAAAATGTATGAACTTAGATTCCGAGTAGCATCCTATACATACTCATCAGCTTCTGCAACACGCGGTTTAGATGCTGCTGATTATTTAAGTGTGCAAGTATCAGCAAACGGTGGCACATATGTAAATGAAATGAGAATTACAGGCAATTCAAATGCAACATGGCCTTATACCAACACCGGTGTAGTTATACATACAGCAAACGGAACATTTACAAATTCAGCAGCACCAACCGGCGATGTTTACCAAGCAGCAGCAGGAGCATCAACCGCAACTCCAGCAACATACACATTGATGTTAGCATCAAACTTAACATCAGTTGCTGTAGATTTTTATTGTCGAGTTAATTCAGCCGGGGAAGAATGGTGGTTAGATAATATTGAACTAATTCAAATTGATCCGCTACCGGTAGAAATGATGTCCTTCGAAGGACTACCAACGCAATCTGGAAACTTATTGGCATGGAAAACAGCCTCAGAACATAATTCAGATTACTATTGGATTGAACGAACAACGACCAGTGAGTTTACAGAAAAATCAGTTATCGGTCTGGAACCAGCAGTAGGAAACAGTACTATGGTTTCATCATATACATTTATTGACAACGACTTTGAGCCAACCATGAATTATTATCGTTTAGTTCAAGTAGACAAAGACGGAAAATTTAAAATATACGGACCAATACTAGTTGATAACACAGCTGACAAATATGTTGTTAAACTAATTAACATGATGGGTCAAGAAGTATCCGCGGGCAGTCTTAACACCATGCACGGAATATATTTCGAAGTATATAATGACGGAACTATGAAAAAAGTTTACAAATAGGTTGGTTTCTATCAAAAGATTTCTTATATTTATAATATATAAAAATCAAAAGAGTTATGAAAAAAGAAACTTATGGTATCGTTGAAATCGATGCAAAAGGCGTACGTGTAATTGAGGTAAACACCGGCGCAAACATTACGCACTTGTTCCGCGCGGACATGATCAATTTGGCTGCAACCAACATGGAAGGGCTAAAGTATAATTTTGACACGTGTCGCGGTAAGCGAGTGCCAATGGCAGATATTCCTGCAGAGCCACGCACCCCACAAGTAGCAGAAGCTACAGAGATGGATCCGGTGATGGCATTCATTAACAATGCTAAGAACATCAAGCCGGCTGACCTAGAAATGTCTGACATCAAATGGAAGTACTTGGTTCGTTCAGCAGTTCGTGGCAAGAACATCATGATGGTAGGACCTGCAGGTTGTGGTAAGACACAAGCAGCAAAGGCTTTGCCACAAGCAACCGGCCGAGCATTCTTTTATTTTAACTTAGGAGCTACACAGGATCCGCGTGCTACTCTGATTGGTAACACGCATTTCAAAGCTGGCGAGACCACATTTGACGAGTCAGCGTTTGTGAAGGCTATCCAAACTGAGAATGCTGTAATCTTGCTTGACGAGTTGTCTCGTGCGCATCCTGAGGCATGGAACATCCTTATGACAGTGTTGGATGAGGGTCAGCGTTACCTTCGCCTAGACGAAGATGTTGATGCTCCGACTATTAAGGTTGCTGAGGGTGTATCATTTATTGCTACGGCAAACATTGGTACCGAGTATACATCGACACGCGTGCTTGACCGTGCCTTGATGGATCGTTTCGAAATCATTGAGGTTGATATCCTTTCCATGGAGCGTGAAGCAGCACTATTGACTTATAAGTTTGGTAACAAGGTGACACCAGAGCTTATTCATGCAGTGGCTGACATTGCAGACTCTACTCGCAAAGAATGGAGATCTGAAGACGGTAAACTCAGCACCATGGTATCCACTCGTATGACGGTTCGTATTTGCGACTTGTTAGCAGATGGATTCACTTTGATTGAAGCTGCTGAGGTAGCAATCCTTCCTTTCTTTGATGCATCAGGAGGTGCAGATTCTGAAAGAACCTTTGTGAAACAAATTATTCAGAAACATATGGCAACTGCAGAGAAAGACATTTTCAATGTAGGAGCCGATACAGATAACTTAAACAATATCCCATTCTAAGATCTTTTTCATAGCTCAAGAAAATGGAGTGACCCGTTTAACCTGATAGGCATAACGGTTAGTGTGTAAACAGCTCCATTTTTTTAATCTTTTTGGTTGGATAATACCAAATAATTTCTTATATTTATAATATATAAAAAGAGTTGATATGAAAAGAGACATTAAATTTCCCAATGCAATTCAAGCCGGCACTGGCTTCCGCGGATACCAACGCGCAGCATCAAGCTTTTGGTTAAACGAAGATTTTGATACCGACTTTGGCCGAGGCAAAAGCACCGACTTTACCAAATTGGCTGCAGCTCAACGAGCTATCGGTAACTTTGTTAATATCGTTACAGGCAAGCAGATCCCAGTAGTATTCCAAAGCAACGACCAAAGTTACACCGATGGCGAGAAAGTTGTGATTGGTACCAAGTTGGAGGACAAGAACTTTGACCCAGCTGTAGGATTAGCATTGCATGAAGGTTCCCATATTGCATACACTGACTTTACCATGTTTAAAGGTTCTCATTCATTATCTGGTACTAGGATGGGAAAGATTGTTCAGATGCAAGGCTTGGATCCAGAAATGACAATGACCAACCGCGACTTTGCAGTAATCAAAGACTTATTGAATTGGGTTGAAGACCGTCGCATCGATTATAAAATCTATACTAATGCTCCGGGATACCGTATGTATTATGAAGCAATGTATGACAAATACTTCAACGACAAAATTATTGACAAAGCGTTGATTGGAAACGAGAAGACCGATGAAGATTGGGACACGTACATGTTCCACATCATCAACTTCACTAATCCAAACCGACAATTAGATTCGCTTAAGGCTTTGCGAGATATATGGAACCTAGTAGATCTTCGCAACATTGATCGCTTAAAGACTACCGAGGATGCTTTGATGTTGGCTATTGATATGTTCCGCATAGTAAGATCCGCAGTAGGCACATTGCCATCAGTACCAAATCCCGGGACAACTCAGCCGACACCACAAGCAGGAGGAACTCCACAAGCAGGAATACCAGGAGATGCAGATTCAGAAGGCGAACCGTCTGACAGCGAAGGCGAAGGAGAACCTGGCGATGGTGGCGATGGATCTGATGACGACCAATCAGAAGAAACGCATCCTAAGATGTCAATGAAAGAGTTGGATAAACTGGCAAAGGCTATCCAAGCTCAACGAGAATTCTTGTCCGGCGAGCAAAAGAAACAAGGACGTCTTAGCAAAAGTGATGCAGCAGTTGTTAATGCTCTTCGCGAGTCAGGAACCGAAACCCGCGATGTGTATACTAACAAAGCAGGCGATGGCTGTCCGGTGACAACGGTTGTTATTAAGAAGCTAACTCAATCTATTGTATGCAGTTTGCCTCAGTTGTTTTCTAGCAATGCGGCTGATGTTATTAACGGAAAACGACAACTCACTGATAATGGGTATGGTGTACGAGACATGGTCCGTATGAATGAAGCAGTTAATCGAGGTATTGTTTTAGGCAAGCAGTTAGGAAACAAATTGCAACTACGTAGTGCAGACCGCACACTTAAAACTACTAGATTGACAGCTGGTAAGATTGACCGTCGATTGGTATCACAATTAGGATATAACAATGCTAATGTGTTCCACCGCATCGTAACTGACCGTTACAAGAACTATTTTATTCATATTTCAATTGATGCATCCGGATCGATGTCTGGCGACAAGTTGGAACAAGCAATTACCTCAGCAGTAGCAATCGCACAAGCTGCAGCAATGACCACAGGAATCCGAGTGCAAATATCTTTGCGAGGAACATCCAATATTGCAGGAAGCAGTGAGCGTTGTGTGACTGTGTATGCATATGACTCAGCTCACGACAAGATTAGCAAGATCCGAAACATGTTCAAATATCTTAGCACATTTGGTTGTACTCCGGAAGGTGTAGCATTCAAAAGTATTGAGAATGACATTAAAGCGGATGCTAAAGGCGATGAATTGATTTTCATTAACTACTCAGATGGAGCACCTACCGCAATTAGCGGAGCAGATTATTGGTTTGATCCTGTGCAGTTCACAAAGCGTTGCGTGGATGGAATGCGCGAGATAGGTATCAATGTTATTAGTTACTTCATCTCACACGGGTCATATGAAACTGATGTGCGATGTTTCAAAACTATGTATGGTCAGGATGCTCAATTCATTCGTCCAGAAAATATGACCGAGGTTTCCAAAACAATTAACAAAAAATTCTTGGAAATGGCTCAGTAAATATTTATATTAAATAAAGTTATAAAAGGAAATAATCTATGGCAAAACAAATTGAATTTAATTCAGAAGCAAGAACAAAACTAAAACGAGGTGTTGATACCTTAGCAAATGCAGTTAAGGCAACCCTAGGACCAAAAGGTCGCAACGTAGTAATCGGTAAGAAGTATGGTAGTCCCCACGTCACAAAAGATGGTGTCTCGGTAGCAAAAGAAATTGAGCTGTCAGATCCAATCGAGAACTTGGGTGCACAAATGGTTAAGGAGGTTGCCGCAAAGACAGCCGATGTAGCTGGAGATGGAACTACCACAGCAACCGTGTTAGCACAAGCACTAGTAACTGCAGGACTCAAAAGTGTAGCAGCAGGAGCTAATCCAATTGACTTGAAGCGAGGAATCGACAAGGCAGTAGGATGCGTTGTATCTGAACTTAAATCTATGTCAAAAGAAGTTGGATCTGACAACGACAAGATCAAACAGATTGCAACTATCTCTGCAAACAATGATGAGACTATTGGATCGCTAATTGCTGAGGCAATGAAAGTGGTAGGTAACGATGGAGTCATTACTGTGGAAGAAGCCAAAGGAACACAAACTGAAGTTAAGACAGTTGAAGGTATGCAGTTCGATCGTGGCTACTTGTCTCCATACTTTGTAACCAACCAAGAGAAGATGATTGCTGACATGGAACAGCCTTGCATATTGTTAGTAGACAAAAAGATTTCTTCAATGAAAGAGTTGTTGCCAATCCTAGAACCAGTAGTTCAGACAGGTCGCAGCTTGTTGATTATTGCTGAGGATCTAGATGGTGATGCATTGGCTACACTTGTAGTGAATCGTATTCGAGGAGCACTTAAGATTGCAGCAGTGAAGGCACCAGGCTTTGGTGAGAAGCGTAAAGAGATGCTCGAGGACCTTGCTGCATTAACAGGTGGTACTGTTATCTCAGAAGAAAAAGGATTAACACTAGCAGATGCAACATTGGATCATTTAGGTAGTGCAGAGAAAGTAGAGATTACTAAGGACCGCACCACAATTATCAATGGCGATGGTGAGACAGAAGATGTCAGAGAACGAGTTCGTCAGATCCGTTTGTCTATTGAGAATGCTACATCTGATTACGAGAAAGAAAAACTGCAAGAGCGCTTGGCTAAATTAGCAGGAGGTGTAGCAGTACTTTATATTGGAGCTCCAACTGAGACTGAAATGAAAGAGAAGAAGGATCGTGTTGATGATGCATTAGCGGCTACTAGAGCAGCAGTAGAAGAAGGTGTAGTACCTGGCGGGGGAGTTGCTTTGATTAGATGTTTAACCGCGTTAAATGAACTAAAAAGCACCAATGAAGATGAGAATATTGGTATTGGTATTGTAAAACGTGCGGTTGAAGAGCCTTTGCGTTGCATCGTAGCAAATGCCGGAGGCGAAGGTAGTGTAGTAGTACACTTTGTAGCAACGGCAACACCTCACTCAGCATATGGTTACAATGCTCGTACTAATGAGTATGGCGATATGATTGAGATGGGTATCATCGATCCAACCAAAGTTACCAGAACGGCTATCGAGAATGCAGCCAGCATCGCAGCAATGGTGTTGATGACCGAGTGTGTGATTGTGGATGAGCCTAAAGAAGACGATATGGATATGCCACAAGGTATGCCAGGAATGATGTGATGAAAACATTTCCAAAAAGAAATAGCCAGGATGATGCTAAACTGTTTGCAAAGTTTAAACGCATGGTCCAGGGCAAGAAAAAGAAAAGGGCGGCTGAGGAATTCAGTCGCTCTCTCGATGTAGTAGATTGGGTGCTGCAGGAAGCAGTGGATCTTAAAGTAGAAGTTGAGGTAGTTACCTTTGCACTAAAGCTAATGAAAGAAGATCCTACACTAAACATTTCAGATGCCATCATGTTTGCATATGAAGATTGGGTCAAATAAGCACTTTTAATGAGGTTAATATGCAGAAGGTATACAAGCACAATGATGTAGCTTACATTATTATAACGCAGAAGCCAGTAAGCTGTTTTGCTGCTAAATTAGATGAACCACCTAACATGGAAATAGTGCAACAGTACATGTTAGCAGTCGGGGCAGACCATGCTCTGAGAACACAGACTCATTTCATGTTTTGTGAAACAATACCCGATATAGACTTTGAAATTATAGAATAAATTTATATTATAAGTTATGACAGAAAAAGAAATACAATTACTAGGTTTTGAGCGACAACACGAAGAAGGTGTAGAATGTGAAGACGATCTTGGCAATACATGGACGGAAGATGAATTTTATTATTATACGTATACAATTGCTCGAGGATTCGAACTCATAACAAATGCATCAGATGAAACTGTAGATGGTGAATGGTTTGCCGAATTTTTCGAAACAGACCCAGCTATTCGTTTTTATGATTTTGCAAAAACACAAGCATTAATTAACTTGTTAGAAGCACATCGAGTATGAAATATAGATTCATTAAATGGTTTGAAATGACTTATGGTTGGGTTTTCATTAAACCTAAGCGACGAGTAGCATACGCAGAATTCCTAAGAAAAAAATATGGCGAAACGAAATAAAACAATCGAAGTGTGCGTTGGGATCGGACCGGATCAATTGACACCACAGTATGTTACTGTTGAGATACCAACAATGACAAAAAAGCAACGGCAGGAAGTTGCATTACAGGACTTAGTGTCAGATGCTGAGGCTGATGGCTTGTATGATACCTCAGCTGAGGTTGAGCATATGATTATTGAATGGAGCCTGGATGGCACTCGCACCGCAGGAGAGTTAGCACGAAACATAATGAAACTAGTAGAAGGTTATGAATAAACAAACAAAATTCCAGGTAGGGGACAAAGCCTACAAACCAAAAGGATATGATTTTCCTTGCACAATCGTAGGTGTGTTTGAAACATTGGGTGGCGACATTCGAGTAGTTGGAGAAATGGATGACTATGGTCTATTGCATATTTTCAATGAGGGACAATTGGAGCCAGTAGAGCTGATTACGGCATCTGCAGAAGAACAACTAATTCACTTGTTGGAAACACAGCTTGTTGATATCTCAATGATGTCAAAGATTGAGTTAGGTGACGATGTGATTGCAGAGATCAACCGACTAAAAGATATAATTGCAGAAATTAAACGATTACAAGACTTATACTTTTGAATACGCTAGATAAACAATACACAGCATTGCTCCAAGATATCTTAGAGAATGGAGTAACTAAACAAGACCGAACAGGTACAGGAACACTATCTGTATTCGGTAGGCAGATACGTCATAAGATGTCAGAAGGGTTTCCTTTGCTCACAACTAAAAAGATGCCATTCAGACTTATAGCAACAGAGCTAATGTGGTTCTTGCGTGGTGATACGAACATCAAATACCTTGTTGATAATGATTGTCATATATGGGATGGTGATGCGTATAAAGCGTACTTAAAAAAATATGAAAAGGATAAACTTCATGGTGTTATTTATGAAAACGATGAAACCCAAAATAGACCTTTTTCAAAAGAAGAATTTATTAACTGGGTTAAAAATAACGATAAGTTTTCAGAACTATATGGTGATTTAGGTCCCGTGTACGGTAAACAATGGAGAAAGTGGCAAGGATGGTTGAGTATTCCTGATGTTCACCCTTTAGCTAAAGGATCTTTATGGCACGATCAAATAGGAGTGCTCATATACCAACTTAAAACAAACCCAGACTCAAGACGCCTAATGGTTTCAGCTTGGAATGTAGGTGAATTAGACCAAATGACACTTCCACCTTGTCATTATGGATTTCAAGTTTATACAAGAGAGTTGAGTTTGGAAGAAAGAAGAAAATTAGCTAAGTATGATTCTGAGTTTGTATCACCTATGACGGTTGAATCTTGGGATAGAAATAACATACCAACCAGAGCAATCTCTTTAATGTGGAACCAACGTTCAGTAGATACATTCTTAGGTTTACCATTCAATATTGCTTCTTATGGTTTACTACTTGAAATCATTGCAAAGGCAGTGAACATGGTTCCAGATGAATTGATTGGTAACTTGGGTGATACGCATTTGTATTCTAATCATATTGAACAAGCAAAGGAACAACTAACAAGAGAACCATATCCATTACCAACCTTAAACATTAACACAGAGTGGTGGCCAACTGAATCTGGAGAATGTGGAGTAGGACCTATAGATGCCGTAGCAGTGGTAGAAGGTTTCAGCAACGATAACTTCTGCAAGTGTCTGTTGGAGGAGGATCTTCAACTAGGCAACTACCAATCACACCCACACATTAAAGCACCGTTATCAAATTAAAAAAATAAAAATCATGGAAAATTACAAAGCGGATTATTACAATCCAGAAACATTTGAAAAATCAGAAATTGAAACTAAAATCCCTATTGATTTAGTAAAACAAATACGTAGAGACTTAGAAATTCTGCAAGGTTATCTCGTAACACCTACATTAATTAATCCTGATGATACGGATTCTGTTGTATTTGGTATTATGGATATGAATGACAAAACAATGAAGTATAAAGTAACAATCACACCCAACAATTAAAGCACCGTTATCAAATTAATCGATATTTATACGTATGATACGATTAAAAGATTTATTGAAAGAGACAGCATCGCCAGAGAGTCTTATTGCTCAGTGGAAACAAACCGTAAGTCCTAAGGAACTGAAGTACTTCTGCAAAAGAGATAATTGTGGTCCTGCTGCGTTGAGTTTTATGCAGTTTTTGACAAAACATGGGGCGCAAGAATTGAATCGCGTAGAAGGATATTTTAAGGCGGATTCAGTCGTATACGATAAAGCTGACTTCACTGAAGAAATGAAACGCGAGTTTATTTCGGATGGTGGGAATTGGAATGATGCTAACGATAGAAAACAGTGGATTGAGACTAGCGAATATGCTGATCAATGGAAGTTTATTCCGCATTACTGGGTACGAGATTCGCAAGGGAACATATATGATCCGGTAGGCGAGGAGCAGTTTATTAAGACTAAACTAGCTGCGGATCTAAATAAAGATAGATATTCACTCACCGGCATACCCGACGATCAAAGTGACGTTAATCAATTAAACTATGAATAAAATTTATGAGATATTCAAACAGCATCGACGCCAGCTATCATTCATTTACTTGTTCATGCTCGTCACCGAGCTGTCTAATCTAGCAACACCATTTCTGCTTGGTAAAAGCATTGACGGCCTGATGAGTGGCACATGGCATTGGTTGGTGCTGTTAGGAACCTCATATTTCTTATCTGCATTTTTTAATTATAAACGAATGGTGTATGATACCAAAGTGTACACTCGAATATACAACAGCATCGTGTTTCGATTTCTGCGGCAACCGCATCATGATGCATCAACCAAAATTGCTAGAACAGATATGGCCCATGATATTGTTAATGTATTGGAAGGATATGTGCATTACTATATCGCAACCATTGTTACAATCGTAGGATCCATCGGGTTTATTTACTCAGAAAATTGGCAGGTTGGTGTGTTGGTTAGTATTGCATTCGTGATGATACTTGCTGCTGTAACCTTACTATACAGCAAAATAAAGCAGGCAATCAAACTGAGGAACACACATTATGAACGCAAAGGAGACGCTATACAAGCTGGATATGATGCCTCAGTGCTGTTTTTTAATCGCCGGCGCCAACTAGAGATATTCCAATCAACTCTGCAAGGAAAGAATTGGTTTCTCATCATGATGATTAAAAACATATTTTTGTTTGCGTCGATCATAGTGTTGGTACTTACAACCCAACATGTTACAATTGGTAGTGTGATTACAGTATACTCGTATGTAAACAATTTTCTTATTGCACTGATGTCAGTACCGATAGCAGTAGAAATGTATAGCCGATTAAGTGACATATTAAAACGAATACATTAACTTATGGAAGACATTAAAATAGTACATCTTAAAAGCAATGCTCAACGACTTGAAACCTGGATCGCCATGGTAAACGGAGACATTGTAGGACACATCTACATGGAACGAGAAGAAACACAACGCATCAAGTTCCTAGATGCTTGGGTACATGAAGACCATCGTCGCAAAGGAATCTTTCGAATGCTGTGGGACGCCCGTTGGGAGTATGTGCAGCAAAGATTCAAAGGGTACTTGGTGTATGCTTGGTGCAAGCCAGCTTCCCTGCCCTTGCTATTAGAAAAAGGATTTGATGCAGGTGAGACTTGCACATACGTAGAGAAAACAGTGGAATAATGGAATTACTAAACACACACCCAATCAAGAAATCCGACCTAGGGTTTCATGGCAACCTGTTCGGAGGAAAGCTGTTGGCTTGGATCGATGCAGCTGCAGCCGGCTACTCAATGCAACTTTGTGATACACCCCGTATGGTTACGGTTAGCATTGACAAATGCAATTTTGAGAAGCCAGCCCGGGAAGGCCAACTACTTAAGATATATGGTCAGCCACAAGCAATAGGTAACTCATCCATCAACCTGTACATGGAAGCCAGAGCACACAATGTATACACGGGCAATCAGGTTATAGTGCTTCGCACACACATCAAGTTCGTGCATATCGATGAAGAAGGTCATCCAATACCATTAGGTGAGAAGGCTCGCAATCGAGTAGAAAAAATGTTGCAGAAAGATTAGGACTTTTGGTTTTTATTTCTTATATTTATATTATAAAAATAAAGAGATGGAAATTATCAAATTTGGTCCTGATGTTTGGCTATTGGTTGATTACACCGGCCGCATATTGAAAACCGGCTCGTATGATGCTTGCTTGGATCGGTTATGTGAATTGGAGAATGACGAGTATCGAGACTTTTTGATACACTCAGGAAGTAAAGAATAAAGAATGGTAGCTGGTACGCAAGGTTTAAACGCCATTCTTATTTATGGTCCCATCGTCTAACGGTTAGGACGTTAGGTTTTCATCCTAGAAATCGGAGTTCGATTCTCCGTGGGACTACTAAAGTACACATCACGCATTGGATTTGGGTTACCCAGGTCGGCGTACCAGGATGTGTCTTTTGCATAAACGCTTAATAGGACAAAGTACAAGTCCCGTGCAGGGAGCGGCGCCGGCATAAAGAGGAACAACTTGCGTAGGAGCCTCAGGGATCTGCAGTCCCACTACGCTCAAGCTTCTATGGTGGAATTGGTAGACACACTAGATTTAGGATCTAGGCGTTGCAGGTTCGAGTCCTGCTAGGAGTACAAAGGAAGCACAAGAGAGTCCTTAATGCGCAAAGAATATCCTTGTTGTACAGCCTGGAAAGACAGGCACTTGCTTGGGTGGTGGAATGGTAGACACGACAGACTTAAAATCTGTTGGCCAATTGGTCGTGCGGGTTCAAGTCCCGCTCCGAGTACTAAATTAATAAACAAGGGTAACATGCTCAATTCTTATGGCTGACAATGATCATTGATCATTATGAAAGCGCAAGCACAGTATCCACTTTGGAGAGTGGAATGGTGTCACAGAAATGGATACCAAGCGCCCTACCGTATAGTAGAGGCGACGACAAGAAAAGAGGCACATCAACAAGCAAAGAGTAGTTCCAGACTCGCAGATTTTCCTGCAGAATGGCATTACCGATTGATTAAGTTGTTCGAGGGCCGAGAGTATTAATTTTAACGGTTAGTCAGGTGGCAATTGGTAGCCAATCAGGTGACGCTACAGTCGTAAGGTTCCGGAGCCGAGAAGACAAAAAGCCTAAGCATGCAGATGAGCTCGCATGGCCGAAACAAAAGACACAGGTTCGAATCCTGTCCTGACTACAAAATGCGTCTGTAGCTCCAATTGGTAGAGCATCGGATTCCAAATCCGAGTGTTGGTGGTTCGAATCCATCCAGGCGTGCAAAAAGTTTAAAAAACATTTGGAAATTAGAATTAAGTATCTTATTATTAATTAAGTTAAACAATTAAACAAGGAAAACATGAAACATTCATTAGCAACAACCGGATTATCTCTATCACAAGCTCAATCAGTAAGCAACCTTTGCAACCAAAGAGTGCGTGACATCAAGGATCGGTTGTCTATTATTAACAATGCATCTAAGACGGTGACTGTTAACGGCAAGACGTATACTCAGCAACCAGCTAATCCGATTCCAACCGATATCGTTGCATTGCTTCAAGAGAAAGCTCGCTTAAGCGCAACTCAGGCATTCCTTATGGAGAATATCCGTGCAAAGGATGCCATGCTTAAAGTAACACGCAACATGGAGTTTGATTATACAAACCAAGTTGCATTCCCAGAGCGCGCGGAATTAAAATATAATAATCAAATTGATCAAGTTGATGAGTCTTGGGGATGGGATCAACTTTCAGTTGCTGAATACAATGAATACCTAGAAGCTGAGGCGTATGCAAGTCATATAGGTCAATTTATTCACCGAGGTGGAGAATTAGACGCGTTACGCATAGAATTGCCTAACATGAAATCTCTAGAATGGATTACTGTAAAAGAAGGAGAAAAGACTCCAGTAGAAGTTCATTGTCATCACACTCCGGCATCATTGGCTCAAATTCATGAAGAATTGGCAGCAATGCACCGTGAATTCGAACAGCGAGTTAATTATTTCAAAGCCAAGGTTAAAAACCTAGTTACGGCTGAGAATGCTCGTATCGCCCGAGCGAATGCAGATGAAATGGCTACGGCTACGGCACATAACAATACAGTTTGGGCAGAGTTTGAAACTCTTAAAGAACAATGGTATGCGGCTGAAAAGAAAGCTAAATTTGAGTTCCAAGAACAATTGGAAAAACAAATCAATGATATCGCATCATGGCGTATATCAGTGCCGGAAAGATTCCAGCCAGTAATTGATATGTTCATCGCAAAAGAATCAAAATAATCAAGGTAAGTTAGGGCGGAAGCACAAGCCAAAGCCCTTTCTTTTTGTATCAGGGTGGTAGGGTTTTCATATAGATATAGCAAGATATTGTATAAACTACATTAATTCGCGTTGATTACGCTTCAGAAACTACCGCTTCCTTGCAAACTTAAAACTGAGATAGAACTCAACCGTTAGACAGGTTACTCGAGAAGATAATTGGCTAACAAACCGAGACTTAGTTTTTGACTTTGCCTTTGCTGCAAGGAAGGTCTTTGACAGTGACGTAGTCGTTGACATTGTCTATACTCCTTATCACTCAGATAACTTGACACATTTAAAGCCTCGCAGTGTAATACTCCGGGGCTTTTTTACTTTACATATTTATTTAAAAGGTTACCATGAAACACTTATTTACATTTTTAATACTGCTAGCTGCTAGCACAGTTAATTCTCAGTATTGTCCGGCATTAGGTCCTGATCAGACATTACCGTGTGGCGTTGCATCAACAACATTGACCGCAGATTTATCACAATGTGCAGCAGGGACAAATCCAAAACAAACCACAGCATACGCAGTTACTAGCATTCCATATGCAGCACAAACTAACACAGGAACTAATTTGGTAATGACTGATGATTCACAGCAAGGTCCTTTTAATATAGGATTCACGTTTTGTTTCTATGGTCAAACCTATACTCAGTTCTACGTAGGATCCAATGGATGGATATCATTTAGCCCAGCACAACCTACTACGTTTACATCCCAAACAGTACCAACGGTAAATGCATTAGTCCCTAGAAATTGTATCATGGGACCGTGGCAGGATTGGCATCCTGGCCTAGGTGGACAAATAAGATATCAAGTATCAGGAGTTGCACCTTGTAGAAAACTTACAGTGAGTTGGATCGGAGTACCAATGTTTTCATGCACAAATAACTTTGGAACATTTCACATAGTAATATACGAATCAACCAATGTGATTGAAAACCATATACAAAACAAGCCTGCCTGTCTGCAATGGTCGGGTGGTACTGCCGTTGAAGCCATACACAATGCAACAGGTACTGCAGCAGTAGCCGTGCCAGGACGAAACTCAACTGCGTGGACCGCAACCAATGATTCGTGGCGTTGGACTCCTGACGGACCTACGGTTACACCTACATTAACTTGGTACCAAGTAGGAGTAGCAGCACCTATAGGAACTGGAGCTTCAATCACAGTAACACCACCAGCCGCTGGAGCACAGTATACTTGTCGATTTGTTTATCCAATTTGCAATGCAGGTTGGTCTACATGTAATGGCGCAGTCGGACCTGGACCAGACACTGTGTTTGTGTTACCTGGAACTGCAATTCCCGTTGTCACTCCAATACAGTCATCAGACACAATTTGTTGGCAATCAAACCTAGCTAGTTATGTTACAACATCACAACCAGGAGTTATATTTGTTTGGGATGCGGTTGGTGTTATCACATCAGGACAAGGTACAGATAGCATTACGGTGGATTGGAGTGCATTACCACCAGGATTCATTCCAGGAGCAGTGCAAGTAACGCCGGAGCTTAATGGGTGCGTCGGTTTAACTGAAGCAGTTGATTTATTCATATTTAATATCGATCCTGTCATACAACCACAGGCGCCTTTGTGTGAGTATGATGATGTTGTTAATTTATCAGCAGTACCTATAGGAGGACAATTCACAGGAATCGGAGTAACCGGAGTACAGTTTGATCCTAGCATAGCAGTTGGCACCAACTCGATAACATATGAATATCAGCAAAGCGGTTGTGTGTTTGATACGGTCATACAAATTACAGTGTATCCGACACCAGTATTAGATTCTATAACGCCATATAATGCATTCTATGAATTATGTGAGTTAGATATAACAAACATAACTTGGAGTGCACAAAGCACGCCGCCTGGTGGTTACTATGAATGGATATGGATGGGTGACACAATCCAGCAAAACACATTGAATGAAACCATAACGTGGAGCATGGAAGGCGTGAATACGGTATCTGTAACATATTATGCAAATGGGTGCATATCTAATACTCAGACTGCATCGGTAACTGTATCACAATGTCCAGAGACTTTGATATTCATTCCTAACACGTTTACACCGGATGGCGATGAATATAACAACATGTGGCAACCCGTTTTTACTTCTGGCTTCGATCCGTATGAGTTCGAGCTCACTATCTATAATCGTTGGGGACAACTCATTTGGCAGTCGTATGATGCAAATGCAGGATGGGATGGAACATATCAAGGCAGGATGTGCCAAGATGGAGTTTATTTCTACATGGTTACGTATGGCGATCCTGACACAGATGGAAAGTCCATGTTGCACGGGCATGTAACATTGTTCAGATAATATTAGGATGTTTCATTTTTTATTCTTATATTAAAGAAAAAGAAAATGAGTACAGTACGATTCATAGCAGACTTGCACTTTGGTCATGAGAACATGGCAAAGCATCGAGGATTCGCCTCAGCAGGCGAACAAGACGAGTTTATCGCGCAGCAATGGAACAAAACGGTACACAAACGCGATATTACCTATATTTTAGGGGATGTAACAATGGAAAAGGCGAACTATGATATATTGGATCGTCTTAACGGTCGCAAGATAGTAGTGGGAGGAAACCACGACAAGCCCAACCACTCCCGTAAAATGTTAGAGCATGTTGACTACCTTGCCGGTATGGTGCAGTATAAAGGCATCTTCCTGACACACTGCCCAGTTCACCCAATGGAAATGGATTATCGTATTAAATACAACATACACGGTCACATACACGAAAAGGTGGTTGAGGTACCAGTTAAACTATTTGGTCGAACTATTTTCAACCGAGTAGACCGACGATATATTTGTGTATCCTGTGAACAAGTTAATTACACGCCAAAGAGTCTTAAAGACCTAGGTATAACACGATAAGAATATGGCAAAATATAAAATAACATTAATATCAGATACCCACGCAAAGCATGACTTGTTAAGTAAAGATCTTCCAGGTGGCGATATTCTGATCCATGCCGGAGACTTCATGACATCAGGATATAGTCCAACTGAAGCGATGATGTTCTTCAAGTGGTTGGATCAACTTAACAGCTATGACACCAAAGTGTTCATTGCCGGCAATCATGACCGATGGATGCAAGATGCGCCTGAAGAGGCAAAAGGCATACTAACAGGTTACAAGACTATCGAGTACCTAGAAGATGATTGGTTAGGAGTATACAATGATGGTGCAAATGGCGATATGCCAGAAGAAAATGTTCGCATATATGGTTCGCCATGGCAACCTTGGTTTTATGATTGGGCATTCAACTTGCCACGCGATGGTTGGGAGTTGGAACAAAAGTGGAATGATATTCCTGACAACATTGATATACTAGTGACACATGGGCCTGCTTGGGGTTTCTTGGATGATGTAGAAGGCCGAAGAGGTCAGCATTTAGGTTGTGAGTTATTGGCAAAGCGTATTGAAACTATACGTCCCAAGATACATGTATGTGGGCATATTCATTCAGGATACGGACACTACTTCGATGGTCACACTCACTACTTCAATGCAGCAGTGTTGAATGAACGATACAATTATGCACAGGAACCATGGCACTTTGAATGGGATAACATAACAAATGAAATAATATGGCAAAGGTAACTTTAGAATTTGACTTCGACGAAGATCGTGAAGAAATGGAGTCAGCCATCAATGGATGGAAATGGAAAATGATAGTGTGGGACTTGGACCAACACTTACGAAGCGAGTTAAAATACAATGATAAACTAACCGGTGAGGCTTATGAAGCAGTGGAAAAGATCCGAGAAACATTGCATGAATTAAAATCAGAAGCTGGATTAAAATTAGATTAATATGAAAGATTGGAACGACCCACAACTGTCGGATGGCGATATGCCACAGCCGAAGAGTAAATTAAATCAAATAAAGATACCGGTTGTGGTTGAAGATGACTTGATTAAAGCTGCCGTAGATCAAGGAGTAGTCGATGGCGAAAAGAATTGGAAGCTAGTACGAGAACGTGATGGTTTAACGTGTACCAGTGCAAGGATTACATGGCTCGAATGGAATGAAACCGGTTACTACAAAGCAAGACACGACGAACCTGCAGAAGGTAGATCGTTGCTAATGTCTCCGTTCAATCAGTTCTTTACTTGGCAGACAACAGGCGTAACTCGAATTGTTGAGCAACGTGAAGATTATATCAAATTTGAAACTAAGAACAGCAACTACGAATTATTTAAAATTACAAAATAATTAATGATCCACCTGCCCGGGCATCAACCAAGGAGAACTATTATGAGTATAGGATCATTTGCTATAGGTATACTTACGATGATTGTGTTTGCAATTGTAGTTGCAATCGTTATAGGTGTGCTTAAGGTAACAGCGTTAGCAAAAGAATTGCTACCATTAAAAAAGCGCCAGGAAGATACCGAACGCGAAATCTTCAGAGACATCAACATGGTGGAACAAACTCTGAGAAACCAAATTAATCGCAATGATGAAAGTATGCATCGTGTGATGGATGAAATGCATCGCGAAAGCAAAGCATACACTGACAAACGTATTGACAAACTAATTGATACGTATTTTGAAGTGAAAAAGAACACAAAGAAAGATTTACTTAAAGATTAATTAATCGCCTGGGCAGGTTGGGTCTTTTCTTTTTATTTCTTATATTATAGAAAAAGAATTATGAAAAAGAGAGTTATTAGAAAGTTAGCACAAGCGTACGCTAATATTATTGTAGCACAATATAAAGTAGCTACAGATCCGTTTAAGAGAACCATGTTGTTTGATCAAGCAGCTACACTAAATGCATATTGCATTGTGTTTCATGACATCTATTTAGATTAAAAACTCTACCGATATCGGTTGGATAATTGCTAAATATTTCTTATATTATAAAAAAGAGAAAGAGTTATGACACGAAAAAGAAATCTTACCACAAGTTTCCTATTGATGCTTCGACACTTAGGAATGTTATGTAAACCCAAACGAGAAGAACCTAGAAGGTTGAGAATAGCTCGTACAACGTATCCAGACAGCCGAGTTTCTCCAATTGAATCTGAGCAACATGTATGGATTCAGAACAAACTCAAAGCACGCCCGCATTGTCAATTTGATAGCATCACTCGCACATGTGCCTGTGGAGTTAAGACAATTGAACAGTTTGCAGCTAGTTGCAACACAAACAAGTAATCCAAAAACAAATATATATGAAAATGCCAGTAAGTAAAGAACAGTTCGTAACAGTTGCGAAACGAGTATTAAGTTATGCAACAATTGTTGGCGCATTGGCTCTAGGATTTTCCATTGGGCGATACACGCAAAACTTTCCTCCAAAGAAAGAACTTGTATCGAATCCATATGCAAAAGCATTTGCACCGGATGAAATTTCAATTGCAGTTAATGAAGCAAATGAGCTTATGCTGATTGAAAGAAAAACTGGTAAGTATGTTGTATACTCGGATGAGATTGGTATGACCATCTTCCGTATGTATACGAATCGTATTTATCAAAATGCTAAGTCAAATGATTAGATTTAAGATTCTAATGATAGTAGCCGGAGGTGCGGCTGCTATCGTTTCATTTGATAACACCGAGTCGGTACCAATTCAAACAGAAACAATTCGAGAATATAAAGCAGTTACCACACAGGATCCTCCGTGTATGCAAATGTATTTTCATATTGAACGATATGCAGATTCGTTTAACATTCCAAAGCGTTATGCATATGGCATTGCTGCAGCAGAAACAGGCTACAATGGTCCTTTTCATTGGAACTATAATCACGCACAAGGATCATCAGCAGGAGCCTTAGGACCTATGCAAATCATGTTACCAACTGCTCGTAGCAATAATCATGACAATGTTTCGCGTGAAAGATTACGCAATGATATTGAATACAATGTTATGACATCAATGAAAGTGCTTCGCAAGTTGTATAACAAATACGGAGATTGGAAGACAGTGTTTGGCTGTTATAACACAGGAAGACCGTGTGTTAACGGATATGCTAATCGTGTATATGCACACCGAATCAATTGGAAATAAACTAATAATTTCATATAATAAAATAAAAATATGTCTGAAGAACAAAACACAGAAATGTCAGAACAAGAGCAGTTTGATGCATTGTTAAAACAATTACAGCAGTCTATTGATCCACGTGATTTCATGACACCAACTCAAAGAGAGATTGCATACATGACCACTGAAGAATTAGAAGAAGCCTATCAGCAGGTGCAAGCCAGAGAAAGCAATCGAGGCAGAATGCAAAGAGAATTGATCGTTAGTCGTTATGAATATGAACAACAAAAACAACAAGAAAATGAAAACAATGAAGACAATGTTTAAAAGATTCCTAGTAACTTTGTTTACGGTGATGACATTAGCAACCGGACTATTAGCAACTATCATCGTAGTAGTAGCTCCATTGCATTTGTGGTGGGTTTGGGCTCCTGCAGGTGCCGTTTCTTTTTTTGTGTTGCAACCAGTAATTACCAATTGGAGAGAAACCTACAACAACCTGTTAGGCGTCGATGATATATTTGAAGATAAAAAATAAGACTATGAGCACAACATTTGCAGTATTACTAAAAGATGGCGAGTCCCGCGACATCGCGCGCAGAGTAGGAGGCGGTGTATTGGGAGCCGAAATGTGGTTTACGGATTTGATAGCAGAACTATTACCCGATGCTACTGAAGTGTATCCAACTGATAACTCAGCACAAGGTATTCATACTATTGGTGATATCCGAGCGCATATTGAGAAACAACGTAAGGTAGAAGAAGGATTAGAAGCTGCCGAAGAATGGATCGATAGCAAGAAAATTGAACTAAGTAAACGAGCATCAGCCTTTGTGAATCTGCATGATGCATGGCACAAGAAACATGACTATGTCGAGGTTACTGAATGGACTAACGGCGAAGGATGGGATATTGCAATTTCAGATAGCAAAATGATATCACTGCACTTCACTGAATTTGAAGCAATTAAAGCATTGATCGATGCATTAGGAGTTGAGTATGAGTGCAATTCAGCCAAATAAGAATTTTGATAATGAGCGGCAAGAACATGTGCCATATCAGAACAAAGCGGCGCTGAATATGCAAGATGCATACAATCGCATAATGAAGGCGGATCCTAACCTCCGTCACCGACCACCTGCAATTAAAGACAACAAGGTTTATAAAAAATGGTTTAATAGCAAATAGATGAGTTCAATGAAATTCAGAGTACCGGTATATGATCCGGCGACATTTGATGCAAAGCATAAAGAAATTGAGATGTTAGAACCAGTTGTGTTCGAGGGTGCTGAACGGTTTATTTCTGCATTCTATCCGGATCTGTATTCAAAGGTTGAACAATCGATGCAAACGTCGACGTACCCTAAGGTGCAACAGATTTTATTCGATGACATATTACCAAACCATCGAATCATTTCACATTTTTTAAGTGTATCCAAGCCGGCGCGAGATTCAATGGTATTAGATGTTACGCAGTTTGAAAAACATGGTCGATTAAATATTGCGGATAGGAATATTGATATACCAATGGAATCGTTCGATCAGAAACGATTAATTTGCTTGAAGATATCAAAAGGTTTGATGGGTATTACTGCAGGAGTTCCGTGCACGTATCGATGGTTTACTTTGTTTCCTAGTAATGCAACACCTGATACATACTATCCGGTTGAATTAGAATATAAACCACAACGAACCCACATTCCTGTTGATATTCATTTTCATTATGAACGTGTATGGAGAACATGGACTTTTAGGCTTACGCCGACATCGCAACACGTATTAGCTCCATACATTAATCAACATCAACTACGGTTATATACAGAACATGCTATGTGGATTTAAATTAGAATAATACTAGGATATATGAAAAATAATTCTTATATTTAAAGTATAAAAATAAGAGACATGAAATTACAGACCTTGTACAAAAGAGCAACCACAGGTAAATTACTCGAGCACACCATCGAAGTAATGGGCGATGCTTACCGCACTCACTCCGGATATGTTGACGGAGCAATCACCACAACCGAATGGACCTTCTGCCAAGCCAAGAACATTGGCAAAGTGAATGAGTCCTCACCGGAGGAACAAGCCTTAACAGAAGCCAAAGCAGAATGGAAGAAGCGCACCGAGCGTGGCTACTTTGCCGATGCTGCAGCAGTAGATAGCGGCACAATGTTCAAGCCAATGCTTGCCCACAAATGGGAAGACTTCGCAGACAAAGTACAATACCCTGTGTATTCACAACCTAAGCTGGATGGCATTCGTTGCATTGTTCGTGCCGATGGTATGTGGACCAGAGCAGGTAAACCTATCATTTCAGCACCACACATCTTCGAAGGCCTAAAGCCATTGTTTGAAGCCGATCCGGAGTTGATCCTAGACGGAGAGTTGTATGCGGATAAGTATGCAAATGATTTTAATGCCATTGTGTCCCTAGTTAAAAAGACAAAACCAACGGCTCAGGATCTTATTGACAGCGCCGCGGTTATCCAATATCATGTATATGATCTACCATCACACCATACACCATTTTCCGTTAGGAACGGAGCATTGAATAAAATGTCATTGCCGGCGTGTTGTGTGGTTGTGTTTACAGACTTTGTTGAATCTGAAACTGAGTTAATGGAATTATACAATGAGTATATGTCTGCAGGATATGAAGGACAAATGGTACGGTTAGATGCACCTTATGAAAACAAAAGATCCAAGTCACTGATGAAACACAAATCATTCACAGACGAAGAGTATACTATTGTCGGATATGAAGAAGGCAACGGCAACCTGTCAGGAATGGTAGGTGCCTTAGTATTTGAAACAGCCATCGGAGATCGCTTCACAGCATCGGTTAATGGCGGTTGGGAGTATCTCAAAGAATTGTGGGCAGAGCGAGACACGTTGGTTGGTCAGCAAGCAACGGTTAAGTATTTTCAAATCACACCGGATGGAAAGCCACGCTTCCCGAAGGTAACGGCAATCAGGAACTATGAATAAAATGATAACCGGTTGTCAAACTAATTAGTAAAGCAGTACGGTTACGGATAAGCTTCTAACGAAAAATAATGCAAATGATAATAATGAAGACAATACTAGGAATAACAACGATAGCTTTAATATTAAGCATCACGTACCTGGTAGGCAGAGTAATGATGCCCTTAATAGATCCAGACACGCGACGTGAACCAACTAGCTGGGAACTGTACATGTTAGCAGGATTCTTAGGCTATATAGCTATATGCGTGATAGGCATGATAGGAGTAGCAGCATACATGGTAGGAGAAGTGATCACAAGCTATATGCAGTAATTAGTAGTAGCCTGTCAGAGTGTGAGCCCAGTGTCTAGCACTACAGCTTCCTCAGCATCCCCTTGTTATTTTTAGATTAAAATACGCAGACGCACCCGTTTATTTTTAGACGAAATGGTGTCTAGTATCCAGAAAGGAAGATGGTTATATATATCTCCCTCCCAATACAACAAGTACGGGGGGCATAGGCTCTATATCGCGGCACCAGGCATATACAGTTACCAGTAACGACGCAGACCTCGTTAGAAGTGCGTAAAAAGGTTATTCGAATATCCAACCTTTTCCGGTTTATTTTTAGACCAATATCGTGTTATTTTTAGAACAAAATGCTAGGATATATGAATTATTATTCTTATATTTAGAGTATATAATTAGAATATGGCAAAGTATATAATTAGAGTGTCGAGCGTTTCATATGCGTATGCAGAGACTGAGATTGAGGCAGAGTCGGAAGAAGCGGCTGAGGATATAGCCTGGGAACAGCTTAGCTCGGGCGAATTGGAATTAGAACAGTCCCATGGGGACATGGAAGTTGATGTGCAAGAGACTGAGGACGAATAGGCTATTTTTAGATCGATATCCGCTTCTCCTCCCCGCTATTTTTAGATCGATCGTTCAGATCACTAGCTATACGGAGTACCTTATTTTTAGAAGGATCCGTGCATATAGTGTGTATATGTTCGATCACGCGTATTAGGGGCGTTTATTTTTAGAAGGAACCGGTTCTATTTTTAGACCAATACCTCTTATTTTTAGAAGGATCCAGCTCCTCCCCGCTATTTTTAGTCCAATTCTAGGTTATTTTTAGATCGAATCCGGTTCTATTTTTAGTCCTATTTTTAGAAGAAAAGTGCTTTTAGACGGGTTTTAGTTCGGTTCTGTACTTATACAGAGTAACCACCTAGTCTATTTTTAGACCGATATACATGTATATTTAGATTGATTTTTAGAATAATATTTAGATCGAGGTTGGAATCTAGATTTAGATTTCATATAATATAAAAGTAAATAAGAAGGAAGGTTGATCCAACCAAATGCCGTAAGAGAGGCGACCGCAAGGATCACGACATAATATTAAGAGCCGGTAACCACAAGCTTCGCACTCCTCAGGGACAGCACTAAGCTAACACCTCCGGCTCTTTATTTAGAATCAACTTAGGCACGTGATCAAGTAGCATCTTAATCTGGTTGTGATGTAGCAATACAAATCAGACGTGCCAACAACATATCTCTCAAAGGCTGACAGGGTCCGGGATCCTAGTGCTCGAAAGACACTCCCGGCGGATCGGCCGCATTAGGTAAGGCAGAGCTAGTCTCTGTGTTAGAATGGATCCCGGGTTTCTCTCTCTTATTCCTGGGATCCTTTTTCTTTATAATATTCCTCAGAAACTTTTTTTAAACTTTTCTTGCAAAAAGGTTGACACGCATGGTTTTTATTCTTATCTTTATATAAATTAAAAAATAAGAGATATGCAAACACCAAGAGAAAAGCACGAGCACATGTTGCACTATGTATGCGGAATTAGTTTTGACACGCTTAGCGCAATGTCAGACGCCGAAGTTAAAAAATTGTTTTTGAAGCATTTAAAAAATATGTAAAAAAACTTTGGGAAAAGGTTGACTCGCGTTGATCTTTTCCTTATCTTTATTAAAATTAAAAAAAAGAGAGAAATATGAAAAGAGAAGAATTGCAAGACTTGTACGGGAGAATTTACAACTTTACAGATGTAGCTGGAGACTCGGCATTAGAATTAATGGATTCCTTTATTGAAAGCGAAGGATTAATAGGAGTGTTTGATCGTTTTTTGGATGAGGCAGAATTAAGTGATGCTGAAGCCGATCGGCTAGCACAGTGCTTCGAAGAAGTAATTGATGAATGTGAATTTGAGTTTGGCGAATATGAGGATGAGGATTAAAAAAGTTCAAACAAAGTTACCAAAAAGGTTGACACGCACGGAAATAAACCTTATCTTTATATAAATTAAAAAGGGAGAATATGAAAAAAGCAGCAAAAGTAGAGTACGGGATCCAAATCACAAAACCATGGAGCCGCGAAATGTATGACCACAATGATGAGGTGGCTGAGGTAGTAAAGGCTAAAGTGCACACATTGTGGGCCACAGCATTTGATGAATGTGAGCGCTCACAAGAAACGGATGAGGATGACTTTTATGAAGCAGACTTTTTAGTAATGGATTGGGAGAACGCTGCATCTGAGGAAATGATCCGCATCCAGAAAGCTGTTACCTGTTATGGATTTGGATTTGGCTATTCAATTGGCCAAGTGGCAGAAACGGTTGAGGATGAGATTGAGGAGGCTGCTTATTACCGCCTCAAAGAGATTGCAGAGGAATTAGATATTGTGTTAGAGAAAGGGTTTGTTGGCTTTAATTAGCCAGCAAACTTTTTTGCTAAAAGATTAGGATCCTAATATTATTTTGCTTATCTTTAATAAAATTAAAAAGAGAGATATATGACAAAAAGAAATTCAGTGAACCAGATTGTTGATTTTTTGGACCTAACCGTGTTAGCATCCGAGACCAGGATCCAGCGCGAAGTTTTTGGGTATGACCGAAACACATCAAAGGATCCAAATAAAAAATATGCGGATATGCTGAGACGCGGGTGGTGGAAGAAATTATATCAGCGCATTGAAATCCGAGTGCCGGGCTTGAAGTCGAGAATATTTTATTTCCGCGGCAGTGTTGCAGAAATGGAAAATTTAATTGCAAATAAATCCGGATCCGTCAAGGCATTTTTGTTGGAAAATGATTATTAAAAAAGTTTAAACTTTTCTTGCAAAATGCTTGACTCGCATGGTTATTTTGCTTATCTTTAAGTATTATAAAAAATAAGAGATATGACACCAAAAGAGATCCAGGATGCAATAGACCGCATCGATCATCACATTGAATGCCTTCAGCGCGACAACACGGTTTGGACGATGGCTTGGGCAGGAAGCACCTATAACCACGGACCATACCTGCGCCGTTTAGAGATCCGCAAGCTAAAAGCAAAGCGAAGAACTTTATTAAAAAAGTTGCCTAAAAATTAGGATCCTATCAGAATTATTCTTATATTTAAGTATCATTAAAAAGAGAGATATATGACAACATTGAATGACATGTTTTTGGAATTGAGTACATGGGTTACTTTTTCCGCGGAAGAATTAGCAGCAGCTAAAGCATCTGACATCAACACAAAGAATTCCAATGGGTTTCGTGCATTTGTAGCCGAGTGGGCCGGAGGAGCATATGATGAGGATCCGATCTCAGCTCAATATGAGTTGAAATATTTTTTGAAAAAAGTTGCCTAAACGGTTGACACGCATGGTTATTTTGCTTATCTTTATATAAATTAAAAGAGAGAAATGGAAAGAGAATTTAAGATTGACATTACCCTAGCCGCAGAGCTAGCGCAGTTCCTGGAAGGGATCCTGGAAGCCGAGTTTAATGAGGAATTGGATGCGGAGGCACCAGTAACCGACACTTACCTGGATCAATTTATGCCGAATGGCTTTGTGCCGAATGAGGAGCTTATCCAGGCACTTTTAGCAGCAGGAATTGTAAAAAAAGTTTAAAAAAGATTAGGATCCTAATCTAAAAATGCTTATCTTTAATAAAATTAAAAAGAGAGAAATATGGCAAAATCATTTAAAGTTAAGATTACGAAGTCAGGGATGTCAGGATCCCGGGAAACGATTTATGAGGGTACTGTTGAGTACCTAGTAGGCAATGTGTTTGGATACACCCTGGAATGTGGCAACAGTTGGAATCATAAAATCAATCGGAAGCCGAAAAGCATCACAGCATTGGTAACGGCTTTAAACAAGTCATACAATGAGATTGAGGGTGGATTCACACGCAGTTGGGCTGAGGTAATAAACTAAAAATAAGAGACAATGATAGTATTACAATCAAATGACAGAGCCGAGTTGTTCCGGGATCTTACCCGCGAAATGAACAAATACCCATCGGGTGGGTACACAGCAGGACCGCTTACTCGAATCGCAGGTGGGTGGTGGCAAATATCATTTTGGCCACCAAACGACGAGTCATGGAGGTAGTAGGAATAGTTTTAGTTTTAGCGCTGATTGTTAGCATCAGCAACATTTATAATCAGGACTTTAAAAAATAAACCAATGAAAGTATTTAGATTCGAAGAGCGCATCAAAACAACGGTAATCCAGTATTATGAGATCTTTGCTGAGACCGAAGAGGAAGCATTGGCATTGGTGCAAAACGGGCACGGGTTCCAGGAATCATTTGTCGAAGAAGGTGGTCCGGGAGAATTCGAGATGTATGACTCAGATGAGATTCCTGAAAAATAGTTTGCAAAAAGGTTGACACCGAACATTATTTTGCTTATCTTTAAGTATTAAAATAAGAGATATGAAAAAGACACAATTTATTCCAGGAGCCGTTGAAGCAATGGCAGAGTATGCAGTAGCACAGTACACGAAACTATTAACCGGATATGATACATTCCAGGTTGATGATGAGGCACTAGATGCTGCGATTGAAGAGCTAGTCCCACAAAAGATCCGGATTGCGGCGAATGAAGCTAGAGGTTGTGCATCGTTTGGTTGCCGACCTTTATTGGAAAGTGGATTGCTAACCGAAGCTAAGCTGCAGCGCATCATTGACAGATTGGATGCTATCGTGGAGTGGGTGGAAGACGGAAATGAGTTTTCAATATGGTGTCAGTTTAAAACAACAAAGGCTGGTAATGGATTCCAATCCGGCCGAGTGCGAGTATTCGAGTAAAAAAAGTTTAAACTTTTCTTGGAAAAAGGTTGACACGCATTGATTTATTCCTTATATTTAAGTATTAATTTAAAAGAGAGATATGAAAAAAGAAGTTAAAGAAATCAACGATTTGCGAAATGAAATTAGAAGCTTAAGAACAACCGTTACGGAATTGAGGAAGGCTATGGAATCATTTGATTTATTTCAGCAGGATGACGAAGTGGGAGTTGCATTAGCAAATGTGGAAGCTAGATTAGATATAGTGCAATACAAAGCACTCACTAACAGCATAGCGCCTCCCACTGCAAAAAAAGTTTTAGAAAAGTTTAAAAAAAGTTAACAAAAAGGTTGACACGCATGGTTTAATTCATTATCTTTAAGTATAGAAATTAAATAATAAGAGAGATGGCAAAGAAAGACAGAAATTCAGGATTCGAAAGACAAGGAGCGGTAATGGGTCAGTTCCAGAGAGATGCAAAGGCAGGAGGTAACACTACCACTGTAGCACAAGCAAAGAAGCAAGGAGAGCGCAACGCAGAGTACCGCGCAAAGGTTGAGAAGCCGATCCGAGTAAGTTTCAAATTCTTAAGCACCGGGAAATGATATCCGGTGTTTTAGTGGCGACGACATTCGGGTTAGTGTGCGTCGCTTGTATCAAGATAATGTGGCAAGAAGCAAACGAATTAACAAGAGATAGACAAAGAGGTTATGGGAAAAAAGATTCACGTAAGTAATGGAGCAATAGTAACGGATGTTGCTAGCACGCAGAAATATATGCAGGAGATTAAGAAGTTTGGATACCTGGACCGCGAACAAGAGAAAGAGTTAGGCAGAGCCGCTCAGGCAGGTAACCGCAAAGCCATTAACATCCTGGTTGAAAGCAACCTTCGGTTTGTGATGCAGGTAGCCCGGCAGTATCAAGGAATGGGACTCTTGTTGGAAGACATCATTGCGTTTGGTAACATTGGACTCTTCGAAGCCGCAGAACGATTCAATCCGGATAAGGGTGTGAAGTTCATTACCTTTGCGGTATGGTATGTCAGAGCAGAGATCCAAAAGGCTCTGAATGACTTATCCAGAGTAGTAAGGATCCCTAGCCACAAGACAGCAACTGAGGAGCAACATATCAAAAGCATCAGCACTCCGGTAGGCGATGATGAGAACAAAGAAACCTATGCGGATCGATACTTGGCTGCAGATGCTGTGAAATCCGCACGTGAGACAGCAGATCTCCAATACGACCTACAAAGAGCGATGACACAGCTTAAACCCAAGCAACGAGAGGCATTGACTCGCTTCTATGGCATTGGGCGTGAGTATGCACAGTGTATGGATCAGATTGCTGAGGAAATGGGAGTGACAGGAGAACGAGCACGACAGCTGGTTCGCCAGGCAGAGACCGAAATGGCCAAGCTACCGGGGATCCAACTGCTAGAACAGTACCTGTAACTTTGTTGAAACTTTTCTTGGAAAAAGGTTGACTCGCATTGATATTATTCTTATCTTTAAGTATTATAAAAAGAGAGATATGAGAAAGTTGAAGTTAGCATTATTGATCGGAGCCGTAGTAGCAATTGCGGCAGTGGCGATCCGAGTGGATTACATGATATACAAAGCAAAGTATCCTGACACGAAATTTTGGATGTTTTTAGTTGATAGCAGAAAATAATAAACCTTAAAAAAAAGAGAGAAACATGGGAGCACCACAAATCATTTTATTAGTAATAATGGGACTTAATCTATTAGCATCCGCTTACTTGCATGGCAAGCCCAGAACCGGCAAATTCAATATATTCGGAGCATTGATAAACGCCGGGATCCTTATATGGATCCTTATAAGCGGAGGATTCTTCGGATAAAAAAAGTTTCAAAAAGATTAGGATCCGAGCATTATTTTGCTTATCTTTATTAAAATTAAAAAGAGAGATATATGAAAAACCGATTGAAAACATTCTTAGTAGTAGCCGGAACGGGATTAGTATTGTTTGGCAGCGTAGTAGCATTATTGACAAGCTGTGAAGCGCCATCACAACCTATCAAGATACAAGGAATTGATATCCGAGTAATTAAATTCGACGGGCATGAGTACCTAGCATTTGATGGCGTCAATCATGACAGTGGAGTAGTGCACTCGGAGTCTTGCCCGTGCAAAAGCAAGTAAAAAAAAAGTTAACAAAAAGGTTGACACCGAACAAAAAAATGCTTATCTTTATATAAATTAAAAAATAAGACAAATGAGAGAGATGAATGAAAAAATGGCAAAGCAGTTAGTAGACAACATCGAAAGCGCAGTTGAATTGTGTAACACCCTAGCAATCACCACAGGTGACGAAGGGTTCAAAAAGTTGGGTCTGTTGATGATCACCTTGTTGGTGGCAAAGACAAAGGACGGTGACTTGGATGATTTAGGAGACGCAATAGCACTAGTGCTAAGCGCTAAGATTGACCGAAACAATGCAACTGAGGACCTTAAGCGCGGCATAAACCTCAATTAAAAAAGTTTCAAAAAAGTTTCTAAAAGATTAGGATCCTATCAAAATTAACCTTAAATTTATATAAATTAAAAAATAAGAGATATGAAAAAAGAAAATTTAATTGCACAGTTAGAAGGAGCAAAGGCGTTGTCTTCACAAGTTGACATTGACAAAGTGATCGAGCTTATCCAGCAGTTGGAGGCGGAGCAAAAGACAGTCAAAGTGTTTGGGATCACTGAGGACCTCGCAGCAACCATCGGCGACAAGATCCAAAGAGCGTTGGATTACAATAGCGACTCGATCATCGACAAAGACAGCGCGTGCTTTGAGATTAACTATGACAACCGCATCGAGCTCACTGAGGTTAACATTGACATCTATGAAATAATGAGTCACGTGGAAGCAGTAGTAGCAGAGTTTGTGCTTGAGGAGGACGAGGAAGCTGACGAGGAGGAAGCTGACGACGATCAACCAGCACCGGGTTGGGACGGGTCAATGGGCCACACATTAACCATCGGGTTTACGGAGTTTACACCGACCGACGAAGAAGAGTAAATCATGTCTCTCAATATGAGTCCCGGGTCGGCAGAAATGTCGGCCCTTGCGGACGTGAGAAACACACAGAGACATGACAAGACAAGACATCATCGCAACAGCAGAAGCCTTCCAGGCAAAAGGGTTCCTGACAATATTGGATCAACAAAGAGTCGACTATATGGTCCTCGATATGGACAACATCTCGGATCCCAATGACGGTTACCTCAATATCACAGTTGCCGGACTAGAGCCTGGAGAAGCCTTATTGTTCGTAGATGGGGAGTTTTCCGGCCTATAAAAAAGTTTAAAAAAAGTTACCGAAATGCTTGACACGTGTTCTTTTTTTTCTTATCTTTATTAAAATTAAAAGAGAGAGATATGACAAAAGAAATGTTTGACAGAATGGATGGATTGGTTAGCACAGAGGCAATGACGCAATTGCAAATGGCAACGGCTAGCATTACACGTGCATTGGTAGCAGATGGATTCGATCCGGAAGATGTAACGGAATACATCCAGCAGAATGTAAAATGGACAGTGTTGGATGTGTCGGATGATATGGCATAAGAATCCACTAACTGAGTAACCCACGTAATCAAATAAAAGAGAGATATATGAAAAAGGTTGATTTCAAAATGAAGTTCGTAGTAGGAAGCGCAGCTATCCAGGACACAGACAAGAAGGCTAAAGGCGAGAACAATGACTGCTTCGTTCGAGCAGTGATGAATGCATGCCAGGTTAGCTATGACGAAGCACACGAGTTGGTTGCTAGCCGATTCGGCCGCCAAAGAGGTAAAGGCACATTGGGTGCACCGATGAAGCTTAAGACAATGGCAACCGCTGGAGAGAAGTTGGCCGGCAAAGAGATCCGTCCATTAGGAACCTTTAGCCGCACTCCAATCACACCGGCTAAGGCAAAGGAGCGTGGAGTGTTGCTTAACCTGAAGTACCCGAAGGGAGGAGGCACCTTCTCAGGATTCACCGTAGGCAAGTTCTTAGCTCAGCATCCGAAAGGATCCTTTATTGTGATAGTGGCAAAGCATGCCCTAGCAATCCGAGACGGAAAGATATATGACAACGCTGACCAATTGGATGCATTGTTCCTGACAAAGGGTAGAGATCAGCGCAAAGCCTTAGCAATCTTCCGGGTCGAATAGGCCTGGATCCTACCAGGAAAAAAAGTTAAAAAAAGTTTGCAAAAGATTAGGATCCTATCAGAATTTGCCTTATTTTTATGTAAGCAATTAGGGAAAGGCCTTAAGAGCATTTAATTAAATACCATATAAGAGAGATGAACGTATTTGAAGCAGTAAGAGTAAAAGGGAAGTTAATGGCGAAGAATGTTAACACAGGTGAGTTCGCGCCAAAGGGTTTAATCCGCGACGTGCAATTGCGCAGTGCAGAAGCCAACCGCGAAGTGTTGATGGTTGGAGCAAATGGGCGTGTTGTTAGAGTAGCAGCAGCAACGGCAGGAGTATCGGTAGCACCGGCAGCACCGGCTAAGATGTCTTTCCTGTCAGTGGTGGAGAGCAGAGATCCTGAGGTAATGTTTGACAACCTTACTCGTCTGACAAAGATGGTGGGTCGCGGAATCCAACCGTCATTGGTAATCACAGGTATGGCGGGTGTTGGTAAGACGCACCTGGTTAAGGAGACGCTTAAGGGAATGGGCTTGCGAGAGTCATATGAGTTTGTTCACTTTAAAGGGCGCACCACAGCAGCCGGGTTGTTTATTACCCTTTACCAGAACTCCGACAAGATTGTTATCTTTGATGACTGTGACTCGGTATTCAAAGACGAGGATGCAGTGAACCTTTTGAAGGCGGCGTTGGATAGCTATGACACACGCAAGATCTCTTATATCTCAAGCAAGCCGCTTAAGGATGAGTTTGGCGAGCCTATCCCGGCACACTTTGAGTTCACCGGCCGTGTTATCTTCATCAGCAACATCCACCAATCAAAATTGGATGCAGCAATTCGCTCACGCAGCTTTGTGTCAGACATCTCAATGAACACCACGCAGATGTTTACCCGCATGGAGCAATTGATGTCGACAATGGAGCCTAGCATCCCATTGGCAGCGAAGCAGCAGGCACTCAGCATTATGAAGGACCTGGATAAAAAATATGCGGGTATTGACATCAACCTCAGAAGCTTTATTAAAGCAGCCCGCATATGTGCAATGGGCTTTGAGGATCCCACAATGATGGTAGCAGAGCAAATCATCGCAGCAGAATAGGAAAACATATCTCTCAAATAAGGAACCGGCGTCAGAAATGGCGTCGGATTTCTGCAGTAAAAAAAGTAACAAAAGATTAGGATCCTATCAGAATAAACCTTATCTTTATTAAAATTAAAAGAGAGAGATATGAAAAACGAAATCAAAGTTATCGCAGCAGTAGTAGCAGTCGCAGCAGTCGTATTAAGCATCGCAGCAGCAACCGCATTAACCTTCCTAGCAATTCTTCCAGTAGCCGGCTTAGCAGTAGCAGCATTGGTAGTACCGGTAGGAGCAGCAGCAACATTGTTTGCCGGCATCATGGCAGGTGGCGCAGCAGCAGATATGCTAGACTAATTAACACAGCAACCCAAGTAACCCAATTAACCTAATATAAAAAGAGAGACAATGACAAAAGCACAAATGATTAAAGACATCCAGTTAGCAGAAGCCCGCGCATGGAAACACTACCGCGACTTGGATGCAGCAGCAGGCCGCGACAGCAGCATCACAATGGACCAGGTAACCCGCAGCCGTACGCAGTGGGCCACATTGTATGACCTCCGCGAGGCGTTAGGCATACCGAGCATGCCGCCAGCGCAGATGCATGCATTGAACCTGTTCCCACAGCAGATAGCTTGTCCCGTGTAAGCAGCAGCCGACATAGACCTTATATATAAAGGAGAGGCCCTTAGGGGTTTGAAGGGGGGTGTAATAGCCCCCCTATTTTACTGGGGCAGCCCCCCTGGTTTAGCCCCCGGTAAGCCCCCCCAAAACAGGGGGGTAGGGGTGGGTTTAGTTAAGGGGTAGAACACCCCCTTGATACGGTGGGTGGTTATATATATTTTTCTAGCACGGTTAATTTTTTTGCTATATAGGTGCTCTTTATTAGGATATGCGGTGCATATAAGTATTCTACCTCCCTATACACCTTGTACACGCCCATATACTCGGTATGCTCTATATTTATTATTAAAAAAGGAACAACATGAATAAACCATATTTAAACAATTGGAAACGTTATTTAAATAATACATCACTTAATGAAGCAGATATTAAAATGCCAAAAGCTTTAACTTCACAAGAAAAAGTTAAAATTGTTGGTATGGCATTGCAATTATACAATGAAGGAAAACTTCAAAATCTAGATTCGTATTTAAAAACAGATCTCGAAGCAATCAAAACAAAGTATCCAATCGCACAACGTCCTGACTTTGCAGCCAATGTATTTGATGTATATGTTGAACAAAATCCATTGTTCATGTTTATAAATGCAAACAACATGTAATACATGATACGTCTTAAACACATACTAGCAGAGATAGGGGAAGGCACGGCGACACCATACCCATACAACATGTACAACGGAGAAGCCTATTTCGAAACAGAGCGTGGTACCATGTATCAAGTGTCATTTCCATATGGATCTGATGAGGTCATGGAAATTGCGTTTGCTACGAAGAACCCACAAGGCGGATGGGATCATGATGTGGAGACCGCGGAATCGGATGTGTACCGTGTAATGAGCACCATAGTTGAGATTGCCCGCAAGGCAGTGGAGAAGTGGCGTCCTGAAACAGTGGTGTTCGGAGTAGCCAAATCTGATCCACGCAGAATGCGTTTATACCGGGCTTATGTGCTGCGCGCTTTGCGTGGGTATTCTATATCACAGGAAACTGCATCGTACATGGAATTGGAACGTGATGGTGGGTCGAGTACTAGTTATGATTGGACGGGAATAAAAGACAAATAGCGTGGCTGTGAATCGTTTCCAGCATTTATGCGGAAACAATATTTATATATAAAGGAAACAATGATACGTTTAAAACACATATTAACAGAACAATCAATGCTAGATAAAATCATTGGAGCTATTGGGTCTGATCCACGTGCTGGAATCGATCTTGGAATTCCATATCGCACTATTGAGGGTCTAGTTAATCCTGCGGACATTCTGCGCATAATTCTGCGTTTCACTGACAACTTGTTAGGTACGCAAGAAGCTGCTGTGGAAGCAGCGTTCATTGCAATGTCACGAAAAAAAGGTCTTTACACACGCGTTAACAACTTGTGGATGAAATCGCCAAAAAACAGCAAAGGTCAATCATTGCTTCAATTTGTTGCTAGTAGAATGGATCTTGCAACTAAATGGCACAAACAAAGCATTCGGGACATGCAACGCAAAAAACTATTATCATGACATGATACGATTAAGCAACTTACTTGCGGAAATCTCGTTAGCTGGGGTTCAACCATACACAACGCAGTTCACGTGGCGTGATCGTTGGGGCGATGCCAAAAGTTTCGAAACGCAGATCCAAGCCGATGCCCACCCCATCCTGATCAAGTTCGACCACTACTATCGTTCTCAATTCGGGGACACGGGAGAATGGCAATTTGCTTTCTTTACCCAAGATCGTCAAATGGCTGCTGTTCGAGACGCCCGGGCCAATTGGACTACATCGGCTCGTAGTAGCGCAGCTGCTGGTGAGACGAACACGCTGCGGTTTTTCAAAACTATTGGGCTTGCAATTCGCGATTTTGCGGATACGCATGCGGCGGTAGATGTGATTGATATAACTGGAGGAGACAACAACCCGGACAAGGAGCAACAAAAATCACGCATATATGCCCGCTTCCTACAAACCAATCCGGATCTGAGCGATTTCCGTGTAGAGCATGGATCAACAAAATTGTACTTGGTGCGCAAACAGGGTCAAGCCCGACCCGATGCATCTGGCATTGATACTCCGGCCGATCCAAGCATGTAACTTTGTGCGGCCCTGGAAGGGCGCACTTATTTTGTAATTGGTTTACAACGTACTACATATTTATAATAAAGGAACTAAAATGATCAAACTAAAATCAATATTAAACGAAGGGTATGCCTGGGAACGCGAAGAAGGTAAGCCCCTTCCTACCCTCGCAGATACAACCGCAGCATACGAAGCCAAACTGCGTGAGGAAGCAGAATTGAATATGCCATTCAATGATGAATCAGAAGAATCAGATGTAGATGAGTCAGCAAGACCAGATTATATCGATGCCGATAATGATGGTGATGAAGAAGAATCAATGAAAAAAGCTTTTGCTGATAAAGAAGAAAAAAATGAATCTACTTTAATTAAAAAATCAGGTTTGCAAGAAATGCGTGAAATTCCTTTAGAACAAAGAATCCTTCGCAATCTTAAAGGCAATGATTATATTTTAAGAGAAACATTCAAGAAATAAAGAGCGTCTGCTACCTTAGGCGAATATAGTTAAGACTCGGGCTATCGCGGCCCGGGTTTTTTTACTGTTTGATATTTATTAATATGAATAGGTTATTTGCTTTTATTATCGGTTGTGCCATAATGGTTATCGGTGGGTTATATGCAGTTTATGAATTAGTAACATGTAAAGGTAACAGCTATGGCAGCGAAAGTAAAAACAAGTAATGTAAAAGTACACATTAAAAAACCAAAGGTTAAACGTCCAGGTATTCATGCAAAAACTAAAACCAGTTCAAGCAAGAATGCCACAAATTACGTTAAATCATATGTAGCTCAAGGCAGATGATACGATTAAAATCTTTATTATTCGAAGACAAACCGGCTCCAGAAACGGCTCGTGTATTATTAGTAGGTGATCAATTCTCAAAACCTAAATATAGTTTCATGAATCGTTTATTTCGATTACAAACAATCGATGGCGCTAAATTTATTGAACCAGGTGCTGATTCAGAATCAATGATGAACACCGTGCGCAATGAAATTAATAACGGTTATAATGCTGTTGTTGTTTTTTGTAGTGGTCGCAATGAAAACAAGACATTGCTAAACATAATTGAAAATTTTCGATTAATAATTAGATTTGCCCAAAAAGCAGACGTTAAATGTATTTTATGCACTATACCTAGTTTTGATTATATTGACAATAAAAAAGATCAGGTAGACGAAAAATTTGAAAAAAAGATTAACACGATTAATAATTGGTTAACAACTAATGCTGATGCGGATGATATTATTGATATTAATTTTTTAACTGATAAACGAGAATATTTTTCAAAATCTGGAAACGATTTAAATCAGGAAGCAAACTCCAAACTCTTTAAAGCTGCGATTTCCGTACTATCTGATACTATACCTAGCAGATCCACTGATTCGGAAGACTCGGCTGCTGAGACAGTAACTGTTGCTGGTAAAAAATATGATATTGATGACATACAGCAAAAACTAAATAAACGTGGTATTGTTGCTACTAAAGATGAAATTCGAGCAGGTAAAGTTGATGATAAAATTGAAGCACTAAAAGTTGCACCTGTAGTTGCCCCGATAGTAGCTGTCGACAATACAAAAGTTACAGTTGGTACCGAACAAAGAGGCACTGCAAAAACGATTATAGATTATCTGAAATCAAAAGGATTATCCGATGCAGGCGCAGCAGGCGTTACTGCAAATTTATATGTTGAATCAGCTGGGACGTTTAGTACTACGATTAAAGGTGACCATGGAACATCGATTGGATTAGCTCAATGGCATAATGATCGTTGGACCGGTAAAAATGGATTAATTCAGTATTCTAAGCAAAATGGTAAAGATCCATATTCAATTGAAGGCCAATTAGATTTCTTGTTGTGGGAATTATCAAAACCAACATATAACTCTTTGTATAAAACATTGAAAACCACAGAAGATCCAGAAGAAGCTGCGGATATGTTTTGTAAGAAATTTGAACGTCCAAAAGCAAATCAAGCAACATACGATAAGCGTAAAAAATATGCAAGGGAATTTTTTGATACAACAGCGCCAGCAGATGCAAAAGATGAAAAAGATGCTGAGACTGATTGGACCAATTTAACCAATGTGATGTCTGGGATATTAGGCACTGGTACGCTAGCTACCGTCGCTGCATCTACATTTGGATTACCACAAGGTGCTGTTGATTCCGGTAAAGTTACCCCAGGTGGCATTGACGGTGATTGGGCCGGCTCAATGCAAAAAGCTTTAGAAGTTGCAAATGTTGCAAATAAATTTGTTGGTAAAAACATTGTTACATCCCAAAAGCGAACCACAGTTAAAACTAGCTCTGGTGCCACATCAGACCATTGGGTTGGTAGTTTAAATAAATACGCAGTAGATTTGTTTACCGGTAAACCAACCCCAGAAAATTTAGCTAAAGGTGATGAACTACTAGCACACATCATGAATTGGTTTGGTCATCCGGAATACAAAGGTGGGAAATGGTTTAATGTTAATAAAGACGGATATCGATATCAATTTGGTTGGCGTACTCCAGAAGGAGATCATGATAACCATATACACGTTGGCGTTAAAAAATTATAATAATATATTTATATAAAAAAAGGAACAAATGTTTGAAAAATTAATATCCACGCTAATGGCTTCGAGAGATCAAGCTCATATATTTCATTGGCAAACAACTGGTGAAGGGTCATTTGCCGCGCATTTGGCACTGAATGCATATTATGATGCCATTCCAGATCTTGTTGACACTTTGGTAGAATCATATCAAGGTAAACATGGAATACTTAGCGGATATGTTCCTGCAGATAAATTTGATTCATATGATTCAGATACTGTATTAAAATATTTTAAAGCATTGGCTATGTATATAGAACGTTCGTATGACAAGCTTGATGCAAAAGATACATTCATACTAAATCAATTAGACAACGTCAAAGATCTAATCTATTCCACAATCTACAAACTAGAAAACCTTAAGTAATCATGAAAATATTTGACTTTAAAAATCCAAGCCACGTACAAATCCTTCGCGAGGAAGTACAACGAGTAAAAAAAATACTAGCAGAAGGATATAAGTATTCTGAAACGGAAATTTGGGATGCTATGTCTGAAGATGAGCGTTATAACGCAATCTTAGCAACTAGAGATGATGATGGACCAGATTTAGCAGATCAATATGCAGATCAGTCATGGGATCAAATTCCTGACGATATAACAAATGGAATAAATTTGTCTGATTATCAATTGGCTAAATATTCTATAAATTTTGGAACATCTAATTTACGGGCTATCGATTCTTTCAAGAAAAGTGATCCAGACGTAACTAAATTAGTTGATGCATTTATTAAGTCAGTTGGTCGTAAAGATCTACTTTCTTTAACTGTTGATCAATCTACAAAGCTGTTATTAGCGATTCATAAATTGCGAGCTGCAAAATCTCCACAACCGGTTCGTCCTGCATCAGGCACAAGTAAGAATAATCCATATGATATGCCAGGTGGTCGTCCATCGACTGGGTATATGGGCGCTAAATATACCGGTGATTAATGAAGCCGGCTGTATTTATACCTGTAAAAGTTCGTACTACATCTGGAAATGATGAATTACAGTTTATAAATACTGCACATATTATTCGTGTATATGAAAACAACAAAATCATTTATATTGAACTTACAGAATACACTACATTGCAGTTACATGGCGAAAACATCCATATTTTTATGGACCGTTTTGTGCAATAACATATTTATATATAAATAAAAAGGTTAATATGACATCACAAGAAATCTACGACGAAATGGAAGCACATTGGTTAACATTCAAAGAAAATCATGACCGTTTCCAAGCAAAAAAAATTAAAAAAGCTGCATCGATTGCAAGAAAATCGATCAACGAATTGAAAAAATTAGCAACGAAGTATCGTTCTACACAATTAGCAGAAACAAAAGAACTTTAATAATGACAAAGCGCTTTAACTATATAGTCGAATCTACACTAAAATCCATGATCGTGGAGGCACCTGAGCAAGAAACTGACAATGCACCGTCAGATGCTAAGGATTCACCATTTACTCCAGCAGAAGAAAAGTTTTTAGGAAAATTTGATGCATATGGTACAACGCATTTAGGTATTATTTATTCAATTTCAGACATTGGAATTCGCGAATTCATCGGTCGAGCTGGTAAAGATTTAAATATCACGCCTGGAATCCTATTAAGCCTGTTAAAAAGTAAAATCATCAAATTAGTACCATACACTGGGTTTGGAAAAAATGATGATTATACCATCGAATTGCAATTGGGCTTAGAGGATGTTGCTGGATTAGGCGATGCTGATAAAGAAAAAATTGAAAAAGGGTCAGCCGGTGGCGGTGCTGGGGCAGCTGAATCAACACCTCCGCCTGCACCAGAAGTTGCTTGGGTTGTTAAATATGGTGATATTTTACGTGAATCTGCAAAAATTACTAAACAATTGATGCTAGAGTCTAAAAAACCAAAAACCGACGTAACACTACCGGCAGACAAAACACGTGTTATAAAAAATCTACCACGTGAATTTGTTAAACATCTAGAAAATGTTATCAAAATAATAAATAAACGAGCAAAAACGACTTATGCTAAAGAACGTTTAATTGCAGATATATTAGATGTATTACAATTAAACATGAATTTAACTCCAAAGCAAATTCAGCAATCTATTCAATACCATAAGTCACAAAAACGTTTACAAAAGTATATGGAAAAACTTTAGGTTTTATGAATATTTTTTCATATTATATTATAAAGTTATACATTTATTAAAATTAAAACAAATGAGTTATTACACAGCAAAAGTGCAACTTACACAGGAGTTCGATACTCCAAAAGGTACAAAAGAAAAGAAAGTTACTGAAACTTATCTTGTAGAAGCATTATCCGTTACTGAAGCAGAAGCTAAAGTAGTAAAAGATTTTCAGGGTTATAATTTTGACTTTGAAGTTAAAGCGGTAAATGCAAGTAAAATCATCAAAATCCTAGACTAATGTCATATAAAGTAGGACAACCTGTAATTGTAACACAGGAAGGCGTAAATCGCGTAGCTATTATTCTGGATCGATTCGTAGTTAACAAAGTAACAATGTATGATATTTTGTTTGAAAATCGTTCAGCAATGACAATGGTTAATGTAACGCGTAGCAAACAAACATACATCAATAAAGAATTAACCGAAAAGCTTTGTGATACCGGTACCGTTGTGCCCACAATGAACTATGCTGAGCTATTCGAAGCTAATCAATTACCAATTGTACGAGCATAAGTGCTATATACGAACATGTAATGCGGTTAAATATCATGTATAATATCTTTATTTCAACTATCAAATGAGTACGTTTAAACAGCTACAAACAAAGATTCAAAGCCTAATTTATGGCAACGATCCGGAACATACACGCCGAGATTCATTAAAACCAGGCACCGATCCAGATTATATGTTAAATAGCCCACAAGTAGTTGGTTATAATACTACATCGGAACAACAATTCATGTTTCAGAATTTAATTGTTGGATTAGATGCTAGCAGTCATACAATATTAGATATAGGTTGCGGTCGTGGAGATTTATATGGTTTTATCCGTGAATTGTATCCTGATCAGGTATATGGCTACACCGGAATTGACCATAATCCAATAATGTCTGATTTAGCAAATCAAAAATACGGTTTAGAAACACAAACAGGTGCATTTGAAACAGCTCAATTAAATAACCATGATTGGGTTGTTGCAGGAGGATTTTTTACTCAGCGCAAATGTGAAACTGAAGATGCGGATCTTTTAAAGATGTTTGTTGATATTGATAAAATGTACTCATTAGCAAATCAAGCAGTTTCATTTAACTTATTATCACCAATTAACAATACCATCCACGAAGGGTTCTTCTATGTGCACCCAGGCCTGGTTATGGATATGCTGATAGAAAAGTATCGTTATGTCAATGTTCGGCATAATTATTCCAATGACGTATACACAGTAACAATTTATAAAATTCAATAACAATGACACACAGTATTAACAACCCATGTGGTATTTCAGATAAATATCGCGAACGTTATGGTGAAGTATGGGCAAATTTAGATTTTGAAGTTGCCGAAAAGATTTCCGAAGAAGTATTTAAAACGGATCCAATGAACACGCTGATTGGAGAACTTTGCATTTACAATCAACGTATTAAAATGACATACAAAGATTTAATTAATTATTCAAAGTCAATGAATATATTAATGAATGAAGCCTATGTTGGTGGTACAAAGACTGATATGTTTGATGTTCGAGTAAAATCACAAACATTCACATTGCGCCGTCATGAACTCCGAAAACTTTCTGAAACTTTAGTGGATGCTAGCTCAGCTGCGCTCCGAGCATATGAACTTGGTTTATATTTATAATAAACAAAGATGCATAAGTATAAATTTTCTTATAAAGCAGATTCCTTAAGGGAAGTAGTTGGTAACGTATCAGCTACTTCTCTGGATGAGGCTATTAAGATGATTGCAGTACTTAAAAATCTGCAGGCTCATCAAATTACGGAATTGTTTAATGTTGAAAGGGTAAAATCATGAAAACAATATTCTCATATATTGCAGTAAATTACGCCGAATGGCAATATTTCTTAACGTTAAAAGAATCCGAAAAGTTACAGTATTTGTTTGATATATATGAAGCAGAACACTTAAAAGGAACGGCTTCTATCGATTTATCCAAGTTCTTCGAAGCCGTTAAAGAAACATTGGTTAGTCAGCAACAAGAACAGTTCCTACCACAAACCGAAGAATTTGGTGCTGATGTTGATCGTGTGGATGTAATGATCGATGATGAAAACATCATGATTGAATCTAATAGTCTTAAGGCACTTCGATTCGTATCCTCAAAGTTCATGGAATCGGGGTATATTCTTCAGCGAGATAAAGAAACCGAAAAAATGTTCCGTAAAGACAAAGTTACTAGGTACCTTCGAGTATATCGCATAATAAACCAAGTATCTGGTATATGTATTAATTAATCCGGTATGGCAAAAAAACAACAAGTTTCTGAAGCAATTCAGAATAAATTCAACAAGCCACAATTTAAACTAGGAGATGCTGTTTATTTTGTATGGCTTGGAAACAAACAATATGGCTATGTTAAAAAAACAAAACAAACATCGTGGGGTATTCAGTATACTGTGGAATCGGCTTCAGGAGTTAAGTACCCGTGTGGCATCCAGATTCAGGGGCAAAAGACACAGTATAACACAGGATACATCTTCTATGATGATACTAGATCCATCGGAAACGACGAGTGCATCAAACGAATTATACCAACAACGTATACAAGAGTTTATACACAGCCCGCAAGGCCAGAAACTAAAAGCGGAGATGGTGATAAAAGCAGCCGACGAGATGCTTCCGAGAATAGTGGAAAAACTAAATCAACGAGAAAAACAAGATCTAGCAAACCAGATGATGTTGCACCTAGCTCTACAGGAAATGGTGCAAGTAATACAAGAAAACGAAAAAATACTAACACAGAGTTAGACAATGCCATTGAAAAACAAAGAAACTTTTTGAGCGGATTTGTTAAAAAAGATTAGGACTTACGGAGTTTTCTTCTTATATTTATAATATAAAAGAGAGCCTTATGAAAAAGTTATTCCTAGTATTTAGTGTATTTACATTTAATGTATTATTTTCGCAAAATAATGTTACGCAAATTACATATCAACAACATGTAGATGCAAAAACAAAATCTACATCTATATTTGATTGTAAGGCGTATGAATCTAGCGTTATTGCGAGAATAAATGAATATCGAATTCAAAACGGACTATCAGCTCTAGTTTTTGATTCTGCTTTATATCTCGCTGCGGATTATCAATCTGTTTATATGTCTAATATTAATGAAGTAACACATTATAATGAAACTCTAGGAATGAGTGGTATTACACAGCGTATTGAATTTTTCATGAATCGTTCTGTAAAAGTTATAGCAGAATGTTCTACTAATTCATCTTTATATTCAAATTTTATAAAAAATATTCCACACGATCAGTCAATATTTGAATTATGGAAAAATAGTAAACCACATAATAATATTCTTCTTCGCAATGATATTACAAAGATTGCGGTTTCTATTTCTAGAAATAATAATTCAGAATATTTATATGCATGTTTAACCGTTTGTAATTAAACATAAAAAAAGGGGCTATGAGCCCCTTTTTATTTTAATATATTAAATTTACCAAATTGGACAATCTAACGTTCCCTGACCGGTCCATGTTTTTTCACCTTTATTTTTTCCAGGTATAGTTTTTGGTTTACCATTACCTCTTCCTGGGGAAGGCCATGATATAGATCCATACCATTCTCCAGATACTTTAATAGCCGGCGCGGTAGTAGTTGGTATAGTTATAGTCGATGTTGTTTTAATAGATATTTGACCGTAACTTCCTTTGTAATTACCATATTTTGCTTCATATGCATCAACTATTTTTTGATCATATTGTGGATTAGCAGTTCCATTTTCTAGTGTTTTACGTCGTTTAGCTAATGGATATGCAGCTCGATCAGCGTCAGTCCATTCAGGGCCGTTATTCGGTTTACGTTCTGGTGTGTCGACAATTAATTTCCACTCTCCTTTTGGTATTGTTGTATCAACAACGTTTGACAAAGATGTTTGTATTGCTGTCAAGCGATCATCAACTAATGTTACATTTGCAGCAGTTGTATATTTTCCAGCAGATTTATATGATGTTGGAACTTTACTTGTTGACGATCCAGCTTTTATATATACCTCAATTATTTTTTGATCTGCAGGTATTGAATTTAGTAAAGTTTCTAATGTTTCTTTAAATGCAGTTTCATTCTCAGCAGACACTGCAACATTATCATCTCCTAAGAAAAAATTTTGTAATTTAGGATTAGTAGCGGTTATATCTGGATATGAAAATGTATATGTATATATTTCTGGTGGCGTCGGATCGGCTGCTTCTTCTCGTTCGATAGATCCTTTGCCAGGTCCAATTCGTATGCTTGAAGCTTCTTTAATAGCCTTTTCCATATTCCATTGTACTAATTTTCCTAACGGGTTATCAGCATTAGCTTTATTATGAACTGTGGCTTTTTGTGTAGCTTTTTCTTCAAAATATTTTAGTAATGCAATTTTATCTTGTTCGGTAATTGTAGTATAAACAAATTGTGTTTTCTCTAGAGATGCTTTAATTTTATTTAAATCTGCCTTATTGAATGCACTAATAGCAGATTTTTCATTAGTAGCTAATGATGTTTTAGTAGGATCTGATTCTGGTTTTAACATAGCTAATATGCGTATAGCACGAGTTTCTGGTCGCTGATCAAAACTTCTAGGTTCAAAATAAATATTAGCAGAAATACTTGTCTGTAAATAGTCGGTAAACTCTTGTAATTTATTTTGATCTAAGTTATAAACATTATTTTTACTTAAAGTTTGTAAATGTTTTAATAATGTATTAGTTGCATTAACATTAATACCTTTAGATTCTTTAGCAACACCGCCAGACCAATATTCTAGATATTTTTTTGCTGAACTATTATTTTTTGATTTTTTATTCCACCAGTCTAGTACTGGTTTATATGCTGGCATCGATGTAACCGCGGAGCTTTCAGTACCTGCAGCTGCAGCTTGTTCCATTATGGTTAAGATTTGATGCACATCGGTATTATTTAAATTTTTAACACCAAACCTAAGCATATTTTCTGCTAATAATTTTTCTAATTTCATTATCTTCCTAAATTTATAATCCTATATCATGTTTCATTGTATCCCACAATCTACGAGATGCATTTAATAAACGACGCTGATCCAATTTATATTTGTATCGTTTTGTCATCCGGTACCATTTACGACGAATTGCTTTAGCAACTTTTTTAAGCCATTCATCGATAGGACCTGCATTTTCAATTGCAGTCATTACTTCGATAAACCCTTCTAAATCATCATCATTAATTGCTTCTAATTTAGCATCTAATTCTGCAGTATCGACTGATTCTTTTAGATTTTTAGTGCCAAAACGACGCATATTTTCTTGTAAACTATGTTTCATTATGTTCCTGTTAGGTTTCTTTAATATAAATATTATACAGAAAAAAATATCAAGAAATTAGGATATCCGAATATTTCTTCTTATATTTATAATATAAAAGAGAGCCCCATGAAAAAGTTATTCCTAGTATTTAGTGTTGCTGTTAGTAGTTTCGCATTCAGCCAAGCTGAAACACCAATTGATTATTCAAAATTTAATTACTCGTTATTAGAGCGTATGATCATTGATGAAATTAATGACTATCGCGTTACTATTGGCTTAAAAGAGTTGTATACATCTAAAGTTTTGAAAGATTCGTATTCTTCTGTAACAGCAAGTATTAATGCTAAACAAGATAAATCATTTCATACCACATTTAATCATTATGATAATATAGTGACAGAAAAATTATATAATGAATTATACAAATCTACTAACGGAGAATGTGGCAATGAAATGCCATTCAATCTCTTTATAAAACAATCCGGTGAAATTATTGCTATAGCTTCGTCTGAATATTCTACGACATACGAAGATTTAGCAACATCTATAGTACAAGCTTGGTTAGATTCCCCAGGCCATAAAAAAATAATAGAAACAAAATTCGAGCATGCTTCAGGGCATCCGGGTCAGATTAGTTGTTGCGTAAAAAAATCAACCTCTGACATATTTTATTTTGCTGTTGGGTTTGTATTATTAGAATATATCTCAAATTAATCATAAAATATAAACATAAAAAAAGACCCCGGAAGGGGTCTTTTAACTTGTTACTATTATTTTTAAACAAATGGTTTGAAGTATGTATTATAATAATTTGCAGATACCAAATCCATCATATATTTTAAAGTTGGATCATTTGTTGGGATATTATCATTATCTTTAAATATACTACGTAAATTTGCATTTAATGTTGTATCATAAACTTTGCCTATAATTTGTTTAATCTTTCCTTGTTCGTCATATACAAATAACCAACGATACCATGGAATTTTTAGTGGATCCTTTAAAACTCCAGGATTCCATTTTACTTCAAATGCTGCTAACCGATTTGGCATTGCTTTTAACTGTGGTGGTAATGCACTAGTACTAGTTTTTAAACTTGTCGGGTCAATTATTCTACCTGTTGATGATTTCCCATCTTTTGTATAGTATGACCCATGGGCAATAAATGTAGGTTTAATATCAGTTATTGTGATTATATCAGTCACTGATAAATAACTAAAAGTTAATCTAACCGTTATAACTTGCCCAGCTAAATCTAGTTTACCACCGGTGTTATACACTGCGCTAGAAATAACCGTGTTATTTGGTAGAGATGCTCCTAATTTTATTCCGGATTTTTCTAATAATGGTAGCAATGCAGTTTTACATGCTTCAGCGCGTTGAGCTGCTAGATCTTTATTTTTTTGATATAATACAGTTTCTGTTGGCGTTGCTTTTGTATTATTTAATTCGAAGTCAAACCCAGTAGCTTTTCCACCCCATGAATTACTTGCACCACCTTGAAAACTAGCACGTATCAATTTGATTGATTTATTATCCAACATTTTTTTAGCTTCTGGGTTAGAATTAATAGCACCCATTATGCCTTTAAGCATTTCGTTGATATAGCTAGATGCATCAAATTTACCAGCTGCTAAATTATAAGTTTGCTTATATGGAATAGTTACTGTACCACTAGGCGATTTGGCTTGTTCTGACAAACTAGCTAGTTTATCAATAGTTGTTTGATCTAAGTTTTTTGCCCCAAATCGAAGCAGATTTTCTGCTAATGTGTTTTTCATTATGTTCCTTTTAGGTTTCTTTAATATAAATATACATACATTGAAAAACCAGGTATATTAGGTTATTTGAATTATTTTTCTTATATTATAAAAAAATGCTATGATTAGACACGGTTATGCATGTAATAATATGCACTTAGGCGAGCAAGGTATCCGTACCGGTCGCACAATGATTGACAGAAAATTTCGACTAGGCGGGTTACAACTTGCTTCTGATATTTCTCTTGCTAACGCAAAAGATCTTCTCAAGATTCTGCAATGGAACGAGGCCAATGGTATTCGACTATTTCGTATCGGTTCAGAATTATTTCCTCGTTGGAATCATTATCGTTTAGAAGATTTGCCAGGCATCGATGAGATTGCAATGCACTTACGTGCTGCAGGTGATTATGCTCGAGCGCACGGCCATCGTGTTACTACGCATCCTGGTCCATTCCATATCTTAGGTAGTCCCGATCCAGTGGTTGTAGAAAATTCTATTATCGGTTTAGAACGACATTCTGAAATGTTTGACCTTATGGGCTTTGCTCCGAGTTTCGAAAACAAGATCAATATTCATATTGGTGCTACATATGGCGACAAGCCCACTACTATTGCTAGATGGTTACAGAATTGGGATCGTTTGTCTGACTCTTGCAAGTCTCGTCTTGTTGTAGAAAATGACGACAAGGCTTCTATGTACTCAGTTCGTGATTTGTATGAGACGGTTCATCAAGCTATTGCTATTCCTATCACGTTTGACTATTGGCATCATACTTTCAATACTGGTGACTTGTCCGAAGAAGAAGCATTCTTTATGGCGCGTGAAACTTGGCAACTTCATGGTGTTACTCAATGCACTCATTACTCAGAATCGCGACGTCGCGAAGCACAGGTACTTATTGAGCGTATGTTTGATCATCATGGTATCGACATGGCTGACTTGCCCAATTGGCCTACTTTCCACAAGCAATACAAAGAGTTTACCAAGATCAAAGAACAGGCACACGCTGACTTTATTCTTGCTACTCCTAACACTTACAATGTTATAGATTTAGATATTGTGGTTGAGGCAAAGGCTAAAGAGCAAGCGCTTATCCGGGTAGGTGTCGAATGCTGTAAAACTCCGGAGCTGTTTTTGGTAGATTGATATTTATATTATATAAGTATAAATTTATAAAACTAACAAAGTTATGGCAAATTACAAATTCAAAAACAAAATTACAGATGACATCGAGGATGCAATCAACATCATTCAAATGGTTGGTAAAGCGTTAAATGAAGGTAAAACTGATAAACCATCAGCTCTTACAAATTTAGCAGCAGCTCTTAAGAAGTTAGAATCTGCTCGTTATTATATCGAACGAGATTAATCAAATCCACATATGGCAAAATCAAAAAACAGTAAACCTCCAAAAGGTTTCAAGCGATTACAGTGCAAATATTGCGATAATGTATCAGACCGAGTAGATGACAATGCAACCTCAATTACATGTTGGCAATGCACATCGAAATTAGTTAATGGTCAAGTCTTGGAAATACGCAAGTAATATACTATTATTTAATAAACTATGTTAGAAGCAGAAAAAATTAAAGATAATTGGGAAAGATATCGTAGCTTGGTCAACGATTTATTTCCTACCCGTAAAGATGCATTAAATAAAATGTATGATGAATTAGAAGATCGTATGGTGTTTATGCCAGCATCTTCCATGGAACACTTTCATAATGCGTTTGCTGGAGGTTATGTAGATCATGTACTCCGAGTAATGGATTGTGCATTAACTTTGCATAATACCTGGACTGTGATGGGTGCTGATATGTCAGGCTATACCGAAGAAGAATTACTATTCGCAGCAATGCATCATGATTTAGGTAAAGCAGGTTTCCCGGGTGAAGGCAATGAAGTATATCAAATTGAGACTTCAGATTGGCATCGTAAAAATCAAGGAAAACTTTACAAAACAAATGCATCAATTCCGTTTGCAATGGTACCAGATCTTTCAATTTGGTTGTTGCAAGAATATGGTGTTAAACTGTCTTGGACAGAATATCAAGCAATTAAAATTCATGATGGAATGTATGATGATGCAAATAAACCATACTTTGTTGCAAGATCGCCTCAAGCTAAATTGAAAACAAATCTACCAATTATTTTGCATCATGCAGATCATATGGCGTCGACAATTGAATTTGAGCGTTGGAGAAATGCAAAAGCCACAGCACCAGCACCGGTAGCAGAAAAAAGCAAAATTACAAAAAGTAACGGACTTAAAAACTTAGCAGAAAATAACCCAGATGTTGAAAAAACATTAACGGATATTTTTAGTGCATTTAATCAGGATTAATTATGATTTGGATGATAATATTAGTTGTAATACTGTTTGGTATTATAGGATATGCGGGATACCGTATTTGGTATCTAGCAGGAACAACTGCCGATGCACAGGAATATATTGAAGATTTAGAAGTTACAAATCGTTACATGTATAGCAAAATTACAGAAGCTTATGATGTGATGCAACGCATAGATCGTTTAGGTGCTTTTGAAAAAGATGATGAAGCAGGAACTACATTTCAACTATTAACTGAAGTAATTACCGAACTTAAAGAAACATTCGATGGCGAAGCGCAAGAAGAAAAGTAATGTATACTTTACACGTATTACTGAGTTAGCAATACTAGGATATAATAAAACAGATAATCCTGTTCTCCGAGAAAAGATTTACAGAAGATTTATTTATCCGGCATTTATGAAAATGGCTGAAAATTTAATTAACACTGTAAAGCCAACTTATATTGATTCCACATTTGTTGATTTGCAAACCGATCTAGTTACATTTTTAACTGAACGATTAAACAAATTTAATCCAAATGCAGGAAAGGCATATTCATATTATACCAGAACATCATATAACTACCTAATAGGTGAAAATGAAAGAGCGTATAAAAAACGAAAAGCAGATGCATTGGAATTAAATATCGATGAACAACGCAATGTTATCATTGAAATGCATAATGATGAAATGCGGGAAGTATTAGAGTATTTCATGGATGCATATGTAGAATATTGTTATAACAACATAAATTATTTGTTTTCAAATTCCACTGATATACATGTCGCTGACTCCATACTTCACATTTTTGAGAATCGAGAACACATTGAAGATTTCAATAAAAAACGTTTATATATTTTAATACGCGAACGAACGGGACTAGATGCATCACAAACTAATGCAGTTACCAGAGTGGTTAAAGTATTAAAACAAATCTATGAAGACAACTTTAAAGAGTATGAACAAACAAACTTCGTAAATCTGCCTTTTTGATATTTATATTAAAGGAATTTACGTTATGGATAAGAATGATGAACTATTCAAAGGAACTAGTTTTGCAGATTTAATGTCCGATGTTTATCACAATTCTAAAAAGAAAGATAGACAAATCAACCAACTTATTGCCCAGTTACAGCCATTAATAAAAAATGCATCAGACGCAACTATCATAGTTCCACTGATCAAAGAATATTTAGATGTAGCAGTTAAAAATGATGACCACTTGGTTAAATTAACTGCTATTGTACAAAGATTCATTTCAACCAAACAGACTATTGCAGGTGCTGATGGTCTTTTAAGTGATGAAGAAAAACAACAACTATTAAAGGTTGCAGAAGCCACTCTGAGTTCCGAATTAGAAGATGAGTTAGAGCGAATTTCCGACGAAGAAACTGTTTTACAACAAAAAATTAATGATGTTAAAACAAAGATAGGAACTAGCGATGCCAATGGATAATCCAGATTATATCTTATTTGAAGTTGCAGAAGTTATTGATACTTTTGATGAAACTTATCGATATGAGACTGTAAATGGCGACCGGTTAGATGATCGATTATTCACAGTTCGTGTTCAAAGTGTTAATAGAATGACCAATAAACATGATATACGAACATGTAGGCCATTCAATAACAATATTAAGCAAATTCCTTTAGTAGGCGAACATGTATTAATATTCCGGGCGTATAATCAAGAAACCACTCTGGATAATACCGGAATAGACTGGTATTATTTTTCTCCATACTCAATTTCATCAGGTGTAAATGAAAATTTCTTACCAGGAATCTCATATGGAGATACAATTACAGAAAGCGATGTTAAAAAAATCATACCAGGGAAAACATTCCAATCTAAAATTATATCGCCATTACAACCATTTGAAGGTGATTTAATGATTGAAGGTCGTTGGGGTAACAGTATCCGATTAGGAAGCACAGTACCTGACTCTGACCGGTATACATTGCAATCACCATGGTTAGGAGATGCAGTTGGTGATCCAATTATTATTCTTTCAAATAATCGAGAAAATAAAAAAGGCAAACAGTTTGTTACTGAAAACATTAAAACTGATGGAGCATCTCTGTACTTAACTAGTACACAAAAAATTCCAGATTTACAATTTGGTGCACCTCGTAAGAAAAATTCATTAACATATTTTTATCCAAATGAATCTAATTACGCGCAGTCTCAATTTATTGGTACTGCTGATCGTATTGTGTTAAAAGCAAAAACTGATATTGCGGTAATAGATTCACCAAAAGGAATTGTGTTAAACACAACCGGCGAAGTTAAAATAGGTTCTGACACCGCAGATCAATCATTGGTACATGGAAATGTTTTATTAAACGTTCTTCAACAAATTTTAAATCAATTAAATATGCCAATTCAATGTGGTTCGATGGCAGGTACGTTTCTAGATAAAAGTGCACTAACATCAGCACAAAATCAACTTCAAGAGTTGTTAAGTTCTAAATATTTCATACAAAAGAAAATATCATAATATGAGTGCAATAGTTCCACCATTAGATTTTATACCTAAACTGCCATCGATAGCAGTAACGGAAACCATTAAACAGGTTAACAAACAAACCGATGTGTTGTTACAAACTGTTACTACTACGGTTACTGATTCTATAAAACTAGCAACGAATGTTAAATGCGATGATCCTAGAATGAAAAAAATTAAAGAACAGTTAGCTCAAGTTCAGGAACAAATTACAAAGATACAAGAAACTATACCTAAAATACAAACTACGATTAACACAGTTAAACAAATTGTTAATACGGCTGTTGCTATCAAAGCTGCAATATCTGCAGCACAATTATCAAATCCAGCAACTGCTGCGGTATTTATTGCAACGCAATTAACTTTAATTCAAGATGCTACAATTGTTAATGCATTAGAATCTTTAAAACAATTTGAGCAAGTTCCACCAGCATTAACAGCAAAAATACAAACCGTTATTCCTCCTATATTATCAGCATTGCAACGAGTAGAAGGAGCTTGTGGTGAGAATACTCCGGAGGTTTCTATTCCTGAAAATTTATTAGGAGATTCAGATATTCAAGATTATAACGATCTTGTTGATACCGAGTTTTATACTGAAGATAACGTAAATTCAAAAGACTTATCAGATCGATCTGATTTAATTCAACAAATATTACAGCAGCAACAAGATTTATTACAATCACTGCAAGAAGCTCCAAGTTTGGTATATCGTGGCAACGGTTTACCAGATCCGAACTTAGGAAAACCTGGCGATTATTATGTTGATTTAGATACACAAGCTATAATCGGTCCTAAGGTATCATATACCGCTTGGATTTAATTACATTTTATACATGTTTATATTTATTAATAAATAATATCATATGGATAGTAAAACACTTATACAAGCACTAAAACGGGTGGTACGAGAAGAAGTACGTTCGGTTATTCAGGAAGAATTAACCGAAATTCTTCGCGAAGGATTACAGAAAACGATTACTGAAATGAAACGTCCTGTAAAACCACATAATGTATCACGCCAGCAAAACACGCCGACAAAGAAGAAACCAATGTTTGAAGATAATCGTTGGGCATCGGTATTAAATGAAACAGATCCATTGTCAGAACAACAACCGTTAGCAATGAATAGTTTCAAAGATATGATGAATGAAAGTTTTGACGAAATTCGAATGACATCAGCAGATGCTATTGGATTCGGTGCAATGCGTCAAAACATGAAAGAATCTTTAGGTATGGCACCGACTGCCCCAAAAGTAATGGAAGATCCAGAAACTGGTAAAGTGTATGAAGTTGATCCTACAGTAGCAGCTGCAATGACTCGAGATTATTCTGCCATGATGAAAGCAATTGATAAGAAAAAAGGTATGTAATGTCATATAAAATTGAAACGGTAACCGCAAACGATACAACAAATTTAGTTGGTTTAGGAATTAAATTGCCGTTCAATGGTACTGGAGTTTTTTCTATAAATTACGATAATAATTCTCAGGCAACTGCGAATTTTAAAAATCTGTTATTAACCAGAAAAGGTGAACGATATGAGCAACCTAGATTTGGTACGGATTTATTGAACGCATTGTTTGAACCAATGACTGATATAACAGAACAACGAATTGTTACTACTATACGTGATGCGGTTTCATATTGGTTACCTTACATAACCTTAGACAATGTAGATGTAGAATTTAATCAAAGCGATGCTATTTTAAATTACACAGTTAAAGTTTCAATAACATATTCTATCAGTGAAATCGAAACAAATACAATTGTTATTTTTGCAAATGAAAATGGCGTAATTCGGATTGAATAAACATGAATACAAAAAAAGAAATATCATATCTAGGAAAAGATTTTGGTCAATTTAGAAAAAACTTAATTGACTTTACCAAACAGTACTTTCCAGATACATACACTGATTTCAATGAATCATCGCCTGGCATGATTTTTATTGAGATGGCATCCTATATAGGGGATGTTTTATCATACTATGCAGATTCTAATTTAAAGGAGTCGTTGCTTGAACAAGCATCTGAACGAGCTAACATATTTGATTTAGCTAAGTCTTTAGGATATACTCCTAAAAATGCTGTTCCTGCATATGCAACTATGGATGTGTTTCAATTATTGCCAGCAATTGGTTCCGGTGCAAATATTGCCCCTGATTATAACTATGCGTTGTCAATTAAACCTGGGTTTCAGGTAAAACAAGAAGATGGTGCTGCAGAATTCCGTACTCTGGATTCGGTGGATTTTGCATACTCATCATCGTCAGACCCAACAGAAGTAACCGTATACGAAACTGATGATGCAACCAATTTACCGGTATATTATCTTTTAAAGAAAACGGTTAAAGCAGTTAGTGGTACAGTAAAAACATCACAATTCACATTCAACTCTCCAATTGCTTATGATAAAATTGTGTTATCTGATACAAATATCATTGAAATTGTTTCAGTTGAAGAATCAGATGGTGATAATTGGTATGAAGTTCCATACTTGGCTCAAGATACAATATTTGAAGCTGTTCCAAATCTATTAGAAAACGATCCAGATTTAAATGCATACAGGTCATCTGCTCCTAGTTTATTAAAAATGAAACGCACCGCAAAACGTTTTATAACTAGATTACGAAGTGACAATAAATTAGAATTACAGTTTGGAGCTGGTATTTCTGATAACAATGATGAAGAAATTATACCAAACCCAACAAATGTAGGTAATGGATTATCTACGGTTAGAAAAGGTGTAGATATTGATATTGACCCATCTAATTTTTTATATACTAGAACATATGGTCAAGCTCCTGCTAATACTACATTAACTGTAACATATGTGGTTGGAAATGGAATTGAGGATAACGTTGCTGCAAACAAATTAAAAGTTATTAAATTCATTGAATACAATGATGATGTAAATTCTACCATTTCAAATTCAATGGTTAACTTTATTAAAAGTTCAATTGCAGTTAATAATCCAGATCCAGCGTCAGGTGCTAAAACTGCAGAAACTTTGCAAGATATTAAAAATAATGCATTAGCAAATTTTGCAGCACAAAATAGATCAGTAACGCGTGAAGATTACATTATACGAGCTTATTCGATGCCAGCAAAATACGGCAGTGTTTCAAAAGCGTATATTGTACCAGATGATCAAATTACTCAGCAATCATATGAGACATCTAGAATACCAAATCCATTTGCATTGAACATGTATGTTTTAGGATACAATCAATCAAAACAATTGGTACAACTAAATCAAGCAATAAAAGAAAACTTGAAAACGTATCTGAATTTTTACCGGATACTCACGGATGCGTTAAATATTAAAGATGCATTTATTATTAATATCGGTGTAGACTTTGAAATTTCAGTGCTTCCAAATTATAATAGCAACGATGTTTTGTTGCGTTGTATTGCTGAATTAAAATCATATTTTGATATTGATAAATGGCAAATAAATCAGCCAGTTGTAAAATCAGATATTTCTACTACATTAGCCAATGTAAAAGGAGTACAATCTGTAATCGGTGTTCAATTTAAAAACTTATACGACACATTACAAAACTATTCCGGCAACGTATATGATTTAACAACTGCTACTAGAAATGGTGTTATTTATCCATCATTGGATCCTAGTATATTCGAAGTTAAATTTCCTAATCAGGATATACGCGGTCGTGTAGTAAATTATTAAGGATAATTCATGTTTAAAATATTTTATGCTGAAAAAGACACTACGTTGTATGAGCAAACTCCGGCTTATAACTATGGTCTAGATGAACTTTTAGAAATTGGTAAACATCTAGATGATGAAGGTTCTACATATCTAAAATCTAGATCCGTGCTTAAGTTTGATATGACTGAAGTTTCAGCATCATTGTCAAAATATGGAAAAACTGTTAATGATTGTAAATTCATGTTACAGTTATATACATCCCATGCAAAAAATTTATCATCAGAATATGATATTTGTGCAAAACTAGTTGCTCAAAATTGGATTAATGGTACTGGTGCATCAAGTGGTGTAAACATCGACGGTGCATCATGGACAGGACCAATGTCGGGTAGTACATGGATATCGAGTAGTCAAAACATACAAATTGGCACAAGCACACTATACACTTCTGGAAGCGGGGGTGGCGGATCTTGGATGTTCCAATCAGCATCTGCTGGTTCTACATCGGGCCTAATAACATCAGAATCATTTTCATATCGTACTACTGATATTAATATGGATGTTACAGATGCGGTAAAAATTTGGCTGAGTGGTTCCGGTGGTGCTACTATTCCTAATCATGGATTTTTATTGCAATTTTCAGATGCATATGAAGCCTCAGGTTCATTAGCTGGGTATATACGATATTTTAGTCGTGAAACCCATACTATATATGTTCCTAGATTAACTATGTACTGGGATAACAGCACTTTTACAACGGGTTCATTAACAGCATTAGACACTGAGTCATATACAACTTATACACGCGTTAAACCTACGTATAAAGATACAGAAATTGCTAAAATTAGAATATTTGGTCGAGATAAATTTCCTAGAAAATCACCGACTAATCTGTTTCCTATAGAAACGGTTAAGTATTTACCATCTACTACATACTACTCAGTTTTAGATGCCGCTACAGATGAGGTCATAATTCCGTACGACAATATTTATACTAAAGTGAGTTGCGATTCAACCAGCAATTTTATTTATTTAGATTTGAACGGTTTTATGCCAGAACGATATTATCGTTTAGAATTAAAAATTGTAAGTGGCATTGAAGAACAATATATCACCGATCAGATATATTTTAAAGTAGTTAGATAATGAATATTACAGATATTAAAACGACACAACTATTAGTCGACCCGATTAACTTCAGAACCGAATCACCCTATCGGTTGAACGGGTTAACTGTTATGTCAAACAATCCAAACATTGTTAGTCGGGACGACCGCGGAAATATCATATTGCAAGAAGCTAAAGAAGATAATCAACTTCTAATTATAGAAACTGTTCGTAAACAAATACAAAAAAGATCCTTTTTAGATGCAGTTGATACAAATTTTGAATATTTTAGTTTTCCTGCTACTATTAGACCATCTGCTGCAGATGTAAATATTAATATTGAATTGGAGCAAGATCCGATATACGCACGATATAAACCTAGCGAAAACAGAGTTATTAATGCCGGAGGAATACCGTCTGGAATACTAATGGATGCTGTCGTAGAAGGGGCTATTCAAACTGTTACAAATACGTATTATATTACGAAAGAAATTAAAAATTCGGGTGCGGATCTTCGAATACGAGTTAAAGTTGCACATTACTTTTTATCTACCGGGTTAGGTGATGTATATGGAACAGCATATTTTACTATAATGCGGGGTGGCCCAGAAAAACCACTTAATCGATATTATAGACCTATACAAACCGATAGTGGTGGTGCTGAAACATATGCAAATGGTAGAACGGTGCCAAGCGGCGACTATGTGTTTGGTGCAATTGCACCAGGTGAAACTCAAAATTTATTTATAGATGAAATAATTTCAAATTCAGAATTTGAAATTGGAGATTCTTTTGGTATCGGTGCTTTTGCAGGACAACCGGATCGACATACAATATTTTCAGAACAAACATATATGGTTGTAACTGATGCTAGTAAGAATGTGGACGAATGGAATCAGCCGATTGAATAAGCATGTTAACTCAATATAAAAATATCAGTGATATTCAATCAGCAACGGGATCGTTAGCTGCTAGTCGTTTCTTGGAAGAACACTCATCACAATTCAATGTATCAATAAAACCAAATCCGGATATAATAAAACCAGATGCGTCAGATATTATTGAAATGCATATATACGGTGATCAAACCTGGATAACGGGTAATCACTCAGTACAACCTGTATATCAAATTCCTAGATATTATGATCGAACTACTGGTCGTGAAATAAAGTTTAACGGCGTACCGGTTGGAATTAATCTTTATAAAGAATTTGAAAATCTACGATTAACATCTGGTAAATTTCGTGTTGTTTTAAACTTCTTCAAGAATTTAATTGGTAGTTATGAAAAACCATATTTAAAGATTGTTGAAATTTCTGCAGATCGTACAGAGATATTGTTAAAACCTACACAAGCAACCAATGCAGAATTTCAAGATCAATTAATTGACTTTGCAGATCGTCCTAGACAAACTAGTGCTCGTGGTGGTCAATATTATGATTTTTACATATTAAATTTTAGCAGAAATCAAACTTCATTAATTGTTAATACAGTTGTAATTGAAGATAGTATATATGTTAAATTGTATGAACCATTACCAAAAAACATTTTAGAAAATTTTAAATGTTGGATTGCTCAAGAACAAAAAGAGCCATTTGTTGATAATGTTTATATAAATGCAAAAGAAATTGAAATTGAACAAAATGTATTAGCTGGTCCTAACTGGTATGCAAATTATTCATACAATACTTCAACAACTACTGGATTAAAAAATTGGACTGATTTACTCGGGTCATCGATTAATACATCACAGCAAATTGTCGATTCATATTTTTCTGGAAGTTTATCCGGAGTAAAATTAAACATTGATTATTCAGATTTTAATAATTTTGTATTCTATAGTTCAGCAACAGAACGTTTAGAAAATTTCAGATACAAATTATCATTAGTTGAATACTATAATTCACAATCTGCGGCAATCGCATTAATATCGGGTAGTGTTGCAACTACTAATGCCGCAGATTATACATTGCAAAAAACAAATTTAATTGGTGGATTTGATGATTTTGAAAAGTATTTATACTATCAGTCATCGTCAATGATTTTTACTTATCCTGTGCCACATGAATCACCAAATGTAGCCAGAATCACCGGCAGTTATTTGACGCCGGCACCGAAATCAAATTCGACATATCCATTTGCATTATACCCATTAACTAGTAGTCAATTTACTACATGGTTTGATTCAATGTATTCATACGCGACCGCATACGATACATTTAATTTAAATTCATTGATCCGCACAGTACCTGAATATATTAGATATGATGAGAATAATGTGGCAATGGAAACATTTGTTAATATGCTTGGGCATCATTATGATATACTTTACACGTATATCAATCATATGTCTCAAATTAACAAACGAGAAGAAAATCCTAAATTAGGTATGCCAAATGAATTGCTATATTCCGTAGCAAAACAATTTGGTTGGAACTTAACCGACGGTAATCAATATCAAGATTTATGGCAGTATGTATTAGGTACATCAGAAGCAGGAATACCGCTTACCGGGTCAAATTCAGTAGGTGATCCGTCAGTATCTGGCCAGAATATGACATACGCAGTTTGGCGTCGCATTGTTAATAACTTGCCATTACTATTAAAATCAAAAGGTACTAAACGAAGCATACAAGCATTGTTGTCTTGTTATGGTATTCCACAATCACTTATTACAATTAAAGAATATGGCGGTCCTAGAATTGAACGTGCACCGGTATATGAAAAATTAAATTTTGATTATGCATTAGATTTAATTACAAATACAGCTGGTACTGTCACAACTAATTATTCGGGATCAATTGATTCAATTGAACTTCGTTTCCGAACTGATGATGTTATTACAAATCCAACTATGCCAAGCACAATGAATTTGTTTAAGGTTGGTAATAATGCAGTGACATTAGATTATACGTCTGGGACACGTGGAACTATACAAATTAATGGTACTGGGTCAAATTCTATTGAATTGTTTGATGGTGGCTGGTTAAATTTAATGTTAAAAACAAATGGCAGCAATTTAGAAATTTTAGCAAAACGAGCTAAATATGGTAAAATTGTTGCAGCAGCTTCAGCATCTACAGTAGCATCATTACCTGGATCTGGATCAATTATATTTGGTGATACTAGTACTGGGGCGTCGAGATTAGTAGGACAATTACAAGAATTCAGAATATGGAATTATCCAATTTCTAATACATCATTTGATAATCACGTTAAAGCTCCTGGAGCATATGATTCGTTAGATGCGTATAATGAACTAGTTTATCGTTTACCGTTGAATCAAAATATTAATCATGCTACAACTGCTAGTTTATTCGGGATACAACCTAAGGCATCTACAATATCATCATCATTTAGCGGATGGACGAATAATATACCATATGATTCTATAGAAGAAACGTACTACTATGATGCGGTATCAATTGGTGCTGGCACATATGATGATAACAAAGTACGTATTGAAAACAATGTATTAGTAGGTACATTAGATATAAAAACTAGAGCAGAACGTAGTCAATATGATGTTGCTCCAATTGATAGTAAAAAACTAGGAGTATATTTTTCTCCACAAACAATGATCGATGAAGATATCATTGCACAATTAGGTTTTATTGATTTAGATAATTATATCGGTGATCCGGGAGATATTAATTCTGATTCATATGATAGTTTAACGCAGTTTGCAGAATCATATTGGAAAAAGTATCAACAAGCTACAGATATTAATTCGTATATAAAAATGTTTACATTGTTTGACTTATCATTCTTCAAACAATTAGAACAATTATTGCCAGCACGTGTTGATGAATTACTCGGCGTATTAATACAGCCTAATATATTAGAAAGAAATAAAACATCTATACTTCCGGAGATACGTATTCATGATAATTCATATTATGCTGAAATTACTAATTCACAGCCAACTGCGAGTGGTGAATATATAAATTATCTAGGTTCTGTTGACGGTAAAATTTTAACTATATCTGCACAAGACGATGATCAATGGCAAGCATATTTAACAGCTTCAACTGCTGATAAGTATGATGGAACTCCATATTCATACACATACTTAATTCAAAGTGGAAGCACGTATATAACTGCATCTTCCCCATATTGGCAAAGCGAAGCAATACTACCAGTAATACTTGATGCAGTAACATCTGAGTTAAGTTTAGCATCTGGCTCATATTTTGCAGCGTCATCATCATTTTCAGGTTCATATTATGGTACTAGCTCGTATGGTTCAGGGTCGTATGGCGTTGTATCAAATTTCAGAAACTTAACAGGAAGTTTTGCCCAAGTGCAAGACTTTTTACCTGCAGGTCGAGACAATCAAAAATATTCCGGAGCTAAACTTACATCACCGGCATTCAATGTTAATTCAACTGAAACCGTTGACGGTAAGCCAGTAGTAGAATGGCGTGCAACAAATCCAAATCAATTGGTGTATCAAACTAATAGTGATCAAGGAAGTTTTGTTTTGGTATAATTTTTTAACATAACATATTTATATAAAATAGGAATAAAACATATGGGATACTTAAATAATAGTTCTGTAACAGTTGATGCAATTTTAACTCTTAAAGGCCGAGAATTATTAGCAAAAGGCGGAAACGCATTTAAAATTACTCAGTTTGCATTAGGTGATGATGAAATTGATTATTCGTTATGGAATCCAAATCATCCATTAGGAACTAATTATTACGGTGTAATTATTGAAAATATGCCAATCACTGAAGCAATTCCTGATGAGACACAAGCATTGCGTTCAAAATTAATTACATTACCAAAACAAACTACTAATATACCAGTTGTAACTGTTGGAAATACTGCAATTACACTGTTAGCACCAGGAGATGGAGCAGCAATTACACCGAATACTAGCAACATGCAGGGTGGTAACTCAAATTTAGGTTACACTGCAATTTTGTCTGATTCAACCGTAGCAGATATTCAGGTAACTAGAGCATTACAAAATACCGTATTACCTACAATACCTCGTTTTATTGGTGATAATGAAGATGCACAAAGTGTAGCAGTTGCAGGATTTGAATTCCGAGTTATTGCTAAAGCACAATATTTGGAAGATAAAACTGCGACAATTACTATTGTTGGTAATGAAACAGGTGGTAGTGTAACAATTAATTTAACTGTTAAAAAAGTTACTTCTGTAACAACCGGAACGGCAGTTTCAAGCTAATAAAAGAAATAACATATGAACAATTTTATTAAATATTTAAAACTACAAGACAAACACGGCGGGGTTCCTACGGGGCGTGGAAATGTATCTCCCATCAATGTTAGTCAAGCGGCAAATAATATAGCTGTTAGAGATGGTGCTGCCCAAACTAATACAACCGCAATTAATGAGCAAGTACAACAATTAGCTCAACAATTAGCAAATGAAATAATTGCCAATCAGCAACAAATTTCCGTGTTAGCAAGAAATGGTCGTGTATTTACAAAGTTTGACCAATTAAATGATGTTATATCAAATCAAACTGAAGTAGTTACTGCAGGTGTTTGGAGTGATGGTATTGCTAGTTTAACTACATACGCATCCGGATCTGCACAAACAACATCTCAGCGCCGATATTATGTTGATGTGTATCAAGAAGATTCTACAAATGAAGGCGCTGCGACGCAATTTTCATTAGCATATGGTAATGCGTTGGGTAGTGGTTCTGATTCACAAGGTACATTGAGTGACTCTCCATCAAAAGCAGTATATTCACAATACCGTCAGCTTTTATTAAAGCCTAACGATTCAAGATTTACAACTGCTGGATCTGGTAGTACAGATTCAATCTATATTGTGAATTTTAAAAGAAACCGACTTAAAGAACGTTTAGACGCTGGAAATTTTGAATTGCCATTAGTATCAATTGCTACTCGCACATCGAATGCAACTGGGTCTGTTACTGTCGGTACACGTGTTATTAAATTAATTGACGATTCTTCATTAGCATCGGCTACCGTTGGTGATTCTGGAAAAATCTATAACATAGTCTCCGGTTCTATAAATTCAGGAGTACATAATTCAGCATCGCCGGTATATTATGGATTAGCATATCCAGATCATGGAGTATTAGTACTGGATGGTAAAATGCTTGATCAACAATTAGGATTTGCTACGAATGTATCTTCTAGTTCTGAAGGTAACAATCACTTTACATTGTTCCGTTCTATTTCTGGATCTGCATTATTTACTGATCCTGAAACATCTGACCCATATGGATTTTTAGCAAGAAATTCTGAAAAAATAACAAGCACACATTATTTTGTACGAATTAAAAATGCAGAATACAACTTCTCAAACAATCCATCTTATGTTACTGGTAGTGTTGGTCAATTAGCACAATCTACATTTGTTGGTGATCCTAAAACATATGTTACCACAGTTGGATTATACAATGACAGTCAAGAATTGTTAGCGGTTGCAAAATTAAGTCAACCATTGCTAAAATCATTCCAGCGTGAAGCTCTTATACGTGTTAAACTAGATTTCTAAAATAACACTCTGATTTAAGCCCTGTTATATTTATTATTAAATATAGCAGGGTTTTTACTAGCATGGCAGAAACAAAAATTTCAAATACTGACACATATCAAGGGGTGTATCCAACTGTTTTCAAAAAGATAAATAGTTCTGATGTTAGTTTAACACCGTTCCAAAGTTATAAGCAATGGGTGATAGGCTCCGGTAGTGCTACTTCGAGTTGTTTGCCATTACAAGGAGTATATTCAGATGTATTACCAGCTCTAGATACCGAATTAACATATAATGATGCAAAAAATATTGATGATAGTTTGCAAACTGTAACATATTATTCAGTTAATCAGTTATTTTACAAATATAAAGATCAACCATATAACACACTAGGTCCAACAGATTTAAATCGTACACATAAATACTTGTATCAAACAGCTTCGATATTTTCTATACCACAATTAAAATACGGAGAATCGGTTAAACCAAAATCATTTGAAATAAAACATAATGTTGGTAGCGGCATTCAGTCTGATCGATATGGCAATTTATACAATGTGGATATTGATACTTCATCATTTGCTACAGGGGTGATGTGGTATGAAGGATTTAATGAATATTTCGATACTAGCAGAGTACCATATGTATGTTCAGGAGTAACATATGTACCAGGAGTACCTGATGCCGACATATCAAGTTTACCGGTTGGATTAGCTGCTAAATTTGATGGTGCTGGTTATATTGAATCTGATTTAAACGGATTTTATGATCGTGATCATGATTATGCAATTGCTTTTTGGTTCTCCGGATCATCTAATGCAACACAATTAATTGCAACAAAAGCATCTAGTAGTTTAACTCCACAATATCCGTTCCGAATTGAATTGAGCGGTAGCAATCAGATTGTATTTTCTGTAGCGGGTAGCACTACATTTAAAACACAAATTACATCATCTGTTTTTAATACAACTAACTGGAATCACTTTATTTGTCAAAAATCTGGCAGCTCGGTTGAATTGTATGTAAATGGAGCGTTAGAATCATCTGCTACTAGTCCATTACTAATTAATACGCAATCACCATTATCGGCATCAGCACGTATTGATAACACAGATAAATTGTATATTGGAGGTTATACTACTACTGGATCAAATCTTACAGCTGTTATTGATGAAGTTAGAATATTTAATAAGTCACTATCTCTTGCAGAAATTGGATCTTTAGCCACACCGGATCTAACAACTGGTACACTACTTCAAACTAATCACGTAGGAAATATTTTTGCAAAACAAGGAATCGCGATAGTATCAACTCCAGATTATCGATTTCATAATACCGTTAATGATTTTATTTCCTTTCAGTATAAAAGCACGGTTACAATTTATGAATTAGGTGTTATTGTTAAATTAGATGCTGGTGATTTTAATATGTCATTGAATCCAACTCTTACGGCGGATAATGATATTACATACCATTCATTTGTTACTAGTAGTACATTTACTCCGTATATAACAACTATAGGATTGTATGATGATGCAGGGCAATTGTTAGCAATTGGAAAATTAGCACAACCAATTAAAAAACCAGCAAATGTAGATTTAAATTTCTTAGTTCGTATGGACTTAAATAACAATGTAATTCCTAGGTAATCATGATACGATTAAAACAACTTTTAAAAGAAATATCAAATTCAGATATTCAGAAATGTTTAGACAAAATACAACAAAAACAATTCCGTTTAATTGGTGCTGGTGATAACGGTCGCGTTTATGAAATTGATAGAGAAGATAAAGTTTTTAAGATTACTAAAGAACGTGATGAATATGAAGTAGCAAGTATTATCGTTGATAGATACAATGAGTTTACTACATTTATACCGGTATATTATGTTGATGGTAAAAACATGTACATAATGGCAAATGCTTCGGAACTACCAACTCGGTTAAAAAAAGAAATTGATTTATTTATGCAAGACTTTGCTTCATTTGCTCGGGATGAAGGAGGCGAAGTTTCAATATTTGATTTTTTACCTGATGCTGGAAGTATTAATCCGATAATTGATAATTTTTTAAACACATTAAAAACAGATATAGATAAACTTCAAATTCCAGAATTCGATTTAGATTTAGATTTTCGTTCTGACAACGTTATGATGTGGGACGGAAACATGGTATTAGTCGATTGGTAAAAAGAAATAGGTTATGGCAAAAAATCATTATCATAGCTCTGGCAACTCAAAAAGAGCTGCAGCGCTAAAATACGGTTATAAATCAGGATTAGAACACACAGTAGCAGATCAAATAAAAACTACTGAATATCCTTTGAATTATGAAACTGAAATACTAAATTATATAGTACCAGAACGTAAAGCAAAATACACTCCAGATTTTGTGTTTACTAAAAAGAATGGTGAATTAATGTACATTGAAACTAAAGGCCGATGGACTAGTGCCGATCGTCTTAAAATGAAACATGTGCTAGCATCGAATCCCGGTGTAGATATTCGTATGGTATTCCAATCACCCCAACAAAAAATATCAAAAGGTAGCAAAACTACATATGAAGCTTATGCATTAAAGCTGGGTATTAAACATGTTGCAAAGAAAGATATTCCCGCAGATTGGCTCACGGAATGTTTGAAGACTGGCGAAGAACCAAAGACAATTAAAACTTTTTTTGGATAAAGGTTTGTTTTGTGAAAAATTTTTAATACATTCTATGATAATTAATGATTCATATTAATTAATAGATTGATTCAGTATTGAATCGATCGTTAGGCCAGAAATGTAATGTATGTGTCTAACTAATATTATTTATTATTATATTAATATAATTTATTGGATTAGTACAGTATATTACTTATATTATATTAATGAAGAATATTAAGTTATTACAGTTATTAGAATCAGTACTAGGTAAAGGTAAACCTACGTCTGGTAATAACATTGCATTCTTCTCTCCTTTTGTTTCTCACTACAAGCCAAAATTAGAAATTGATATTCACACTAATTCAAACGGTGAGAATGCTTGGCATTGTTGGATATCTGATAAAAAAGGTCGTAGCATTGTTACTTTGTTCAAACAACTCAATCTACCTAAAGAACGTTTTGAACAATTATCACGTATTATCGAATCATCTCGATATCGTGTAAACAATGATGCTCCAACAAAAGTAGAAACAATACAATTGCCGGCTGAGTACAAACCACTTTGGATTCCTAAAACATCTCCGGATTATCGTAATGCCGTGCATTATTTAAAAAAGCGCGGAGTAACTATATTTGATATCATCAAGTATCGAATTGGATTTTGCGAGTCTGGAGAGTATTCCGGCAAAATAATTATTCCTAGCTATGATGCCATGGGTCAATTGAATTATTTTGTGTCTAGAGCATATTATAAATCAGACACACAAAAACACAAGAATCCAAAAATTTCAAAAGACATTATTGGGTTTGACCTTTTTATAAATTGGTCACAACCAATCATACTTTGTGAAGGAAGTTTTGATGCAATCGCAATTAAACGCAATGCAATTCCGTTGTTCGGAAAAATCATTCAACCTGCACTACAAAAGAAAATCATACAAGAACGAGTACGAGACATTTATATTTGTTTGGATGCTGATGCATTGAAAAATGCAATTCAAATTGCAGAGCGATTTATGTCAGAAGGCTTAAATGTGTACTTTATAGAACTGCGAGATAAAGATGCCGCAGAACTAGGCTTTCAACGAATCAACGAAATTATACAAGATACCGATGTATTAACTTTTGAACGGTTAATGCAACTTAAAATGGGAATGATATGGACATAAAACATATTGACACAGGACAAACTGTAATCAACAAAATATTTCACATTTCAGATGTGCATATTCGTACATTGAAACGACACCGAGAATATCGTGAAGTGTTTCGCAACATGTTTGATTATATCGCACAACATTGCACCGGCGAAAGTATTGCTGTAGTAACAGGTGACATCGTGCATAGCAAACTAGATATGTCTCCGGAGTTAGTTGATATGCTGGTTGAATTTTTTGATGGCTTCATGATTCCAACCGTAGTAATACTTGGTAACCATGATATGAATCTGAACAACATGCACCGCACAGACGCAATTAGTCCGGTTATCAATGTTATTAAGAATCCAAACATCATATTCATCAAAGAAAACGGCTTGTTTGAAATTGGTGGAGTTGTGTTTAATCATATGGCTGTCGATGTTGCACCAACCGAATATATTCGTGCTAATCAATTCGATGCTGCATATAAAATTGCAATGCACCATGGTGCTGTGAACACTGCAAAAACAGATATTGGATATCAAATATCAAATGAGCATGTAGGTGTTGATTTGTTTGATGGACATGATATTACATTGTTGGGCGATATTCATAAACCAGCCCAGTTCTTAAATGACGCAAAGACAATTGCATACCCAGGATCACTGATTCAACAAAATCACGGTGAAGCATTAGACCATGGTATCTTGGTGTGGGACTTGCCGTGTCGTGAAGCAAAGTTTGTGGAAATACAAAATGATTATGGATATGTAACTTTGGAAGTTGAAGGTGTTACTATTGTGAAAGCACCACATCGTATGCCAAATAAACCTAGAGTTCGTATCAAGTTTAATGATACCTCAGCAGCGGACATGAAAAAACTTATTGCTACTATTCGCAAGAAATATGATGTGCAAGATATCACAATCCAACGAAGTGCAGCTATATCAAACACTAACGCCACATCATCGTTTACTATAGGAAATGTACGAGATGTTGAATATCAAAATACATTGATCACAGATTTTATTTCCGTGAACTATCCACAAGCTACTGCAGACGAAACTGATGCAATTCGTCATATCAATCGCACAATAAACTCAAAACTTCCTGCAGTAGAGTCAGTACGACACATGACCTGGCACCCAATTCAATTTGAATTTGATAACATGTTTTCTTACGGAGAAGGCAATGTTATTAACTTTGAAAACATGAAAGATGTGTGCGGGTTGTTTGCTGCAAACACATCTGGTAAGTCATCATTGCTTGATGCAATTACATACACTATATTTGATAAGTGCAGCAAAACAGGCAAAGCACATGAAGTGTTGAACAATAAAAAGGCTTCATTCCGCGGAAAGTTTACATTTGAAATGAACGGCGTTACTTACACTATTGAACGCAATGGAATCAAGCAGAAGAATGGTCACGTTAAAGTGCTAGTAGATTTTTATACTGACACAGAAAACCTAAATGGTGAAGAACGTAGTGACACAAACAAATCGATCCGCCGTTATTTAGGAACTTATGATGATTTCATTTTAACTGCATTTTCACTGCAGGCAGACAACAATAACTTCATTGAAAAGTCACAAAGAGAACGCAAAGATCTTCTTTCACAGTTTTTAGATATTACGGTATTCGAACAGCTTTATCAGTTAGCATCCGATGAAATTAAAGAGACTGCTGGTAAGTTAAAATCATATAAGAAAACAGATTTTGATGTTATTATCAATGATGCAGATACTATTATTTCAAACAATCAACAAGATATAACTTCATTAGAAACTCAAGAAGATGAATTGCAAGAAAAGCGCAATGATTATCAAAATGAGATTGTAGACTTAATTCAAACAAAACAGCCAACAACATATACAGGGCCTAATATTAATGAATTAACTAAAATTGAAACTGAGTTAACTAAAAAAATATCACAATTACAAGCTGATATTGAAACCGAAGAAACGACTTTAGAAACACTAACAAGTGAATACTTAATCATTAAAAAAGATAAGCGCAAGTACAATGAAACGGACTTATCAGATAAACTTCAACAATTAGAAAAACTCGAAAAGGAATTAGCACAGATAGATTCGAGTATTAAAAAACAACAAGGAATTATCAATGCAAAACAAGAAAAAATTAATCACCTTTCCGACCATGAATATGATCCGAACTGTAAATACTGTGTATCTAACGTTTTCGTACAAAATGCAATTGAAGCACAAAATACGATTATTGCAGATAGAGACATATTAACTGAATTATCTGCGACCCAATTACAATTAAAAACAACAATTTCAACATATTCAGATGTTAGAACAGATGCCAATGCATTAGCAATATTAAAACAAAAACATGAAACAAAGCGTTTAGCAATTGAAAAACAAGAATTGCAAATTCAAATCATTGAAGGCGAATTACAAACTCGAGAATCAGAATTAGAAACATGTTTAGAACGTCAAGAATCATTTAAAGCTAATGCCACTGCAATAACACATAATGAACTAATTGATGAAAAAATTAACAAGTTAAAAACATCAATTGATTCAGCTACGATTAAAATAAAAACAATTACAGACACAATTCGTAGTAAACATGGTAAAATTGAAGTTGCTAAGACCACAAAGAAAACAGCAATTGAGTCATTAGACACATACAAACAACTAGAGACTGAATACAAAGCATACGAATATTATCTAGAATCAGTTAAACGTGATGGGGTTCCATACGAGTTAATTGCAAAAGCAATGCCAAAGATTGAAGCAGAAATTAACAATGTGCTGAATCAGGTAGTTGATTTTAACATGGTGCTTCAGAGCGACGGTAAGAATATCAACGGGTATATTATTTATGATGAAGATAATTTCTGGCCATTGGAATTAACAAGCGGTATGGAACGATTTATTTCATCACTTGCAATTCGCATAGCACTTATCAATGTATCAGCACTACCACGTCCTAATTTTATTGCAATTGATGAAGGTTGGGGAAGTTTAGACACAGAACATATTTCTGCAGTAGTTAATCTATTTGATTATTTCAGAATTAAATTTGATTTCTCCATAATCATTTCACACGTCGATTCAATGCGAGATATGGTCGACAACTTAATCGAAGTAAACAAACTAAACGGATTCAGCCAGATTTCACACAACTGATATTTATATTTAAAAGAATATCAGTGAATGAAACGTAAAGAAGCAGTATATAAGGGTTTACAATTTGTTCCGGTTTGGTTTGAAGATACATCATTAACATCACCTGATTACTTCCAAATTACCGAGTTTCCTACACGCTTAACTGCTGGTAAGAACTTGTTCAAACTTCGAGGACATCCAACAAATCTACGCCCTGGATCATATTTAAACATTGAAGTATTAGATTACAATGGCGATCCAATTTATTCTGAAATTGTCAATTTTATTGATGAAGATAAAAGCCGTGTAATTGCAATCTTTATTTATGAAGAAACATCGCCTGGTGATTGTACTATTACTGTTACTGGCGAAGCTATCAATGTTCCCGCAGATTGGCAAGGTAAATCAAATATAAAATGGACACGCACAGTCCCGGTTAATCCGAATGTATCAAATATATCTGAAATTATTTTTGAACAAATTCCGGAACTAGTAATCAGTGAAAATGTCGGAGTTCATTTAGATCGAGTATATTCTCCGGCAGGACAATTTCCTACATATTCATCTGGTACGGTTCGTTATTTTTTATATAACAATCAGCCGGCTATTGAGTTAATCGGTGGAACATTTACAAATGATATGAGTACAGGCACATTAACTGTACCATCGCCTGTTAATCCAACGCCTACGCCCAATTTCCCTATATCTACAACTACGTACACCAGTACGATTAAAAAGATATTAACCGGAACCGTAGCCTTATTAGACACAGAGTATACGGCGTATAGTAGCCAAAGCATATCACAACATACATATACAGAATTTGCAGCAAGTTCTTATAGTATTGCATATGAAGCAACACCGGAATATGTAGCTACTCAGAATTCTGAATCATTTGCGTTAATGCAAATTAAAGGATTAGATCCAGCAACCGGAGATGTTTCTAGAGTTAAAGTGTTTATGAACAACACAGGCACGGTTGGTACATGGGAACTATTAAATGATGTTGAATTAGATGAAACAGAAATGTTTATTGCTAGCACTGCATCATTATATCCGGATACCAGTATTGGTATGTTTGTTACTCAAAGTACTATTAATACATATTGGCAAGGCATCACATATGTAAACAGTGCAGTATCATCAGCTCCAATATTAACATGGACAACCCAATCACTTAACAATTCCATGTTAATACAAAATACTGCAAATATATCTGCTCTGAATTCAGTTACAGTTGCAAAAATTAATTCTGCATACAATGGGATATTTATTGCGAATTCTGAGTATAAAATTACATTGGATGCTATAGGTACAGTATCTGGGTCATCCACTGCAAAATTATCTTTGTATTTATCAGGCAGTGCATTTGATTATAATCCTACAGATTATTTTAATCAGGAATTTCCAGTTAAATTTGGAAAACGTGTCGGTGAATTGCAAATTGCAGAAACATCACAGCGTTGGGATGATACCGTATTTAATTTTACTGCAGATCATGATGGTGATGGTGTATTACTACTTGTAGCAGAAGAAGGATTATGGCAGGTTGCTGATATTCGAACTACAACTGACAATGATGCTGGATATTCTCCTAATTACACCAGACTACGAACCCTAGTTCCAACCGCACATAAATCTAAAAACCAATTAACATTCAAAGCAGAGTATTACAATGTTAATGGAGAAAAAAGCAAACAAATTAGTTATGTGTATAACAAAGATTGGGCAGGAGGTAACCGATATATCGATGGTGATTATTCAATGCTCACCGGTTCTTTATATGTAGCAGATTCATTAGAAACTGGAGTTGCTATATCCGGATATAAGAATACTGGATTTATTCGTTCATTAGGATATGAAGGCTTTACTGCAGGATTTCCTGGCTTCTTATTGTGGAGTGGATCTGCTTTATCTGGTTCTCTGGGAACTAAAGGGGGAGTGCCGTATAGCGGCGTTGGTTTAGAATTATATGCAAATACTTCAAGTTATTTTAGATATAGTACCACAGACAGTGAAATTGATGTACGTACGGATAAATTCTTCTTTGGACAATATCCTGCGCCATTTATAAGCGGGGCTAATGGAAATATTGAAATTTCAGCTAGCAATTTTCATTTGTCAGCAGAAGGAAACGTTACTGCTAGCAACGCATTATTTACTGGTGTTGCTTTAGCAAATGTAATACGTGATAAAACTGTAATAATTACAAATGCAAATTCTGGTTCATATTTGCAAAATTATATCGAAAACGATTTTACCAACACCCCGGCAGTTCGAATAGTAATGGATGGATCGTTAGGTGGCGAAATTGTACGCAGAGTACGAGTAAATATAGCATTATCAAGACCTATAGGAGATTTTCTTTTACCTAGTATTGGCGCGACAGAACGAATAGATTTTATTCTGGAAACGGTTTTTCAAAATAAAATTTTAGACACATTCTTTAATCGTACAGCACCGCCAACGACATATGATCAAATAACATTAGATGAAGCAGCTGTAATAACATTGGTAACTGCTGGAAACACAGGCGATTCATATTTCATTACTGCTGGCACCGAAAACCCTTTAGATTTTTCGTTTAAACGTAATTTGAAAATAGGTGATGGTGACACCAATGGAGGTATCTTAACTATATCCAGCTCCGGAGTTGCCGGCGGCTCTGGTGTAAATCAACCTAGAATACAATTAAAAAATAATTCTTATGGTCAATTGAATATAAACCCAGCTAATGTAAGTAGTACAACAGCTACGATAATCGGCAATCGAACTTTAGGAAATTGGGGGCAATCGTACACGATAACCAATAACAGCGTTGCTATTAGACCTTACATTGCAGTATCTGGTTCAGCTAATGGACAAGATCGTAGAATATTAATTAACGGAGCTACACATTACGGGCAACGCGTGGTAACAGCAACCGGCGGATCACCAGATATTACATTGGAAACTTCGGATAGTATTATTATTTGCAATCATTCATCAGGAACAATGACTATTGATTTAGGAACACCAACTGATGCAGACGCCGGCCGTATTATAAGAATTATTAACAGACAAACAGGCACTGTTACTATAACCGGTGGTATATATATTGCTGGTTCTGCAGCCGCAGATACTTCGAGGACAACATCAACACAATATGCATCGATACAATTATTAGCACCTGGTAGTAGCTCTATTGCTGGATGGATTTCTATAAATGAAACCGGTACTTGGTCATAATATATTTATATATAAAAGAAACATGAAATGAACAAAATAACAGTACTATTCCCAGGAGGTTTTAAACCATTAACTGGTGCTCATCTAGATTTAGCAAATCGATATGCTACAGATCCACAAGTAGAACGCGTAATCATGTTGATTGGCCCTAAAGAGCGCGATGGAATTACACGTGAAAAAACCATGGAATTGTTTAACATCTTAAACGATAATCCAAACATTGAAATACAACCAACTGATTTTAATTCTCCTATCATGGCGGCATATGAATACTTGTTTGCATTGCCACAAGATGCAACAGGTAGATTTGCAATGGCGGCTTCTGCAAAAGGAGATGATTATGTTCGGGCTAAAGATTTTGTGCCAAATGTAGATAAATATGCTACTATAGGCGACAAAAAAGGACGTACTATTCCTGGTGGTATTGATGCTACTGAATTGAGTATTAATGTAGATCCATTAGCATATGGCAATGGAGAACCGGTATCTGCGACCATGGTACGAGATGCAATTGCAAACAATAATTTTGCACAATTCCGGGCATCATATCCTCAATTTGATGAAGCAGCTGTTAAAAATGCATGGCAAGTTGTTACTGGTATGCAAGAAGCGGTGTTCACAAAAGATTGGTGGAAATCTGCATTGCAAGAAGATGTTGATGATGTAGTTGAATCAATGATGTTTCCACGTGAAAAGAAACGGCATGCAGAAAAAATTAATAAACTAAGAAACTTCCTAGACCAACATACAAGCAAATCATTTGTATATGATTTTGATGATTTTGCTAAAACAGTGGTTGGTGCAAAACTTGTAGAAGGTATTATTGCAGAAAACTATATTACCAGACAAGAATTAGCATCAATTGAAAATGCCGTAGATGGATTCTTCCGTGAATATGGTATTGATGTGAATTTTCAAGGACAGTTTACTCATTTTATAGAACGATTAAACGATCCTCGTAATGAAGCTCCTATTTATATGGATGAACTTCGAGATTTCTTTGAAGATTTAGCCAATGAGTATGGAGATCGAATTGCTAGTCAATTAAAACAAAATCGACCTAGCGGTGTAGGATCTGATTATCAGTTTGATATTCCAATACATATGCCATTCATGTTAGTATGGAATTCTAGTAAAAAAATGATTGAACTGCGACCTAAAACAGTTAAAAAACAAAGATCTCGTTGGAAAGCAAATGACCCGAATGATATTATTTATACTATCGAGTCACGAATGAAAACCGGAGGTATTTTAACTGAGGGCGGTGCAGCAGGACATATGGCACACCCATGGGACGATCACGGATTAACATTTAATGATGTCCGTGAAATTGTGTCTCGTGCTTTGTCAGGTCGTCTAGATATTGAAGAAGCTGTCACTGAAAAGACAGATGGTCAAAACATACAATTTACATGGAAAAATGGACAACCTGGATTTGCTCGTAACAAAGGCACGATAATTAATCCAATGACGCCAGATCAACTAGTTGCTGATTTTGAACGTAAATATCAAGAAACTATTACAAAATCCGGTGCAGCAGCTGCAGAAGGATACAAACTAGTTGTTGATGCATTTCGAGAAATGGCACAAGATATTACCGGGGCAATGTCAGCTTTACCGGCAGACAAACTAGAACAAATATTCAAAGGCGGCCGAGTATTTGCAAACATGGAAATTATTTATCCAGCAACTAAAAATGTAATTGCATATGACAAAGCACATTTACAATTTCATAACCTAGTTGAATACGATGAAAAAGGCAATGTAGTCGAAACCGATTTAACAGGTGGTGCTATGATGCAAAAAATTATTCAAGATGCAAATGCACACATGCAAAACACATTTTCATTCATTCCGCCACAACGTATTAAATTAGGCCGAGTGTATGATTTTGAAGATCAGCAATCTGCATTCTACAATGAAATTGATCAACTTCGTGATCGCTACGGATTAAAAGATACAGACCTATTGAGTGATTATCATAAAGCATGGTGGAGAGATGTTATTCAAACAAAAGCAAAAGAGGTAGGATATGAAATTCCTGATACTATATTAACTGCATTAATATATCGTTGGGCATTTGATGATAAATCTACAAACATCTCAGTACTTAAAAAACAAATAGATAATCCAGAATTTGTTACCTGGGTTGATGCATTTGATAAAAAAGATTTCAAACAGTATCGCAAACAAAACTTGGAACCATTCGAATCTATCTTTTTGCGATTAGGTGTATTGGTATTACAAAATGCAACAAATTATCTCGCAGCAAATCCAACAAAAACGGTGCAGGATATTAAAACAGAATTAGCACAACTCATCAAAGATTTGCAAACCAAAGGTGATGAGGCAACTCTAACAAAACTTAAACATGAATTAGGACGAATTCAAAAACTTGGCGGATTTGATGCTATAGTACCGTCTGAAGGGGTTGTATTCACATATCAAGGCAATACATATAAAATGACAGGCGCATTTGCACCAGTGAACCAAATTTTAGGGGTGTTAAAATACGCACGCTGATATTTATATTAAATAATAAGGAATAAACTGATGGCTGAAAAACATAAAAGCAAGTATAAAAAACCAGAAAACACAAAATACAAATCCAGAAAAGATCTTAAAGATTACACAATGGATGACAAAGATGGAGGAATGAATCCAAAATCTACGGGTGAAAAACATCTTAACGTATTACGTAAAACAGACAAAGAAATGGTTGATACTGGCGATTTAAATGTTAAATATAACGCTGAAGATCGTTTATACAAAGATTTAGAAAAAGCAGAATACGAACCAAAGGATGCTGCTAAAAAACTTAAAAAGCGTCAAGATGCGGAAGAAAAAGAAACTGCAGACGTTCTTAAAGATAAAATTGAAAACTTAACTCGCGAACAAAAAGAACGTTTAGTTAGAGAATATGTACGTAGAAAAATTGCTTCAATGTTAATTGAGCAACCTGTAACAGCGCCTGAAGAAGAAGCACCAGTAGAAGAGCCACCAGTAGAAGAGCCTGCAGCTGAAACACCACCTGCCGATGCAGCCGCTACTGACACAACTACACCTCCTGCACCTGATATGGCTGCTCCACCAGCACCTGATATGTCTGCAGAAGTACCAACTGACGTACCAGCAGAAACTCCTGCCGAAACTCCGGCACCGGACACATCAGCAGAAGCACCAGCAGCTGCCCCCGAAGCATCTGCAGAGACAACTGCGGTGATGGATCTAGATCGTTTTGTTAATTATTTAAAAACACAAGAAGGAAATATTGCTCGAGCTAAAATTACGTTGAAAGCAATTAATTTAGCACTTAAAGATGCAGAGCCAGCAGATCAAGCAAATTTTTATAAAATGATTCGAATTGCAATGGTTAAAAAATTAGCATCATTAAATGCTGAAGTAAACAATAAAAAATAAAGTTATATGTCTAAAAAGTTACAAAATGTCAAAGCCATTCAACAAATGTTGGATGGTAACCACAAGTTTCAAACTAAAAAAACTGTGGGTTTTTCTGATGCAGATTCTGCTGCTAAGAAAAATGAACGCCATGACGTTGGTGATGTTTGGGAAGAAACAGATCCAGTAAGTGGTACTACATACATAATTGAACAACGAGATGGTTTTCGTATTAAAAAAACAAAAGCATCAGATGTGTTACAATCGGTACGTGAAGAACTTCGTTCATATCCAAACTGTCGCAAAGAGACTTGCACTTGTTTAGAAAAACATCCACTCAATGAAAAGATGCGTAAGCTACACGGAATGTGTTTTGATTGTGTGATTGAAATGGAACATGAATTGAAAAAAGAAGGTCGTTATGAAGAATATGAACGAAACAAAATTCGAGAAAATGCATTAGCTTGGTTAGCAGAGGCAGAACGAGATGTTGCATTATTAAAAGAAACGTATACACAAGCTTCACAATTCGTAACAAATTCAGAAGGCGAAAAAGAAAATTGGACCGCTCGAATGACACCAGAAGAATTTGAAGAAACAGTGCAAGCACAATTTAATACATTCAAAGAAAAATTTTTAGCAAACTTAGATAAAGAATCACAACATGAAAACAATTAAAAAGTATTGGGCAATAATCGTTGCTGCATTGGCTGCAGTATTCGGATTATTTGTTATCATTTCAAAAAAACAAAATGAAAAAAAATCTGACAAGATTAAACAAAAGATTGATGATAACAAACAACAAATTGATGAACTACAAGGCAAAATCGAAGTAGTAGAAGAACAACGAGCTGAGGTTAAAGAAGAAATTACACAGCATGAAGAATTAATTGAGGAATTGGAAGAGAAAAAAGAAAATATCGTAATCCAAGAACCAACCGATGTTAATGTTGCTAAAGAAAACATTCTGAACAAAACAAGCCGTCGTGGAAGAAAATCAAAAAACAAATGAAAAAACTATTAATCATATTATGTTTTTTGCCGTTATTTAGTTACGGACAAGAAAAAACAGATACATGTTTTACTGAAGAACAAATACTAGATATTTCATTTACGCTTGATTCATTGTATGCAGTTTGTGATATCAATGATAAAATTATTGACGAACAACGAGCATTAATATCAGATCAAAAGCATTTAATAAATTTAGATTCATTGCAAATTAATTATTTAACTACACAATCTAAATTGCTTAAAACTAACATTGATTTGTATGTAGAACGTGAAAAGAGATTACAACCACGTTGGTATGATAATAAAGCAATTTGGTTTACTGGCGGAATTCTATCTACTATATTAATATTTCAAGTAGCAAAGTAATATGGCACAACCAAGCATAAAACAGATCATTCAACAGCAGTACATGCAATGTGCTAAAGATCCTGTGTTTTTTATGCGTAACTATTGTTATATTCAACATCCTAAACGAGGCAAGATCAAATTTAATTTATTCCCGTTTCAGGAAGATTCATTAACTGAATTACGAGATAATCGATACAATGTTATTCTTAAGTCTCGTCAGCTAGGTATCTCAACTCTATCTGCCGGATTTGCATTATGGAGCATGTTGTTTGCAGAAGACTTCAACGTGTTAGTTATCGCAACTACACAAGAAGTAGCAAAAAACCTAGTAACCAAAGTGCGAGTGATGCATGACAACTTGCCAAGTTGGTTGAAGGGTACAGTTGAAGCCGATAACAAATTATCATTGAAATTTAAGAACGGCTCACAAATCAAAGCAGTATCATCAGCAACCACAGGAGCACGTTCAGAAGCATTATCATTGCTAATAGTAGATGAGGCCGCGTTCATCAGAAACATTGAAGAAATATGGATAGCATCGCAAGCAACACTATCAACAGGTGGAGGTGCAATTGTTCTTTCTACTCCGAATGGAGTTGGTAACTGGTTTCATCAAACATGGGCAGATGCCGAAGCAGCCATTAATGGATTCCACACAATTAAACTGCATTGGACGGTGCATCCAGAACGAGATCAACAATGGCGTGATGAACAAACACAGCTGTTAGGTGAACGAGGTGCAGCACAAGAATGTGACTGTGACTTTGTTAGTTCAGGTCATACTGTCGTGGATGGTCCATTGCTCCTAGAGTATGATAATTTAACAGAAGAACCACTTGAACGTAGAGGTTTTGATGGAAATTATTGGGTATGGGAATATCCAGACTATGCAAAAGATTACACGGTTGTGGCTGACGTTGCCCGAGGCGATGGTGGTGACTTTTCAACATTTCAAATATTTGATGTTCAGGACGTACGACAAGTTGCTGAGTATAAAGGCAAGATTGCGCCGAATGATTTTGGTAACATGCTCGTCACAGTTGCAACCGAATGGAACAATGCTTTGCTAGCAATTGAAAATGCAAACATCGGATGGGCCGCAATTCAACCGGCACTTGACCGAGGATATCAGAACCTACATTACACATACAAAGACGATGGATACACTGATGCATCCGTGCAACTTCGTAAAGGTTATGATATGAAAGATAAGAGCCAAATGGTTCCTGGAGTATCAACTACATCACGTACACGACCATTAATGATATCTGCATTAGAAATGTATATGCGTGAAAGAACCCCGGTTATACGCAGTAAGAGGCTAATACAAGAACTATTAGTATTTGTATGGCTTAATGGTAAAGCACAAGCACAGCAAGGATATAATGATGACCTTGTGATGGCGTATGCAATTACATTGTGGTTACGAGATACAGCATTAAAACTACGACAACAGGGTATTGACCTAAATAAACGAGCACTATCATCATTTCAAAAAACTAACCCAGTTATTTACACCGGAAAGCCAAATATGGACAACACCGGATGGAACTGGAACCCAGGTGATGGAGATCAAGACCTAACTTGGTTGATCAGATAAAAAACACCACCGGTTCTGTAACTAGTTATATTTATATTAAAAGAAAATATGGCGTCATTAAGAAAACGATTACAAAACCTGTTTAGTACCAATGTTATTGTTAGAACATATGGTAAAGATAAACTGCGTGTAGTTGATACAAACCGTTTACAATCTGTAGGTAATTTAGCACAAAGCAAAGTAGCAGACCGATATACACGTTTGCATGGTGCAAATAAGCATCGTGTAGGTGGAATGGGTGGCTATGATTCTAATTACTACATGCATCAGAATCGTATGCAACTTTATGCTGATTACGAAATGATGGATAAAGACCCAATTATTTCTGCAGCATTAGACATATATTCAGATGAATCTACATTAGCAGATCAGTTCGGTGAAATCTTAACAATTAAAACAAATAATACCCAACTCCAAAAAATTCTATACAATTTATTTTACGATATCTTAAACGTAGAATTCAATTTATGGACATGGATTCGTAACATGACCAAGTATGGGGATTTCTTTTTAAAACTAGATATTGCTGATGAATTAGGTATTATCAATGTGCGTCCATTTTCTAGTTATGAAATGGAACGTTGGGAAGAATATGACAATGCAACTGGCGAATATGATATTAAATTCAAAAATATTGCGTCAGAACAAATGACATATGACACATACGAAGTTGCACACTTCCGCATGTTATCAGACTCAAACTTCTTGCCATATGGTAGATCCATGCTCGAAGGAGCCCGTAAAGAATTCCAAAAATTAATGATGATGGAAGATGCGATGCTTATACATCGTATTATGCGTGCACCAGAAAAACGTATTTTCAAAATTGATATTGGTAACATTCCACCAAATGAAGTTGATACATTCATGGAAACAATTATCAATAAAATGAAAAAAATTCCACACATTGATCCACAAACCGGAAATTACAATTTAAAGTTTAATCTTAACAACATGTTGGAAGATTATTACTTGCCAGTGCGAGGAGGTCAATCATCAACTCAGATTGATACATTGCCAGGTATGACATTTACTGGTATGGATGATATCGAATACATCAAAGATAAAATGATGGCTGCTCTTAAGATTCCTAAACCGTTTTTAGGGTATGGTGAGTCGCAAGAAGGCAAAGTTAACTTAGCATCAATTGATATTCGTTTTGCTCGTACAATTGAACGCATACAGAAAATTGTAGTTTCTGAATTATCTAAAATTGCAATCGTGCATTTATATTCACAAGGATTTGAGGGTGAAGATTTAGTTGGATTTGAACTAGAATTAACAGCACCATCAATTATATACGATCAGCAAAAAGTGGCGTTAATGAATGAAAAAATTACATTAGCAAACACAATGAAAGATTCAAAATTAGTATCAGATCGATACATTTATGAGTATATCTTTAATATGTCTGAGGATCAGTGGTTGCAAGAACGTAACGATGTTATTGAGGATCTTAAACTTCGTTTCCGTCAAAATCAGATTGAACAAGAAGGAAATGACCCAGCTGTTACGGGAGTGTCTTTTGGTACACCACATGACCTAGCAACCGTGCATATGTCAAGCAATGACGTAGAAGATAAAGATCTGGGAGGTCGACCAAAAGAAGGAATTAAATCAGGACAACACCGTAATGCATTTGGATGGGATCCGACAGGTAAAAAAGAATTGAAACAACAATTTAATCCGGAAAATCAAAAAACAGCATTCCAACCAGATCCAAATTTTAGATCTAAACTTTCTATGACTCGAACTGAGAATATTGTTAAAGGAATGAAAACAAAACCAGGTGTTAATATCATCACTGAAACGTTTAAAAAATCATCCGACCACGACGCTGACGCTGGAACTATGTTAGATGAAAATAACATTTTATAATTATAAACATATTTATATAAAACCATAAGGCATCGTATACCAAATGAAGAAACTAAAACATTCAAAATATAAGAATACGGGTATTTTATTTGAAATGTTAGTTAGGAAATTAACTTCAGAAACATTGTCATCTAATAAATCAGTTACAATTGACATCATAAAAAAATATTTTGGTAGAAATACTGAATTATCAAAGGAACTGCAATTATATAATGCACTATTAAAAGAACAATTTCGTAGTGAAGCACAAGCTCTAGATTATATACGTACAGTTAAAGCTGCTCATGAAAAACTAAATCAAACAGTGCTTAAGCGCCAAAGATATAATCTTGTAAAAGAAATTTCAGATCGGTTTGTATTTGATAACATGTCAAAAATGCACATCAACAATTACAAAGTGTTAGCATCAATTAACATGATTTTTGAATATGCAGAAACGGATAATCCAAAACAATTAATGGAATGTAAAAGTGCTATTATTGATAATGGAATTATTCAAGAACGAGTAAAACCAACAAAAGATCCAGTATTAGAAAACTTTGAATCACAACCAAAGGAAATGCGTTTATTAACGTACAAACTTTTAATTGACAAATTCAATGAAAAATATTCTGGGTTAGATGAATCACAAAAACATTTATTAAATAAATACATTACACACGTTAATGATACAGCTACACTGCGAGAATATGTACATACGATAATTCCTAATATCAAAAAGCAACTTGCTGATTTAGCAAACCCAGTTGATGATAAAGTTATTAAAATTAAAGTGCAAAAGCTTTCAGAAATGTTATGCAATGTAGAAAATTTAAAAACAATAAAAGAATCACATATTCTTTCGTTGTTACGTTATTATGATTTGATTCGCGAATTAAAAGAGGTTAAATGATGAAGTCATTTTTACGAGAAATGGAAGAAAAATTTGTTGAATTAGAAAATCAGTGTGAAGCGTGTAATAAACCTTCTGACGAATGTGTTTGTGAAGAACTTGATGAAGTATCAGCAACAGGCGGGGTAGCTGGATATAATACTCCTGCAGCTTTCCGTAAAACTGTTAAACATGTAGGATATGCATCTGGACTAGAAGAAAACACAAAGCCAGTTTCTAAAACATATAAACCTGGTCATTATCAAACAGTTGAATTTGACGAAGAGGTACAGAACGACAAATTTTCATTTTCAATTGACGATACAAAATGGTGGAATAAAGAATTAGAATACCCATCAAAAGATATAACTAATTCACCAGGAACATCACATAAAAAAGATCGAGATTCCGGAACTAAACTTAAAGTTGAAGATGTGTTAGAACGAAAATACGAGCAACTAATTGAAGGATATCGTTCTTTTGCTACGGCTGATTCTAAAACAACACCGGAACAAAAAGTAAAAAACACAATTAAAGAAGTTGCACGTAAACTTCAAGAAATTGAAACAATGGTGAATTATAATTCCAGATTAAAAACAGAATCTGGAGTAACATCATCTGCATATGGTAATAGCACAAAAAAAGCGTTACAAAAAATATCAGAACGATTAGTAAAAATATCAGAACGAGTAAGAGCATTAGGGGAATAATATGTCAAAACAACTTATAGTAGAATATATGCCATTTAAGCCAGTTGGTTCACTTACTGAATCAAGCGGTGCTGCATATGGAATACCAGGTGGTTTTGTAGTGCAAGGAGTTTTGCAAAGAGCAGGCGCAAAAAATCAAAACGGCCGAGTATATCCTAGAAGCATCTTGGAACGTGAATGTCAACGATACCAACAAGAATACATCAATCAACATCGTGCATTAGGCGAATTAGATCATCCAGAGTCATCGGTTGTTAACTTGAACAACGTGTCACATAACGTGTTGAAGATATGGTGGAAAGGTGATGATTTATTAGGAGCAGTGCAAATCTTAGATACGCCGTCAGGTAAGATTCTTAAAGAACTTTTCAAGGCTGGAATCACATTAGGAATTTCATCACGTGGATTAGGATCTGTTAAAGAACTTAGATCAGAAGGCACAGTTGAAGTGCAAGAAGATTTTGAATTGATTTGTTGGGACTTTGTATCAAACCCATCAACCCATGGTGCATTTATGCGTCCAACATCGATGAATGAATCAGTAAATAAAACAATAACAAATAAATACGCACGAGTACATGATGCAATTACATCTATACTATGTGAAGATGGAAAATGTAGGATATAACATGAAAACACCAAATTTAAAATATATTTTAGAAACTTTGTTAGAGGATCAACCAACACCGTTATCTAAACAAGAAAAACAAGAATTCATCGATCAAGTAAAAAGATTTAGTGAATTAGGTGATTCTGTTTACGGTAAAGGCGATTTAGAACAACTAACAACCAGAGTTCGAGATATCATAAATAAAGCAGATCAGATTGCATCAGAATCAGGAGATTGGTTTGATGGTGTTACTGTAAAACGTCACATGAAAAATTTGAACGACTCATACAAAGTGTTTGAATCGACTGCAAAGGAAATGAACATGTTGCAACAAAGATTAAGTGCAGCATATGAAGATATTGCACAAGGTTTAAGTAAATATTTTGATGTGCAATAATTTGGATATTGATAACTAATTACTTATATTATAAGGTATAAAGATGAACAAATTAAAAAAATTGTATCGCGATTTCTTTGGATTAACTGAGGCAGCAACTCCAACGTCAAATATTCCAAAAATCTTACCAGCTGGTGAAATTGAAAAAAGTATAAAAGCTGTAGAAAAATATGGCGATGCAATGAAAAATGCCGGCCTTATCGAAACTGAAGATATGGTTGACGAAGCACAATTAATTAATAATATTGTTGATTATCGAGGTGGAGTTGAATATGTGCTTCGTAACCCAGCAGAGGCAGAAGCTGTTGCAAATGAAATCCGCGAATGGGCTACCAAAAAAGGATTTACTATAGTTAAACATGTTGCGTCACCATCTGGTAAAGTTGGATATTTCTATTTTCGATTAGGACAAGATCCAGGACGCGAATCACAACGTATTCAAGGGTATATTGCACAAAAGCCAGAAATTAAACATTTCCGTTTTAACGTAAGAGGTGAAAAGCCAGCTCCTGAACCTACGCCTGAGCCAACACCTCAACAACCACAAGCAAATATTTAAACCAGTTATATGAGTAAAAAACAAAAACAACATCAAATGATTGTTCCCGGTCAATCAATGGCAGTGCATGTACCGGGGAGCACTAGAGAAGATTTAGCAGCCGCACTTAAAACATGGAAACGCAAAGTAAAAATGTCTGGAGTGTTAGAGGCAACTAAAGATCGAAAAGAATTCATTAAGCCAAGTGTGCTAAAACGACAACAACACGCAAACGCAGCATATATGCAACATATTCGCACAATGCATTCAAAATAATATCTTTACCACAAAAGTATTAAATTAAGTCCTAGCTTGAAAAAGTTGGGACTTTTTTACTGTTTTTTCAAACTGGCTGATATATATTAAAGAATACGCTATTCCGTTCTTATTATATAGCGTTTATATAATTTTAAAATTCTATTAAGATTTCAAATAATCTTACTTCCAAAAACAAAATTTAGGGGAAAAACTATGGCAAAATCAGATTTGCTAAAACAAGCAATCGCTGATGCTAACGCTGTTAAAGAAACTGCATTAGCAAACGCAAAGATCGCCTTACAAGAAGCATTTGCTCCTCGTCTAGAAAGAATGTTAGCAACTAAACTAACAAATGAAATCGACGGCGAAGAAGAAATTGATGCAACCGGTGAAGAAGCATTAGATGCTGCACCAGAAGCTGATATGGAAATGGACATGGATGCTGAAGGTGGCGATGATTTTAATTGGGTAGACAATGATCTATCTGCAGAAGTAGGTGGAAGCACTTACGATTTCGAAGTTGGCATGGCCGGTGGAGAAGAAGAAGAATTAGGTGGTGAAGAACTTCCAGCAGAAGAAATGCCAATGTCTGATGATGAGATGGATGCAGAGTACAACGAAGGCTATGATCATGACGATCTAGATCTTGAAGGAATCATTCGTGAGTTAGAAGGCGATATGGACATGGAAATGTCAGAAGACGAAATGGAAATGCCAGAAGACGATATGGTATCGGATGGATATGAGCCAGAAGCTGGTGATATGGATATCGATGAAATCATTGAATCAATTCTTCGTGAAGAAGATGATATGGAAGACGAGCCAGAAGTTAAAGATGATGAAGTTGCTAAAAAAGACGAAGAATTAGCAGAAGCTTATCGTACGGTTAAAAAACTTACTAGCATCATCAATGAGGTTAATCTTCTTAATGCAAAACTTCTTTACACAAACAAATTGTTCCGCAATTTTGAATTAACTGAAGCACAGAAAATGAAAGTGATTGAAAACTTCGATCGTTCAGTTAATACAAGAGAAGTAAAATTAGTATTTACAACATTAGCTGAATCTTTCTCAAGACCAGTAACTAAGAAACGTGTTGTTAAAGAATCGTATGCGTCTAAAGCGACTGCAACTACGGCTCCTAAAAAAGCACCAATTCTTAATGAAGGATTTGAGCAAGCAGAACGTTGGAAAAAATTAGCAGGATTGCTATAACAAAACAAAAAGAAAAGGAAACACAAAAATGAGTATTTCAAATTTATTGCAAACTAACGATTTTGTACAAAGAAATCAAGCAAAAGCGTTAGCTAGCAAATGGGAAAAGACCGGTCTATTAGAAGGTCTTAAGGGCGAAACCGAAAAAGCAGGTATGGCTCAGTTGCTTGAAAACCAAGCACGTCAATTAGTAAAAGAAGCTACTTCAACTGGTACAACAGCAGGATCTGAAGAGTGGGCAGGTGTTGCACTTCCATTGGTACGTCGTATCTTTGCTGAGTTTGCAGCAAAAGAATTCGTTTCAGTTCAGCCAATGAACTTACCATCAGGACTTATTTTCTATCTAGATTTTAAGTATGGTACAGCTCAGCCTGGATTTGACAATGATAACTTGAACCGCACAGGTGATCCATTTGGTTCTCCAAACGCAGACGATTCAATGTTCGGTGTTACTACTACTGCTAATGATGCATCAGGAGGTCTTTACGGTGCAGGTCGTTTCGGATATTCAATCAACGAAACAGCTTCAATTGTAACAGCAACTACTGGTTCTACTCCAACAGCTACGCAAGTTAATGGTGATTCTGCATACTCTGGATCTTCTGCATTTAAAGTGGTAACAGTTAACGTTCCTACAAATGCAGATCTTTATGCAGTACGTTCATTCACATTCTTGTCTGGATCTACAGAAATTGTACCGGTACAAGCATTCTCTACTATCACAAGCAATTACACCGCATCATTCGTTGTAACAAACGCACAATTAACTGCAGTTAGTGCATCGATTTCAGCAGGTACATTGAGATTAAACTATAGCAAACAACCTACAGATATCACTCGTGGTGATTTTGAAGATGCAAATCCATTCAAAGGTACTGCTTATGGTACATCTGGTATTAACCAAGGTACGGATATTGATATCCCAGAAATTAACCTTGAAATGCAATCTGAGCCAATTGTTGCTAAGACTCGTAAGTTGAAAGCAGTTTGGACTCCTGAGTTTGCTCAAGATTTAAATGCTTACCACTCAATTGATGCTGAAGCTGAATTGACTTCAATGTTGTCTGAGTATGTATCAATGGAAATCGATCTTGAAATCCTTGATATGTTGATCGCAGCAGCTCCAACAACTGAGTATTGGTCAGCTCGTAACAATACACTTTGGAATGGTACTGCATTTGAACAAGTAGCAGCTGGTGCTGTATCAGCAACTGGTTTAGGTGATGGTTTCTATAACACTCAAGGTGGATGGTTCCAAACTTTAGGTACTAAACTTCAAAAAGTATCTAATAAGATTCACCAAAAAACATTGCGTGGTGGTGCTAACTTCCTAGTATGTTCTCCTGCAGTAGCAACTGTTCTTGAGTCTATCCCAGGATTTGCCGCTGACACAGATGGTACTAAAATGGAATTTGCAGCAGGTGTACAAAAAATTGGTGCAATCAATAACCGTTACACAGTTTATAAAAACCCATACATGTTAGAAAATGTAATCTTAATGGGCTTTAGAGGTTCACAATTCTTGGAAACAGGTGCTGTATTTAGCCCATACATTCCATTGATTATGACTCCACTTGTATACGATCCAGTTAACTTCACTCCACGTAAAGGTGTCATGACACGTTACGCGAAGAAAGTAGTTCGTTCTGAATTCTACGGAAAAGTATACGTTCACGGATTAAACACTCTTTAATAGTTAATTGAATTTAATTGACTTAACAAATTAAAGAATGAATTAAAGGGGATGGCTTCGGTCATCCCTTTTTTACTGTGCTATATTTATATTAAAAGAATAATATGGCAGTACCTAGAAGTAAATACTCAATGCAAGCGGTTATCCGATATGATGGTCGTCTAGTAGATGTATTGGATCGAATTCGGGCAATTCGTTTAGTATTAATGGTTCATATCGAACAAGATTTAGGACCAGACAAAGAATTAATCACACTCAAGATAATGACACCATATCCAGCTCGTAAAACATTTCAAGCAGTTCGTCAAATGTGTTTAGGTAAAATAGAAACACTAAAAGATATGCAACTCAAAGAAACAACACTTACAAAATTATTTTAATCACGTTACAACAAAAGGTTATCAATGGCTACAACTAATAAGGAGAAAACTCCACCAAAGAACGATATTAAATTTTCAATTACATTATCAGACGAACAAAAAGAAGCAAAAGCAAAGATTATAGAAACGCCATTTAACTTTATATTAGGTAAAGCTGGATCGGGTAAAACATTGTTAGCAGTTCAAATTGCATTGGACATGTTTTTTAAACGACAAACAAACAAAATTATCATTACTCGTCCTACTGTTTCAAATGAAGACAACGGATTCTTACCCGGGTCGCTCACAGAAAAAATGGAACCATGGTTAGTTCCAATTCGAAGCAATATGCGTAAAGTGTATAACAAGCCAGAGCTTCTAGAAAAAATGGAAAAAGAAGAAAATATTGAATTAGTATCATTAGCACACTTTCGAGGACGTACATTTGACCATGCAGTTTGTATTGTGGATGAGTTTCAAAACTTAACTAAAGAGCAACTTAAAATGGTGTTGTCTCGATTAGGTAAAGATAGCATCATGATACTATGTGGTGACAAATATCAGGTAGATTTAAAATTTAAAAATGATTCTGCTACACATGAAGTTCCTAAACTTCGAGACTCAAAATGGGTGAATGAAATCATTTTATTGGATAATCACCGCCATGAAGCATTAGATGATATTTTAACCAGATTAAATGATTAATAACATATTTATATATAAAAGGTAAAACAAATGGATTACTCAGAAAATAAACCAATTTGGCCAGGTTCCTCTTCATTTACAACTGGATCTACACCATTTGGATTCTTTGATACTGATCCGATGTTCCAGAACCATGCAGATCGATTTGCAAAGTTTGCAGCACAACATGTTGGATATCCAATTATGGATGTTGAACTTTTAGATATAAATTTTTATACTGCATTTGAAGCCGCAGTACTAGAATATTCAAACCAGATTAATCAAGTTAACATTGTTAATAACCTGATTAACACGTTAGGAGTTCAAACCGGTTCTGATTATTTAACAGGCAATGGTGGATCCATGACTGGTGTTAATATTGGGCAATCTTTAGGATACATAACTAAACTATCTAGAGCATATGGTACTGAAGCTGACTCGGGGGGTGATGTAAAATGGCGTAAAGCTGTTGTTAACATTATTCCTGGACAACAAACATATAGTATTCGCGAAGCAGTATCTGCATCATTATCAGCAAACAGTTCTAGTTTATCCAATACTAGTTCAATTGAAATTCGCAGAGTATTGCATAATCCACCGCCGGCAATTACAAGATATTTTGATCCATTTGTTGGAACAGGTCTAGGTTCGCAACAATTATTAGATTCATTTAACTTTGGAGGATTTTCACCTTCAATTAGTTTTATGATGATGCCAATACACGCAGATTTATTAAGATTGCAGGCAATTGAATTCAATGACCAAGTACGTAAGTCACATTACTCATTTGAAATACACGGAGATGACATTAAGTTTTGGCCTATACCATCATCTGGTACGGGATCATCTGCATCTTCTTTATTTTATAATAATGTATGGATTGAATATTTGCTTGAAGAAGAAAAAAGCAAACAAGCTATTTTGTTTGGGAATACAGCACTTTTAACTGGGGTCGTAAGTGACGCAGCAAATATACCATATACGAATCATCAGTACAGGACAATTAATGATATGGGCCGTTCTTGGATATTTAAATACGGTGTTGCAACTGTGAAAGAAATGTTGGGATATGTACGAGGTAAATATTCATCGATACCAATTCCAAATTCAGAAGTAACATTAAATGGGTCGGAACTAGTAACACAGGGCCAATCAGAAAAAGAAGCTCTAGTAACACAACTTCGTGAATTTTTAGCAGAATTAACAAAAGAAAAAATGTTGACCCGCCAAAATACCGAAGCTACCCAAATGACTGAAATACTAGGTAAAATTCCATTAAAAATATATGTTGGATAGGAGTAAGATATGGCACTGTTTGGAGGAATTAGAGACGCTAAATTCTTAGCTTCTGTTAACGCAGAATTATTAAATGCAATTGTCGATACAGAAATAGAATTTTTCAAATTAATTATCGAATCATCAGATTCTAACATGTATGGAGAATCTCCATCTAAATCATATTATGATTCTATATTGCTTCCGTGTTTAATAACTAAAGAATCAAAAACTGCGACTATGGATGATTATGGTCATTCATATACACGAACAGCCCAATTTGGAATATCAAGAGATATTTTAGAACGAGCTGATTTCTTCCCAGAAGTAGGCGATATTGTGTTTTGGGATAATGAATACTATGAACTAGACAATGTAGATGCAAATCAATACTTTGCTGGTAAAAATCCTGAAACATGGCCAAACGGTTCACAGCATGGATACAGTATATCTGTATTATGTGATGCACATGCAACAAGACAAACACCACATGGTATCAAAGATCTTCGTCGAGGCGGAAACAATAATTTTGCATACAAAGGTAATAAATAATGCCTAGATTAAATAGAAAAAATATTGATCGTAAAACTAATAAGCCAGAGCCATACAGAACAGAAGGCTTAACAAACGATCAACTGTTGAATCGAGCTAATCAAATAAGACGAGATGATGATGTAGTACGAACAGTGCAACGCACATTGTATGATATTGATTATGCAATTAAGTGGTATGTTGATAATGAAATACAACCTCAGATTAATCATAACACTGAATTAATTCCAGTCCCGGTAATTTTTGCTAACGGTGAAAAATGGGACAATGTTCGTAGATTAGGTTATTTGCGAGATGAAAAAGGAATGCTTCAATCTCCATTAATCATGTTGAAACGAAACAGTGTGGTAGAACGAGACTCATTGAGAACATTGGATGTTAATCGTATGCCAGCTGGAAATCAGATAGTATATAAAAGTAAATACAATGCTCGAAATCGGTATGAAGATGTATTATTTCCAATACCAAATTCAGAGCCACAACCAAGTGAACAGTTTTATGTTGTGGATATTCCAAAATACGTTACTGTTGAATACGATATGATGCTTTGGTGTGATTTCACCACGCAACTCAATGATTTAATTGACCAAATACTTCCATATGGTAGATTTTTATGGGGCAATGAAGCAAACCGATTTGAAACAGCCATTGGTCAAACTTCATTTGAAATTGTGAATACGGTTGGAGAAGATCGATTAGTGCGAGCGACAATTCCATTAACAGTACAAGGTACCCTGTTATCAGAACAAGAAACCAGGATATCAACTATTAAAAAAATGTACTCAGTTAAACGAGTGTCATATGATACCGTAGTTGATATAGGCACAACTGATATGTTTGCTACAGTAAATGTGCCAATACAACTATTACAAGTGCAGAGTGTAATATTAGGGGGAGGTAATATAACTGTAACCGGCGGTGGAACTAGCACGACGATTGATGCTGCAACTCTATCTTATATAATCGCGGTTTCAGATCGACAAGCAACATATTCATCTAGCACAACTGTGACAGTTAATGCATTTGCTGCAATCAATCCAGTAACTAATTTAACGGCAACCAAGAACGAATTCAATGTATACATCAACGGCCAATACATAGATAAAGTGGCATATACTTGGACACCATCAGACATTGCAAACCAGACCATTATATTCGATACTGCGACTTTAGGATACACCATAGATTCCACAGATACGATAATTATTAATGGAAGGTGGGCATAATGAGACAGTTCAAACCAGGACAATTACAAACCGGTTCTTTATATAATATTTCGTCAAGCTATGCGTTAACGGCATCATTTGCATTGAATGGTGGTGGCGGAAGTGGCACTACTATAAACACCGGTTCATTTGTAACCACAAGCTCATTTAATGCATTCACTGCATCATATACCACCGGGTCGTTTACTGGGTCGTTTAAAGGTGATGGATCTCAATTAACAGGCATTGTTTCATCAAAATGGACTGGATCGAATCCTATATCACGTCAAGGCGATGTTGAGATAACCGGGTCACTGCGTGTGCAAGGAAGCATTACTGGAAGTTTATTTGGTACTGCGAGTTGGGCTACGAATGCAGCGACTGCATCTTATGTTAATCCACTCAATCAAAACGTACAACTAACCGGCTCATTATACTTAGCAACACCAGAAGTAGCATCCGTATATTTTTCAGGATCATCCGCAGCAAGTCGATTGGTGTGGAACGATACAGATGGTACCTTAAATTTAGGATTAAAAGGTGGCAATGTAACTCTGCAAGTAGGTCAAGAGCAAGTTGTTAGGGCAGTAAACAAAACCGGAACTAATCTATTAGAATCTGAATATAAAGCTGCTCGTATACGAAGAGTAGACGAAGGTGGATCTCAAGGCCAACGATTAGCCATTGTACTGGCTCAAGCTGACAATGATGCTAACTCAGTGGACACATTAGGCCTAGTAACTGAGAATATCGACGTAAACCAAGAAGGTTTCATTACTAATAGTGGATTAGTCAGAGGCATAAACACTACCGGAGCATTGCAGGGAGAAACTTGGGTGGATGGTGATGTATTGTACCTATCACCAACAACGGCTGGAGGTATAACAACAACAAAACCACAAGCTCCACAACACACTGTAATTATAGGGTATGTAGTATACGCCCATTCAAACAATGGTACGATATTTGTTAAAGTAGATAATGGATATGAAATAGATGAATTACACAATGTTAAAATAACAACCGGGTCACTTACACCAGGACAACTTCTAGTTAGAAGTGGGAGTAATGCTACCGGTGTTTGGATTAACACAAACCAATTAACTGGATCATATGGTTTAACTGGTTCATTAACTGCTACATCATTTACCGGATCTTTGTTTGGTACTTCTAGTTGGGCAAGTAATGCCGTAACTGCGTCACATGCTCCAAACTACGTGTTAACTAGTGCAACCGGTTCAATGTTGTTACCATATGTGCTAACTTCGAATACTGCATCAATGACTGTGTTAAGCAGTTCATTTGCTAGTACTGCATCATACGTATTACAAGCAGTAAGTGCATCATATGCTCCGGACACAACTTTTCCATATACCGGTTCTGCTTTAATTACTGGATCGTTAGGTGTAACAGGTTCTATGTCATTATTGGCTACAACTTCAACAACTTCCACTATATTTAACGTTAGAAATAGTGCTAGTACTGCTAATATAATTGAAGCAAGAGGTAACGCTTCTATTGTTTTTGCAAATGGGGTAAGTACATACTCTCTAAACCCAAGAACTGATGCCGATGGATTTTCTTTAAATTCGGGAAATGGTCTTTATGGAACTGGAACGGGAATGGAAGTCGTTTCAAATGGCTTCCTGATTAACAATTCAGGTTCAAGAACATTCCGCTTTACGGGCGCAAGTGTTACAAATCTTTGGGAATTTAGAAATGAAAGTGGTCAATTAAGAATATGCCCAACGACTGATACGACAAATCCAATTATTAACTTAAATGGTACAACAAGGTTCGTTGGAGTGGGAATTTTAACACCAGCCGCAAGACTTGACGTAAAAGCCCAAGGTGCATTATCCACAGATACTGTGTTCCGAGTTAGAAATAGTGCGGATACTCAAAACTTAATGTCCATTACCGGCGATGGTAGAGTCGCAATTGGATTGAATGCTCAAATACTAGGTACGACTGATGCGTTTAAGAATGTTGTTATCGGTGGTGGTGCAAAGGATATAGCATCAGCTGGGGTAACTGAAAATGCTGTTGCATTTGGATACAATGCTGTATCAAATAATGGAGGTACTGCAATTGGAGCGAATACATCAATCACTGGGATACAAGGTGTGGCCATTGGCGCTAGCGCCATTGCCGGAATAAGTTCCACCGCAATTGGTGCAACTGCGATCGCAGATGGTACTTCTGGATATCAATCACTGGCCATTGGTTTTGGTGCAAGAGCATCTGCACTTTTAAGTGGTATCATTGCAGTAGGACAATCATCTTATACCAATGCACTAGGTCAAACATTAGCTTTTTGTGTTGATCCTTCTGGAGCAAATAGTCAGACCATGCTTTTGACAAATAAAGCAAATCTCGTATTTAGAAATAGCACACAATTAACTTCTGGAACGCATTGGGATACTACTGCAACCAACACCCTAACCATACACTCAGGTTCAATACCAGCAACTACGGTATCCGGTGCATTCCAAATGTATGCAGCAACCGGATCGCTAACAAACAACACAAGACCACACTTCCGAACAGGAAACGGTACTACGGTTTGGTTAGGAGATGAATCACGCTTATTCAACGTAACGGCATCTCGCACAATTATATCAAGTTCACAAAACACAGCATCAGGTTCTTCCCTAACAGTGTACGGATCAGGTTCAGCCTTACCAGTATTCACAGTACAAGGTTCACAAGGTGAATTGTTTAGCATAACAGATAGTTTAAGTGGCTCTTTATTCTCAGTTAATGATATTTCTGGTTTGCCAATTTTAGAAGTATTCTCTGATAACACCACACTGATTGGTAACTATCTAGATCCGATGTTGATCACAACGGCTAAAATCACGCAAACAAACTCAGGTTCGTTTACGGTGTATAGTTTACCAACAGCATCTTATGACACTGCATTCTTTGAATACTCTGTACGATCGGGTTCAAATGCACGAGCAGGTACAATCATGGCAATTCAGAGTGGGTCATCCGTAAACTTCACAGAAACTACAACAACTGATTTTGGTAACACTTCCGCAGTTTCATTCGGAGTATTTATTACAGGATCAAACATGGCATTAACAGGATCTTCAACTTCAGGAGCATGGACAACAAAATGTATAGTAAGAGGAATTTAAGGTTATGGCGTTTAATTATTCACCGAAAATAGTAACAGATGGATTGATACTGTATTTAGATGCAGCAAATCCACGTTCATATACGTCTGGGTCAACTTCATGGGTAGATTTATCACGTGGTGGAAATAACGGAACATTGGTAAATGGTCCTACATTTTCAAGTGCACATGGTGGGTCAATTGTTTTTGATGGAACAAATGATTACGTTGATTTAGGTGGAAGTTTAAATTTAAAACCAACAACATCAATTACTGTTTCGACTTGGATCCGATTCAATGCCATGGTTGCAAACGTAAGAGCATTATCTGATTGGCATCAAAATGGTGCAACTGATAGATGGATTTTTTACATTACTGATTCTAATACAATACAGTGGTATCTTTTAACAAATTCCTTCGCTTCTGCAGTCCCATTTTCACCAGTATTATTAAATACCTGGTATAATTTTACAGGCGTATATGATGGAATTTCCCAAATTTTTTATGTTAATGGAGTATTTCATAATTCAACCTCAAAAACAGGCACTATGAATACATCAAATACATCTCAACCCGTAAGATTAGGAGGCCAAGTTTCAGCTGGAGGATATCATAATGGTAATATATCAACAACATTAATTTATAATCGCGCTCTTACAGCAACAGAAGTCTTACAAAACTACAACGCAACTAAAACTAGATTTGGACTATAATGGCAGGAAGAGTGGCATACTACGGTCAAAGTGTACAAGATGGTGCTGTCTTGCGACTAGATGCCGGCAAACGAGACTCATACCCAGGTACCGGAACTATATGGCGAGATTTAAGCGGCAAGCAGAATAATGGCACATTGCTCAATTCGCCTACGTTTAATAACACCAACGGAGGGATATTGCGGTTCGATGGGGTAGATGATTACTGCTTGAACTCAATTAGTAGTGGGTTTACGCAAAAGTTAACAGTAATAACAATAGCCAAATCTACCAATGCAACATGGAACCAGTACGCAGGACTAGGTTCTGCTCGTGTAAACAACGGATACATTATACATAACAACTACCCAAGTGTTACATCTGTAACTTTTTATGTAATTGGCAGCACAGGCGGCTATACCGATATCGGCTCAGTAACTCCGTCAAATATTACGAACTACAACTTTTATGCATTAACCACCAACGGTACAAATTCTCACAAAAGATACTTGAATGGAGCATTGATAGGCACATCAACTACCGCCATAACCAGAACTGACACTAACTCGTCTCAAGGCAACTGGTTAGCTAGCGATTCTGGTGTCGCCGGCCGGTTTAATGCAGTTTCAATTGGCATTCATTTGATCTACAACAGAGAACTAAGTAGTGATGAAATATTGCAAACATACAATGCATACAAAACCAGATTTGAAATGTAATGGATATTAACATGGAAACACAAGACTACGAAAACAGAGAATTCATGATATTCAGTGTGTCTGAATTAGACAACATTGATTTCACACAAGTACTAGAAACATCGGCAGAAACTGTTAGATGCTCTATTGATGGTACCCTTACATTTGTAAAATGGGAAGGTACAACACCACAATGTGTTGCAGATTTAACTACAAAGCAAGGTCCATACACTTACACAGAAATTCTAGAAATACTATCTACACTGGAATGGACAAGTAACGAGATGCCATGAGTACAGTTGGAAATTGGAGAGGACCTAACATAGTTAAAGACGGATTAGTATTTTATTTAGATGCTGGTTCACCTAACTCATTTTATCCCCCAACAGCTGGTGCAACTTGGAAAGACACCTCAGGAAATGGGCATATTGGTACTTTAACAAATGGACCAACATATGATTCTGCAAACGGTGGTACAATTGTATTTGATGGAGTTGATGATTATGTTTCAACAAATTATAACACTGCATTAACTGATTTTACTGTTGGGGTATGGTTTAAATCTACAAATGTGAGTGGATACCAACGAGTATTAGATAAAAACTATACTAGCGGTTTTTGGATAGGAAGAAATACTACATTGGCAAATAGTTGGGGTGGAGGTATTTGTGAACCTACAGCACCATATGGAAGATTTATTACCTTAACAGATAATCAATGGCATTATATAGTATTTAGAAGACTAGGAACTACACATACTGTTTTTGGAGACGGAATAATCAACACAACATCAGGCACTGTGCCAGCAACTGCTTTAAGTACATCTACTCTTGCTCTAGGTAGAGAATTCACTGTTGGGCCAAGTGTATTTAAAGGGAATATTTCATTTACACATATGTACAATAGAGCATTATCTGACCAAGAAATACTTCAAAACTTCAACGCAACTAGAGCACGTTTCGGTCTTTAACCATATTTATAATAAAGCTAGTATTAATCTTGGACAGTGAAAAGATTTAACATATGAATGAATTTATAATCAAGAACGGCTTCCGTTCACAAGGTAACAGTGAAGTCACCGGATCACTCAACGTAACTGGGGGCATAACCGGATCTTTGCAAGGTACAGCAGCATATGCCGAATCGGCATCATACGCAACAACTGCACTCCAAGCGTTAGGGATTGCCAACGCAGTAACAAACAACAGCAACAACCGAGTGCTGACAGCTACTGGAGGAACAGATATATATGCTGAAACTAATTTAACATTTGATTCGACAGTACTGACTTTAACCAATGGTATCCTAACATTTACAGGATCTGGTGCTGGTATTGGTAGAATACAACAATCACCAGGAGGAGCAGCTAATGGTTCATATTCTCATGCACAAGGATTAGCTGTGAGTGCAAACGGTGCATACTCCCATGCAGAGGGATCTAGTACCAATGCATCAGGATTTGGATCACATGCAGAAGGTTCTGGCTCATTTACTAGTACATCTACGTTGTACGGGGTAAAATCTAACACAATCACTTCCGGTGTATTTCAATTAGCTGGTGATGTAACGGCTGTCTTTGCTCCAGGTAATAGGTTATACTATAACAGTGCTGCATATCCAGACAATACTACATTTGTAGTTGATACTTCAGTTTTTGGAGGAGTAAATACAACCATAACCTTAACTAACACTGGTATCACTGACAGTAACTTTGTTGTTGGAAGTTTAGATTACCTATATACCAGCTGGGGAGGCAATCAACCATCATCGGCTGATGGGGGTCATGCCGAAGGATTCTACACAACCGCAGTAGCAGATTGGTCGCATGCGGAAGGATCCCAAACACAAACATTTGCAAGATATTCACACGCCGAAGGAGACGGTACACAAGCAAACGGTACATATTCACACGCGGAAGGTAGAAATGCAAAAACCTTTGGACAATACTCACACGCCGAAGGACGTGAAACTCAAGCAAAGGGTGATGGATCACATGCGGAAGGCTACTTAACGATATCTAGCGGAAGTTTTTCACATGCTGAAGGACGAACTACTACAGCCAACGGAATCTATTCTCACGCTGAAGGCGTGGATACAACAGCAGCTGGATATGCATCACACGCTGAAGGCGAGGGCACAACATCCAACGGCCAGGCCTCTCACGCTGAAGGATTTTATGCAACGGCGAGCGGATCCAATTCACATGCTGAAGGTAATACTACAACGGCAACCGGACAATTCTCTCATGCAGAGGGATATTACACAACAGCTAATGGATATGCATCACACGTAGAAGGCACTAATACAACATCCAACGGCCAGGCCTCTCACGCTGAAGGTAATAGTACAGCAGCAGGTAGTCAGTATGGTTATCTAGCAACTATGCCAACATCTGGAGTGATTGTGGTAAATGCATCATACGGAGACTTAACGGGAACGGGTACCGGTCTTTTTACAGCAGGTACCACGTTAGGTATAGATGATTCTGCTTATGATAATTCTTTTACATTTACTAGTCAAATAATACTATCAAGTTCTTTCAATGGAACAAATACCACAATCAACTTAGTCGAGACCGGTACATCAACCACTTCTGCATCTATTGGAAGTATATCTAATTTTGGTTCTAATACGGGAGACCAGTACTGGGGCGGCTGGTCAGCTCATGCCGAAGGAAATGGCACCTTCGCAATAGGATTCAGCGCTCATGCAGAAGGCAGTGGCTATGCATATGGTAACTACTCTCACGCAGAAGGTGGTGGCTATGCATATGGTAACTACTCCCACGCAGAAGGCGACGGACAGGCGTTTGGTGGTACTTCTCACGCAGAAGGTGGTGGCTATGCATATGGTAACTACTCCCACGCAGAAGGCTCAGGAATAGCTGGTGTGTTAGGATTTGCCATGGCAATCCCAATCACATCCGGTGTTATTGAACTAGATGCAATATATGGAGACCAAACTGCACAATTTGTTGCTGGCGGGTTTGTAATAGTTGATGACTACAACGGAGAAATTGTACCTGGGGTTAAAACAACATATATCTATGAAATTTCATCATCGGCATTCAATGGTACGCCTGCTACAGAAATAACATTAGTTGACACTAGCGTTAATACTGCTAGCAACAAAGCTCGTATTGGAATTTACGGAGTAGTAGCACCAACAGCAGCTAACGTGTCAATTGGGGGTTATTCTCACGCAGAAGGTTTAGAAACGCAAGCACTTGGCGAATTTTCGCATGCGGCTGGTAATAACAATCGTGCATTAGGATACTATCAATCCGTAGTTGGCCAATGGAATCAACCTATATCTCAACCTAGTGCATTCATTGTAGGAGATGGTGTTGATGATTCAACACGTCATAATCTACTAGTAGCAGCATCAGGAAGTGTTACAATTTCTGGCTCACTTATTTTGACCCCTACTGCGTCAGGCGCACCTACAAGTCCTGGTACAGATGGACAAATCATATTTGGGCAAGCCGGCGGAAATTATAAAATATATGTTTGGTTAGGTGGAGCCTGGAGATCTGGATCATTGTCTTAACATATTTATTAGAAACAATTATTGTAGAAATAAAATCATGGCTTTAATCATTACACCAACCACCGAAAAAAAGATTCATGTGCAAGGTACACAAATCGAACTCGAAAGCGTATACAACCGTTTAGAAATTGGATGCAGACCAAATGGTACAACAATTGAAATTGCATTCTACACTTACGCTGATCACGCCAGCTTCATAGCAGGAAACTCTGTACCAACTGATTTACCTACCGAAAATCTTAACGGTGACATTGATCCACAAACTCAGTCTCAAGGTTTAACAGCAGCCCACGAACTAGCAAAAACTTGGTATGAGTCATTAGGATACAACGTAACTATTGATTTGGTTTGATTTTAACATAATTCTTCTTATTATATCTAGAAAAGGTTACCAATGACAAAAAAATTAGACAAAGAACATCTAGACGCAATACAGGATCTACAAAATCGTTTTGCGCAGAATGCATCATGGCTTGGTAGTGTTGCAATCGATTTAAAAATGATTGAACGCCAACAAGCCCAATTAGAATCACAACAAGAAGAATTAATGCAACAATTTGATTCGCTTCGAGAAGATGAACAGCAACTTATTGCAACGCTTAAAGAACGTTACGGCGATGGAGAAATCAATATCGCTCAAGGTACATTTACTCCAACCGAGTAATGGTCAGCACAGAGCTTACCATATTTATATTAAACAAATCAAAGGAGTAATTTAATGGCAGAAAGAATTGTATCAGCTGGGGTATTTACGAATGAAGTAGATCAGTCGTTTTTACCTAGAGCAATCGGTCAAATCGGTGCTGCAATTGTTGGACCAACAGTAAAAGGTCCTGCATTAGTACCGACACAAATTTCATCTTTCTCAGAATTTCAACAATTGTTCGGATCATATACAGATGATTCATATGTACCTTTCACAGTTGAAGAATATCTAAGAAACGGAAATTCAATGACTGTAACTCGTCTTTTATATGAAGATGGTTACGGATTAAGAAACGGTGCATTAGCCGTTATCGCAAAATCAGCATCAGTGCAAGTAGTAACACACTTGTTGCACCCAACCCAACCAGTAACATATGTTGATTCCACAACAAATGTATTTGCTGATTCCGTTATTAACAGCGGCCCATCAGGTAGTTTTGTTATTAATGTGTCTGGATCATATGGTATTACATTGGTACCAGGATTTAGTTCATTCTTAACTGCAACCGGATCAGCAATTTCAGCATCGATTGATTCAAGCAAAAATAACTATGTAACCAAGATATTTGGTAATTCTCCAAAATCTTTGGATTATCCGGTTTATGTGCAATATGAAAATCAAAATGCAACAAGCTTGTTTAATAATCTAGGTGCAGTTACTGTTGAATTAGGTTTAATAAATAATTACTATTTCTTGAATGATTATTCAACAGCAGGAACACCGTGGATTACATCGCAAAAAATTGGTAGCACTGTTAAGAACTTGTTCAAGTTCCATACATTGAGTCATGGTACAGCAGTTAACTATGAAGTTAAAGTCGGTATTCGCGACATTAAAACTGCAGCAGAAGTATCAGATCCAAACGGATATGGTTCATTCACAGTAGAAGTTCGTCGTGTTAATACATCAAACATTCCAACATCTCCATATGCATCTACTGATACTGATCAGACACCGGATATCGTTGAAACATATTTAAATTGTAATCTAGATCCAGATTCCCAAAACTATATTGCAAGAAAAATTGGTAATCGTTATCAAACAGTAACTGATGCTGGTAATATTCTTGTTAATGGTGATTATCCAAATCTTTCAAGCTATATTCGTATCGAAGTGACAGATGGTGTTGCAAATAAAACCAATGAACGAACTTTGATTCCATTTGGATTCCGTGCACCTAATGCACCTATGCCATTAGTATCTGGTTCATTGAATTTATCGGCTGTGTCTTATAACACATCACAAGTAGTATCAAGTAACTTTAGTTCAAACAACTATTTAGGATTTGATTTTACTGCAACAAACAACTTGAACTATTTAGCACCATTACCATCATCGGGTTCAAACACAGGTAGCAACGCAGATTTCTATCTAGGTAATGTCACACAAGATGCACAAGCAGCATTCCCGTCATTATCTGCTCCATATACTGGATCTTTAGAAACTGCATTGACAACTGGTACAACTTACTTCACATCGAATGTAGCTAGCACAACCAGAAAGTTCATGGTACCATTCCAAGGTGGATTTGATGGAGCTCGTCCAAACTTACCTAAATATTCTGGAGGTAATATTGCGTCTACAAACACATTTGGGTTTGATTGTAGCACATCTACATCCACAGGAACAAAAGCATATAACAAAGCATTCACATTGTTATCAAACACAGATTACTATGACATAAACATGTTATTGACTCCAGGTATCTTGCAAAGCAAACATAGCGCTGTAACAACATTGGCAAGAAACTTGGTAACATCTCGTCAAGATACATTCTATGTGATGGATTCAAATGCATTGTCGGATAGTATTTCCACAGTTGTTAGTGATGTTACTACACTTGATAACAATTACACAGCAACATATTGGCCATGGGTTCGTATTGTGAATCCAGCAAAAAATGTTCCATTATGGGTTCCACCAAGTGTTGTAGTGCCAGGAGCATTGTCATTCAATGATACAGTGGCGGCACCATGGTATGCACCTGCAGGATTGAATCGAGGCGGATTAACATCAGTTTCTGATACATATCAAACTCTTTCACAAGCAGATCGTAATACATTGTATGATGCTCGTATTAACCCTATTGCCAACTTCCCTAACGATGGAATAGTAATTTGGGGGCAAAAGACATTGCAGGCTCGACCAAGTGCATTAGACCGCGTCAATGTGCGTCGTTTACTTATCACGGTTAAGAAGTTTATTGCTTCTGCAACACGTTACCTAGTATTCGAGCAAAACACGTCTCAGACGCGTGACAGATTCTTATCAATTGTTAATCCATACCTAGAGCAAGTGCGCGCACAGCAAGGTTTATCTGCATTCCGTGTAGTAATGGATTCAACAAATAACACTCCAGATTTGATTGACCGAAACATCCTTTACGGACAAATTTTCCTTCAGCCAACTCGCACAGCAGAATTTATTATTCTTGATTTCAATATTCAACCAACGGGAGCAGCATTCCCTGAATAGTAATTCAAAATAAAATTCTAGGAAAGGCAGGACTTCGGTTCTGCCTTTTTTACTTTGTTGATATTTATATAAAAATAACAAGGATAAAAAATGGCACTACAAGATCAAGTGAATAATAATCTAACGGATTATGCTGGCGACCAACCGGATAATTTTTATTACAATGCATATTCTTGGGAACCAAAAAAAGCGCATCAATTTATTATGTCAGTAGATGGCATACCTGCATATTTAATTAAAGCATCATCAAAACCATCTGTAGCAAACGGTGAAATCACATTGGATCATATCAATGTTCAGCGTTACGTTAAAGGTAAAACGGTTTGGAACACAATTTCAGTGACATTGTATGATGCAATTGTTCCGTCGGGAGCACAAGCAGTAATGGAATGGGTACGCTTACACCACGAATCTGCAACAGGACGCGACGGATATTCATCATACTACAAAAAAGAAGTTCGATTAAAATCATTGTCGCCATTAGGTGAAGTGATTGAAGAATGGACATTGAATGGTACATACATCGTTGATGCAAACTTTGGTTCATTGGATTGGTCAACAGAAGATGTAGTTAACATTGAATTGACTCTTCGCTACGATTGGGCAAGATTAGAATTCTAATAAACACACTAGTATCTAGAATGGGAGTTTCGGCTCCCATTTTCTGTGTTCTTACATATTTATATTAAAGGTTATAAAGGATCATTATGTCACAACTTACAAATCGAATTGACAAACAAAACATCATCAATATTGCTAAACAGCAATTTGAATCTGAACAAAGAAAATCTATTCCAACTGAGTTGGTAAGATTACCATCACAAGGAAAATTGTATGCTACTAGTAGCCCTCTTCGAAGCGGGGTGTTAGAAATGCGTTACATGACTGCATATGATGAAGATATTCTAACTAATATGTCTTATGCCCGAGAAGGTGTAATATTGGATCGTTTATTAGAAAGTATTATTGTAACACCAGATGTCAACATTGATGAAATTGCACAATGCGATCGCGATGCACTTATCATACAATCCAGAATAATGTCATATGGTCCAGAATATCCTGTAATCATAACTGACCCTACAAGTAAAACACAATTAGAACGTACGGTTGATTTGCGTAAATTAAAACATAAACCATTTGATTTAGAGTCAGATGAAAACGGGGAGTTTACATACATTGTTAATGATTCGGTTACACTTAAATTTAAGTTTTTATCGAATGCACAAATAAAAAGTATATCACCAGAACACACAATTTCTGATATATTAACAATGATGATACAACAAGTTAATGATACCAGAAAATCAGCAGATATTACACAGTATATTAAATATTCATTCTTAGCAGTAGATTCACGCAAATTTCGAGGCTTTGTTGAAGAAAATACTCCAGCTGTAGATTTACTTGTAGAATTCGAAGGTGAAAAAGGGAGCACCTTCAGTTCAGTGTTTCAAATTGGATCAGACCTTCTTTGGGTTTAAGCCCCAAGACCGTGTAGCATTACACTCAACGTTATTTGATTTAGTGTGGCAAGGTGAAGGTCGTTGGAGCTGGGAAACTGTTTATAATTTGCCGGTTAACACCCGAAAGTTTTGGATAAACAAAATTAATGATAAATTAACGCCAACAGAACCAACAACCAACGTTACTAAAGATCTACCACAAATGCCAACAGTATCGAAATCTAAAAAATAGATATTTATTATTAAGATGATAGATAACACTAAACATATTATAGCTCGATTAAAACTTCAGCCCCGCTATGGAGCAACCCCAAAGAAAGTTTCTGATATTCCAGCTGATGCTGCAGATGCTCTAGGAGAATTTGATACTGCATTTACTCGGATGACAACATCGGGTTTAAGTTTAACAAGTGTATTAAGCGATGTATATGATTCATTAAATAATTTACAAACAGGTACTGTTGCAGCTGTTACCGGAGTACAAAAATTAATAGGTGTATATCAGCAATTTTCTAAAATTATAACAGATCAAACTGATCAGGTAACAAAATTATTTCAGAGAAACAATGAATTAGGAAAATCATTTGGATTATCCACAAAAGCCGCTCAAAGATATGGATTTCAACTAGATCAAATTGCCGGAAGTTTAGAGTACGGTCGTGCCAATACAGAACAGTATATTAAAAGCCTTAAAGGATTACTTGGAGTACAGGCACTAAATATTAAAAATGACGGAAAATTTGGTACTAGTTTACTAAAAACCCAACGATACCTGACTGATATTATTGGTATATCTGAAGAAGCCGCTGAAGAAATGCGTTATTATAATGCACAAGCAGCCGGCGGAACAGACAATAAGGGCAAGGGCATCGAAACTAGATTAAACCAAGAACGCGAATCTGCAAAATTAATTGGTACGCAATTAGGTTTAACCATGGACATGAATGAGCAAACAACTCTTCAAAGAGAAATCATGGAAGAAATTGGAGGGTTGGGTGCAGAAGTACAAATGCAATACGGTCGATATCCTGCAACCTTAGGTCTCGCAGTAATGAAAGCTAAACAGTTAGGTGTCTCAATGGCCCAACTAAATAAAACAGGTGAAACATTATTAAGCATTGAATCAAGTGTAGGGGATGAATTAGAATATCAATTATTATCCGGTAAACGTTTAGTGGATGAAGTATCTGGTAAAAGTTTAACCAACATGTATCGAGAAGCTGCATTACAAGGAGATGCAAATAAGCAAGCTGATGTAATGAACACTATTTTAGATACCCAGGGTGATACTATTAAAGATAACATGTTAGCTCGTAAACAACTTGCTAAAACATTGGGGCTTGAAGAAGAGACATTGGCACGTATGCTTCAGAAGAGAAAATTGCTGTCAGATATTGGAGCAAAATCACTGTTTGGCAAAACCGGAGCAGACTTAAAAACAGAATTAGAAAAATTACAAAAACAAGGCGAAGTTTCTACAACCCAAATCGATGAAATCATGAAAGCTGATGACACACGGGATGTACAAACAAGAATGGCAGAAGCATTAGAGTCAATTCAAACTCGAGGTATTGTAGCACAGTTCCCAGATTCAAAAGGATTTACCGATGCATTTCAAGGAGTCTCTGATAGTTTAGAGAACACATTGAACACATTTAAAACGGCAATGCTTAAAGGCCCAGACGCAGCCGGTGTTGGAGGTGGCTATTTTAAAGTTGTTGAAACCATGAAAGAAGCTGTTGGAACAATGTCGACATTCAGAACAACCGTTAACGGATTAGGTAGCGTAATCACTACAATGACTGAACAAATTCCAATCTGGGGTAACAAATTAGCCGGTTTAGGTACTACCATAACAGACGCATTAGCAACAGGCCTGGGTACTAATTTAACAGACATGACTATTGAATCAGCTGAAACTGTAACTGTCCCAGCAGCCGGTGGAACGGGTGCAAATGACGCAATCATAATGAATGATGGTCTTATAAGATTTAACCCACGTGATAAATTTACACAGGTAAATGACGGTACCATGATTGCCGGCACTAATGTGGATGGTAACCGTCGTTTAGCACGGCAATTATCCGGTGGAGGTGGAATTAGTGATAATCAAATTAGTCGATTAGCTGCAGCGATCGCATCCACACTTAAAGAAACATTACCAACCATTAAAATGTCAGTTATGTCCGATCCATTATACGCAGCAAACAAATTAAATCGAGGGAGATATAGCTAATGCAAACCAATCCAACAAAGGGGTACGAAAGCCAGTTCACTCCCTATAGCATTTCAATACCACCTGTACCAGGCGGAATATATGCATTTAGCAACACGCCAGCAGGAACATTAACTATTAATTCTGCTGATGGTAAATTAACACAGAATTCATTGTTTTCTAGTAACACACAGGCCGGCACTAACAACACAAATATTGCTGGCAATGCCTTATCCCGATTGGCTGGTAAAGCAGTTGGTGCTATAGGCGCATTAGGAATTCCGTCAATATCTCAATTCGGCGCCGGCGTAGCTGGTGCATTGGGCGGCGATGCTATATATGCAACTGCACCATATGATAATTTAAACGCCTTTATTAGTACCGGAGTTAAATTTCCATTACCAAATCCAGATTTCCGTACTAAAAAAATTAGTTTACTTAGTTCTATAAATTCCATCAAAACAAAAGCAAAACCAGGTGCAGAATTAGCAACTGAAATTGCTGCATTAACTTTAGCAAAACGCAGAGATGGATTAAGTGCTGCACTCCGAGGTTCTGTCACAGCAGCAACATATGCAGCACAGAGCGCTACTATAGGTGCATATACTGTATTTAATTTAGATTCTAAATATGGTTGGGGAAATCACAGTGACCCAATGGCAGATCGAAATGACTTTACCTTAAGATCTCATGTATCTACAAAATGGCCAAAAGGTAAATTAAAAGATGTTCCAAAGGGTAAAGAACGTCGTACTGCCTTTTGGAACAAAACGGTTAAAGGATTAGAAGCATTAACACCGTTCCGCGGAGATCGTGTAACTGTTATTGATTTTGGTCAAAGAAATTGGGAGAACATTTATCGATGGGTACCTAACTCAGTTTTAAGTAGCGATACTGGGTTTACCAACCTAGTGCAAGGAGCAAGCACAGTATTAGGCGCAAACCCATATGGTCTTACTAAGGACTTTATTAAATTCTTCTTTACCGGTCCAAAATTATCCTTAGGATCTAAAGATGTAGAAGATGATGTAATTGTGTTTCGTGCAGCATTAACATCATTTGGTGACCAATTTTCGCCTAGTTGGAGTCCGGTGAATATATTAGGCCGACCTGATCCTAATTATCATTATTCAGGATACAGTCGCGATATTGATGTATCATTCACAGTATATGCAACAGACCGTGATGAGTTAAAATTCATATACAGAAAATTAAATGCATTAGCTGGTTATACAGCTCCAGCATATAACGCAGATTCATTTTCATTGAAAGCTCCATGGCTTCGAATCACAATTGGTGACCTGTTAGTATCTCAACCTGTGCTAATTAACAGCTTAGGGTATACATTTGTAGATTCTGACACAACATGGGAAATTAACATTGAAGACGATCCAGAAATGATGCAGGTACCACATAAAATTGACGTGCAGATGAGCATGTATTTAATTACGGATGCATTGCCAGAATTTGGCGGGTCAATGTACACATTAGCTAAGCAAGCCGATCAATTCGGAACATTGACCGGAAATGATAACTGGTTAAGTGATACTAATACACCATTAACTCAACAGTCAATTCGAGATAAAGCACCAAAATAGATTATATTATGAGCAGTAGATATCAAACAACATTGCAAATAAAAGACGAAAAAGGTACTCGTCGTGCAGAAACTACCATAATACCGCCAACCGCGGTTACCGGCAATGATTTATATATTCGCACTGTTAGCATGGAACGATTAGATAAATTAGCATTGGATTTTTATGATGATGCATCAATGTGGTGGGTTATCGCCGCGGCAAATGGTTTAGGCAAAGGCACATTGGTAGTACCACCAAATACCAGAGTTAGAATACCTAGAGATACCGGAATTCAAGATCGTATATCGCAGATTAACAAACAACGATGAGTGAAATATTTTACACGCAATTGGACAAAAATCTAGCATCCGAACTAGATACTCGAGCGTTAGCAGGACGTACACGAGATAATAAATCTATTGACTATATGGTTGGCAAAGTTGCTAATGTTAAAATTACTGCATATGAAGGTAATGGGTCTACGGGTAAAGAATTATTTACCTTAGGCGGAGAAACCGTACGCGGAGCTAGTTATCAGCCTGGCGGGGTAGAAGGATTTTTAACTGACGGTGCAACTAGAACACTTAAAGAACTATCATGGGTAGCTGATGGAGTTGGAGATAAAGCAACATTCGTGCCTACATTAAAAGATACCGTTCGTCAAAATTCAAATAATCGTGTACCACCTTATATTTCTAGTGCAAATATATCAGTTGGTGACCATTCGATGGGTTTATTAAACACTGCTACATTTGTTATTGAAATTTCAAATCCAGAACGCGATTTAGATTTCATTGAAGAAATATTCTTTCGTGCTGGTCGATATGTTAAAATGCAGTTTGAATATCCACCATCTGCTGTGATTACCGGATTAAGTTTAGAACCAACAACTATTCCGAATGCTGAAAAACTACAATCTTTATACGGTAAGGATATTAATATCGTAGACAAACAAAAAGAAATATCCCGATTAAACAATATTTCATTTGAAGGATTGATAACATCATTCACGTTTAGTTATAATACCGATTATTCAGTTCAAGCAACTATTAGTATGCGAGGAACTAGCAATGTATATACCGATGTTTCAATGTTCATTAATGCAAATGCAACCACAAAAGCTGGTACTAATGCAACAGCAACACCTAGCCCAATAACATCACCTGACACATACACCGCAACAGTTGAGCAAAAAGCAGCCGCAGCAAATGCACCTGCAGATAAATCATTTTACTCAAAATTATATGATGAAGTAGATCAAAAATTCCAACGAATTAACATGCTCAAAGGTGATGTTAGAAATCAGTTAGAAGGAAATGAAGACATTTGGTATTTAATTGGGGATGCTTGGTCACAAACAGAAAAGCCAACAACAAAAGAACAAAAAACATTCTCTCGTTACATAACACTAGGTTATTTAATAGATTATATTAATCGCATCGTTACGATCAAAGTTAAAGATGCGGTACCATTCCCTGCAGTTATATGTAGCAGTTTTATTTGCTATAGCAACTATTATGAGCATTTATGTTCTAGTGACCCACATAACGTGTTATTACTGCCAAAAGACACAGACCGCGGCACAACTGAACGTTATGGTAGTAAAATTTATTTTGAAAATACTAAAAATGCCAATTGGTTAGGATACCAAGGTCGTGAAGTAGGATATCCTGCTCGTATTTTTTTAAATTTAGAAAAAATTGAATCCGTACTAACATCATTAACAAGTGCCGGATCATTTAAGGTTTCTGATTTTTTATCTGGCATTAGTGGAGTAATTTCATCTGCAACCGGCGGGGCAATCAGTTTAAAATTAATAACACACCCTAAGAATGATACGTTGTTAGCATTTTATGATGAAAATTTTCTAGGTACTCCGAGCGAAACAGATAAGGTACAACCGTATCATGTCCCGATGAGTGCACAATATCCATCTGGCGTAACTAATGGGGCAATTGGTAGCATTGTGCAAGACTTTAAACTGTCAGCTAAGATCCCAGATAGCGTATCTACATTGTCATATGTGTTAAATCAGAATCCAGATGAAATTTCTGAAGACCAAATTGCGCCATATTTAAATTACATGTATAATTCATCTGATCCAGAAAAAATAAAAACGGCAGATGCAATTTATAAAAAAAATAATGCAAAGTTTTTAGAAGAATTAACTAGACATCGAGAAGATTACGGTAAAAGTATGAGTGATGTTACTAAACAACAAGCATTAAATGAAGCATTAGTGAAATATTTACAGTATCCAAAACCAGAACTCAAACAAGCTCAGCAAATAACTGCCCCAATATTTCCATTTGAAGCAGAATTTACAATTGATGGTGTTAATGGATTTCGTTATGGTGATGTTGTTACATTTGATATATTACCATACCGATATCGAATCAACACGGTATTTAGTGTTATAGGAATTGAACATGATGTGACACAAGACGGTCAATGGACTACTGTGGTTAGATGTATAATGAGACCTAGAATTGGACAATAATGAGAACTAAATTATATTATTCGCCAGATGAGATAACAGAGTATTTGTATACTACCGGATCTGAGTGGATGATTGAGTCAGATTTTGCAGAATACTTTGGATTTTATCATACATATACTAATGGCGATGCATTCACATTAGGAACATATGACGCAACTCTATCAAAAAAGTTGATACCATATGAAGATATGACAGCCACTGAAATAGTGTATAGCAATCTGAAGCCTAGTCAACAAACTAGATATAAAACATCACTTACTTCATACGTCCCATCGCCTACACAGCAAGAAATACGAGTTGGATATTTGACAAGATACTTTGCACAAAAACACAATGAATACGGAATTACTGAAATTGATGTAAAACAATACACGGATATATCACAGCAAGTAATCGATCCTAACATGTATCGCACAGTTACAATGCGTTGGTATATTACAGGCACATTGGTACCATCTACAACTGGCACGGTGCAAACATTGAGTGTGCAACAACGTAATCTGCAGCAAATTGAATTTGCAAAACAAAGTATACCAAACATTCAAACTAAGCTAGCAAATCTAGTAGAATTATATACAGATACCACATACATAATTCCAGAAGATATCAATTAACTTGGATTTCTGCATTTTTTTCCATATATTTAATGTATGGTACTGGATCATGTAGAAGAAATTGACGCGTTATTACAATGTGTGGCAGATAAACGCACCCTAGTAGTACCTATTTTTTCTAGTCCAGCATTGCACCCTACTCAGAATCCAGTAATTGCTTTATATGTTTATACCGAAGATGATGTAGAACGTATTGTGCCATTCCGACATACTGAACAACTAAGGGGCTTTCCTGAACATCTGCCGAGGTTTCTTGCATTGCAGAATATCTTTGTTCATGATAAAAAGGCCTGGCTTCAAATCGGAGGAAACGCTGCCGTATGGGATGTAAAAACTTTGTGGTGGTACACTTACGGCGAAGCATATGATGAGTCTTATTATCCTACCGCGGCACATACATTTTATTGGCGCCGACATTCGTCATTGGCACAAGTAAATGCAGTAGTGCCATTGCAACAACATTTAGCAATGTGTCAGAAAATTCGACATTATGCCTGGCCAATGTGTATGAACGCAAAGTTAACGGATTCGTATTTACAATTCAATGCAACATATCCAGAAACATTTGCTGCAATTGAATCTGCAGGGTTGTCAGTAACCGACACGTTCAGAATGCCAGATTTAATAACACAGAACAAAGTGTACTCAAGTTACAATTATCATACTGTAACAGGACGACCTAGCAATGCATATCGAGGATTTAATTTTGCTGCAATGAACAAAGAAGATGGTACCCGCGATGCATTTTGTAGTCGATTTGATAATGGTGCTTTGGTAGAAATGGACTTTGATGCATACCACGTTAGATTAATAGCCCGATTAATTGGATATGCATTGCCTGCGGGATCTGTGCATGAATACTTTGGGCGATTTTATTTTAGCACGACAGAATTGACTGAGGAACAATATGAACAAAGCAAGCAGATAACTTTTCGATTGTTGTATGGAGGTATTGATACTGAGTTTTTATCTATACCATTCTTTCAGCAAGTAAACACGTTTGTGTATGATTTGTGGAGACAATGGAAAGCTAAAGGACGTATAAAAACACCCATACTGCAAAGACCAATAACATCAGACACAGTGAAAAACATGACAGCAAACAAGCTGTTTAATTATTATTTGCAAGCCGTTGAAACTGAGGTATCGGTGCAAAAGTTACGGCAATGTCAAACACTGCTAGAAGGACATGAAACCTGCATGGTATTGTATACTTATGATTCCGTGTTGTTCGATGTTCCCACTGCAGAAGCACAACACATAATACCTGCAATCAAGCACGTATTAGAACAAGGCAATTTCCCGGTAAAAACAAAAGCCGGACATATTTATAGTAAAATGAAAACTATCACGTTATGAACATTGATTTAATTTTAACAGAATGGTGTTATCGATTACCGAAAGGTTATCCTACTAATGCTAAGGATTATGAAATACTATATCATGTTCTTTTAGAAGTAGCCAATATATCAGCCGATGACGCACGCCAAATTGTTGAGCGAGCACAAGGTTCTAACAAACAAGTTATTGCAGAAGCCATACAATTTGATTCTATTGAAAATAAAATGTTGGAAGCTGCAGTTGTTCGAGCAGGTAAAATTGATGAATTTCGAGAATTTTTAGGATTATTGCCTACAGAAGCAAATGATATTACTTTAAAGTTTTTAAATAATTTGCGTTATGATCAATGTATGCAATTTGCATCATTATTATATTCTCAAAACGGCGTTTCTGAAGAAGCATTGAATACTATAGACTTTAGAAATGGATTAAGCCATGATTTATTCAAGCTTGAACCAAAAGGATTAGGAAAAGGTGAAATTTTATTAGCTACTATAATTAATACTTCACAAATTAATGGTGGTACTACATCTTTTGATATGACAGCAAATGGTCAATCTTATGAAATAAAAGATTATACCGGAGGAAAAGGCAACGCAAAATCAATCAGATTAGGAACTAAAGGCAGTGTTACTCGATTTAAATTTTGGGATGAAATTGTAACCACCCTGAAACGATTAGATCAGCTAAGAGGCACAATGGAAAATCCAAAATTTGATTTCCATAAATATTTTAATGAAGAATTACTAAGTTCAATTGCATATTTAGATGACCGTCGTGCTTTTATTTTAGCAGGTAACTTGAACATGAAAGACAAACAGTTTTTAATGCAGTTTTATCGAGAAGCAAACGCATTAAATTCAGACATACAAGGTTATACCAATGTCATTCTACGAGGACCAAATGCAACACCAATTGAAATGTCAATTGAACCATTAACTAAAACACCCGATGGTAATATTGTAATAAAACCAATTGGCGACGGCAGTCAAGATATAACATATATCAATGCAGAATTGCGACGTTTAAAATACGTACGCGTCCCAGAAGCATTGGAAACAGATTTGCAAGAAGCAGTTGATTCTATCGTAGGCAATGATTTACAATTCATTGTGTTTAGAAAAGACAGAATACGAGTTACTAGAGATTTTCGATATGTTGTGATAGATGCAGGTAAAATACGAATAATTGAAAAGGCTATTGGCGCTGATAAAATTGACTTAAGTGACGTCGACATAAATGAGGAAAATGAATGGTAAAGACTCAGCTACTTTGCACCTTTGCGCACCGTACAGATTTAAACATAATCACAGAATACATACAAACAAACTACCAAATTCCGGAACGCAGAATATTTGTGTTTTCCAATGCAGAAGTATCTGATAACTTGTATTGCACATACAATGCTATTGACTCAGGACGCAGAGGACAAAATACTATTAGCATCCACCGTAAAAAAGAAACAAACACGCTGTACACGGTAAATGCTTTAAATGAAGTGATTCGAGCAGTGAATAATGGTGTATTAGATAAGACATATCAATTAGATTGGTCAGCATATCAGAATTCATTCATTTTAACGGATGATGATGGATATCGTGTTATTAATCTGGTATTTTTCAAGAAATTTTCTTGGCATTGATATTTATATAAGTAATAGGAATAACTATGTTAAAATTAAAACATTTATTAAACGAAGACGAATATCAAACCCCATTTCAACGAGGTGAAACAGATGGGTTAGATGCCGAAGCAGATCAAAAAATACAAGATAGTTTTCTAACTAAACTAGAACAAAACTATTCTAGAATAAAACGAGCTCGTATTGATATGGCTGAGTTTAAAAATGATGTGATGGATTTGTTATCGATCTATAAAGATAAAACGCCCGGAAGTGCGACTACCATGGATTTTATAGATGCATTTTTAGAATTATATCCATATTCAAAAACATATAGCGGATGGCAAGGAACTTATCGAGATGTAAGAAATAATCTTAATCGTATGTTGCAACACGCACATTCAATCCAAGCCGGAGATACCAGCAATTACGGATACCGTTTTTCTAAATAAGTAAAGTAAATTATGAAAAAACTAGAAAATATACTAGCAGAAAATATGCGTCGCTTCGGTACCAAGAATCTACACGAAGCCGAAAACAACCCATCAGATACAACAACCCAAGATAATTCGATTAATCCATTTCTAGTAAAAGTTGCAATGTTATTCAAAACATTTAAAACTTATTTTTCTAAACCGGAATATGTGTGGTTGCGTGAATTCAACATTAACATGGCTGATCGAGGAGATTGGGAAAAGAAACAAGATGCTGAACATAATATACAGGCATTATTTATCGAGCCAGCATTTCATTTAGATAATTCAGCAGGATATCAACGACAATGCATTGTCGATATTAACGGCAATGTGCAAGTTAAAACTATTACTGACACTGACACCAACATCTATAGGGGCAAATTAGATCCAAATCTATCATCAGGTACGATTTATAATACAAATAACGCTGGAGCACAAAAATTTTCAGTGAAGGATATATTAGTCAATCGAATGCAATTTAAAGATCAATCAATGAGTACCATTTCTACACAAAAAGCAATGGAAATGGCTGATAAGTTTAAGAAATCATTTGAAACCCCAGGAAACTTTCCTGATTTTAGTACCAATGTTCCATTATTATGGGGACTAATCACACAAATAAAAACAACCAAAGATTTAATCACAGTCAATGAAGCATTTTATTCAAAATACAAAAAAAGTGTGATGTGGTGGATTAAAGAAGAAGGCCAGATGGTTGACTTATGGAATCATGCGTTTGCTAAAGGTATGATTACAACTACACAATATATCAAATCGCGACAGAATGAAGAACAACAGTATGCAGCATTAAAGAATATTAAACTAAGTTAAGATACCTATGAAAAAACTAGAAAACATCCTAGCAGAAAATATGCGTCGATTTGGTACTAAGAATCTGCGCGAAGTTGATTTAAATGACTTAGAAAATAAATTAGGATTTGATAGTGGAGCTAACCGCGATCCTAGAACAGGTAACTTGCGAGTAGATCCTAACAACTTTAAACTTCACATTAACCGTGCTGATTATGATACTAATATTGCTGGTATTGTTAGTTTGACATTTCAAGGTTCCACTCCGGACACAAAAGATACATTTCGAGACATCATCAATGACATCAAACAAGATGTTGCCAGTCAAAATGATCCAACTGGTGCATATGATCAAACACGCTTAGTGTCTGACATTGAATTTGATTGTGATTTGAAAGTGGGTTCTGACACAATTAATTTTACAGTAGTATTTGAAGAAGACGGTGATTTAAAAACCGTGGATATTCAGGATGAAGCATTAGCACAAAAACATGGTATAACTACCGAAACAATATACGATTTTTTATTTTAAAAAAATTTAACTAATTACTTTGAATTAACGTTTTAATTACTTATATTGTAATTATATTTTTATATTTTATTAACTAATTAACAAAGGAAAGACTTATGGCACTTAACTTAGATGCAATTAAGGCGAAACTAAATCAGTTGAACAAATCTGATGACAAAAAACAAAATTTGTGGAAACCTGAAGCAGGTAAAACTAGAATCCGAATCGTACCTTATGTACATCGCAAAGACAATCCGTTCTTGGAATTGTATTTTCACTACGATATCGGTAAGCGTTCAATGCTATCTCCAATCACTTTCGGAAACGCAGATCCAATTGTTGAATTTTCTGACAAGCTCAAGAAAACAGGCGACAAAGATGAATGGATCATGGGTCGTAAAATCGAGCCTAAAATGAGAACTTATGTTCCTGTTATCGTGCGAGGAAAAGAGTCAGAAGGAGTTAAGTTTTGGGGCTTTGGAAAACAAATCTACACTGAACTTCTTTCTATCATCTCAGATCCAGATTATGGTGACATTACGGATTTGATGAATGGTCGTGATATCGATGTAGAATTCACACCAGCAGAAGGTGCTGCATTTCCTAAGACAGCAATTCGTGTTAAGCCAAACACTCAACCTGCAACTGAAGACAAAGCAATTGCAGAGAAAATCATGAATCAACCGCAAATCACGGATATCTTTCCTGAGCCAACTTATGAAGAATTAGAACAAGCATTAACAGAATGGATGAATCCAGAAAATGCAGATTCTGATGTAGCTTCAGATGACGAAGAAGAAACACCAGCAGTTGCACCAGCTAAATCAGCTTCGAAGCCTACGGCGACAAAAGTAGATGATGTTTCGTCTGCATTCAATGATCTTTTCAATTAAGGAGTTATAAATGGCAAAGAGTAAAAGCAAACTAGAACTGGAAGATGCGTTAGCAAACACCTTAGCAGATAGCATTAACAAGCAATTCAAAGGTCAAGCATTAAAAACTGCATTCTTCCTGGATGGCGATGACGACGCACCAAGCAATGTTAAAGATTGGATTTCGTCAGGTTGCGATTCACTCGATTTGGCAATTTCAAACCGACCGAACGGAGGCTTCCCAGTAGGTCGGATAACTGAAATTACCGGGCTAGAAGCATCAGGAAAATCATTGTTAGCATCACACGCATTAGCAGAAACTCAGAAGAAAGGTGGATTGGCAGTGTATATTGATACAGAGTCAGCTACTAGCACAGAGTTTTTACAAGCAATTGGTTGTGATTTAAAAACAATGCTGTATGTTCCATTAGAGACTATCGAAGAGATTTTCGAAACCATTGAGACAATTGTAGAAGGTGTTCGCAAATCCAACAAAGATCGTTTAGTTACGATTGTAGTGGATTCAGTAATGGGTGCTTCCACAAAAATTGAAATGGCAGCCGAATACGACAAGGATGGTTATGCAACTAGCAAATCAATCATTTTATCAAAAGCAATGCGTAAGGTTACTAACTGGATTGCTCGAGAAAATATTTGTTTGATTTTCACCAATCAGTTGAGAACTAAATTAGGTGTTTCATTTGGAGATGCTTGGACCACATCAGGTGGTAAAGCTATTCCATTCCATGCATCAGTTAGATTGCGACTAAAGAACACCGGAATGATCAAAGCAAAGATTAACGGAGTAGAACAAGTAGTTGGAAGTAAAACTGAAGTGCAGGTTGTGAAGAATCGTATGGGACCACCACACCGCAAAGTGAATTATGATATCTATTATGATTCAGGAATTGACAATTATGGTGGTTGGTTAGAAATCATGAAGAAGTTTGATTTGGTTAAACAGGCCGGAGCACATTACACCTTAGAAGACGTTGATGCTGATACAGGTGAGGTGTTTGGCGAAATTAAATTTCAATCAAAAAACTTTGTTGAGAAAGTAATCGAACGCAAAGAAGTACGAGATCGATTGTATAACAGAATCTGTGACGCATACATTTTCAAATACCAAGCAGGTATTGATGGCGGAATTGATGATGTGATAATTGATGAAACAGTTATAGACGAAGAAGGCTAATGAATAAGTATCAACAGCTATTCAAAAAGTTACAAGAAGAAAAGGAAAACGGTCCGTCGGATGTTAATGACCACATCATGGTATTCGACGGACTGAATACCTTTATCAGAGCTTTTGGAGCAACTCCATCCACAAATGAAGATGGCGAACATATTGGAGGAATCACAGGATTCCTTTTTTCTATTGGTAAAGCAATACGAGATTTTCGACCTAGTCGAGTTGTAATCGTATTTGACGGTAGAGGTGGTAGTGCCCGCAGAAAAAAGATTTATGGGGACTATAAAGGCAATCGTGCTAATAAAACCAGATTGCGTAGACACGATCATCAGCAATTTGCTACTATCGAAGACGAACAAGAAGCAATGCGATATCAGTTTTCACGACTTGTTTCATACCTGGATAATTTGCCTGTTACTTTTTTAGCAATTGACGGAATTGAGGCAGATGACACTATTGCATATATCGCACAAATGTATGCAGATATTAGCAAGAAGGTTACAATTGTATCCACAGACCGAGATTTCTATCAACTAATTAGTCCTACTCTGCAGGTTTGGTCTCCGATTAAAAAGAAGATGTATGACGAAGCTGCACTTATTGAAGAGTTTGGGGTACACCCAAAAAACTATGTGGTGTACAGAACATTCACCGGCGATAACTCAGACAACATTCCTGGTGTAGACGGATTTGGTCCTAAGACTATATTAAAAACATTTCCAGAACTAGTAGATGATGCAGAATTCACACTAGAAGCATTGCATGCAAAATGTGAAGACAAGCGCTTGTTAAAAGAAGGTAAGCCTTTTCAAAAGGTGTTGGATAATTACGACACCATTGATAAAAATTATCAGCTCATGAACATTAAACTGTTAAACATTCCGGCACAGAATTGTAGCACGATTCGAGGAATTATGCAGCAACCAATTCCTGCAATGAACAAAATGGAATTTCAAAGATTGTTTATGGAAGACAAAATGTGGACTACCATGAAGAACTTGCCAGAGTGGCTAAACAGCACCTGGTTATCATTAAATGCATTTGCAATGCAAACTCATAACAAATAATTTTGGATATCCGAAATAACTTTAATATAATTGTTACATGACAGACAAGTTAAGTGAATATGGTTGGGGCTTTCAAGTGAAAGTGATTGCAGCAATGTTTACGGATAGATTATTTTTACAACAAATTTCAGACATTATACAAGCCGATTATTTTGAATCGGATGCAAATAGTTGGCTATTAGAAGTAATATTAACACATTTCCGTGAATATAAAGCACCCCCATCCAAAGATGTATTAAAGGTTAAATTGACTGAACTAAGTGATGATGGTCCTGAGTCTATATTGAAAGCTGCAATTTTAGAACAGCTTAAAGATGTATTCCGTTTTATGGAATCTGATGACTTGACATTCGTTAAAGATGAGATTCTTAAATTTTGTAAGAATCAGGAAATTAAACGAGCAATCATGGAATCGGTTCCGCTTTTGCAACAAGGCAATTACGATCAAATTAAAACTAATATGGATAACGCTATGAAAGCTGGCGCCGACACCAATATTGGATTAGATTATAAACTCAATATATCAGCTCGTTATTCAGAAGCCGCTAGACATACCATAACAACCGGATGGGACGTTATTGATGATTTAATGGATGGCGGATTAGCCGAAGGCGAGTTAGGAGTAGTAATGGCACCTGCGGGTATTGGTAAATCTTGGTTGCTGATTAATATTGGTTCAAATGCAATCAAAGCAGGACACACTGTAATTCATTATACCCTAGAGCTCAACGAAAACTATGTAGGTCAACGCTATGATTCTGTATTAACAGGTATCAATGCTCAGAGTTTAAAGAATCATCAGGAAACGGTTGAAGAAAAGATGCAGCAGTTACGAGGTGACTTGATTGTGAAGTATTTTCCAACTAAGTCAGTAGGAGTAATGGGACTCAAAGCTCATTTAGAAAAAACTATGATGATGGGCAAGAAACCAGATCTGGTTATTGTGGATTACGGTGACTTGTTGAAAATCAATGCAAAAAAGGACAAGCACGAGGCATTAGAAGAACTGTACGAGGAGTTACGCGGAATGGCAGGCGAGTATAGCATTCCAGTATGGACCGCATCACAGGCAGGTCGAAGTGCGTTAGAAGAGGATGTTATTGAAGCTGACAAGATTGCGTCATCATATGGTAAAGTGATGGTTGCTGACTTCTTAATGTCACTTTCCAGAAAAGTAGAAGACAAAATGTCAGGCACAGGTCGAGGTCATGTTATCAAGAATCGTTTTGGTCCAGATGGTATCACTTTGCCTAGTAAAATTAACACGAATAACGGTCAGTTTCAGTTCTTCGAACCGCAGACTACCCAAGGTAAGCAAACAACTCAGGTCATGAAAACCGGAGAAAACATAATGAAGAAAAATTTAGCTCAAAGATTCAAAGATATGGGCGGAAGTTTCGGATAAAATCATATTTATATGAAATAAGGTCCGAATAGAAATATTCGGCCTTTTTTTGTCTAATAAACATTTATATTACTTTAAACAACGAGATTACAACAATGGAGATTTCAAACAAAATTTTAAGCGAAATTACGGTGTATATGAAATACGCCAAGTACATTCCTGAACTCAATCGGCGAGAAACCTGGGAAGAACTAGTTACAAGAAACATGAACATGCACATTAAAAAATATCCGAAGTTAGAATCGGAAATTCGCAATGCGTATACATTTGTGTATGACAAAAAAGTATTACCTTCAATGCGTAGTTTGCAATTCGGCGGAAAACCAATTGAAATCTCCCCTAACCGAATTTATAACTGTGCATATTTGCCAATTGACGATCATCGTGCATTTGGTGAAGCAATGTTTTTGTTATTAGGCGGTACAGGAGTAGGTTACTCAGTGCAAACACACCATGTAGAGAAACTACCTGAGATTCGTAAACCAAATCCTAAAAGAACACGCAGATTTCTAATTGCAGATTCAATTGAAGGCTGGGCGGATGCAGTTAAAGCACTTGTTAAATCTTATTTTGAAGGCGGATCTACATTTGTGTTTGACTTTTCAGACATTCGTGCAAAAGGTGCTCGTCTTGTTACATCGGGAGGAAAAGCTCCAGGCCCGCAACCACTTAAAGAATGCTTGATTAAATTAGCAGGTATCTTGGATGCAAAAGAAGATGGCGACAAATTAACTGCAATTGAAGTGCACGATATGGTATGTCACGTTGCAGATGCAGTTTTAGCCGGCGGAATTCGTAGAGCGGCTCTTATCTCTTTATTCTCAGCAGATGATGAAGAAATGATTGCATGTAAATCAGGCAACTGGTGGGAAAACAACCCACAACGAGGACGTGCTAACAACTCAGCAACTTTAATGCGTCACAAACTGACAAAAGAATTTTTCATGGATCTTTGGAAACGTGTTGAATTGTCAGGAGCAGGTGAACCAGGAATCTATCTTACAAATGATAAAGATTGGGGAACTAATCCATGTTGCGAAATTGCACTACGACCATTCCAATTCTGTAACCTATGTGAAGTAAATGCATCTGACATTGAATCACAAGAAGATCTAGAAATGCGTGTAAAAGCCGCAGCATTCATTGGAACACTTCAAGCAGGATACACTGATTTCCATTATCTTCGTCCTGTGTGGAAACGCACAACTGAGAAAGATGCACTTATTGGTGTATCAATGACAGGTATTGGATCTGGGGTAGTATTAGGATATGACATGAAAGCGGCAGCAAAAGCAGTTAAAGAAGAAAACGCTCGTGTTGCTGAGCTCATTGGCATCAACAAATCAGCTCGTACCACAACGGTTAAACCTGCGGGAACAACATCATTGGCATTAGGAACATCATCAGGTATTCATGCTTGGCACAATGATTATTATATTCGTCGTATTCGTGTAGGAAAGAACGAAGCAATTTATTCTTACTTGTCAATCAATCATCCAGAGCTTATCGAAGATGAATATTTCCGTCCACATGATACAGCAGTTATTTCAATTCCACAAAAAGCCCCAGAAGGCGCAATTATGCGTTTTGAATCTCCTTTTCAATTATTAGATCGTATCAAAAAGGTGCACTTGGAATGGGTTAAACCGGGACATCGCACAGGTAACAATACTCATAACGTGTCAGCAACCGTGTCATTAAAAGATGATGAGTGGGACTTAGCAGGTGAGTGGATGTGGTCAAACCGGGATCATTATAATGGCCTATCAGTTTTACCATATAATGGAGGAACTTATACACAAGCTCCATTTGAAGATTGTACTGAGGAAACATACAACACCATGATGAAATCTTTGAATAACATTGATTTAAGTCGAGTAATTGAGTTAGATGATAATACAGACCTGTCAGGCGAATTAGCTTGTGCAGGCGGAGCGTGTGAAATAAAATGATACAACCGGCATCAAAAGATTGGATACAGCAACAGTTCGTGAGGGAGTTTGGCAACAAGCTCCTTCCTACGGACTTTTACTATGAAGATGGATATCGAGTAATGACTGAATCATATCATCAACGCAGAGGAACTTGCTGTGGTAACGGTTGCAGACATTGTCCCTTTGAACCAGCCCATAAAAAAGGCACAAAAACTTTGAAAGCCGAATAATTTATTCTATATTATAATTAAGAAATAAAGTTATGACAGAAACTAATAAGAAAAATCTAGAACTAGTTAAATCTGGTTTTGCTAATGGTATCTCAACTCAATTAGCAGTTAAACAAGCAATCTTTGGACCAGACGCAACATTGACCGACGAAGAAAAGCAAGAAATTATTGCAGACGCTGCATATCATTATGGCCAATTTCTAGAAGCACTGGGTGTTGCCTGGAGAACAGATCCAAATTCTGCAGATACTCCTCGCCGAGTAGCAAAAGCATATGTAAATGATTTGTGGGCAGGTCGATACAATCCAATGTCAGGAATCACAGCATTTCCTAGTGATGGTTATGATGGAATCGTGTTTGAAGGAGGTATTCCTTTAACATCAATGTGCTCACATCATCATCAGACAATTATGGGTAATGTGCATGTAGCATATATTCCAGGTGAGAATAGCAATGTTATCGGTTTGAGCAAACTGAATCGAGTAGTAGAACATTTTGGCCGGCGAGGTGCAATTCAAGAACAATTGACAGTTGCAATTCATCATGCAATTGACGAACTTATTGAGAACAATAAAGGTGTAGCAATTATGATTGAAGCAACTCATAACTGTGTGCAATGTCGCGGAGTTAAACATGGTGGTGCTTCCATGAAGACAGCTAAACTTTCCGGCGCATTCTTAGATGATGGTAACGCCCGATCAGAGTTTTATCAATTTGTAAAAGGTTACTAATGGCAAAATATAGCAGCACAAAATTATTTGATGGTTACTCAACATGTTTCCGTCAATGGCGAGCAGATGGTACTCATTGTCGTTTCCTGCATGGTTACGCAGTATCATTTCGAGTATGGTTTGAAGGTGATCTAGATCATCGCAACTGGGTGTTTGACTTTGGAGGTATGAAAAGAGCAAAGACTAAAATGAATGGTATGTCTCCAAAAGATTATTTTGCATACCTACTAGACCATACTACAATCATAGCTGAAGATGATCCTCATTTAACTTTATTTAAACAAATGGATGTAGAAGGTATCATACAATTACGAATATTACCAGCAACTGGTTGTGAAAGATTTGCAGAATATTTATATGATAATATCAATGCTTTTCTTGAATTAGAAACTGATAACAGAGTACGAGCTACAAAAGTAGAAGTATATGAACACGAACGAAACTCAGCAAGTTATGAAGAGTAATGAACAATATGTATCCTTATACGATTATCGAGGACAATCATCCCGGGAAACCGGCATAGGACAAAAAGTATACAATGCAGCTAAGGAGAAAGGCATTCATGTTATTTATGCTGATTTACCAGCAGAACGGCAACGTGAAGAATATAATCGAGTAGCAACATATCCAATATCATTCTTAGATGAATATTTTGGTAAAGAGACACCTACCGTTCAGACAACAACAACTCCACCTTCTAGCGATTTAATCTATCTGTTAGGTCGATTAGAAGCTATAGAAAAGCAGTTTGCAGAATTAATTAAGAAATTAGACAATGTTACCAATAGTAATGAGCATGATACCGATGACGACCTCCCCTTCTAACAAAAGAATTACAGATTATACTAAGACACTTCCAATTGTAGAATTGTATCGATGTGTGCAATCCGAAGGTTCGCGCTTTGGTAGACCTACAATCGCAGTTCGCACTACAGGCTGCACTCACCGATGCTATTTTGGTGAAGGTGGTTGGTGCGACTCCTGGTACACAAGTATACACCCAGAAAAAGGACAATTTACATTTAATGATATCATTAAGATATACGATGAAAATCCGCATATCAAAGAAATGATGTTGACGGGCGGTTCTCCGACAATGCATCCAGCATTGGTAAATGAACTTACTCATTTTGCACATGAACGAGACATTCTCATTACGATCGAAACTGAAGGCTCGCATTTTATTGAGACCGATTATCCTATCGGCCTTATATCTCTTAGCCCTAAGTTTTCAAATAGTATTCCCGTATTGGGAACGCCCACACCACAGGGTGATATTACCGATGAAAAGATGGTTAGACAACATAACAAGTTTAGAATGAATCTAACTGCAATGAATTCAATGATTAACTTTCATTCAGATTATCATTTCAAGCCAGTATGGGATGGTACTGAGAAGAATCTAAATGAGATTGAAGAAGTGAGACAAATCCTTGACATTCCGAAAGAAAAGACCTATATTATGCCAGCTGGTGACACCCGAGAAGAGCTTATCAAGATGTATCCATTGGTATTCGATATGTGTGCCGAACGAGGCTACAACATGACAGGTAGAGATCATATCATTGCATTTGACACTAAACGAGGAGTATAAGATGTGGAACACAACAACGACATTTGGAAACAATGTTAAAATTAATTATATTATAACGAGATGAAACAAGTATTATATTTTTCAGCAGAGTGGTGCGGTCCTTGCAAAATGATAAAGCCGATGATGCAACAGTTACAATCACAAATGTCAATTACATTCATCGATGCCGATGCAAGTGCAGAAACATGTAAAACATGGAATGTGCGATCTATTCCAACAGTAATTGTAATTAAAAATGGAGTAGAATTAGGTAGATTAGTAGGAACTGGCATTACCAAAGACACAGTTACAAATTTGTATAATAAATAAAAGGAATAAGTTATGAATTGGAAACCAATTGGAGATCAAGTGCTACTTAAGCAGCTTGAAAAGCAAGAAAAAACAAAAAGTGGCATCATCATGATGGCAGGTATGGATGAATATGTTGAATGTGATGTAATTGCAGCAGGAGATGGTTTATTCACACAAACAGGCAACAGAATACCAATGACAGTTAAAGCTGGAGACCGAGTAAAAGTGTATTCTGGTAACATGGGGTCACAAAAGAAAGTCCAACTAGGAGACACTGAATTTATTTTGATTCGCGAGCATGAGATTGCGATGATAAATACAGAAGCATGATTGAAGCATTAGGGTGGGTCTGCACGGCATTGGTATTGATTGGTTTCATTGTCAATGCCCGCGGACATTTTCTACCAGCTTTGGTCTGGTGGATTATTGGAGATGCCGGTTGGATAGTGTATGATATCTACATTCACAACATGAGTCACCTAGTGCTTGGCATCGTTATAATAGCAATAAACATTTACGGTATACACCGTTATCAAAAGACAAATAAATGTATCAATCAATAGGTTATGACCGCAAAAACGGTATAATGCACGTGTGGGATGATGAAGTAGGTCATCAGAAATTTCCATTTCAGCCATATGCATATTTACCAGCAGCAGACGGAGATTATCAATCATTAGACGGAACTAAATTAACTAAGGTTCCCGGCAATCACAAAGATAATCCAAAATCATATGAATCCGATATAAATGAAGAAGTACGAACACTGATTGATTTGTACTATGATTCGGACATGGTGTCTAAAGGTCACCGCGATTTCTTCTTCGATATTGAAACAGCAAAGGATGAAAACGGATATAGCACTATACAAGATGTACGCACTGCTATAACATCTATTGCATACTTTGATAAAACAGGTAATGACCGCAGGGTACTTATATTAGATGAACAGAATCGCATAAAAGAACGTGAAATTCAAGGCGATGGTTATGTTCTAGAAATATTTCGCGATGAAAGAGATCTTTTAACTAGATTTATTAACAAATTTGCCGAAATTCAACCCACAGTAATTACAGGTTGGAATACAGATGGATATGATATTCCATATTTGTTAGGACGATCTAAGAAAGTGTTAGGAGCACAAGCAATTAGGAAACTAAGTCCGGCTGGAATTGTGGATTACAATCCTAAAAAGGAAAAATGGAAGATTTTTGGTGTATCTAGTTTAGATTACTTGAAATTATACAAAAACTTCACGTACTCAGAACTTCCTAACTATCGATTAGACACAGTTGCTAAAAAAGAGTTAGGCCGCGGCAAAGTTGAATACGATGGCGATTTGGATACCTTGTTTACTCAGGATATTCACAAGTTTGCATATTACAACATGACGGATACAGACTTGGTTTATGAGTTAGATGATAAACTACAATTAATCAGTTTGGCTCGCACCATATGTCATAAAGGACACGTTCCATATGAAGATGTATATTATGCATCCAAGTATCTAGACGGTGCTGCTATTGTGGATTTGAAACGCAATGGATTTGTGGCACCAAACAAGCAGTTCCGTTTCGTAGAAGATGAATCAGTGGATGATGTGTTAGCAGGAGCATATGTAATGGCACCTGTCCCGGGCTTATACAAATGGATATATGACTTGGACTTAACATCACTGTATCCAAGCATCATCATGACACTAAACATTTCACCAGAAACCAAAGTAACGGTTATCAAAGATTGGAATGAAGAATGCTTGTTAAAGTCCGAATCAACACAAGTGCAGTTCATTGATGGCACATATATTCAAGACGTTAAACGTTGGTTGGTAGACCACAATTATTCTGTTGCCAGCAACGGCGCAGTGTATCGAAATGATCAGCGAGGATTCTTACCGACGATCCTGGAGAAATGGTTTGATGAACGTGTTATATTTAAAGATAAACGAGATACATTTGCTGTTGGTTCTGAAGAGTATAAATTTTATGATGCAATGCAGTTAACGCAGAAAGTATTGCTCAATTCATTTTATGGAGTATTAGGACTCAAAACATTCCGCTTCCATGATTTAGATAATGCCGGAGCAATTACAGCAACCGGGCAGAGTATTATCAAGTTCTCAGCAAAGGTTATTAACAATCAATATACAAAAGAATTAGGTACCGATCATTTTATCAATGCATCAGGTGGCAAAGCAGAATTTGCATTTTATACCGATACAGATTCAACTTTCTGTAGCAGTGAGCCACTAATTCGACATCGCTTCCCGGGCTGTGACACGGAAGACGAACAGTTCATGATTGAACAAACAAATGCAATTGCATCTGAGATACAGCAAACGGTAAACACCATGTACAATCAATATGCAAAAGTATTACACAATACAGACACACACCGATTCCAAATTAAGCAGGAATACATTGCTAAATCTGGTTTGTGGATCGCAAAGAAAAGATATGCCCAATGGGTTATTTTCAAAGAAGGCAAACCTACGGATAAATTGGATGTAAAAGGATTAGATGTCGTAAGATCAAGTTTCCCGGAGGATTTCAAAAAGATCATGAAAGAAACATTGTGGTACATTCTTAAGGGACGCAACAAGCAAGACACATCTACACTGATACATGATTTCAAAAACAATATTCGCAAGTCAGAAGTATTGAATGTGATGAAGAATTCAAGTGTTAAGGAACTGTCTAAATATATTAAAGGCAGAAAAACATTCACAGGATTCCAAAAGGGTACCACCGCACATGCAAAAGCAGCAATCAATTTCAATGATATGCTATCTACACTAACAACAGATGTATTGCCAATATCAGACGGAGAAAAGATTAAATGGGGTTACATGTTGAATAATCCATATGGGTTTGAAACATTAGCATTGCGCGGGTATCAGGATCCACCTGAGCTAGTAGCATTCGCAGCCCAGTATCTAGACCACAATAAAATGTTCACATCTGACCTTAGCAACAAGTTTGATGACTTTTATGCAGCTATGGGGTGGGGTTCATTACCAGAAAATAACAATGCAAAGAAATTCTTTTCATTTGGATAATATCGATAAATTTCTTATAATAAATAAAAAAATATATGTACGGCAAACAACAATGGCGCGGCAAAGAAGTAGAAGGTCGCTATTCTGACATCATGACATACTTTGTCAGGGAGTTAGGAGATGGTATCAATGTAGATGATCTTCGCGATTATCCTCATTATTATTTTACAATTGAATATGTTATGGCGATGTTACGCAAAGATAATTATTCTTCAATGATGGTTGATGCAATTCGTGAAATTCTTGACGATACTAATTGTGTGGTTACTTTAGAAGCAAATTCGAGCACTATTAAGAACTTGCCCCCGGATCTGTTTAACAGATGCCACATTATCTATCGAGTACAAGATGATGCAGTACAACTGCTAAAAGACACCGATACGTTCAGTGTAGATGCTGGTTGGTATCGAGTGCATCAGATTACCAAGTGTAACATGATGGAAATCAATCCAGATAACTATAAATTTGACGAGGAACTATGAAAGTAGGAGTAATTGCTGGTAACTTTGATGTTATACATCCAGGCTACATTCATATGTTTGAAGAATGTAAAGCAAACTGCGATCATTTTATTGTGTTACTACATGTTGACCCAAGTGCCGAACGACCACATAAATTGAAACCAATTTTATCACTTGAAGATCGATATAAAATTCTTTCAAGTTTACGAATGATAGATTGGGTTAGCCCATATAATACAGAAGCTGACTTATTGGAGTTGTTAAAATCAATAAACCCAGCAGTAAGATTCCTAGGCGATGATTACGTAGGTAAATCATTTACAGGTGATCAATTGGATATTCCAATTCATTATATAAACAGAGACCATGGTTGGTCAACCACTAAATTTAAAAAATTAATTGCAGATGAAGTACAGCGTAGTAGTAACATTTAATATTGAAGGATTCCATTGTTGGCCAGAAGCTAAAGATGTGTTTCCAGAAGTAGCATTCTTATCAGATAGACATCGTCATATGTTTCATTTTAAATGCTATGCGTCGGTAACACATACTGATAGAGATGAAGAATTTATTTTGTTGAATCGAAAAATACAAAAAGCTCTTCGAATAGGATTTACTAGTTCTGAAACAAACATATTAGAGTTTGGTAGAATGAGTTGTGAGGATATTGGAGAATGGTTGTTAGAATTTTTTCCTGCATTATATAAAGTAGAAGTTTGGGAAGATAATGAAAACGGAGCAATTATAGAAAGATGAGAAACTTATTTTATTTTGGATTAGAGCCACTTAAAGCTCGTTATACTTACCAGTTGAGTAAGGAATGGATGCCAGCAACCTTTGCTCCATATGAAGCCGCAGGTCAATTAAAATTTATTGATGTTGCAGGAGAGTTTGATCCTGATCAACAAATTAAGGTAGGTGCAGTATTAGATGCAGTGGGCAGAGGTAAATTTGCAATGTCACAATGCAGCACGTTCTTGGACATGTTGAATACAGACCAAGTCAAAGATGGTGACATCATCTTCTTGCAAGATTATTGGCACCCAGGAATCGAGTCAATATTATATGCATTGGATCTTTACGGTATCAACATTAAAATTTATGCAATGCTACATGCACAAAGTGTAGACGAATATGATTTTACTTGGCCAATGCGTAAATGGATGCGAGGGTTTGAATTGGGCCTTGATACGCGAATGACAGGAATCTTTGTAGGTTCCACAATTCACCGAGATCAATTACGACAAGCAGGATTTGAAGCACCAATACATGTTGTATCATTGCCATTGCATTTAGATATGACACATGCAAAATTGCCTGGATTTGATTGGTTTGCCCCACGCGAAAACAAAGTAGTATATTCAAGCCGTCTAGACAAAGAAAAGAATCCGTTCTTTATGCTTGAAGTAGCAAAACAGTTCCTGGAACGGAACAAAGAGTATGTTTGGAATGTAACAACCTCAGGTAAGTCATTCAAGTCAATGCTACCTGGTGTTATTGACGCAATGGAAGCCTTAGCAGCAGAACAACCTAGATTCCGACTGCTAAGCAATCTTACCAAAGAAGAATATTATCGAGAATTAGCAACTGCAAAATTGCAATTCAATTCATCCTTGCAAGATTATGTGTCTTGGACCGTATTAGAATCCACCGCATTTGGTTGTGATGTAGTATTTCCAAATTTCAGATCATTCCCAGAATTTATTCCAGAGAATCGTTTATATAGACCATTTGATGTGACTAATGCAATTGATGTGTTAGAAATAGTATGCAAAGATTGGGGGCAGAAATATAACTTTGCAAAGATATCGGATATTGGACGACAAATGGAAGCATATATTATCGCAAATGATATCACACAAGAAATTAACGTTTGGCACGAAGCAGAATATTGTGCCCATTTATTAAAAGGACAAAAATAATGAGTAAAAAGTTTATATACTATCCTTCGCTGTCAGCAGGATCGATGGTATCTGCTTTCAAAAAGGATTCAAAATTCGAAGATGGCACTACGATGCGATTTTTTGGAAAAGATTATCCAGAAGAATGGCGCCACCCGTATTTTCTAATCACAGCAGGACACCATTACAAGAAAATGGATTTCCGTCAGCAAATCGGGCTAGATGATGATGTGTTAGTGTTTGGTGATTCTGGAGGATTCCAGATTGCTACAGGTGCACTAAAATGGGACAGCACAATTCGAGAAAAGATATTCCATTGGCTAGAAGCAAACAGCGATGTAGCAGCAAACTTGGATATTCCACCTCGTGTTACTTTTGAGAATCGTTTTCAAGATTCAATGGATATTTCCTTTGACAACTTTAAGTGGTTTGAAAAGCATCAGTCAGGTAAAACTAAATTCTTGAATGTGATCCAGGGGACATATAATGAAGAATACAACACTTGGTACCACAAGTTCAAAGATTTTGACTTTAACGGTTGGTGTATTGGAGGTCCAAAGCGCCTAGTAGATTTCATGTATGTGATTGCACTAATGTTGCAGGAACGCGAATTTGAAAAGCCCCATGTGCAATACATTCACTTGTTAGGTATCTCAAAAATATCGGATTTCTTCATCTTATCAACTTTGCAAAAATTGCTCAATGATTTGACTAAAGGCAGAGTGCAATTATCTACAGATTCTTCTTCTCCGGGTCAATATCCAGTATATGGAACATATCTGCACTCAGGTAACTATAAAACACAAACATTCACAGAATTGTATTTTCCAAAGAATGCAGAGTATCGCAGAAAGACGCATATCAAGAAAGGCAAAGAGTCTGTAGAAATTGACAAGACAAAACATGTGCCTTGTAGCCTAGATTGCCCGGCGTGTAAGGATTTTACATATGAATACCTAGGAGGTCAGACAGTAGACGGATTAGACCGTTATTCACAAGAAGGTATGCCTCGTATGGTTGTGCACAACACGCACCTTTATGTAGACATTGCAAATGATATTGATAAAATGGTTGATAGCCACGTTGAATTGTTAGAAACGGCTATTCCAACTGATTTATTCAATGTAGTGTTATCATTACACGATATGTTCTCAGATCCAGACAATGCAATGCACGTATACTCAAAATACAAAAAAACATATAAAAAATTCGGCGGAGATTCAATATCAACGACCGATGCAAATAAATTCGCAGAATTCTTTAAATTTTAAAAGGTAAAAATGGAAAAAAGCAAG